>Ga0299913_10000965_pt1 | contig 20046 bp, 20 predicted proteins | sample RVTome_9_FD_201360 | JGI IMG/M metagenome (GOLD analysis project Ga0299913, IMG submission 201360) | Soil microbial communities from uranium-contaminated site in the Upper Colorado River Basin, Wyoming, United States - RVT155D38 (version 2) ... | reverse complement strand
GAGATGCTGACAGGCCGGCCGCCCTTCGAGGCGGCCGACCCGCTCGCGGTGGCGTACAAGCACGTCCACGAGACGCCGGTGCTTCCAACCTCCCTGGATCCGTCGATCCCGCCCGCTCTCGAGGCGCTGACGTTGCGCGCGATGGCGAAGGATCCGGAGGCGAGGTTCCAGAGCGCTGCGGACATGGCCTCTGCCCTCGCCGACCGGACAGCCCCCGTGGCCCCGGTCGCGGCCACGACACCTCTGTCTCCCGTCGAAGCCACCCCGCCTCTTCCCGCCGTGGTCGCGACGGACACCTTCCCGAGACGGGCCGACAGGTCGCCTCGCGGTCGGCGGCTCATGCCGCTCCTGCTCGCGCTCGCCGCGCTGGCGTTACTGGGCGGCCTGGCGTTCGCCATCTTCGGTGGGGATCCCCCTCCGGCGGTCGGTGGTCCGAGCGGATCGCAGAGCCCGTCGGTCTCTCCGTCGACGTCGCCATCGCCGTCCCCGTCCCCGTCCCCGTCGCCGTCCCCGAGCCCGGCCCCGGTGGATCCGCTCCAGGGAGCCGTCGCGGCCCTGCAGATCGTCGTGACGGAGGGAGTGAGCGATGGCACGATCTCCGAGAAGGCCGCCGAAGAGATCGGGAAGGGGCTCGGCGCGGCGCTCGAGAAGTTCGCGGACGGAGACACGGAAGGCGCCATCGACGAGCTCCAAGGCCTGGAGGAGAAGGTTGACGACCTGGTCGACGACGACGAGATCGCCAACTCGGAGGAACAGAAGCTGGACAGGGCGATCGAGGATCTCGCCGAGCAGATGTTCCTCGCCGCGCCGCCCGGCGACGGGGACGACGACTGAGCCGTCGAACCTAGGCGGGTCCCTCGACGAGCGTGGCGGTCACGATCAAGCGCTCCTGGCTCGAGTACTTCGGATTGCACGTGGTCAGCACGAGCGTGGGGCGGCGGGTCTGTTCGAGCGCGGCCCCGGATCCGGCTTCAGGGAGGATGTAGTTCCGATCGACCTCGTACGTATAGGTCCCATGTTTGGTGATGAGCTCGATCGTGTCACCGGCGCGGACCTGCTCGAGGTCGAGGAACGGATGCTGGTAGGTCGTCCGGTGGCCGGCGATCCCGACGCGGCCGGTGCCGTCCCACGGATCGGCCGAGTCCGGATAGTGAGCCGGTCCCTTCTTGAGCGTGTCCGTCCACTCGTACGACCGATAGTCGGCATCCGGCCCCTCGACGACGATGAAGTCGATCTCGATGGAGGGGATGACCAGCGCGGCGTACGCCTCTCCCGGGAGATATCGCCCCTGTCCAGGTGGTGTCGGGTGCTCGAAGAGTCGCGTGATCTCGGTCCTGAGCTGATCTTGGGCGCGTGCCGTCTCCAGCCCGGTTCCCCACAGGAGCCAGGCGACGTATCCGGCGAGACCCGCGGCGGCCATGAGGCAGCCGAAGCCGAAGGCTCGGATCACGGCGCGGACCGGCGATCGTTCTTGCATGCCGTTCAACGTAACCCCGGAACACCACCACGACATCTACCGAAGGTCCAGGTCAGGCTCTCCTTGGCCGGTGTGGTCGCGGGCCCGCGCTAGCATCGTCATGTGAGCGTCACGTCCCCCCTGCTCGACGGCCTCAACGACATCCAGCGAGAAGCAGTCCTTCGGACCGAGGGTCCCGTGCTGATCGTCGCCGGGGCCGGTTCCGGCAAGACCCGCGCCCTCACCCACCGGATCGCCTACCTGATCCGGGAATGCGGTGTGTCCCCCGGGGAGATCCTGGCGATCACCTTCACCAACAAGGCATCCCGCGAGATGGCGGAACGGGTCGGAGAGCTCCTCGGAGGTCCGATCTCCCGGGGCATGTGGGTCCTCACGTTCCATTCGACGTGCGCGCGGATCCTGCGGCGGGAGCACGAGCATCTGGGTGTCCCCTCGAACTTCACGATCTACGACGACGGGGATACGGAACGGCTGATCGCCGGGATCTCACGAGACATGGACGTCGATCCGAAGCGCTACCCACCCAAGGCGATCGCCTCCGCGATCGGCAAGGCGAAGGATCGCGTGTGGGGCGCGAAGGAGTTCGCGGAGATGGCGTCGAATCTGTACGAGGAGACGGTCGCGCAGATCTACATCGAGTACGAGCGCCGCAAGCGCGACGCGGGCGCGCTCGACTTCGATGACCTGATCAGCGAGACGGTCCGATTGTTCCGCGACCACCCGGAGGTCTTGCAGCACTACCAAGAGCGGTTCCGATTCATATCGATCGACGAGTACCAGGACACGAACCGTGCGCAATACGAGCTGGTGAACATGCTCGCGGCGAAGCACCACAACATCTGCGTCGTGGGAGATGCCGACCAGGGTGTCTACTCCTGGCGAGGCGCGACGATCCAGAACATCCTCGACTTCGAGCGCGACTATCCCGACGCCGCGGTGTTCCTGATGGAACAGAACTACCGCTCGACGCAGAACATCCTGACCGTCGCCAACGCGCTCATCGAGAACAACATCCAGCGCAAGCCGAAGAACCTCTGGACCGAGGCGGGATCGGGGGACAAGGTCGTCCGTGTGCGCGCCAACGACGAGCACAGCGAGGCTTACTTCGTCGCGCAGGAGGTCGAACGGCTGAGGAGCGAGGAAGCGTTCCGCTACCGGGACGTCGCGATCTTCTATCGGACCAATGCGCAGTCGAGAGTGATCGAGGACGTCTTGATGCGGGTCGGGATGCCCTACCGCGTCTTCGGCGGGGTGCGCTTCTACCAGCGCAAGGAGATCAAGGACATCCTCGCGTACCTCAGGCTCCTCACCAATCCGCAGGACGTGATCTCGTTCCGCCGCGCCGTCAACACGCCCAAGCGAGGGATCGGGGACGCCACCGTGGCGGCGGTGGAGGCGTTCGCGCGCGCGGAGGACATCGACGTCATGGAGGCGTGCCGTCGGGTCGACGAGATCGCGTCGCTCGCCGCTCGCGCGAAGGGCGCGGTGGCCGGGTTCACCTCGGTGATGACGGCGATCGCAAGCCATCTCGCCGACGGTGCAGGGCCGGCTCGGATGGTGGAGTTCGCGGCACAGGAGTCCGGCTACCTCGCGGAGCTCGAGGAGCTACGCACGGTCGAGGCGCAAGGACGGATCGAGAACATCCAGGAGCTGTCGGGCGTGGCGGCCGAGCTGATCGCCCGGGACGAGGACGCCGACCTGGATCAGTTCCTCGAACAGGTATCCCTCATCGGCGAGCAGGACGACTACGACGAAGAGGAGTCCTCGGTCACGCTGATGACGCTCCACATCGCCAAGGGTCTCGAGTTCCCCGCGGTGTTCATCGTGGGACTCGAGGACGGCATCTTCCCGCACTATCGATCGATGACCGATTCTGCCGAGCTCGAGGAGGAGCGCCGGCTGCTGTACGTGGGCATCACCCGGGCACAGAGACGGCTGTACCTCTGTCACGCCTGGGGCAGGACGTTGTTCGGACAGACGAACTACAACCCGCCGTCTCGGTTCCTGAACGAGCTCCCGGCGAGCTTGCTCGATGTCCGGGAGGAGGGTGGTGGAGGCGGCGGAGCCCGTCCGGGTGCTCGCGATCCCTCTCGCGGAGGGAGGGCCCGGAGAACCGAAGGCGGGTACTCGGTCGTGGGACTCCCCGGCAAGGGCACGGTGGAGATCCCTTCGACGGGATGGAGCCCGCCGCGGGCGCCGAAACGAGAGGTCCCCTCCGTGTCGGAGGGGGATACCGTCCTGCACGAACGGTGGGGTGAGGGCGTCGTCATCACGGTGAAGGGATCGGGGGAGGACGCCGAGGCCACCATCGCCTTCTCGGACGCGGGTGAGAAGCGGCTGCTCCTGTCGTACGCGCCGCTCAAGCGCGTCGGCTGAGCCTAGTCGGGGAACGGAAGGACCCGTGTTCCTCGCAACGGATCCCAAGTGATCACCGTCTTCGGCTCCGCGAACGAGATGAAGCCCGCCGACTCGACGTCGATCGAGAACGCCTGGAAATTCGGCTCGTCCGGCGCCCAGTCGATGCGCTCCTTCACGGTCTCCCGGTAGGTCGTGCGCAGCTCCGGATCCTGCACGTCGACCGCGTGGGCGTAGATCTTCGCGTCCCCCTCGGTGCCCGTCCGGTCCGTGGTGCATGTGTGGAGGACGCACCGAGGATCCCGGAGGAGGTCGAGCGCCTTGCGACTCTGCCACATCATCCCCAAGATCAGGTGGCCCGCAGTGAAGTCGAGCTCGCACGGGCTGATCCGGGGCGAACCGTCCGCACGGAGGGTGCCCAGCATGCAGAGCTCCTGCGCGCGGAAGCGTTCCGCGGCCGGATCCGCGATCTCCGGACACGCGTCGGCGAACTCGTCCCAGCGCATGCGCTCGAGCCTACGGGGTCATGTCGACAGACGGTCGAGGACGTTCCTCGTGATCCGAACCACGTCGGGATCGTTGCCCGCGATCCCGTAGGTCCAGTCGGTGCAACCGGCGTTGAAGACCGTGCCGCCGCCGGGGAGGCCGAAGCAACCGACCACCGCGTGATTGTGGGCGATCCGATGGACCTGGTGTTGCCAGTCATCGCCGAACAGAACCATCGCCACGTGCTCGAGCTCGCCAGGTTCGTGTGCGTAGCGGGAGGGCTGCTCGTCCTGCGACCAGAGCTTCGCCGGCGCGGTGGCGAGCACCTCCAGGGTGTCGGGAGCTCCGTCCATGTGCGTGGGAACCGGCAGTCCGTCGGTCATCGCGAGTTCGCACCCGTCGACCTCGTAGCCGACGATCGAGTCGGGGAGTCCGAGCGCGTCGCCGTAGCGCAGCCCCGTTCCCTCGAACGCCCAGTGATCTGGTCGCCACACCGTGTAGGCCCCCGACGCGCGCGGCACGCCGAGCCCGTAGCGCGAGTACCCGCCGCGGGAGAACGACAGCCCGGTCATGGCCGCCTCCGGTCTGGTGATCCGCCGGTCCCCCCACGCTCCGGTGAGGAGGTGCTGTTCCGGCGTTCCGAGGACCGGGTCCTCATCGGCGCGGTACTTGAAGCTCGTCATCCCTCCGTCTTCGAAGCGGACCTGCCACCAGCAGGTGTTCCCGCTCAAGAAGGCGGCGTTCCCCCCGCCCGCGAGGAACGCCTCCACCGCGTCGCGCATGTCCCACGACCAGTACTCGTCGTGGCCCACCGAGAGGAACAGGCGGTGGCCGTCCAGCACCTCGGGATGCTCGTGGAGATCCTGCGAGACGGCGACGTCGATCGCGAAGCCCTCGCCCTCGGCCCATGCGACGAAGGGCCGCTCCCAGGTCCACCATCCCGAGCCCCCGCTCCAGGGAGACAGGCCCTTCTCCTCCGCCCACGCGAAGTATCCGAGCGCTTCCCGGTCGGGCATCGCCTGCGCCTTCCGGACGGCCGGCTCCGGCTTGGCGAGGAATCCACGGGCCAGCGGACGTTCGAACGACACCCGGGACCCGCCTGTGTACAGCGACGGACCGCCCCAGTCGTTGTACGCGTTGTACGTGGCGGTCGACAGGACCAGGAGGATGGGAGCTGGGTCGCGGTGCGGGCGGACGACGAAGAACGCGTCCGCACGCTCCTCTCCGGAGGAGAGCGTGACCGCGTAGTAGCCGGATCGCCAGTCCTCGCCCACCGGGATCGTGATCGTGGCGGGCCACCCACAGCCTTCGGCGGACGCGGTCGCCGGGATCGGATGCTCCGATCCCGCGACCGCCTCCGCCCCCCACACGGAGACGCGGTCGCCGCCTTCCCGAGCGACCTCCACGCCGAAGGGCCCCGTGGACGAGACGTGGAGCGCGATCTCCTCGCCGGAGAGAGCGCTCTGGGGCCAGCAGTAGCCTTCGAGCAACGGGTTCCTACCGGGTCAGGAGCAGCAGTCCGGCGACGAGGATCCCGATGCCGGCGACCAGCGGCGCGACGACCCAGGCGAACCCGAGCCGGCCCCGGTAGGGCCCGAGCGTCCCCACCTTCGTCGTGGGCTTCAGGCCGGGAGGACGGAACTGCAGGCGCTTGCGAGCCATGGACGGAGTCTAGCGAGCCGCTCGATAGACTCGGCGCCATGGCCGAGAAGCTCAGGGTGATCGTCGCGAAGCCGGGTCTGGACGGGCACGACCGCGGCGCCAAAGTGGTGGCACGAGCCCTGCGTGACGCAGGCTTCGAGGTGATCTACACGGGCCTCTTCCAAACGCCCGAGCAGATCGCTGAGGCGGCGATCCAGGAGGACGCGGACGCGGTCGGCCTTTCGTGTCACTCGGGCGCGCACATGACGCTGTTCCCCAAGGTCGTGAAGGAGCTCCGAGCTCGTGGGGCAGACGACGTCGTGGTCGTGGCCGGTGGCGTGATCCCCGCGGACGACATCCCCAGATTGAAGGAGGCCGGCATCGAGGCCGTCTTCACTCCCGGCGCGAACACGGGCGACATCGCGTCCTGGCTCCGCGATCGGCTGAGCGCGAAGGCCTGAGCGGGAGCCGAGTGGACCTCTACGAGCACATGGGCAAGGACCTGTTCCGTGCCCACGGCATGCAGACGCCGCGCGGCATCGTCGTGTTCAGCTCGGCGGATGCCGCCTCGGCGACCGACGAGCTGGGCGGACGCTCGGTGATCAAGATCCAAGTGCAGGTCGGCGGCCGCGGCAAGGGCGGCGGCGTCGAGCTCTGCGACACGCCGGAGGCCGCCGCCGCTGCCGCCGACCGGATGCTCCGCAGCGACTTCAAGGGTTTCCCCGTGACACGCGTTCTCGTCGAAGAGCTGTTGCCGATCGCGCGCGAGTTCTACACTTCGCTCCTGCTGGACCGGGCACGTGGCGACTACCTCGCGATGATGACGGCGGAGGGCGGGGTGGACATCGAAGAGCTCGCTCGGACCCGCCCGGAGGCCATTCGGCGCGTGCACATCGACCCGATGCTCGGGCTCCGCGCGTATCACGTCCGCGAGCTGATCGGGACTCTTCCGGTCGAGGCCTGGGAGGGAGCGGCGGATGCGCTTCGGAAGATGTACGAACTCCTCGTCGAGCGCGACGCGACGCTCGTCGAAGTGAACCCGCTCGTCCTCCTGGAGGATGACCGCGTCGTGGCGCTCGACGCGAAGGTCACGATCGACGACAACGCGCTCTGGCGCCATCCCGACATCGCCGAGCTGGCCGAGCAGTTCCCGATCGACGAGGTCGAGGCTCGCGCGAAGGAGAAGGGCCTGCAGTACGTGAAGCTCGACGGGGACGTCGGGATCATCGGCAACGGTGCCGGGCTCGTGATGTCGACGCTCGACGTGGTGGCACAGGCGGGAGCGCGGGCCGCCAACTTCCTCGACGTGGGCGGCGGCGCCTCTGCCGACCAGATGGCGACCTCGCTCGAGGTCGTCCTCTCCGATCCGGCAGTGAAGGTCGTGCTCGTGAACATCTTCGGCGGGATCACGCGCTGCGACCTCGTCGCCCAGGGCATCCTGGAGGCGCTGGAGCGGATCGAGGCCCGCGTTCCGATCGTGGTCAGGCTCGACGGGACGAATGCCGAGGACGGCCGTCGGATCCTCGCCGACGCCGCGCATCCGAACATCGTTCCGGCCGCGAACATGCTCGAGGCGGCCGAAGAGGCCGCAGACCTCGCGGGAGCGAACCTGTGAGCATCCTCGTCGACGAACGAACGACCCTCGTCGTCCAGGGGATCACGGGGAACGAGGGCACGTTCCACACGCTCCGCAACCGTGAGTACGGTACGAACGTCGTCGCCGGGGTCACGCCGGGGAAGGGCGGGCAGGATGTGCAGGGGATCCCCGTCTTCGACACGGTCGCCCGTGCGGTGGCGGAGACCGGCGCCGACACGTCGATGATCTTCGTTCCGCCGCGCTTCGCCGCCGAGGCCATCCTGGAAGCGGCCGACGCCGGCGTCGGGTTGGTGGTGTGCATCACCGAGGGGATCCCCGTCCGCGACATGGCGAACGTTCACAGCTACCTCGAGGCGTCGAAGACGAGGCTCGTCGGACCCAACTGCCCCGGCGTGATCTCGCCGGGTGCGGCCAACGTCGGGATCATCCCCGGAGAGATCTGCACCCCGGGCGCGGTCGGGCTCGTGTCGAGGAGCGGCACCCTCGTCTATCAGATCGTGCACGAGCTCACGCAACGCGGTATCGGTCAGTCCACCTGCGTGGGCATGGGCGGCGATCCTATCCACGGGATCGGGTTCGTGGAGGCGCTGAAGCTCTTCCAGGCCGACGCGGCGACCGAGCTGATCGTGCTGACGGGCGAGATCGGCGGTGATGACGAGGAACGGGCCGCGGCGTTCATCGCCGAGGAGGCGACGAAGCCCGTCGTCGGCTACATCGCGGGGTTCGAGGCCCCGCCCGGCAAGCGCATGGGCCACGCCGGCGCGATCGTGACCGGGTCCTCCGGGACCGCGGCGGCCAAAGCCGAGGCGCTCGAGGCCGTCGGCGCCGCGGTCGCACGGAACCCGACCCAGGTTGCGGACCTGGTCGCGGAGCGCCTGGGGTGAACGGCGAGGTGCCCCCGGGTCGCGCGGGGGCGCTCATGGACAGGGGCGGCGCGTTCGGCGTCGCGGCGGTCGGCGGAGCTGTGGCCTTCGCGGCGCTGATGGCCGTCTGTCAGGTGCTCGCCCAGGCGCAGCATCTGTTGTTCGGCGCATTCGGGGTGTGGTCCTGGGCCAAGATCGGCCTGCTCACCGCACTTCTGTCGCTCCGAGCCGACGTCGTGGGGACCGTGCAGGGCTCTCCCGCCCTCCGGTTCGCGGCCGGGTCGACGACCCTCCGCTGGCGTCTCGTCCCGATGGTGCTGACGATCGGGTTCCTGTGGCTGGCGGCATGGGCCGGCCGCCGCGCGGCTCGATCGAGTCAGGGAGGAGGACACCCCCTCATCGCGTCCGGTCTCGCGGCGGCCGGCGCCGCGATCCCGGTGGTGGTCCTCGCTGCCATCTGTTCGAGCCTGGTCACCCTCGTCTTCCCTTCCCTCGGACTTCGGCTCGAGGTCGACGTGCTCAGCGGCGCGCTTTGGGCGGGTGGTCTGACCGCGGTCGGCGCAGGGACGGGCGCGTACCTGGAGGCGACCGGCGGTCGCGCGGCTGCGGCTGTGCTCCGAGGTGGGCTGGCCGCGTACGGCGGGGCGATCGGTCTCCTCGTCGTTGGTGTGTTCGTGCTCGCGACCCTCGAGCCCGCCGTGACCCGGGCTTACGTCGACGAGGTCAACGGTCTGGGAGCTCCCGGCGGTGCGCTCTTGAGCCTCCACCTGCTTGGGCTTCCGGCGCAGAGCGCCTTGCTCCTCGCGCCGGCTTCGGGCTCCTGCCTGGAGATCGTCGGAGACGGTCCGATGTTCGACCTCTGCCCGTGGCGCCTGGCCGCATCGGGCCCTGCGGGCGACGCCTTCTTCCCGGCGCCCCTGGCGCTGTCCCCTTCTTTCTGGCTCCTGAGCGCTGTGCCTGCGATCGCGGCGATGCTCGGCGGCCGTCGAGCCGTGTCCGAAGCGTCGGTCGGCGGCCGGCGCGCCCTCGCCCTCGGGCTCGCCGCGGGGTCGGTGTTCGCGCTGCTCGTGGTGATCGGAGTCTGGTTCGCCGCTCCGGTGCTCACCCCGATCGTCGTTCCCGTCCAGATCTCGATCAACCCTGCCTGGTCATCCACCGCGATCACCGCCTTGATCTGGGGAGCAGGTGGGGGAGTGTTCGGCGCGTGGCTCGCCGCCCGGCGCTACGCCGAGCCGGAGCTTCCGAGACCGACCTCGGCGTAGTTCGACTCGATCGTCGTGAAGCGACGCCACGCTTCGGCCCACCCGGCGTCGTCTCTCGGGAACCGCTCGAGGGGTCGGGAGGGATCGGTGCGCAGCCAGATCCCGAAGAACGTCCGTCCGTATCCGAGCAGGTAGTCCGATCCCGAATGGGTGTACTGGAGGACCTGATCGTCCGACGGATCGGGCGCCGGAGCCGACTGCGACGCTGCTCCCATGGGAGCGCTCGCTGGCGCCGCCGGTGATGCGACTTGTTGCTGGCCCTGCGATCCGACCTGCTGATGGTTCGGCTCGAGGTTCACGAAGCGGACCCAGGCGCTCCGCCAACCGTCGTCGGTCCGCGGGAATCTCTCGACCGGGGCACCCGGAGCCTGCCGATCCCAGATGCCGAAGCTGTCCGCCACGTAGCCGAGCACGTACCGGAAGCCGGAGTGCGTGTATCGCGCCGGATCGGAGGACGACCCCGCAGCTGCGCTCGCGCCCACGGGAGCTGCCGACGACGACGGTTCCGCGGCGGCCGGTGCAGCCGTGGTCGCGGTGCCGAGCGTCTCGGGCCGATGATGCATCGCGGTGTCCGTATCGGCCCGGAGGTCGCTGAAGCAGTACCGGCACTTGATCGCGTCGTCCTGGATCTCCTCGGCGCAGTAGGGGCACTTCTTCACGATCGATCCCTTCTCGATTCTCTGGCTCGATTCTCTGGCTCGATTCTCTGGCTCGATTCTTGGCCCGATATCGCGAGAGCGAAAGGCTACCCCGAAAAGGAAGAGGCGGGCCCGTGGGCCCGCCTCTTCGAAGGTCATGCGGTGAACCGCTACATGTCCGACGAGCCGGGCGGCATGCCGCCACTCGGCGGAGGCGCGCTCGGCGGTGGGCTGCTAGGCGGCGTTCCGCCACCCATCGTCCCGCCACCCATCGTCCCGCCACCCATCGTCCCGCCACCGGTGTCGCCCATCTGGAAGCCGCCACTCGACTGCACCTTCTGCCAGGCGCCGTACGCGATCGCGACCAGCAGGACGAGGCCGACGAAGGCGGCCCAGCCCGGCGAGTTCGTCAGGACGAAGATGAACTTCAGGAACCCGAACGCCGCCACGGCGAGACCCAGGAAGCCCAGGAGCTTGTCCATAGACATCGAGCCCATGTTCATGCTCGACGCGGAGCCCGTCATGGAGAGCACACCCAGGACGATGAGGGCGATGGCGCCGAGACCCATGAGGACCCCGAAGATGCCGCCACTGCCCTGCCATGCAGACAACGTGCCGACGCAGACGTTGCTCTGGCCGACGATGTCGCCGATGTCCCCGAGATCGGTACAGAACTTCTGCCACGCGAGGAAACTGTCGATCAGGAGCAGGATGCTGCCTCCCGCCAAGAGCTTCTCTGCGGTCGACATCTTCGACATGTCGAAGCCGGATGAGCCTGAACCTTCCATCCACTGCTCCTTTCAGCTGCCGCGCGTTCGCGCGGCCGGGTGCTTCTCTACGTATCCAAGAGGCGCCCGGTGCCTGAGTCAAACACCCTGTCCCGGACGGGCTCCCATGACGATGTTCGCGATCCCGCCGGCCGCGGCGATCGTTCCACCCACGACGGCGACCCACGGGCCCCATGAGGCGACCTGGAACGTCGGCGGGAAGGCGATCGCGAGTGCCGAGGCAGCGGCGACCGTCGTGCCGCCCACGATCGCGACCATCGCTCCCGAGCGAGCTTCATGGCGATGGAACCACCACACCGCCGGCAACAGGACGCCCGCCGCGAGGGCGGCCCCCATCGACCATCGGAAGCTCGGGACCCACGCGCCGAACATGCGGTCGCCGGCGCCCGTCTTCGTCCACGGGCCGGCCGTCGCAAGCAGGGCCAGGGCGGCACCGGCGACCGCCATCCACGAACCCACCAGCGTTCGGTCGGGCTCCGGAGGCGTCGTGATGGCGGGGTCGCCCAGTTCCGCGGCGAGGCACTCAGGGCCGAGCACGCGGCCCCGCACGGGTACCGCGCAGGCCATGCAGACGGGCTCCTCACACGCGCTGCAGCGCGCGACCGCCGGCCGGCCCGGATGATGGACGCACCGCTCGTGGAGCATCTCGTTGCTGACGGCGCCCCCGCCCGCAGGTCGCTCGTCCGGCGGCTCGGGAGCGGTCGTGCCCGGGTCCGGGTGCTGCGGTGAGGGCCCGCGGGCCCGTTCCTCGGCCTCCACACCGATAGCGTACGGCTTGCGTCCACGGCCCCTCTGGTAGCGTGCCGCGTCCATGGGGGAGCGGATCGCGGTGCTCGTTTCCGGTTCCGGGACGAACCTGCAAGCCCTCCTCGATCACCCCGTTTGCGGCTCCCGCATCGCGCTCGTGCTCTCCGACCGACCGGACGTGAAAGCATTGGAACGGGCGGCATCCCATGGTGTCGAGTCCGCCGTGCTCCGGCCCGAGGACTACGAGGGGCGGGAGCCCTTCGACCGGGCTGTAGTTAACCTCCTCCTCGATCGTGGGATCGACGCCGTCCTGACGGCCGGCTACATGCGACTGCTCGGCCCCGCGATGCTCGACGCTTATGGCGGTCGCTGGCTGAACGTGCACCCGTCGCTCCTCCCGGCGTTCCCGGGCATGCACGGGGTAGCCGACGCGCTCGCGTACGGCGTCAAGGTGACGGGCGTGACCGTCTTCCTCGTCGACGACGGGATGGACACCGGGCCGGTTGTTCTGCAGGAACCCATCGAGGTTCGTGACGACGACGACCGGGATTCGTTGGAGGCTCGCGTCCACGAGGTCGAGCACCGCCTGCTCCCGGCCGCCACCGCCGCTCTCGTCGAGGGACGGATCCACGTCGACGGCCGCAAGGTGACGATCGACGGGGGACCGTCGTGACGGACGTCCGCGAGGTACGACGAGCCCTGCTCGCCGTCTACGACAAGGCTGGGGTGGTCGAGTTTGCTCGTGGGCTCGCGGAGATGGGTGTCTCGCTCGTGTCCTCGGGCGGGACCGCCGCCACCCTGCGCGAGGCCGGGCTGGAGGTCACGGCCGTCGAGGAAGTCACGGGTTTCCCCGAGATGCTCGACGGACGCGTGAAGACGCTGCACCCCCGGATCCACGCAGGCTTGCTCGCCGACAAGCGCAAGCCTGAGCACCTGGACCAACTCGCGGAGCACGAGATCGAGCCCTTCGACCTCGTGGTCGTCAACCTGTATCCGTTCCGGGAGACGGTCGCTTCCGCGGCCGGGGTGGACGAGGTGATCGAGAAGATCGACATCGGCGGGCCCGCGATGGTTCGAGCCGCGGCGAAGAACTTCGAGTCCGTGGGTGTCGTGGTGGATCCGTCGGGATACCCCGAGGTCCTGGAAGAGGTCCGTCTCCACGGCGGACTCTCTCGTGCGACTCGCGAGCGACTCGCCGCGGCCGCGTTCGCCCGTACGGCCACGTACGACGCCGTGGTCGCCGGCTGGTTCGCCGAGCGGGCGGCGCCGGAAGCTTTGCCCGTGTTCGTCGGGCTCGCGTTGGAGAAGGTCGGCGACCTTCGCTACGGGGAGAACCCGCACCAACGCGGCGCCTTGTACCGCGACGCATCCGGTCGTGGCGCCGTGGGCGGTGCCATGGATGACGGGCCGCTCGGGGGCTCCCGTGTCCTTCAGGGCAAGGACATGTCGTTCAACAACTGGCTCGATGCGGATGCGGCGTATTCGCTCGTGGCCGCGCTCCCGCCTCGAGCGTGCGTCATCGTGAAGCACAATAACCCCTGTGGCGTGGCCGTCGCCGCCCAACTGGACGAGGCGTACCGGCGAGCCTTCGAGTGTGACTCTGTCTCGGCCTTCGGCGGCATCGTGGCGTTCGACGCGCCGTGCACAGGGGCCGCCGCGGAGGCGATGCGCGACGTCTTCACCGAGGTCGTGATCGCGCCCGGCTACGAGCCGGAGGCTCTCGCCGCGTTCGGTGAGCGCCAGAACCTCCGTGTGCTCGAGGCGTCTCTTCCTGATGGTGGCGGCCTGGATGTGCGGACGATACCGGGAGGGGCGCTCGTGCAGGACCGCGATGTCGTGACCGAGCGTCGCGAGGACTTCGTGGTCGTTTCCTCGCGAGAGCCGACCGAGGACGAGTGGCGCGACCTCTTGCTGGCCTGGACCATCGCCTGGCGCGTGAAATCGAACACCATCGTGCTGGTCCGCGATGGCGCGACCGTGGGGATCGGCGCAGGGCAGATGTCACGGGTGGACTCGTCGTGGATCGCGACGCGGAAAGCCGGCGACCGCGCGAAGGGGGCCTCGCTCGCCTCGGACGCCTTCTTCCCGTTCCCCGACGCGCTCGAGGTGGCCGCCGACGCGGGCGCCACCGCCGTGATCCATCCGGGCGGCTCCAAGGGCGATGACGCGGTGCTCCAAGCGGCCGAAGAGCGTGGCATGGCCGTTGTGCTCACGGGCCGGCGACACTTCCGGCACTGATCTCCCTCACGCACGGGAGGCAGCCGATAGCATCCCGGGCCGTGACCGCCCGCATCCTCGACGGCAGAGCCGTCGCTGCGCAGATCCGCTCGGAGGTGTCCGAACGGGTACGCGCGCTCGCCGACCATGGGATCACGCCGGGCCTGGCCGCCGTCCTCGTGGGCGACGATCAAGCCTCTCGCATCTATGTCGGCGCCAAGCACAAGGCCTGCGCGGACGTGGGCATCCACTCGGAGCAGGTGAACCTGCCCGGCTACGTGAGCCCGGGCGAGATGCTCGCCACGATCCGACGCCTCAACCGTGATCCGGAGATCCACGGCATCATCGTCCAGCTCCCGTTGCCCGCGCACCTGAACGAGCTGGAGGTGCAGCGCACGATGGCACCCGAGAAAGACGTCGACGGTCTCCATCCTTGGAACGTCGGGATGGTCGTGCGGGGCGAGGCGACGTTCCAGCCGGCCACTCCCTACGGGATCGTGGAGCTGCTGCTGCGGAGCGACATCTCCCTCGAAGGTGCCGAGGTCGTTGTCGTGGGCTACGGCGACCTGGTCGGCGCGCCGCTCTCGATCATGCTGGCGCAGGACTCGATACGGGGGAACGCCACCGTGACGATCACGCACGTGAAGACGGCGGACCTCGGGACCCACACCCGCCGCGCGGACATCCTGGTCGCGGCGGCCGGGATCCCGAAGCTCATCACCGGCGACATGATCAAGCCCGGCGGCACGGTGATCGACGTGGGCGTCCACCGGACCGAGGACGGGCTCGTCGGCGACGTCCACTTCGACGAGGCCGTCGAGGTCGCAGGAGCCATCACACCGGTCCCAGGCGGGGTCGGACCGATGACGGTCGCGATGCTCTTGGTGAACACGGTGACCGCCGGCGAGACACAGGCGTACGGAGGGTGAGCCCGAAGGGAGGCCGCCTCGCCGCGCTCCTGGACGCCGGCGAGTTCGTCGTCACCGGTGAGGTCGTGCCGCCGCGCTCGGGTGACGGTTCCAAGGTGCGCGACGCTGCTCGCGGACTCGTCGGGTACGTGGACGCGGTCAACGTCACCGACAATCCGGCGGCGTCGCCGCACATGTCACCGCTGGCCGGCGCCCGCTTCGTCCACGAAGCGGGCGCGGAGCCCACGCTCCAGCTGGTGTGCCGCGATCGCAACCGCTTGGCCATCACCGCGGACCTCCTGGGAGGGTGGGCGCTCGGTTCGCGGAACCTGCTGATCCTCGGCGGCGACCCGATGGACGTCGGGGATCATACGGACGGCAAGCCCGTGTTCGACCTGGGGCCCAACGAGGTCGTCGAGCTCGCGCGGCGGATCCGCGACGAAGGCACCACGGGGGCCGGCGCGGAGATCGCGGATCCGCCGCGGTACCTGATCGGCGTCGCCGACGTGCCGCTGTCCGATCCCTACGATCCGGCGAAGCTCGAAGCGAAGCTCGATGCGGGTGGCGACGTCGTGTGGACGCAGATCGTGTACGACGTCGACCGGCTGGGAGAGTGGGCGGATCTCGTCCGGCCACGGGGGATCTTCGAACGCGCGAAGGTGCTCGTCGGCCTGGTGCCGCTGCGGAGCCTCAAGAACGCGCGCTTCATGGACGGGCTGTTCGGCGTCCACGTCCCGCAGGGCGCCTTCGACGTGTTGGAGACCGCCGGGACCGACGCGGAACGAGCAGGTCTCGAGTTCACGATCGACGTCGCGCAGCGGATCCGCCGGATCGACGGGATCTCGGGACTACACCTCATGGGGATCGGTCGAGACGACCTCGTCCGAGCGGTCGTGGAGGATGCCGGCCTGTTCCCTCGTCCGTCGACGATCTGACCGCCCTAGGAGCGCGCTTCGAGGGGCACCCACTTCTGATGCGTCGGGCCGACGTACCGCGACCCGGGCCGGATCACTTTGTTGTCCGCGTACTGCTCGCGCACGTGGGCCGTCCAGCCGGCCATGCGGGCAGCGGCGAAGACCGGTGTCATCAGATCCGTCGGGATGCCGAGCACGTGGAACACCGCGGCGGCGTAGAAGTCCACGTTGGGATACAGACCCTTCTGCTCGAACGTCGCCTTCTCGATGGCTTCCGCGATCTCGTGAAGATGGGCCTTACCCGCACGCTCGCACGCTTCCTTCGACAGCCGTTTCAGCACCTTGGCACGAGGGTCGTAGGTCTCGTACACCGCGTGTCCGAACCCGAAGATCTTCTCGTGCCGCTCGAGCCGGTCGCGCACGTACGCCTCGGCGTTCTCCGGCTTGCCGACTTCCTCGAAGCTCTTCATCGCCTCCTCGTTGGCGCCGCCGTGCAGCGGCCCCTTGAGCGTGCCGATCGCCGCGGTGATCGCGGAGAACATGTCCGCCAGCGTGGACGCGACGATCCTCGCGGTGAACGTGGAGGCGTTCATCGTGTGGTCCGCGTAGAGGACGAACGCGGTGTCGAGCACCCGGGCGTCCTCGGGGTCGGGCTCTGCGCCGTGCAGCATCCAGAGGAAGTCGGCGGCGTGGGGAAGCGCCGGGTTCGGTGTCACCGCGTCCAGGCCGGTCCGCAGTCGGTGATACGTCGTGATGAGGGACGCCGTCTTCGCGACGAGGCGGAGCGCCTTCCGCGCTTGCGCATCGGCCGACTCGTCCCACCCGTCGGGGTCGAACGCCGACGCGGCCGAGACTGAGGTGCGGAGCATCGACATCGGGGACGTCTGCTCGGCCAGGGTCCTCATCAGTTGCACCTGGAACGGATGGAGATCGCGTTCGGTCGCGAGGAACGCGGCCATCCTCTCGAGCTCCGGCGTCGTGGGGAGCTCCAGGTGGTGAAGGAGATAGACGACCTCCTCGAACGTGGAGTGCTCGGCCAGGTCCTGGATCTCGTAGCCGACGTAAGAGAGCGTGCCCTTCTCGCCGTCGATGTCGGAGAGCTTGGTGTCGGCTGCGATTACCTCTCGGAGCCCCTTGTCGGCCACGATCCTCCGTTCTCCGCAGACCCCGTTCGGACGGGCCCCTGCGAGACTGCCAGGATAGTCGGCGCCCCGTTGCGCTGACCCGACGCCCAGGCACACGCCGAGGCGAGACGACGAAAGAGGCATCTGTTGACCCATCGCGTCACGTTGATCCCGGGAGACGGGATCGGACCGGAGGTCGTGGAAGCCGCGCGCAGAGTCGTCGACGCCACCGGGGTCGAGGTGCGCTGGGACGTCGAGCAGATCGGCCTCCGGGCGTTCGAGCGGACGGGCGAGGTGCTGCCCGCTCGGGCCGTCTCCTCCATCCGGGAGAACGGCGTCGGATTGAAGGGACCGATCGAGACTCCCGAGGGAGCCGGGATCCGCAGCGCGAATCTCGTGTTGCGGAAGGAGCTGGATCTGTACGCGAACGTGCGCCCGTGCACGTGGTATCCGGGCGTGCCCTCGTTGTACGAGGACGTCGACCTCCTGGTGGTTCGGGAGAACACCGAGGACGTCTACACGGGGGTCGAGTTCGAGGTGGGAACCGTCGAGGTGAAGGAGCTGATCGCCTTCATCGAGGAGACGACTGGCATCCGCATCCGGCAGGACAGTGGGATCTCGGTCAAAGCTATCTCCCAGGAGGGGAGCGAACGGATCGTGCGGTTCGCGTTCGACGAGACCAGACGCCGCGGTCGGGCGAAGGTCACGGCCGCACACAAGGCGAACATCATGAAGTTCTCCGACGGGCTCTTCCTCGACGTCGCGAGGCGCGTCGCCGCGCAGTATCCGGACGTCGTCTTCGACGATCGGATCATCGATGCGCTCTGCATGGAGCTCGTCCAGTCGCCGGAGCGGTTCGACGTGCTCGTCCTACCGAACCTGTACGGGGATATCGCGTCGGAGCTGGGTGCGGGCTTGATCGGCGGGCCGGGCGTGGCGCCCGGGGTGCAGCTCGGCGACGACGTCGCCGTGTTCGAGGCGACGCACGGGACCGCCCCGCGTCTCGCGGGGCGGGACCGGGCGGACCCGGTCGGGCTGATGCTCTCGGCGGCGATGATGCTCCGGCACCTCGGTGAGGTCGAGGCGGGCGATCGCCTCGAAGAGGCGATCGCCCGCGTCCTCGCCGACGGTGTCGACGTGACGCCCGACCTGCGAAGGCCGGGGGACGAGCGCCCCGCCGTCGGGACGAAGCGGATGACCGAGGCCGTGGCCGAGCGGCTGCGCGTTGCCTCGGTAGCATGACGCCTTCGCTCGGACCACCACTTGAGGAGCTGATGCGCCCATGAAGGTCACCGTCGTCGGCAGCGGCTTCGTCGGACAGACGACCGCGATGCGCATCCTCGAGAAGCGCCTCGCCGAGGTCTGCCTGATCGACATCATCGAAGGCAAGCCGCAGGGTCTCGCCCTCGACCTGAGGCAGGCCGCGCCGATCGAGGGCTACGAGCCCTCGATCGTGGGCACGAACGACTACGTGGACACGGCCGGCTCCGACATCGTCGTGATCACCGCAGGGTTCCCCCGTCAGCCGGGGATGAGCCGGATGGATCTCTTGGGGAAGAACGCCGCGATCATGCGCGACGTCGTCGAGAACGTGGTGCTGGGTTCCCCCGGGGCAATCCTCGTCGTGGTGTCCAACCCCCTGGACGAGATGACCTCCTTGGCCGCTGAGGTTTCGGGCTTCCCTCGGGAGCGCGTGATGGGGATGGCCGGCGTGCTCGACTCGGCACGGCTTCGGTCCTTCATCGCCGAGGAGCTGGGGGTCTCGCCCAACCAGGTCGAGGCCATCACGTTGGGTTCGCACGGGGATTCGATGGTGGCGCTCCCACGGCATGCCACGGTGAACGGCACCCCCCTGCCGGAGCTCGTCGACGAGCCGACGTTGGAGCGACTCTTCCAGCGGACCCGCGACGGCGGCGCCGAGATCGTCGCCCTGCTCAAGTCGGGCTCGGCGTACTACGCCCCCAGCGCGTCGGTCGTGGCGATGGTTCGCGCGATCGTGCAGGACTCCAAGGAGGTCCTTCCCGTGTGCGCCTGGACCACCGGCGAGTACGGGATCTCCGACGTATACGTCGGGGTGCCGGCCCGTCTGGGCGCCAAGGGAGTCGAGGAGATCGTCGAGCTGGATCTGAACGACGACGAGCTGGCGAAGATCCGCGCGGCCGCCGAGAGCATCCGCGCGAAGTGCGCTGACCTTGCCGACCTCTAGAGCGCGACCGCGGGAGCGCTCCGCGCGAGCGGCTCGTCGCGCGTGCCGGACACTAGCATGACGGGGATGGCGCCCTTCGCCCGCCCGCTTCGGGAGCATGTCGGGAACTTCTTCACCAACTGGTCGGAGTCGGATCTGCCGTTCGGTCGGAAGGTGGCCCTCACCCTGCGCAACCGAGCGAAGTCGTTCCTGAACAAGGGGTGTTGCGGGCACCACGGCGAACCCGGCTGCTGACGACTCCCGCCGGATCCCGGTCGGGACCCATCGGCGCCCACGGACTAGGGCGCCAGGGCGGACGCGATCGCCTCGGCCACGTCCATCGTCGAGGACGAGCCGCCGAGGTCGGGGGTCCGCACCTTCCCTGCCTCGAGCATCCCGTCCACCGCGCCCTCAACGGCCGATGCGCCTTCGAGTTCGCCGAGGTGACGCAGCATCATCGCGCCGGACAAGATCATGGCGATAGGGTTCGCGACGCCCTTGCCGGCGATGTCGGGGGCGCTCCCGTGAACGGGCTCGAACACCGCGTACTCCCACCCGATGTTCGCGCCGGGGATGAGTCCCAGTCCGCCAACGAGTCCGGCGCACAGGTCGGAGATGATGTCGCCGTAGAGGTTGGGGAGGAGCAGAACGTCGAATCGGCCCGGTTCCCGGACCAGCTGGGCGGTCAGATGGTCGATCTCCATGTCCTCGAACTCGACGTCGCCTCGATCGATCGTGTCCTCCCTCGCGGTGCGGAGGAACAAGCCGTCGGACGTCGGCATGATCCCCGCCTTGTGGCCGAGGGTGATCGTGCGGCGGCGGTTCGCCTTCGAGTACTCGAAGG
>Ga0299913_10000964_pt1 | contig 20050 bp, 18 predicted proteins | sample RVTome_9_FD_201360 | JGI IMG/M metagenome (GOLD analysis project Ga0299913, IMG submission 201360) | Soil microbial communities from uranium-contaminated site in the Upper Colorado River Basin, Wyoming, United States - RVT155D38 (version 2) ... | reverse complement strand
GACGGCACCCGACGCGTTGGGGGCGGTGCGCGACGCGCTCGAGGGGGCTGGGATCACCGTCGAGTCCAGCGACCTGACACAGGTCCCCAAGAGCACCCTTCCCCTCGGCGAATCAGACGCGAAGCAAGTTCTCGCTCTCATCGACACGCTGGAAGAGCTCGACGACGTTCAAGATGTCTACGCCAACTTCGATATCTCCGACGATGTCCTCGAAGCCGTTGCCTTATAGGAGGCGCCATGACGTCGCTTCTTAACCCGCATCTCGAGCGGATCGCCGAGGAGCTCTCCCGCACGCGCGGCGCGTCCATGCTGCTGGATGCAGAGATGAATCTCGTGTGGGTGTCCGACGAGCTCCGCAAACTCTTCAACTATCCATCCGACGACAAGCTCGGGATGGGTAAGAACGTCGTCGAGGCGTACATGACCGGGATGTGGTCGTTCATGATCACGCTCGAGAGTCAGATGAGCATCTTCGTGAACGACTTTCCCAAACTGATGTACGCGATGCCGGGCGGCAAGGAAGAGCTGAAAGAGATCTTCCGCCGGTCGCTGAGCAAGTGGTGCTACGGGGACCAGCTGATCCCCGACAAGTCCATCCAGGACGAGGTCGTCGAGCAACTGTTCCAGGGCATGGAGCCGGAAGAGCCACCACCCTTCTATACGAGCGTGTTCGAGTTCGTCCAGAACGACATGCCGCCCGCCAAGATCGTTGAGTTCTGCATCACTCTGACCGACGAAGACGGTCAGACGATCGGTGGCGTCATCATGTACGACCCAGCGTTGCCGGCAAGTGTCCTAAGCCTGGTAGCGCGCGGGGATGAAGAGATGTTCGGGCGCATGGCCCGGCTCGCCGAGCCGGGACGGCGCAAGGCAGCGGTGCTCTTCGCCGATCTGCAAGCGTCGGCGGCTCTGTCCCGAAGGTTGCCGAGTGCGGCCTACTTCAAGTTGATCCGGGCGATCACGACCGCGATGGACGACGTCGTCGTCGCGCACAAAGGGATAGTCGGCAAGCATGCCGGCGACGGCGGCAGCGCGTTCTTCCTAGCGGAGGACCTTGGATCGGATTCCGGCGCGGTTAGGGCCGCGATCGAAGCCGCGCGCCAGATAACCGTCGCGGCGCAGACCGCCGCGAAAGAGGTAGGCGAAGAGACGGGTCTCGTCGAATCGGCCGACACGCTGGTCAACGTGGGCGTCCACTGGGGAGGCGGGCTCTACATGGGTCAACTCGTCACCGGCGGGCGTCTCGAGGTGACGGCCCTCGGCGACCACGTCAACGAATGCGCACGGATCCAGGAGTCGGCTTGTGACGGAGAGGTGCTCGGATCGAAGGCGCTGATCGAGCATCTTGCCCCGGAGGACGCCGACGCCTTGGGCCTCGATCCCGACGGGGTCGTGTATCGGACGGTCTCCGAGCTGCCCGGCGTAAGCGAGAAGGCCACGCGAGACGCGGGAAGCATCCCCGTAACCGTCCTCAACGAGAGAGGCTAGAGCCCTGGCGAACACAACTTCTCGCCTCATTCCTGAGCGTCATTCCTCGACAAGTTGTGTTCGCAAAACCGCCCTTCTGTCGTCCCCCTCTAATAAGGTCGAGCGAACAAGCGTTCGATAGAGGGAGGCGTGGTGCGGGTCCTCGGTCTCGACCCTGGTTTCGCCACGACCGGATTCGCGGTCGTGGACCGGACGGGGAACGGTTTCTCGCCGGCCGCGCTTGGAGCATTCCGAACCTCGGCCGCGGACGGGCACGCCGCGCGGCTCGGGTTCTTGTTCCGGTCGGTGAGCCACTTGATCGCCGACCACCGGCCCCAGGTCGTGGCGGTCGAACGTCTCTTCTTCAACTCCAACGTGCGTACCGCGATCGCGGTGGGACAAGCGTCGGGAGCGGTGCTCGCTGCGGCTGCGCAGGCGGGGCTGGAGGTCTTCGAATACACCCCCGGTGAGGTGAAGCAAGCCGTGGCCGGGGTCGGAAGCGCCCCCAAGAAGCAGGTCCAAGCGATGGTCGCGACGCTGCTGCACCTCGAGGGACCTCCCAAGCCACCCGACGCGGCAGATGCTTGCGCACTCGCTATCTGCCACATCAATCGCAGCGGATTGACCGCCGCGTTGGCGAGAGCCGCCCGATGATCGGTTTCCTCGAAGGTGTCGTGGCGGGTCGGATCCCGGACGGCTGCTTCCTCGAGGTCGGGGGCGTCGGCTATCGGCTCTCGTGCTCGGGACACACCTTGGCGGCTCTTCCCCGCGAGGGCGAGCGGACGCGTCTGTGGACGCACACCTACGTGCGCGAAGACCTCCTTGCCCTCTACGGCTTCGACAGCGAGTCGGAACAAGCGATGTTCGAGGCGCTACTGGGCGTTTCGGGGGTAGGCCCGAAGGTTGCGCTCGCGATGTGTTCGGCCTTTACGCCCGAGCATTTCCGGAGAGCACTCGTGACCGACGACGTCGCCGGGATCTCGTCGGTCCCCGGCATCGGCAAGAAGACCGCGCAGCGGATCCTGCTGGATCTCAAGGAGAAGCTCGATCTTCCGGACCTCGCTCTCGTGGGTTCGCGGCCGGACACACTGGCGCAAGCACGATCGGCGCTGGAGAACCTCGGCTACTCACCGGGCGAGGTACGCGCCGCGCTCGGCGAGGTCGCGCCGGACAACCACGAAGGGGTGGAAGACGTCATCAAGTCGGCCCTGCGAGTGCTTGCATCATGAGTACCGAACCGGAGGAGGTCCTCGCCGCGACGACCGACCCGGTCGAGCGCGAGGCAGAGCAGTCGCTCCGCCCGCGCACGCTCGACGAGTTCGTCGGTCAGACCGAGCTCAAGGAGCACCTGTCCGTCGTGCTGGAAGCGGCGCGCGCGCGTAACGAGCCGGTCGGGCACATCTTGCTGTCCGGCCCCCCCGGTCTGGGTAAGACGAGTTTGGCGTACGTCATAGCGAACGCGATGGGGACCAGCATCAGACCCACGTCGGGGCCTGCGCTCGAGCGTGCCGGTGACCTCGCGGCGATCCTGACCAACCTGGACGACGCCGATGTCTTGTTCGTGGACGAGATCCACCGCTTGCCACGGACGGTTGAGGAAGTCCTTTATCCCGCCATGGAAGACGGTCAGCTCGATCTCGTCATCGGGAAGGGCCCGAGCGCGCAAACCATCCGGCTCGATCTTCCTCGCTTTACGCTCGTCGGTGCTACGACCCGGGCGGGACTGATCACCGGGCCGCTGCGCAGTCGATTCGAGCTCGCCGAACGACTCGACTATTACCCCGCGTCGGAGCTGGAGCTGATCGTCACTCGCTCGGCGGCGATCCTCGGTGTCGATCTGACCGGCGATGCCGCGGCGGCGATCGCGCGTCGGTCGCGCGGGACACCTCGCATCGCCAACCGATTGTTGCGACGGGTTCGGGACTTCTCCCAGGTGAAAGGCGACGGGAGTATCGACGACCGGGTAGCTGCCGACGCGCTTGCGTTCTTCCGCGTCGACGAGAAGGGACTCGACAAGGTCGACGGAGCGATCCTCGACGCGCTGGTGAGGCGCTTTTCGGGGGGGCCGGTGGGCCTCTCGACTCTGGCCGTTGCAGTCGGGGAGGAGCCCGACACCATCGAGGATGTCTACGAGCCCTATCTCCTGCAGCTCGGGTTCATGCGGCGCACCCCGCGCGGGCGAGTGGCAACCGAGGCCGCCTTCGCTCACATCGGCGCCGAGGTCCCCTCTGGAGCGGGCGCCAGGCTGTTCCAGTCCTAGCCCTGCATCCCGAGGCAGCGCGTTAGGATTCGCCCGGAGCCGCAGGCACGCGGCTCGCTTCGCGTAACCGCCTACCCGTAAGGACGTGACGTCTCGTGCAAGAAGGCTTGTCCAGCTTGATCTTCCTCGGTCTATTGATCGGGATCTTCTACTTCCTGCTGATCCGCCCGCAGAAGAAGCGCATGTCCGAGCATCGGCAGCTCGTCTCGAGCATCGATCTCGGTGACACGGTCATCACGATGAGCGGGCTCTATGGCACCGTCAAGACGATCGGCGACGACGACATCGAGCTCGAGATCGCGCCGGGGACCACGGTCAGGTTCATGAAGAACGCCATCGGCCGGCGCGTGAGCGAGGAACTAGAGCCCGAAGCAGAGTGAGATCCACCGCCCGTTACCGCTTCTATCTGCTCGCCGCGCTGATCCTCTCGTTCGGCGGGCTGGCCGCCGTCATCCTCACGGACACGAATCCCCGCCTGGGGCTCGATCTCGAGGGAGGAACTAGCGTCATCCTCACCGCAACCGGTGAAGAGGTGCGCGAGGACGTGTTGCAGCAGACCGTCGAGATCATCCGGCAACGCATCGACGCCCTTGGGGTTGCCGAACCAGAGGTGAGCATCGGGGGGACGGACAACATCCTCATCCAGCTACCGGGGGTCGAAGACGAGGAAGAGGCGCTCGAGGTGATCGGCTCAACGGCTCAACTGACGTTCCGACAGGTACGCCGCGTTATCCCACCGGGCACGCCCGACGCGCGCCACCCCGAGATCACCGAAGAGAAGAGCCAGGACGTCAACGACGAGGTCGTCGTCTATCCCGATGCGGAGGAACCCAACACCCTCTTTGTGCTCGAGCCGGCCGGTGGGCTAACGGGTGACATCGTGCGCCGGGCAGAGGCCGTGCCCGAACAAGGCGGGATCGGCGGTCGTTGGGTCGTGTCGATCGACATGAACCAGTCGGGATCGAGCCTGTGGGCGGACCTCACTTCGAAGCTCTCCTGCTTGCGCGACGAGAACCCCGCCAGTCCGAAAGCCCAGGTCGCGATCGTGCTCGACGGGCGCGTTGAATCGGCGGCCGGGATGGATCCTCAGGTTTTGTGCAACGAAGGCATCCGCGGAGGTCAGACGCAGATCGACGTCGGCTCGCAAGCCGAGGCGAAGCAGCTCGCTCTCGTCCTCCGCACCGGTGCTCTGCCGTTGACCCTCGAGCAATCGGAAGTGCAGAAGGTGTCGCCGTCGCTGGGACGCGATTCGCTCAACGCGGGTATCAAGGCAGGAGCCATCGGGCTTGTGCTGGTCTTCATCTACATGGTGTTGTACTACCGGGCCCTTGCACTCGTCGTCCTGCTCGGTCTCGGCGTGTTCGCCGCGTCTCTCTATACGGTGATGGCGCTTCTCGGTGAGAGCGCCGGTCTGTCCCTGAGCCTGGCGGGTGTGGCGGGAGTCATCGTGTCGGTCGGAGTGACCGCCGACTCGTACATCGTCGCTTTCGAACGTCTGAAAGACGAGGTCCGTTCCGGGAAGAGCGTGCGCGCTGCGGTCGACCGGGGGATGGTGCGCTCGTTCAAGACGATCCTCGTGGCCGACTTCGTGACGGGATCCGCTGCGGTCATCCTGTTCCTGCTCGCGGTTGGACCGGTTCGTGGGTTCGCCCTGACCTTGGGCATAGCGACCGTTATCGACGTCCTGATCGCCTACTACTTCACGCGCTCCGCGGTCACACTGCTCGCGCGCTCGAAGATGTTCGGATCCGGACGTTTCATCGGTATCCGTGACGCCCTGGGGGCGGAGTCATGAGCGGACTCCTCGTTCGGTTGTACCGAGGCGAGACGCGCATCGACTTCATCGGCCGTCGCAAGATCTGGTTCACGATCAGCGCAACGATCGTGACGCTCTGCATCATCTCGCTCGCTACCAATGGCCTCAACTACGGCATCGAGTTCGAAGGGGGAGTATCGATCCAGGCGCCCATCGAGGATCCGGCTCTGGCTGATGCGAGTGTCCAGGAGATCGAGTCCGAGTTGCGCGACAGCCTCGAGGAGTTCGGGGCGGGCGAGGCCCAGATCCAGGTGACGAGCGATAGCGAGGGTCGCAACGTCCTCGTGCAAACCAAAGAGATCGCGGACCCGGCGGTTCAGCAGGAGGTCGTTTCGGCCGTCGCGGAGACGGTCGGCACCACGATCGAGAGGACCGACAGTCAGCGCGTCGGAAGCAAGTGGGGTGGCGAGATCACCCGTAAGGCATTCAGGGCGTTGGTCGTCTTCTTGATCGTCGTCATCCTGTTCCTGTGGTGGCGCTTCGAATGGAAGATGGCGCTCGCCGCGATCGTCGCGCTGGTGCACGATCTGACGATCACGGCCGGGGTCTATTCGTTCGTGGGGTTCGAGGTGACCCCGTCAAGCGTGATCGCGATCCTGACGATCCTCGGTTATTCGTTGTACGACACCGTCGTGGTCTTCGACAAGGTGGAAGAGGACACGGTCCTGCTGGCGGCCTCGGGAAAGATGACTTACGAGGCGGCGGCCAATCAGGCGATGAACGAGGTGTTCATGAGGTCGTTGAACACGACGCTTTCCACTCTGTTACCGGTGGGGACATTGCTGTTCGTCGGGACGAGCTTGCTGGGGGCCGAGACGCTGAAGGACCTTGCGCTGGCGCTGTTCGTAGGGTTGATGATCGGCGCCTACTCGTCGATCTACACCGCCACTCCCATCTTGACGATGCTGAAGGAGCGCGAGCCCAAATTCCGCAACGTCCGGGAGAAGGTCCTCCGCGATGCTCTCCGGGCCCAGCCTGCGGTAGCCACCCCCACGGGGGACATCGACATCGATGCTCCGCCGACCCCGGTCCGCCCGGCCCCCTCCGGGACGAGGCCGGCAGCACGCGGGAAGGCTGGCTCCAAGAAGCAGCGCCGTCGGCGGCGGCGCTGACGCGATGGCGACCGGGCCGCACGAATGGCTGAAGGACTTCGTTCGCGACATCCCGGACTTCCCCAAGCGGGGCGTCACCTTCAAGGACATCACGCCCCTTCTATCCGACAAGAAAGCCTTCACGTACACGATCGACGCGATCGCGCATCGCTTCGATCGTGACCAGATCGACAAGGTCCTCGGGATAGAAGCGCGCGGCTTCATGGTGGCAGCGCCGCTGGCGTATCGCTTCACCGCGGGGCTCATCCCCGTACGGAAGCAAGGGAAACTGCCATGGGAGGTCGAGAACCAGACCTACGAGCTCGAGTACGGGACGGACGCTCTCGAGATCCACAAGGACGCGATCGATCCCGGCGAGCGCATCCTCATCGTCGACGACGTCCTTGCTACCGGGGGAACGGCCCGGGCGTGTGTGGATCTCACCGAGCGGTGCGGGGGGAAGGTTGAGGGTCTCGCGATGATCATGGAGCTGGGCTTCCTCGACGGCAGGGCACGGCTCGCGGGTTACGACCTCTTCAGCTTGATCTCCTACTAATAGCCCACGTTTCGGACATAGGCGCCTTCCCCCTATCCACGGAGGCGGCCGCTCTCTACGCTCGCGTAGTGACGGCCACGAAGGAGCAGAGACGGTCTCTCCGCTACATCCGCTTGGCCGCGCACCTTGCCGCCCAGCCCACCGACGTCGAGAGCCTCGTGATGACGCTCGACGAGATCGAAAAGCTTGTAGGCACGGACCTTCCAAACGGTGCTCGGTTCCCTTCGTGGTGGCGCAACGACGAACATCGAGCGCACAGTCGTGCGTGGTTGTCGGCCGGGTGGCGAGTGCTAGACGTCGACCGCCGGCCTTCAGAGGTGGAATTCGTCCGTTCGAGCTGAGAAGTGCGTGCCCTTTGAAGGGCCGCGCTCCTACAATGTCTTATGGCCAAGGTCGTGCTCAAGAGCCTCCGTACGGCACGCGCCGGCGATTCACCGCTGGCGGCGCTGCTCAAGACCGTCAAAGGTCGCCGTCCGCGCGCCGACATCAAGCTCGTCGAGAAGGCCTTCGAGTTGGCCGAGCAGGCTCATGAAGGCCAGCTCCGCCGATCGGGCGACCCCTTCATCAGTCATCCGGTCGGGGTCGCGACAATCCTGGCCGACCTCGGATTGGACGAGAAGACGGTGGCCGCGGCGCTCCTGCACGACGCGGTCGAGGACACCGAGCTAAGCCTCGCCGAGGTCGAGAAAGAGATGGGCTTCGAGGTTGCAGCCCTGATCGACGGTGTCACGAAACTCGAGAAGATCCGTTATCGATCCCCGGAACAGACCCGTGCCGAGAACCTCCGCAAGATGATCGTTGCAACGGCGCGGGACGTCCGGGTCTTGCTGATCAAGATCGCCGACCGACTCCACAACATGCGCACCCTCGCTCCCTTGAAGCCGGAGAAACGTGAGCTGATCGCCCGGGAGACCCTCGACATCTATGCGCCTCTCGCACACAGATTGGGGATGTACGCGATCAAGTGGGAGCTCGAAGACCTGGCGCTTGCGACCCTGCACCCGAAACGTTACGAAGAGCTCGAAGGCTTGGTGCAACAGCGGCAACCCGAACGAGAACGCGCGTTGGCCGAAGTCGTCGACGAGATCGATGCCAAGATGCGCGAGGTAAAGATCAAGGCCGAGGTCTCCGGCCGCCCGAAACACCTCTATTCGATCTACGAGAAGATCGTGCTGCGTGGCAAGGAGTTCGACGAGATCTTCGATCTCGTTGGGATCCGTGTGGTCGTCGAGTCGGTACGTGATTGCTACGCGGCCCTCGGCGCGCTGCACACGCTCTATACGCCGATACCGGGCCGCTTCAAGGACTACATCGCGATGCCCAAGTTCAACATGTACCAGTCGCTGCATACGACGGTCATGGGCCCCAGCGGCCGCCCGGTGGAGATACAGATCCGTACCCAAGAGATGCACAAGGCGGCGGAGTCGGGCATCGCAGCTCACTGGCTCTACAAGGAACAACGCGAGGGCAAGGTCCCCGAAGAAGAGATGGCCTGGCTGCAGCGCATGATGGACTGGCAGAGCGAGTCTGCGGACCCCAAGGAGTTCATGGAATCGCTCAAGATCGACCTCTACTCGGACGAGGTCTTCGTGTTCACTCCCAAGGGCGACGTGATCAACCTTCCGCGCGGCGCGACTCCCCTCGACTTCGCGTATTCGATCCACACCGAGGTCGGACACCGTACGGTGGGGGCGCGCGTCAACAACAAGCTCGTATCCCTGAGCCACGAGCTCATATCGGGTGAGTCCGTAGAGATCATCACGTCACGCGGCTCTCCTGCCCCGTCACGGGACTGGCTGCAGATCGTCGTCACACCGCGCGCCCGGAGCAAGATCCGCCAGCACTTCGCCCGTGAACGTCGGGAGGATGCGCTGTCTCAGGGACGGGACCAGTTGCTGCAGGCGATGCGCAAGCAAGGACTGCCCACCGACAAGATCTCCAAGAGTGACCTGCTCCAACAGGTGGCAACCGACCTCAGCTACGTGGATCTCGATGCGATGCACGTCGCCATCGGGGAGGGCCATCTCTCACCGCAATCCGTTACTACGAGGGTCATCCGGTTGTTCCAGCCGGAACCGGAGCTCGAACCCGAGCCCGAAGTCGAGGTTGAGCCGCGTAAGCGGCGCGTCTCCCGGCGGAGCAAGGGTGTCATCGTCGCAGGGATGGACGACCTCCTCGTCCGCCTCGCTCGGTGCTGCACCCCGGTACCGGGTGACGCGATCCTCGGTTTCCTGACCCGAGGCCGCGGTGTATCGGTCCACCGCGACGATTGTCCGAACGCGAAAGTGCTCGGGACGACCGACGAAGGCCACCGCATCATCGAAGTGTGGTGGGACAACCGCCAGCAATCGACGTTCGTGGTGACGATCCAGATCGAAGCGCTCGATCGCACGAAGCTGCTGCGAGACGTCAGTGCCGCGCTGGGAGACCTCGGTGTTGCGATCCTGTCGTCGACCAGCCGCGCGGGGAAGGACGGCATAGCCACGCTCAACTTCACCTTCGAGCTGGCCGACCCGGGACATCTGGAGCACTTGCTGAAGACCATCCGCGGGATCGACTCGGTGTTCGACGCCTACCGCCTGGTCCCGAATCGCTCGCGTAAGTAGCCGGATGGTGCGTCGCGTCCTCAGCCCGCGCCGCGGGCGACTCCTGGCCAGCGCGCTCGCTCTGCTGACGGGCGCATGTGACGCATCGCCGGCCGAGCAGACCCGGCCTGCGCCGGGGGACGCCGTCGCGGCGTTCGTCGAGGCGTGGAACGCGCGTGACTACGACGAGATGCACGATTTCTTCGACGACGTTTCCGTCTCTCGGTGGTCGGATACGCGGCTCGAGAACTTCATCGAGGGTCAGCTCGAGGCAGGCCTCGTAGAGGACTTCGAGGTCTCCGCGGACGGCGATGCACCGAAGAACGGCGACGTTGTCACGTTCGAGCTCGACGTCACCTACGACTCCCGCGCCTCCGAGGCGCCGGTGGAGTTGAACGGTGGGGAGCTGGACCTGATCTACGAGGAGTCGGACGAGGCGTGGACGATCCGGTGGCACCCCGGTCTCATGTGGCCCGGAGTCGCCGGCGGTCATGGATTCGCGGTCGCGACGAAGTTCTCGAAGCGCGCGCCGATCCTCGATCGTAGAGGGAACAAGCTCGCGGTCGGCTCGGCGTCGGTTCGCAGGTATCCGTTCGGTGCCCTGGGCGGAACGACGGTCGGGCACCTCGGAACGCTCCGCAAGAAAGACATCGAGGCCGGCGACCTGAGGGAGCCGGGAGACATCGTGGGGGCCTCGGGCCTCGAGCTCGCCTACGACGAGCGATTGGCCGGCCGGCCGGCCACGAAGCTTCAGGTCGTCGGTCGCCGCGGCAAGGTTCGTGCGACGATCGGCCGCGTCGACGGGCAACGAGGACGACCCGTTCGGAGCACGTTGGACATCCGCGTTCAGCGGGCCGCGCAGGGCGCATACGGAGGGACGGTGGGAGGAGCCGTGGTGCTCGAACCCTCGACGGGTGACATCCTCGCGGCGGTTGCGTCGTCGCCGTTCGATCCGAACAACTACGTCGGCGTTGCCGGCATCGAACCGTTCAATCGGGCGCTGTCGGGTCTCTATCCGCCGGGCTCCGCGATGAAAGTGGTCACGGCGGCCGCTGCATTGGATGCAAAGGTCTTCAAGCCCACTTCCCTGCTTACGGGCCCTTCTGAATACAAAGGGGTCCGCAACTTCGAGTCGGGTGCCTACGGCACGCTGACCTTCGCGGACGCCCTCACGAACAGTGTCAACACGGCTTTCGCTCAGATCGCAGAGAAGCTCCGTCCGAGGCGGCTCACCCGCTACGCGGATGCATTCGGCTTCAATCGAGAGCCCGCGATGGATCTGGACGCGGCCCGCTCGTCGTTCCCGTTCCCCGAGGACGAGGGCGATCTGTTGTGGGGATCGATCGGACAGGCGCAGGTGCTCGCCTCGCCGCTGCAGATGGCATCGATCGCCGCCACGATCGCGAACGACGGTAAACGCATGGAGCCTCGCGCCGCGCTCCACGAAGCTCGCGCGGGGGAGCGCGTGGTGAGCAAGCAGATCGCGCGCACGATGACCGGTCTGATGGAGGGAGTGGTTCAGGGCGGCACCGGCGTTGGCGCGCAGATCTCCGGGGTCCGCGTCGCCGGAAAGACCGGTACCGCCGAAGTCGACGTCGGAGGGCAACGTCTCAACCACGCGTGGTTCATATCTTTCGCCCCGGCGGGTGATCCGAAGGTCGCGGTTGCCGTCGTCTCCGAGTACGGCGGAATCGGGGGCCGAGTGGCCGCTCCGATCGCCCGTTCGATCCTCGCCTCGGTCCTTCCCTTCGTGTGATGAGAGCGGTAGTTCAGCGTTCCGGCCCGGCATCGGTGACGATCGACGGTCGCGTCGCGGGCGAGATCGATGGCGGGGTCGTAGTTCTCGTCGGTGTTGCCCCCGAAGATGGCGACGTTGAAGCGAAGTGGCTCGCGGACAAGATCGCGAACCTCCGCATCTTCCAGGACGACGCCGACAAGATGAACCGTTCCCTAATGGAAGCCGGGGGAGCGGCTCTGGTGATCTCTCAATTCACGTTGTACGGCGACGCACGCAAGGGCCGTCGCCCATCATTCATCGGCGCCGCGCAGGGCCCGGAGGCCGAGCAGGTCTACGAGAAAGTTATCGACGAATTGCGCGCGCTAGGGGTGACCGTGGCAACCGGCGAGTTCGGAGCGATGATGGACGTGAGCCTCACCAACGAAGGACCCGTGACGATCCTGCTCGACTCCGACAAGACCTTCTAGAAGCTAGGCGCAGGACTTGCCGCGGGCGGGGATGCACTTGAACTGGAGCACCGACGCGAGATCGGGGGTGTCGTAGAGGACGCGCCCGTTGCTGTGCACGCCGGTGCCGATCAGCTCGATCATCACGGTGCTCCCGGCCTCGAGCTTGAGGTCCTTGAAGACCACGTGGAAATGGCCGTGGCCGGCAGGGACCTCGGCGATGACTTCTGCCGCCGGTTCTATGTAGGCCTCGTTGCAGCTGAAGACCGGCGTGTCGACCCAGATCCGCGCCGTGACGTTCGACGGCGTCGACGCAGTGTGAAGCGTGAGCTTGGCGTCACCGACGATCGTGCCCGAGAGGTTGCCGACCCACGTGGGGAACCCCAACGGGAGCCCGGTACAGGAAGTGTTGAGCCCGGGGGTGCCAAGGCGCATGCTCTTCGGTGCGGACTCGGTTGGTTTCTTCTTGTCCATCTGCATCGGCGGCGTGCCGTTCGCGAACCAATCGGCTCCGTCGAGCTCACCGAAAGGGGTGTAGCCGTGGAGATACAGCGAGGTCTTAACGGGCTTGGCCGCGCGGGCGCCGGCGCCCGGCGACAGCGCGACCGTGGCGAGGATGGCAAGACAGGCCAGAGAGACCACTTTCCTCATACCTGTTGGTTCGACGCGCGGGCCCGGCGTCCTCTGTGGGAGGGGGCCTAGTCCTTGAGGACCCGGCGGGCGGCGTCGGTGATGGCGCCGGGGGTTAACCCGTACTGGGCCAGCAGTTCCTCGGGGGTGCCCGAGGTCGCATAGGTGTCGCCGATGTTCACGAAGGCGAGTCGCGTCGGCTTGCGTTCTGCGACGACCATTGCGACCGTCGCGCCGAGGCCGCCGTACGCGAGATGTTCTTCCGCCACCACGATGCCCCGGGTCTCGTTGGCGGCCCTCTCGATCGCTTGTATGTCGATCGGTTTGACCGTGTGCATGTCGAGGACCCGTGCTGCGATCCCGTCGTCGGCGAGCGCTTCGGCCGCATCCAAGGCCATCGCGACCATGATGCCGTTGGCGATCAGCGTGACGTCGTCCCCGTCTCGTAACCGGTTCGCCTTGCCGAGATGGAAGTCGGCCCCGTCCGCGTAGATCACCGGGACCTTGGGACGTCCGCACCTGAGGAAGGTGGGCCCGTCGGTCTCGATCATCACCTTCGTCGCAGCCGCCGCCGAAGGTCCGTCGGCCGGCACGATCACCGTGAAACCCGGCAACGAGCAGGCGAGCGCGACGTCTTCGATGGCCATCTGGGAAGGACCGTCCTCACCGATCGAGATCCCCGCATGGGTGCCCACGAGCTTTACGTTCTGGTTGGGGAACGCGATCGACATCCTGATCTGGTCGAACGCGTTCGACATCAGGAAGGTCGAGAACGACGAGGCCACCGGGATCTTGTCGCAGCCGGCGAGCCCTGCCGCGATCCCGATCATGTTGGATTCGGCGATACCGACGTTGAAGAAGCGTTCCGGATAGCGCTCGGCGAACTTGTTCGTGAACGTCGAGTTGTTCACATCTCCATCGACGACCACGATCCGTTCGTTCGCGCCGAGCGCGGCAAGCGCATCACCGAAGGCTTCGCGCGTTGCAGGTCCGTCCTCCAGCGAAAGCCTTGTCAGTCCCAGACTCACGTGCTCACCTCGGCCAGCGCCTTCGCTTCTTCGTCGGGAGGTATCGGCTTGCCGTGCCATTTGCCTTGCTCGGCTTCCAGCAGCGATACGCCCTTGCCCTTGATCGTGTTGGCGATGATCGCTTGCGGTCGTCCCGAGACCGAGCGCGCCCATTCGAACGCGTCGATCACTTCATCGAACGAGTGCCCGTCGATCGTCCGCACTTCGAGGCCGAAGCTCCGGAGTTTCTCGTCGAGTGGGTCGAGGGGCTGGATGTCGTCGACCGCACCCGTCTGCTGATGCCCGTTGCGATCGATGATCAGGGTGAGGTTGTCGACTCCATGGTTGCCCGCGTACATGGCGGCTTCCCATACCTGGCCTTGCTCGGTCTCGCCGTCGCCGGTCATGACGTAGACGCGGTAATCGCGCCCGTCCAAACGGCCGGCGAGCGCGTGACCGATAGCGATGGAGAAACCTTGGCCGAGCGACCCGGTCGAAGCTTCGACGCCGGGAAGGCGGCACATGTTGGGATGGCCTTCGAGCGGGGAACCGAGCTGGCGCAGGGTCATCAAGTCTTCGACGGGGAAATATTCGGCTTCCGCCAACACCGCGTACAGCCCCGGCGCGCCGTGTCCCTTCGACAGCACGAAGCGATCGCGATCGGGGTGGCCCGGCTCTTGTGGGTCGTAGCGAAGGACGCCTCCGAAATAGAGCACGGTAACGAGCTCCACCATGGAGAGAGACGACGAAGGGTGCCCCGAGCCCGCCTTGGTTGTCGCTTTGACGATGTTGCTTCGGAGGGAACGGGCGATCCGCTCGAGTTCGGCTCGGTCCTCCTTGCGCGCGTGCATCGGCCCTATTTCTATCCGATGCTTCGGCAAGCGGCCGACGAGCACCCGGGAACGGGGCTCCTGGGGCGCCGAGGCCCCGCACTAGGATGCCCGGATGCCCGAGCTAGAAGGATCTTTCCGCGCGCCCAAAGGAACCAACGACCTCCTGCCGCCGGGCTCGATCCAGTGGCAGGCGGTCACCCGGCTGGCGTTCGACACCTTCGCCCGAGCGGGCTACCTGCCCATAGAGACGCCGATGTTCGAGCACACCGAGGTCTTCGAACGGGGGGTCGGGGATGCCACCGAGGTCGTGGGCAAGCAGATGTACAGCTTCGTCGACCGCGGCGGCCGGTCGCTGACGTTGAGACCGGAGGGCACCGCCCCCGTGGTGCGCGCCGTGCTGGAACACGGACTCGACCGGGGATCGCTGCCCTTGAAGTACGCCTACGTCGGGCCGATGTTCCGCCAGGAGCGTCCTCAGAAGGGCCGCTACCGGCAGTTCTGGCAGATCGGGATCGAGGCGATCGGCTCCGACGAACCGGTGGTCGACGCCGAGGTGATCGAGCTGGGGGTGCGCTTCCTGCGAGATGCTGGCGTCGGGACGCGGTTGCTCCTTAACTCCATAGGCCACGTAGCGCCGGATTGCCGCCAGAGCTACCTCAAGGTCCTGACGGATTTCCTTCGGTCCAACGAGAACGCTCTTGCCGAAGAGGATCGAACGCGCGTGACGACCAATCCGCTGCGAACCTTCGATTCGAAAGAGCCGGCGACGGTCGCGACGATGAAAGCCGCACCCGTGATCGCGGAGCATCTCTGCGCGGCCTGTGGTGAGCACTTCGCCGCCGTCCAGGAGATCCTGACCGATGCGCAGGTCGACTTCGAGCTGGCACCGCGTCTCGTTCGCGGGCTCGACTACTACACGCGCACCGCGTTCGAGTACGTGGCCCAGAACCTCGGAGCTCAGGACGCGGTTGGTGGGGGAGGTCGTTACGACGGGTTGAGCGAGTCGCTCGGTGGGCCACATCTACCGGGGATCGGTTTCGCCCTGGGGATGGACCGGATCCTGATGGCGCGCAGCCCCGAGGAAGACATCCCCGCGGGCGTAGAGGTATTCGTAGTGGTGCTGGGCGAGACCGCGGGACCGGAAGCCTTCAAGATAGCGACGCGCCTGCGCCGCGCGGGTATCGGGGCGGACCTCGATCTTTCCGCGCGCAGCATGAAAGGGCAGATGAAACAGGCGGACCGATCAGGAGCGCGCTGGGCCGCGATCGTCGGTGAACAAGAGCTCGCCTCGGGGAGCGTGACGCTCAAAGATCTCCGTACCGGCGACCAGCGAGATGTGCCGCTCGCCGATCTCGAGAAAGAGGTCACGTCGTCGTGATGAGGACCCATCGCTGCGGCGAGCTGAGCGCGGCCCACACCGACACTCGGGTATCCCTCTGTGGCTGGGTGCACAGCCGACGGGACCACGGAGGCGTGACGTTCATCGATCTCCGGGACACATCCGGGCTCGTGCAGATCGTTTTTAGCCAGGACACGTCCGCCCCCACCCATGAGGCAGCCCAAGAGCTGCGCGGAGAATTCTGTGTACGGGTCAACGGCACCGTGCGGGCCCGGAAGGAAGGAACGGTCAACCCGCAGCTCGCGACCGGAGAGATCGAGATCGCCGCGGACGAGCTGGAGATCTTCTCGCGCGCGGAGACCCCGCCCTTCCAGGTCGACGAGTTCCAGGACGTGGACGAATCGTTGCGGCTCAAGCACCGCTACATAGACCTGCGACGCGAATCGATGCAGGACAACCTCAAGCTTCGTCACGCGATCGTCTCGGCGATCCGCAGGTTCTTCGATGCCGAAGGGTTCCTCGAGATCGAGACGCCGATGCTGACTCGTTCCACTCCGGAAGGGGCGCGCGATTACCTGGTTCCCTCGCGGGTGCATGCCGGCGGGTTCTACGCGCTGCCGCAGTCGCCGCAGCTCTTCAAACAGCTGTTCATGGTTTCGGGACTCGATCGCTACTACCAGATCGTCAAGTGCTTCCGCGACGAGGACCTGCGCGCCGATCGTCAGCCGGAGTTCACGCAGCTGGATCTCGAGATGTCGTTCGTCGATGTCGACGACGTGCTCGACGTCACGGAACGGATGTTCAAGTCCGTGTGGAAGGAGGTCTTGGGTGTGGAGCTGCCCGACTTCCCGCGGATCTCCTACGAAGAGTCGCTCGAGCGTTTCGGCACGGACAAGCCCGACCTGCGGTACGGGCTAGAGCTGGTCGATCTGGGCGAGGCGCTGGCCAAGACTGAGGTGCGGGTCTTCCGCTCGGTGCTCGACGACGGGGGAGCGGTCAAAGCGCTGGTCGTGCCGGGCGAGGGAGATTCCGGCCGCAAGGATCTCGACGCGTTGGTGGAAGAAGCCAAGTCGCTGGGGGCCGCCGGGCTCGTGTGGATGGCCGTCACCGAGGACGGGCTCAAGTCGCCGATCGAGAAGTTCCTCTCGGACGACGAACGGTCTGGGCTTCCTGCGGCGGCCGGAGCCGGACCGGGCGACCTCATCTTGATCGTCGCCGACGCGCGTCGCGGTGTCGTCGCGAAGGTTCTGGGAGCGATGCGCGGCCGGCTGGCGGAGCGCTACGGATTGATACCGCAGCTCGACAGGAGTGACCCCGACGCATGGCGCTTCGCGTGGATCGTCGATTTCCCGTGGTTCGAGTGGAACGAGGAAGAGAAACGGTGGGACTTCATCCACCATCCGTTCACTGGGATCGATCCAGAGACCCTGGAGTTCTTAGAGTCCGATCCCGAGCGCGTCTTGTCGAAGGCCTACGACATAACCCTGAACGGGTGGGAGCTCGCCAGCGGCAGCATCCGTATCCACGACCGCGCGACCCAACAGCGGGTCTTCGCCGCGCTCGGCATCACGCCGGATCAAGCCGACGAGCGGTTCGGCTTCCTCCTCGACGCGTTCCGCTATGGGGTTCCTCCCCACGGCGGCATCGCGCCGGGCATCGATCGGATCGTGGCGCTCGCCGCGGGACAGAGCAACATCCGCGAGGTGATCGCCTTCCCCAAGACGCAGAGCGCCTTCGATCCGCTCACCGGGGCCCCCGCCCCCGTCGACGAGGACCAGCTGAAGGTCCTCCACCTGCGCTCGACCGCGCCTCCGCCGACCGACTAGCTGCCCGAGCCCCGGGAGTGGCATAAGAGGTAAGGTCCCTCCGTTCCGGCCGATTTGTGGTGATTTGCCACGCTTCGGAGACGCTGAAGCCTTACGTTGGACTCATCGCCGCGCGGGCGGCCGGGAACCGATCTGAGAAATCCGAGGGTGCCGAGGAGGCTAAAGATGCGAGGACGGGTTGCGACGCGGGCAGTGCTGATCTCGATGTTCGCGATGGCGTTGGGTGGGTTCTTGGCGAGCCCGGCCGTCGCGCAGGAGAAGGAAAAAGGGAACTCCTCTGCGGAGATAACCATGGAAGTGGGATGCCACACAGTGGAAGCGAGCTCCTCCAAGGACATCTCGCACGTGGAGATCTATTTCACCGACGGCACGTTTGAAGAGATCAACGTCAACAGCCCGACATATTCGGCCACCTTCGACAAGACGATCGACCACGTGATCGTCAAGTCCGGCACCACCGAGACCGGCGAGAGCGCGGGCGACTGTGGCGACGGTGGTGGAACCGGCGGCAGCGACGACGGGACCACGAGCGGCGACGGGACCACGAGCGGCGACGGGACCACGAGTAGTGACGACGGGACCGGAGATGTGGTCAGCGGTACCGAGACCACGGCGGGCGACGACGCCGACACGACCGCAGGGACGACGACGGACACGGATGCGGCGGGAACGGAACTGTGTCCTGCCGGTACCGATCACGCCGGCGAGCTGATGGCGAGCCTCGCCGATTGCGACGACGCAGACGTGCTGAGTGGAGCCGTCATCGACAAGTCGGCGCTGGTCTGTCCCTCGGGGCCCTACGAAGGGATGCCGTTCACGAAGGCGACCGACTGCGGCGCGGGCCGTGATGTTGTCCTGGCCAACCGCATCCTCGAGCGGGTCCAAGGCGGCGCGCTCGCCGCAACGGGGGCGAGCCCGGGGGCCTTCGCGGGCTTGGCGGTGGCCCTGATCCTCGCCGGCGTCGTGGCCTTGGCTCGGTCCCGGGCCGCCTAGCCAGCCCTGCAGGCGGGCCCCTGCCACGTGGGGTCTGATTTGTGGGGGTTTGCCCGGCTTGCCTATGGGACATCTTTACTACGGACACCGCCGAGCGGCGGTGGAGCCCGCGCGGGAATGGCTAGGAGGGAAGTACATGCGTAAACGCCTGGTGTTCCGGGTCTTGGTGGCTTCGATATCGATCGTTGCTCTCGGCATCCTTTATGCGATGCCCGCCTTCGCGTCCCACGAGGACGACGACGACGGACACGATCGATCCAAGACGACGATGACGATCGAGGTCGAGTGCCACTCGGTCGAGGTGACTTCGTCGAAACGCATCTCCGAGGTGACCGTCTTCTTCGCCGACGGAACGAGCGAAGAGATCGATCCGAACGATGCCGACGACGATGACGACGACTCCGATGACTCGGACGACTCCGAAGACTCGGATGACGACTCCGATGATGACTCGGACGACTCTGACGACGACGGCACCCACGAGTTCTCGGAGACGTTCGAGGACGAGGTCGCGAGCGCGAGCGCGCGCTCCGGGGGCACCACCGTCGAGGACGAAGCGGAGGACTGCGAGCCCGCCGAGGAGTCAGACGACGATGACGGCGACGACGCCGAAGATTCCGACGACTCCAGCACCGAGGGCGACACAACTGGCGACGATGACGGCACTACCGGCAGCAACGACGCAACCAGCGACGGAGGGTCGGGCGACGGACAGACCGTGACCTCGACGACCAGCGAATCGACGAGCGGCGGCGTGTCGCCGACCAGAGGCACGGCTTCGACCGGCGGGATCGCAACGGCCTCCGACGCGACCCCCACCGGGGCAGGCTCTGACTTCGGCTTCCCGGGTGGGAGCGCAGATGTCCTCGCCAGCCTTGCGATCGCGAACGGGGCGAAGATCTGCCCCTCTGGCCCCTACAAGGGGATGCCCTACATCAACATCAAGGACTGCGGCGAAGCGGTGCTGGCGGCTCACCTCGCCGCTACCGGTGCCGACCTGTGGGGGTTGGCTGCCCTCGGCGCGGTCCTGATGGCGACTGGGCTGGGCCTACTCAAGCTGTGGAGGCGGGCCCCAACCCGAGCCTGACCCTAGCCGGCCCGAGGCGATTCCCGTCTTCCGCGCGGTCCGTCTTCGCTACGCCTTGTAGCGGCTCGCCCACATAGGGCGAAAAAAGTTCCGAGAATTTGCCACTCTCGGCAGGAGGTCCCTTCTCCGGGGGCGAAATGTAGTCACGCAACCACAAAGCGTCACTACAAAGGAGAGGGACATGGCTCGTAGCAAGACCCGGATCGGCGGCCTGCTCGCCGTTATCTGCGTGCTCGCCCTGTTGGTCGCGGGCGCTACGCCCGCGTTCGCCCATCACAAGGACGGCCACGAGCAAGGCGACGGCCAGGAAGAGAATTTCCAAGAGGCCGATCACCAGGCGAGCGATCACGACGGAGATGCCGACTCGGATTCTTCG
>Ga0299913_10000963_pt1 | contig 20051 bp, 19 predicted proteins | sample RVTome_9_FD_201360 | JGI IMG/M metagenome (GOLD analysis project Ga0299913, IMG submission 201360) | Soil microbial communities from uranium-contaminated site in the Upper Colorado River Basin, Wyoming, United States - RVT155D38 (version 2) ... | reverse complement strand
GGGGCCCCCCCCCCGGGGCCGCGCGGCGCCCCCGCCGCCGCCCCCGCCCCCCCCCCCCCCGCCCCCCGGGGGTGGTTTTCCTTCCCACCCCCGCGGGGCTCAACCCCAAACCCACCCCGGGTTGCAGGGGGCCGGTAGGCTGGCCCGGTGTTCATCGACGAGGTCAAGGTCCACGTTCGCGGCGGCAAGGGTGGCAGCGGTACCACATCGTTCGCCCGCCAGCCTTACGAGCCCAAGGGGCGGCCGGAGGGCGGGGACGGCGGTCACGGGGGCAGCGTGATCGTGCGCGCCACCCACGAGGTGCAGAGCCTCGTCGACTATCACCACCGGCCGCACCGCTCCGCCGAGAGCGGCAAGCACGGCGAGGGCGACCTGCGCCGCGGCGCCGACGGCGACGACGCGCTGCTGCTCGTGCCGCTGGGCACCGTGGTCAAGGACGAGGACGGCACCGTACTCGCGGACCTGCTGAGAGAGGACGACGAATGCGTCGTCGCCCAGGGCGGGCGTGGGGGGCGGGGCAACGCCTCGTTCCGCACCGGCGGGCGCCGCTCGCCCAGCTTCCACGAGTTCGGCGAGCCCGGCGACGAGCACTGGATCCGCCTGGAGCTCAAGCTCGTCGCCGACGTGGCCCTGGTCGGCCTGCCGAACGCGGGCAAGAGCTCGCTGATCGCCCGCCTGTCCGCCGCGCGCCCGAAGATCGCCGACTACCCGTTCACGACGCTGACGCCGAATCTGGGCGTGGTGCGGGCCGGCGAGCAGGACTTCGTGGTCGCCGACGTGCCGGGGCTGATCGAGGGCGCGGCCGAGGGCAAGGGCCTCGGCCATGCCTTCCTCCGCCATGTCGAACGCGCGCGCGCCTTGGTGCACGTGCTCGACTGCGCGAGCTACGAGCAGCGCGATCCCCGCGACGACCTGCGCACCGTGATCGAGGAGCTGCGCGCCTATCTGCCCGAACTGCTCGACCGCCCTGCCCTGGTGTTCCTCAACAAGGCCGACGTCGACCCCGATACCGCCGAGCTCGTGCGCCCCGAGCTCGAGGCCGATGGCTGGGAAGTGCTGGTCGGCAGCGCGGTGACCGGCGCGGGCACCGAGGAGCTGCGCTGGCGCATGGCCGCGCTGGTGCGCGAGGCCGTGGAGCGCGAGGGGCCGCACGACCCGCTCGACCCGCCCGTCGCGGAGCGGCCGGTGCTGCGCCCCGCCGGCCGGCAGCGGCGCGACTTCACGGTCGAGCGCACCGACGACGGCTGGGCGGTGCGCGGCGAGCGCGTCGAACGCTGGATCGTGATGACCGACCTGATGAACGACGAGGCGGTGCGCTACCTGCAGGGACGGCTGCAGCGCGCCGGGGTCGAGAAGGCGCTGGCCGACGCCGGGGCGCAGCGCGGCGACGCCGTCGAGATCGCCGGACGCGTGTTCGACTTCGAACCCGATCGCGCCGACGTGCCCGATGATGACGACGACGAGGAGCTGTTCGACGCGATCGACGACGCGGACGTCTTCGACGTGGACGACGACGGTGAGGAGGACGAGCGCGAGTGAGTGACGCACGCTTCGCCCGCCCGCGCCGCGCCGTCGTCAAGGTCGGCTCGTCGAGCCTGCGCGGCGCGTCGGGCACCGGGGTGGACCGCGACCTCGTCGCCGACCTCGCGCGCCAGATCGCGGCGGTGCGCGACGGCGGCACCGAGGTGGTGCTCGTCACCAGCGGGGCGGTCGCCGCCGGGCTCGTGGGCCTGGGCATGGACGCCCGCCCGGCCGACTTGCCCAGCCTGCAGGCCGCCGCGAGCGTCGGCCAGGGCCGGCTCATGCACACTTACGCCGAGGCGTTCGCGGCCCATGGCGTGACCTGCGGCCAGGTGCTGCTGACCCCCGACGACGTCGTCCAGCGCGAGCGCTACCTCAATGCCCGCCAGACCTTCACGCGGCTGTTGGAGCTCGGCGCGGTGCCGGTGGTGAACGAGAACGACACGGTCGCCACCGACGAGCTGCGCTTCGGCGACAACGACCGCCTCGCCGCCCTGGTCGCGAGCATGCTCGGCGCGGACCTGCTGGTTCTGCTGTCCGACGTCGAGGGCCTGTTCGACGGCGATCCGCGCGTGGACCCCCAGGCGCCGCTGCTCGATCGCGTCGAGGATTTCGCGCTGCTCGACACGCGCCACTTCGGCAGCACCGGCTCGGACGTCGGCAGCGGCGGGATGGCGTCCAAGCTCGAGGCGGCGCGCATCGCGTCGTTCAGCGCCGCCCACGCGGTCATCGCCGACGCGCGCCGCGCGGACGTCATTCCCGACGTGGTCGCGGGTGCCGCGGTCGGCACCTGGTTCCTGCCCGCGGAGCGGCGCCCGGACAGCCGCAAGCTGTGGATCGCATTCGCGAAGCCGTCGGCGGGCACGCTCACCGTTGACGAGGGGGCCGCGCGCGCCCTCACCCAGCGCGGCTCGTCGCTGTTGGCCGCCGGCATCGTCGACGTCGGCGGGAGCTTCGCTGCGGGCGACGCGGTCGAGGTGCGCGATCCCGCCGGTGTCGCGATCGCGCGCGGGCTGTCGAGCTACGCCCACGACGAGGTGGGTCGCATGCGCGGGCGGTCGAGCGAGGCACTGACGCGCGAATTCGGTCCCGCGTACGAGCGCGCGGTCATCCACCGCGACGCGCTGGTGGTGCTGGTCCGCGACGCGGCCGCCGGCGCCGGGCGGGGCTAGGGGCGGCGGTGCGGCAACGTGGCGGGGTCGACGGCGTGGTCGGTGACGAGGTGCTGGTCGAGCTCGTCGGCGGAGGCGAACCGCAGCTCACATTTCGGGCACTGGCGCATGCGGCCACGATAACGCTCCTCGCGCTGGCGCTGGCGGCCGCGCCGGCTTTCGCGAAGGGGCCGGATCCGCTGCGTCCGCAGCAGTGGCACCTCGACCAAGTCCACGCCGAGGACGCGTGGGCCGCGGGCGTTGGCGCGGGCGTCGTCGTCGCCGTGGTCGACACCGGCGTGGACGCGAGTCACCCGGATCTCGTCGGCCAGGTGCTGCGTGGCATCGACCTGGTGGACGAGGGAACCCCGCCCGACGACCCCCACGGGCACGGCACGCTTGTCGCGGGCGTCGTGGCCGCCCTGACGTCCAACGGCGAAGGTGGATCGGGTGCGTCACCGGGCGCGCAAATTCTGCCGGTCCGCGTGCTCGACGCCGAGGGGGCGGGCGACTCGGAACTGGTCGCGCGCGGGGTGCGCTGGGCCGCCGACAACGGCGCCGACGTCATCAACCTCAGCCTCGCGGAAGTGCCCGGGCTGCTCACCGACGTCACCGGCCTGATGAACTCCGACTTCGACGACGCGATCCGCTACGCCGACCAGCGCGGCGCGCTGGTGGTCGCCGCCGCGGGCAACGACGGCGACAGCAGCACGCCGTACCCCGCGAGCCTGCCGGTGCTGGTTGTCGGCGCCACCGAGCGCGGGGATCAGATCTGGGCGCGTTCCAACCGCGACAGCAGGACCGTGTTCGCGCCGGGCGTGGACATCATCAGCACCTGGAAGGATCACGGCTACGGGCGGTCGGACGGCACCAGCTTCGCGGCGCCGATCGTGTCTGCGGCCGGGGCGATCCTGCGCGGGCAGGGCATGACCGCGGCCAAGGCGCGCGAGCGGATCGAGCAGACCGCGAAGCCGATCGGCACGGGGCGCGGGCGCGTGGATCTCGCCGCGGCCGCCGGGACGGCGCCCGCTCCCGCCGGGACCACGCCGCCGCCACCCGCTCCGCCCTCGGCGACGCCGAGCGCCCGTCCCTCCGCCACCGCTTCGCCGCCGGCCACGGTGGCCCCGTCCCCGCCGTCCGATGCGACACCGGCTCCGGATGATCTCCCGAGCGAGCAGGGCCTGCCGTCGGTCGAACCGGTCGCCGCGGTGCCCCCCGGCGCGGAACCACCGCCGGACGACCCGTCCGACGGGCTGCTCGTCGAGGTGCCGGAAGCGGACCGGGACTCGCGGAGCGAGGCCATCGTCGGCGCCGTGGTGCTGGGCGCCTTGGCGGTATTCCTGGTCCGCCGCCGCCCCCGCTCTTGATCCCGGGAATTGGTCGGATCGCGCTCATATATGCGCGTGATCTGCCACGGTGAGCGGAATCTGCCAGGTTGGGATGGTGGGGGCGGGGGCCGTACCATTGCGAGGCGCCGCGTCCGTGGCGCTCGGAGGTGCCTCATGTCGGCGGTGCGCCAGGCTTGCGAGGCCGCCAAGGCGGCTGCGCCCGCGCTTGCCCGCGCCTCCACCGCGCACAAGCACGCCGCGCTCGAGGCGATGGCCGCCGCGCTCGACGCTCAGCACGCCGCGATCCTCGAGGCGAACGCCGAGGATGTCGCGCGCGGCCGCGCCGAGGGCCTGAGCGAGGCGCTGATCGACCGCCTCGCGCTGACCGATGCGCGCTTGGACGCCATGGCGCAGGCGCTGCGCGACCTCATCGGCCTCAAGGACCCCGTGGGCGAGATCGTGCGCGGCTGGACGCTGCCGAACGGCCTCGACATCCGCCAGGTGCGCGTGCCGCTGGGGGTCGTGGCGATGGTCTATGAAGGCCGCCCCAACGTGACCGTCGATGCGGCCGGGCTCGCGCTCAAGAGCGGCAACGCCTGCGTGCTGCGCGGCTCCTCCAGCGCGATCCGCTCCAACATCGTGCTCGCCGAACTGCTGCGCGGTGCGCTCGCCGCCTCCGGCCTGCCCGCCGACGGCGTCGTGCTGATCGCCGACACCTCGCGTGACTCGGTCAAGGAGCTCGGCCGCATGCGCGGCCTGGTGGACCTGCTGGTCCCGCGCGGCGGCGCCGGGCTGATCCAGTCGGTGATCGCCGACTCGGTCGTGCCGGTGATCGAGACCGGCGTCGGCAACTGCCACGTCTACGTCGACGCGGCGGCCGACCTCGACAAGGCCGCGGCCATCGCCGTGAACGCCAAGGCGCAGCGGCCCAGCGTGTGCAACGCCGCCGAGACGCTGCTGGTCCACCGCGCGGTCGCCGAGGACTTCTTGCCTGTGGTCGCGGCCGACCTGCGCGCCGCCGGGGTCGAGTTGGTCGGCGACGCCGACGCGCAGCGCCTCGCGGGCGCGGCGGCGGCCACCGACGAGGATTGGGACACCGAGTTCCTCGACCTCAAGCTGGCCGTGCGGGTCGTGGACTCGCTCGACGAGGCGCTGGCGCACATCGCGCGCCACGGCACGCTGCACACTGAGGCGATCGTCACCGAGGACCGCGCGGCGGCGCGGCGCTTCACCCAAGAGGTCGATGCGGCGGCCGTGATGGTCAACGCGTCCACGCGTTTCACCGACGGGGGTGAGTTCGGCTTCGGCGCCGAGATCGGGATCTCGACGCAGAAGATGCACGCACGCGGGCCCATGGGCCTACAGGAGCTGACCACGTCCAAGTACGTGGTCGAGGGAGAGGGCCAGGTGCGCACGTGACCACCGAGCATCGCTTTACCGATCTGGAGGACACGGCCGCGCGCCTGACCGCCGCGGGCTACCTGCCCGACCGCCCCACGACCACCGTCACGTTCCTCGGCGACCGTCTCGGCAAGCCGGTGCTGGTCGAGGGGCCGGCGGGCGTCGGCAAGACCGAACTCGCCAAGGCCATCGCCACCTCGCGCGGGGCGCAGCTCGTGCGCCTGCAGTGCTACGAGGGCCTCGACGAGGCCAAGGCGCTGTACGAGTGGAACTACAAGAAGCAGCTGCTGCGCATCCAGGCCGACCAGGATCGCGCCTGGGAGGACACCAAGGACGACATCTTCGGCGCCGAGTACCTGCTCACGCGCCCGCTGCTACAGGCGATCACCCAGGACATCGAGACGGTGCTGCTGATCGACGAGGTCGACAAGGTCGACTTCGAGTTCGAGGCGCTGCTGCTCGAGATCCTGTCGGACTTCCAGGTCACCATCCCCGAGATGGGCACGGTCAGCGCGGTGCGCATGCCCTATGTGGTGCTCACGTCGAACAACACGCGCGAGCTGAGCGAGGCGCTGAAGCGTCGCTGCCTGTACCTGCACATGGACTACCCCGACCTCGACCGCGAGAAGGCGATCGTGCGCTCGCGCGTGCCCGAGGTGCCCGAGCAGCTCGCCGATCAGCTCGTGCGCATCGTGCGGTCGCTGCGCAACCTCGAGCTGCGCAAGTCCCCCTCGATTTCCGAGACGCTGGATTGGGCGCGGACGCTGGTGGAGCTGGGCTACGCCAACGTCGACGAGGGCGTGGCGCAGACGACGCTGTCGGTGCTGCTCAAGCACCAGAGCGACATCGAAAAGGCGCTCGCCCACCTGCAGGCGCCGCCCGACCCCTCGCGCAACTGACGGCCATGAGCACGGTGGCGGACGGGGAGCTGACGGGCCTGCAGCAGCGGGTCCTGGATCTGGTGCACGCGCTGCGGCGCGCGAACGTCCCGGTCGCCGTCAGCGACGCGCTCGACGCGATGCGCGCCTCGACGCTGATCGACCTGCTGGAGCGTGAGCAGCTGCGCGAGGCGCTGGCCTCCACCATGGTGAAGTCGCCCAGTCACCGCGGCGCGTTCGACCTGCTGTTCGACATCTACTTCCCGAACCGCTCGACCCAGCCGGTGGCTGGCGAGGCCGCCGATCCCGACGCCGAGCCGGGCGAGGCATTCGACGGCGACACGCACCACCAGGAGGCGCGCGACATCGATCAGTTCCTGGCGGAGCTGGTGATGCGCGTGATGCAGGGCGACGAGGCCGCCATGCGCCGCCTGGCGATAGAGGCGGTCGAGAACTTCGGTGCGGTGCGCGGGCGCGACGGGCGCGTGAACTTCTTCGCCTATCGCGTGTTCCGCAACTTCAACTTGGGCGGCCTCTTGCGGCGGCTGATGACCGAGTCGGGGATGGACGGCGACGATCCCCAGAACGCGCTGACGCGACGGTTGATGCGCGACGAGTTCGAGCAGCGGCTGCGTCGTTTCCGCGAGGACATCGAGGCCGAGATCCGCCGTCGCCAGGTCGAGCAGCAGGGCGCCGACGAGGTCGCCAAGCGCCTGGCCCGGCCGCTGCCCGAGGATCTCGACTTCTTCCGCGTCAGTGCCGAGGAGCAGGAGACGATGCGGCGCCAGATCCGCCCGCTGGCGCGCAAACTCGCCACGCGCGTCGCGGTCAAGCGCCGCCGCTCGCGCGACGGGCGTCTCGACGTGCGCAAGACCATCCGCCACTCGCTGTCCACGGGCGGCGTGCCGGCCGATCCGGCGTTCAAAGCGCGCAAGCATCACCGGCCCGAACTGGTGCTGATCTGCGACGTTTCGGGCTCGGTGGCGGCGTTCGCGCGCTTCACGCTGATGCTCACGCACGCGTTGCAGGGACAGTTCAGCAAGGTGCGCAGCTTCGCGTTCATCGATACCGTCGACGAGGTGACGCGGCTGTTCTCCGGCGGCGACTTCACCGACGCGATCAAACGCCTGCACACCGACGCCAAGGTCGTGTGGCTCGACGGCCACAGCGACTACGGGCACTCTTTCGAGGCGTTCCACGCCCGCTACGCCGAGGCGATCACGCCCAAGACGACGCTGCTGATCCTGGGCGACGGCCGCAACAACTACCGCGCGAGCAACGCCTGGGTGCTCAAGGACCTCAAGCGCAGGGCCCGCAGGCTGTACTGGCTGAATCCCGAGCCGATGCAGCACTGGGGGACTGGCGACTCGATCGCCGACGAGTACGCGCGGCACACCGACGGGATGATCGAGTGCCGCAACCTGCGACAGCTGGCGGAGTTCGTCGAACGTGTCGTGTAGACAGTGGCAATGCGTCGCATCGGCCTGATGGGCGGCACCTTCGATCCCATCCACGTCGGCCATCTCGCCATCGCCGTCGAGGCCCGCCATGCGCTGGGCCTGGACGAGGTCGTGTTCGTGCCCGCGGGCCGGCCGTGGCAGAAGCGCGCGGTCGCACCGGCCGAGGACCGCTACGAGATGGTGTGCCTGGCCGTCGCCGGCACGCCGGGTTTCGCGGCCAGCCGCATCGAGATCGACCGCGACGGCCCCACCTACACGGTCGACACCCTGCGTGCGCTGCGCGCGGAGGACCCCGGGGCCGAGCTGTGGCTGCTGCTGGGCGCGGACGCGCTCGCCGGCCTTGACACATGGCACGAGCCGGACGAGGTGGCGCGTCTGGCGAAGGTCGCTGTGGCCGCGCGCCCCGGGGGCGAGCCGCACACGGATGTCGGCGGCGTCGCGGTGACCGTGCTGGACCTGGAGCCGATGGAGATCTCCTCTCGCGACATCCGCGCCCGGCTCGGGCGCGGCGACTCTGTGCGGGGCCTGGTGACGCCCGAAGTCGAGGCGTACATCCGCGCGCACGGCCTGTACAGCGCGGGGGCGGCGGCATGACGGCCTCCACGGAGCCCACAGGTCGCGTCGCCCGGCGGGCGGCGCTGAGGCGACGGCGCCGCCGCATCCTGATTGCCGCCGCCGTGGCCCTGGCCGTCGTCGCCGCCGTGGGCGCGGTCCGCCTGCTGGGTTCAGGCGGTGGCCTCGGGAGCGCCACGAACCGGCGGGCAGGTGGTGTCGCGGCGCCCGGCCAGCACACGCTGCTGGTGGTGCGCGCGCCCAGCGAACCCGGTGCGGCGCTCGGCCTGACCCTGCTGGCGGCCGGACCCGACGCCGGCGCGGGCGCGATCCTGTTCCTGCCGGTGGGCACGCTCGTGGACATCCCGGGCCATGGGCTGGACCGGCTGGGCAGCAGCCTGCAGTACGGCGGTGGCCCGCTGGTGGAGGCCGCGGTCGAGAACGCGCTGGCGATCCACGTCGACGACACCGTGGTGCTGACCGACAAGGCGATGGGGACGTGGCTCGACGCGTTGGGGACGGCGGAACTGGACGTGCCCGAGCGCCTCGTCGGCCCGGGACCGGACGGTTCGCGCGGCGTGCGCTTCGCCGCGGGACGGCAGTCCCTCGACGGCCGGCGTCTCGTCGAGTACCTCGCGTTCCGGGGACCGCGCGAGGACGAACTGCAGACCTTGTCGCGCCAGGAACAGGTGTGGGAGGCGGTACTCGAGGTCATCGCCGGGGCCGACGACCCCCGCCGCCCCGCGCGCAACCTGGCGCGAGCGCCGCAGCTCGATCCCGGCGTGGCCGACGCCGCCGTCGCGGAGCTGTTCACGATGCTGGCCGAGGCGCGCGAGGCGGACGGGCTGCGCCAGTCGCTGTTGCCGGTCGAGCCGTTCGGCGGCGCGGGGCCCGACGGCGGCGCGACCTATCGCCTGCGCCAGCCAGAGGCGCACGAGCTGGTGGAGGAATTGCTGCGCGGCTCGATGGAGCAGCAGCTGCGCGAGCCGCTGCGGGTCGAGGTTCTCAACGGGATCGGCACACCGGGGATCGGGCAGGCCGTGCACCGCCGGCTGGAGGGCGGCCGCTTCCGCATCGTCGTCACCGACAACGCGCGCAGCTTCGACTTCGCCGAGACGCAGATCCTGGTGTACGACCGCGCCCGGCTGGCCGATGCGCGGCGTCTGCGGGCCCTGCTCGGCGTCGGTACCATTTCTGTCAGCCGCAGACCCCAGTCCGTCGTGGATCTCACGGTCGTGGTGGGCGCGGATTTCCTCGAATTGGAAGGTCGATCACCCTGAGTTCCCAAGAACTGTCCAGTGACGTGGCGCTGACCGCGGCCCAGGCCGCTGCCGACAAGCTGGCCGACGACATCCGCATCCTCGACATCGGCGACCTGCTCGCGATCACGGACTACTTCGTGCTGGTGAGCGCGCGCAACGACCTGATGCTCAAGACGGTCGTCGAGAACGTCGAACGCGAGATCAAGGAGCGCTACGGGCGCGGGCCCAAGCGTCGCGAGGGCACCCCGGCGACCGGCTGGATGATCCTCGACTACGGCGACGTCGTGCTGCACGGGTTCACCACCGAGCAGCGCGACTTCTACGACCTCGAGCGGCTGTGGTCCGACGCGCCGGTGCTGCCGTTCGTCGACGCCGCCATCGCCGAGGCGTCGGGCGAGTGAGCGAGGGCGCCTACCCCTACGAGACGCCCGCGGGCTCGGCCACGCTCGTGCTCGTCCGCCACGGCGAGTCACTGTGGAACGCCGCGGGCGTGCTCCAGGGCCAGCAGTGCAACGGCCTGTCCGAGCTGGGCCTCGCCCAGGCGCAGGCCGTCGCGGATCACGTGGGTAAGGCGCACGCCGACGCCGCGCTGATCGCGCGCAGCGACATCGAGCGGGTGGCGCAGACGTCGGCTCCGGCGGAGGAGCGCCTCGGCCTGCCGGTCGTGGTCGACGCCCGGCTGCGCGAGGTGGACCTGGGGGAGTGGAGCGGCCTACCGCGCGCCGACGTGCTGGCCGCGCACCGCGACGACTTGCTCGCCTGGTTGCGCTGCGAGGACGTGCGCCCCGGCCATGGCGAGACGCTGACTGAGATGCGCGCGCGGGTGTGGGCCGGGGTGGACGACCTGGGGGCGCGGGTGCTCGCCGAGGGCGGGGGCACCGCGCTGGTGTTCACGCACGGCGGGCCGATCCGCACGGCGGTGGCCGCGGTCATGGGCCTGGAGCCGGGCGCCGAGCGGCACCTGCAGCCTGTGCGCAACGGCTCGCTGTCGCTGATCCGCCTGGACCCCGACGGCGCCTGGCGCCTGATCGCCTACAACCGGGTCGACCACCTCCCCTAACCGGTACCCATGCACCCACCACTTGGCGGGTGCAACCGCGACGGTATCCCGTCGCGCCTGCACCCAGCTTTGCCGTATCGGCGGTGGGTGCATGGGGCGGGCGGGCTCTACGATCAGTCGCGTGAAGGTCCTTCTGGTCGACGATCACACCACGCTGCGCGTGGCGCTGCGCGCGCTGATCGGCGGCATGCCCGGCTTCCAGGTCGTGGGAGAGTGCGAGAACGGCGTCGAGGCGATCCGTGCGGTGGCGGAGCTTCGGCCGGACCTGGTGCTGATGGATATCAACATGCCGGTCATGGACGGCATCGAGGCGACGCTGGCCATCAAGCAGGCGTTCCCCGCCGTGCGCGTGGTCGGGCTTTCCGGCTTCGAGGAGGCCACCAAGGTCTCGGCGATGATCGCGGCGGGCGCGAGCGGATACCTGCTCAAGACCGGTGACCCGCGAGAACTCGCCGACGGGCTCGACGCGATCGTGGCGGGTCGCCCGGTCCTTGCGCCCGAGGTGCTGCAGGGCGTCCTCGACGACGTGGCGCGGTTCTACCGCGAGCAGCGCGCGAAGGCCGAGTTGTTGGCCGAGGTCGACCGCATGAAGCGCCAGTTCTTCACGTTGGTGTCCGACGACCTGCGCAACCCGCTCGCCGCCATCACCGGCTATGCGCGCACCATGCGCCAGAACTGGGAGCGGCTCGACGACGCGACACGCGCGGAATTCATCGACCGCATCGAGCAGCAGTCGCTTCGCCTGGGACGGCGCATCGAGCAGATGCTCACGATCTCGGGGATCCGCCGCGCCGAGCCGGGCGAGGCCGCGTCGTTCGACGTTGCTGCCGCGGCACGCGAGGCGGCCCAGCGCTTCGAGGAGCGCGACCGGCTCCTGCTCGACGGCCTGCACGAGGGCGAAGCGCTCGGGGATCGTGGCGGCTTCGTCGCCGTGGTCGTGACGCTGCTCGAGAACGCGCTCGAACACACCGAGGGGAAGATCACGGTCACGACCACGACCGATGGCGGAATGATCCGACTGCAGGTGCGCGACGACGGGCCCGGCATCGCCGCCGAGCGGCTGCGCTGGCTGCTCGCCGGTCCGTTCTCACGGTCTGATCAGGAGGCCGAGGTGGGGGAGGGCGGCAGCCTGGGCCTGTCGCTGTACATCGCGCGCCAGGTGATCGAAGGGATGGGCGGCGAGCTCGACGCGGACTCCGATCTCGAGACCGGCTCGACCTTCACCGCGACCGTCCCCGCCGCCTGAGCGGTCAGGAGCGGGTCATCCCGAGCTCGGCGAAGCGCACCTGGGGGTGGTCTTGGGACGCCCAAGTCAGCGCGTGCTCGGAGTTGAACAGCGCGAGCGTGCGGCCTTTCGAGTCCTCGACCACCATGGTCCCACGCTGGCCGCGAAGCAGGGCCACGTCGCCTTCGACCACCAGTCGGGCCAGCTGCCACGGTGCGGGGGACAGCGCCATCTCGGCGCCGAACTCCTCGCGCATGCGGTGCTCCGCGACCTCGAATTGCAGCTGGCCGACGCCCGCCAGCAGCGGTTCCTGGTCGCCGTACTCGGGCCGGCGCAGCACGTGCACCACGCCCTCCTCGTCGAGCTGCGCGAGCCCGCGGCGGAACTGCTTGTAACGGCTGGTGTCGCGATTGCGGGCCGCCACGAACCGCTCCGGCGCGAACGTCGGGATCGGCGGGAAGACCACGCGGTCCTCGGCGTACAGCGTGTCGCCCACCAGCAGGTCGGTCGCGTTCACCACGCCGACGATGTCGCCGGCGACGGCTTCCTCGACGGTCTCGCGGTCCTGGGCGAACAGCTGGTGGGCGTACTTCAGCGCGAACGGCCGTCCGGTGCGCGCGTGCGTGGCGGTCATCCCGCGGGCGAACCGCCCGCTCTGCACTCGCAGGAACGCGACGCGGTCGCGGTGCCGCGGGTCCATGTTCGCCTGGATCTTGAACACCAGGGCGCTGAACGGTGCGGTGACGTCGCGTGCGGGTGACCGCTCGGGCTCGATCACCGGCTGCGGGCCGGGGGACGGCGCCAGTGCGGCGAAGCCCTCCAACAGCTGTCGCACCCCGAAGTTCGCCAGCGCGGAGCCGAAGAACACCGGCGTCTGCTTGCCGGCCAGGAACGCGTCGCGGTCCAGCACGTGGTCTTCCGCGTCGAGTAGTTCCAACTCCTCGAACGCGGTGTCCCAGCGCAGCTGCGTCGTCTGGGGCGCGAGCGCCGCGCGATTGGCCTCGGCCAGGGGGACGCGCGTCTCCTCGGCCTGCTTGGTGCCGTGCGCGCTGCGGCCGAATGCGACGAACTCGCCGGCCTGACGGTCCACCACGCCGCCGAACTCCGGTCCGTCGGCGATCGGCCACACCATCGGCACCGGCTCCAACCCGATCTCGGCGCTGATCTCGTCGAGGATCGCCAGCGGCGCGAGGCCCGGCCGGTCGCACTTGTTGACGAACGTGACGATCGGGATGCCGCGGTCGCGGCAGACCTTGAACAGCTTCAGGGTCTGCGGCTCGAGGCCCTTGGCCATGTCGACGACCATCACGGCGGCGTCGGCGGCCCACAGCGTCCGGTAGGTGTCCTCGGAGAAGTCCGCGTGCCCGGGGGTGTCGAGCAGATTGAAACGCCAGTCGCGGTAGGCGAAGTGCAGCACGGTCGAGCTGATCGAGATGCCGCGTTCCTGCTCGAGCTTCATCCAGTCCGAGGTGGTCGACCGCGCCACCTTGCGCGACTTCACCGCACCGGCCTCGTGCACGGCGCCCGCGTACAGCAGGAACTTCTCGGTGAGCGTCGTCTTGCCCGCGTCCGGGTGCGAGATGATCGCGAAGGTGCGCCGGGTGGCGACCTCGGCGGTCAGCGCCCGGTCGGCGGGCGTGGGCGTGGACACGGTGACAGCTCCTGCACAGAAGGGACGCGGCCGGACGCCGCACGGAGGGGACCGCCCGCCAGGATAGCCCGGCCCCTGGAAACGGGCGTATCGTGCGGCGCATGTGCCGAAGCATCCAGCAGCTGCGGGGCGCCGAGCCGCCTGCCACCGCCGACGAGGTCCGCGACGCTGCGCTGCAGTACGTGCGCAAGATCAGCGGCTACCGCGTGCCCGCCAAGGCCAACGAGATCGCCTTCGAGGCGGCTGTCGACGAGATCGCGGCAGCCACTGGCCGCTTGCTCGGTCAGCTGGTCGTCGCACCGGGCTCGAAGGCGGCGGATCCGGTGCAGCGCCGCCTGCGCTGACAGCCTGCGGGACGCAGAAACCCGTCCCGCACGTCGGGTGTCGGGCGGCTTGCCCCGGGGTATGCGAGCGCGTGGCCGAAAACGGCTTCACAGTCAGGCGGGCACTCGTCGCGGCGCACGGCGACGGCGAGGGGGAGGGTGGGCGTTGAGCGCAGCGGTTGCTCCGCGTGGGCGATTTGCCGCGCTGCGCGGGCTCCTGCCCAAGGGCGAGGCTCTGCCGGAACCCGTGTGGCGGGCGCGGCACACCGGCATCATCGTGCTGCTGTGGGTGCACGCCCTGTTCATCCCCGCCTTTGCCCTTCGCCAGGGATTCTCGCTCGGCCACAGCCTGGCCGAGTCGGCGATCGTCCCGGTCGCCGCGGCGATCGCCATGCAGCCGGCGCTGCGCCGCCGGGCCCGCACGGCGGTCGCGAGCCTGGGCCTGCTCACCTGCTCCGCGGTGCTGGTCCATCTGTCCGGCGGCGTCATCGAGATGCACTTCCACTTCTTTGTGATGGTCGCGGTGGTCGCGCTGTACCAGGACTGGGTGCCGTTCCTCGCCGCCGTCGGTTACGTGTTCGTGCATCATGGGCTGCTCGGCGCGATCGCACCCGACACGGTGTTCAACCACGTTCCTGGACAGAACAGCCCGTGGACCTGGGCGGGCATCCATGCCCTGTTCATCCTGGGGATCAGCGCCGCCTGCCTGGTGACCTGGCGGCTCAACGAGTCGATTTTCGAACAGCGCCGCCGGGCCGAGGAGCGCTTGCGTGAGGAGAGCCGCATCGTCGAGGCGCTGCACGAGGTCGGCAAGACGCTCGCCGCCGACCTCGACACCAAGCGCGTGGTGCAGGCGGTCACCGACGCGGCGACCGAGCTGACCCACGCGGCGTTCGGTGCGTTCTTCTACAACGTCGTCAACCATGACGGCGAGGCATTCATGCTGTTCACGCTGTCGGGCGCGCCGATCGAGGCGTTCGAGAAGTTCGGCCTGCCGCGCAACACCCCCATCTTCGCGCCCACGTTCAACGGCGACGGCGTGGTGCGGCTCGACGACGTCATGGCCGATCACCGCTACGGGACCATGGCGCCGCACCACGGGATGCCCGAGGGTCACCTGCCGGTGCGCAGCTACCTCGCGGTGCCGGTGCCGTCGCGGACGGGGGAAGTGCTCGGCGGACTGTTCTTCGGTCATCCCGAGGTCGGCCAGTTCAGCGACGTCGACGAGCGCATTGTCGTGGGCATCGCATCGCAGGCTGCGATGGCTCTCGACAACGCCCGCCTGTACGAGGCGGAGCGGGAGGCGCGCACGACGTCGGACGCCGCGCGCGAGCGCGTGTCGGTGCTGGCAGAGGCGGGGCGGATCCTGATGTCCTCTCTCGAGGTGGACAAGCTGCTGCGCGGCCTCAGCCGCCTGCTGTCCTCCCGCATCGCGGACTATTGCGTCGTCCATCTGCTGCAGGACGAAGGCGGGCCCCGCCGGCTGGCCGTCGCGTCGGCGGGCGACGGCCATTGGTCGGCCGTCGTCACGCCTGTCCCACCGGGCGACGACGAGCACCCGGTCGTGCGTGCGGCGCTCGCGACACGCCAGGCCGTCCTCGCCACGGGCCCGGAGGCCGCATTCGTCCGCGGGCTGCATCCCGACGCGGCGTTCGCGGCCGCCGTGGACGGCGATCCCGTGGACACCGTGGTCGTGGCGCCGCTCGTGTCGCGCGACCGGGTGCTCGGCGCACTGACGGTCGCGACCTCGCGCGCGTCGGCGCGTCCGCTCGGCAGCGACGACGTGTCGTATCTCGAGGAGCTCGCGCGTCGCACCGCCATGGCCGTCGAGAACGCGCACCTGTACTCGCGCCAGCGCACGGTGGCCGAGACGCTCCAGCACAGCCTGCTGCCCGAGCACCTGCCCGAGATTCCCGGGCTGTCGTCGGCCGCGCGCTATCTGCCGGGCGGTCCCGACGTCGAGATCGGCGGCGACTGGTACGACGTGATCCCGCTCTCCAACGGTCGCTTGGCTCTGGCGATGGGTGACGTGGTCGGGCGCGGGGAGCGCGCCGCGTCGCTCATGGGCCAGCTGCGCAGCAGCGTCCGCGCCTACGCGCTCGACGGCAAGTCCCCGGTTGCCGTGATGGACAGCGTCAACACCCTGCTGCTCGAAGGCGCGTCCGAACAGATGGCCACGATGGTCTACGGCGTCATGGACATCGAGACCGGCACGTTCGTTTACGTCAACGCCGGCCATCCGCCGCCGCTGCTGGCCGACACCGCGGGCGAGGCGGTCTTCCTGGACGGCCTCCCGGGCCTGCCGGTCGGCGCGTCGGCGAGCGCCCACTACGAGGAATGCCACGCGGTGCTGCGGCCCGGCGGGACGGTCGTGTTCTTTACCGACGGCCTGGTGGAGGATCGCGCCACGCCGCTGGATCTGGGCCTGTCGCGCCTGCGGGATGCCGTGCTGTCGGCGCCCGGTGACATCGACGCGCTGTGCGGTTACGTGGTCGCGCGGGCCATGGCGGGTCGCTCGCACCTCGACGACGCGGCCATCCTCGCGGTGCGCCTGGAGCCGTTGTCCGACCGCCTGGACCTCCGGCTGCCCTCCCAGCCGCACTTGCTCAGCCCGCTGCGAGCGGTGTTGCGGCGCTGGTTGCGTGGCGTCGGCGCCACCGAGACCGAGGTGTACGAACTGCTGGTGGCCACGATCGAGCTGTGCACGAACGCCATGCGCCACGCGAGCGGGGCGGCGGACGCGCACTTCGAACTGCACGCGGAGGCCGGCGAGGCGGTACGGATCCGTGTGGTCGACGAGGGGCGCTGGCGCCATTCGCGCACGAGCGTCGGCGGCCGCGGCCTGGCGATCGCCCATGCCTACGCCGACGAGGTCGAGGTGCTGCGGGGCGACACGGGCACCGAGGTGCGGCTCTCGCGGCGCCTGGAGCTGCCCGCCCTCACGGAGGCCGTGCGGTGAGGGCGCCCGACTGCGAGATCGCGCAGGACGACGGCGTCGTCGTCGCGCGCCTTGCTGGCGAGATCGATCTCGTGAACGTGCCGGCCATCGCGGCCGCCCTGCGCGCGGGGGTGCCGCAGGACGCGATCGGCGTGGCGGTGGATCTGTCCGGGGTGCGGTACCTCGACAGCGCCGGAGTGCAGATGCTGTTCCAGCTCGCGATCGACCTGGCGACGACCCGCAAGGGCATGGTGGTGTCGCTCGCGCCGGATTCGCCATTGCGCACGCTGCTGAAGATCACCAACCTCCAAGAGGTCGCCGGCGTGCATGATTCCCTGGCGGAAGGCGGTGCGGCCCTCCGCGGCGGGGAGTTCCTGCACTACTGATCCCAGCGAGGCGGGGGGCGATATGGCGGGCAAGACCAGTCAAGCGATCGTGATCATTCACGGTATGGGCGAGCATCGCCCCATGGCCACGCTGCGCGGCTTCATGGCCGGCGCGTTCCGTGGGGAGTCTCGCGTGTACAGCCAGCCCGACCCGCTGTCGGACAGCTTCGAGCTGCGGCGCTTCCAGGTGGGGCGGACCGCCGCGCGGCCGCGGACGTTCGTGTACGAGTACTACTGGACGCACCTGATGCGCGGCAACACCTGGGCGCACCTGAAGGCCCTGGTCCGCCGATTCTTGTTCCGCTCGCCGGCGCGCCTGCCGTCGAGCCTGTGGATCCCGTGGGTGCTGGTGTGGCTGGTGGTCGGCGCGGCCGGCTTCGGCGCATGGTTCCTGACCGAGAAGGCGGGCCTGGGGCCGGGCGACCTCAACGACCTCGGCGGGCTGCGCAAGGCGTGGCGGGCCGTGGTCGCGGTCGAGGGCTGGCAGGAGCCCGCGGCGGTGGCGGGTCTGATCCTGCTCGCCGCCGTGCTGCGGGTCATGCCGATGCTGCTTGCCTACGTCGGCGACGTGGCGCGCTATTGCTCGCCCACACCCGACAACGTGGCGGTGCGTCAGGAGATCCGCTCTGGGGCGGTGGGGCTCTTGGAGAAGCTCCAGGAGCGCCATGACCGGGTCATCGTGGTCGGCCACAGCCTGGGCACCATCGTTGGGCTCGACGCGCTGCGCTTCCTGTGGAGCCGGACCTACGCCGAGCACGACGCGCGCGCGGACTTCCCGCAGGAAGCCCTGGAGGAAGTCGAACGTCTCGGCGCATCGCTCGACGCCCGATCCGGTCCTGAAGCGGTCGATGCGTTCCGGGCGGCGCAGCGGCGGCTATGGCAGGAGCGCATCGCCGTGGGCAGTCCTTGGCGCGTGACCGACTTCCTGTCGTTCGGCAGCCCGCTGTGCCTGGCGACGTTCATCCTCGCCGAAGACGATGCCGACTGGGAGCGGCTCCAGCGCGAACACGAGACGCCGTGCTGCCCGCCCTTCGACGCAGAGGGCGACGCCCACGCCTATGCCTATGATCCCGAGCCGCGGCGGCCCGGGGGCGGGCATGTGGTGCGCCGCCTGCACAACGCCGCGCTGTTCGCCTGCGTGCGCTGGACCAATGTCTGGTTCCCGGCCCGCGGGGGCTTCCTCGGCGACTGGTTCGGCGGCCCCCTGCGGGAGTTGTTCGGCCACGGGGTGGCGGACCGTCCGGCGACGGCTGGACCGGGCCGGCTGATCCCGGGCCTGGCCCACGTCCGCTACTTCACGCCCGTGCCAGGAGGCGGCGAACCGCGGCCGGGGTCGTCGCTGCGCCTGCTGCTCGATGCCCTGGACCTCGACAGCGAGTCGTGGCTCGGCGCCGCCGCGACGTAGCGCCGACTGCTCCGAATCGTCCACAGGGCGGGCGCCGGCGCGTTGCTGAGAGGCCTCAGGTACGTGAACCTTGCCCGATCAGGAACGATCGGTGGAAGGGCAGCGCATGGTGGGGTCGGTGCAGGCTTGTCGCGGTTCCGTGGGAGGTCTACCTTTACTTTCTATGGATAAAGTAAAGTTCAAGCGCCAGCGCGGCTTCAGTCGTGTCAGTGCCAAGCATCAGGTCACCCTCCCTGTCGAAGTGCTCGGTCAGGCTGGCCTCAAACCGGGCGATGTCGTCAAGGTCGATGCCGACGGCCCCGGTCGTATCGTGCTCGTCCGGCGGCGAGACCCGCTGGAGGAACACGCAGGAATGCTCACGGGTGTGTATAACCCCGGTGAGGTCGAGGGGTTGCGTGACGAGTGGCACTGACCGTCCTGGACGCCGGGGTGCTGATCGGGGTCCTGGACGCCGACGACCCGCACCATGAGTCGGCAGTGGCGGCGCTTCGCCGGCTGATCGACTCCGGTGCGGAGCTGGTTGTGCCCGCTTCGGTGTACGCCGAGATCTTGGTCGGGCCCTTCCGGCGCAACGAGGACGCCGCCGTCGAAGTCGAGACGTTCTTATCCGACATCGGCGTGCGCATCGAGCCTGTTACGCCGCAGATCTCGCGATCCGCGGCGAGACTGCGTGCTGCGTATGGTTCCAAACTGCGGCTACCGGACGCGCTCGTGATCGCCACCGCGGAAACCCTACGTGCGGACAGGGTTCTCACGACAGACACCCGCTGGCCCCGCCGCGCGCCCGTCGAGGTGGAAATCGTCAGGCCTCGCAATCGCCGAAGGTGATTGGCACCGGGTTGTCGGACACCGCGGGGCACAATGGCGCGATGGAGTCCACCCGCGTCGACCGCTGGCTGTGGGCCGTGCGCGTCTACAAGACCCGGGCGGCCGCGACCGCCGCGTGCCGCGGTGGCCACGTGCAGATCGGCGGTGCCCGGGCGAAGCCCGCGTCGCCGGTGCGTATCGGTGACCGCGTGACCGCCCGTGTGGGTGAACGCGAACGGGTGCTGGAGGTCGTGGCGATCATCGACAAGCGCGTGAGCGCGGCCGAGGCCGCGCCATGTTTCGTCGATCACAGCCCGCCACCGCCCACACGTGAGACCGCCCCGGCGGTGCCGGTGCGCGACCCCGGCGCGGGCCGTCCGAGCAAGCGCGAGCGACGAATGCTCGACCGGGCGCGGGGCCGCTCGTGACCGAAGCGGAGGGGGCGTCCGCCCGCCTGATCGACTGGCTGCCGAAGGGCGGCGCCCGCGGCGAGCCCGACGCGGTGCTCGAGGCGTTCACGTCCTGGGCGGATCGGCGCGGCTTGTCGCTGTACCCCGCGCAGGAAGAGGCGCTGCTCGAGGTGGTGGCCGGGTCCAACGTGATCCTCAGCACGCCGACCGGCTCGGGCAAGAGCATGGTCGCCGCGGGCGCGCATTTCGCGGCGGTCGCGCGCAACGAGGTGTCGTTCTACACCGCGCCGATC
>Ga0299913_10000960_pt1 | contig 20095 bp, 22 predicted proteins | sample RVTome_9_FD_201360 | JGI IMG/M metagenome (GOLD analysis project Ga0299913, IMG submission 201360) | Soil microbial communities from uranium-contaminated site in the Upper Colorado River Basin, Wyoming, United States - RVT155D38 (version 2) ... | reverse complement strand
CGGCGGGATGAGCCGATCGAGCTCGATCAAGAGCCGGTCCGGGTCGGGTCCGCCGTCGACGAGCAACCGTCCGCCGCGCGATCCCTCCACCAGGATCGCGTCGCCCTGACCGACGTCGAGCACGGTCACGGCCGCCCGCCCACCTGGCCGCTCGACGACGACCGCGGCGGTGACCACGATCGTCGACGCGAGGGCCACGAGAGCAACCCGCGTGGCCCGTGCCGGCCTGGGTAACGACGGAGGACGCGGCAGGGCAAGCCGGCTGCCCGCCGTTGACGGGATCGGTCCCATCGCGGAAGCCGGTGCCCCGGCGTCGGGATTCGGTCGTCCCCGCCTCGCCGAACGGCGACGGCGCTCGAGGAGCCCCAGCAGCACGGCGGCCGCGAGCGCGAACGCGATGTTCGAGGGGGGATCGAGCGTCGCGCTGGCGTACGGAACGTCCGCCGCCACTCGGGCGATGCCGACCATCGCGGTGAGCGCCAGCCAACCCGGGATCGCCAGGATGGACACGACGACGTGCGGGGCCCCGAGCGGCAGCAGCAGCCCGCCGACGAAGGCCAGCGCGCCGGCCGCCATCGCGATCGGTACGACCGGAACGATGAACAGGTTGGCCACCGGCGCGATGAGGGCGAGACGACCGAACGTCGCGAGGACGACCGGGAGGGTCGCAGCCTGCGCGGCGAGGGAGACGCCGAGGGCCTCGGGCAGCCAGGCGGGAAGCCGTCCCCCGGCCAACCGGCCGACCTGCTCGCCGAGCGGCGTGGCCCATGCGATCAGCCCGGCCGTGGCCAGGGACGACAGCTGAAAGCCGGCGTCTCCGATGAGCGACGGGTCCGCCACGAGCAGGGCCGTGACCGCCCAGCCGAGCGCCGCCGCCGCCCGTCCCGCGCGCCCCGACTCACGGGCGAGCAGGACGACGCCGGCCATCGCGGCGGCGCGGACGACGGAGGGCGAGGCACCGGAGACGACGACATAGGCGACGATCGCGAGCATCGTGAGCACGGACCGCCGCCGCCGCCCGAGGGCCCCACCCAGCGCGCCGACGGCAGCCGCGACGATCGCGATGTTCCAGCCGGAGATCGCCACGACATGGCTCACCCCGGCTGTCGTGAAGTCGGCCGCCAGGTCGCGATCGACTCGGTCGCGCAGGCCGATGAGGATGCCCGCCGCCAGGCCCGCCTCCGGTTCGGGCAGGACGCGGGCGAGCAGGTCGGCCGCGCCGCGGCGAACCGTCTCCAGGGCCTCGACCGGCACGAGCGGACCGGGTTCGACCTGCAGTGATCGGGCGCGGAGCGTTCCGGCCACGCCGACCCGTTCGAGGTACGAGCCATACGGCGATTCCGGGCGGGCCTGGACCTGGCCACCGACGAGGACCCGCTGGCCGGGTACGACGTCGGGGTAGCGGGGCAGCGTCGCCGCGAGCCGGAGCTGCCCGTTCGGCTCCTCGAGGAGCCTGAGCGTGGCGGTCTGCTGGCCGTCCCGGGGTGATCCGGTCGATTCGACGACCGCCGGCCACGGCCCCCGATCGCGTGGCAGCGCGACGTCCGCCACGACCGCCGGAGGAATGACGACGAGGCGGACCGCCACCGCGCCGCCCGCGATCCACACCGCCGCGGCCGGGAAGAGCCAGCGCCGGCGCGAAGCTGTGGTGGCGACGGCGGCGAACCCCAGGAGGGTTGCCGCGGCGAGGGCGAGGCCGCCCGCCACGAGCCGCAGCCCGAACAGCTCATGGGCGAGAGCAGCGGCGATCGCCCCGGTCGCCAACCAGCCGCTGCGAGGCACGTCAGGGCACCGCCACCAGGTCCCGGATCTTCTCGAAGGTCTTCTCGCCGAGGACGCTCCGCGAACGGAGGTCGTCGACGGAGGCGAACGGTTGCTCTTCGCGGGCGGCGATGATCTTGCCGGCCGTCACCGGACCGATCCCGGGTAGCGACTCGAGTTCGGCCGCGGTGGCCGTGTTCAGGTCGATCGGCTCGCCAGCCCAGGCCCCGGAGTCTGCGCCCGGGCCACCGTCGGGCCCGCTGCCGCCAGCCACGGATGGTGCGGTTGGGGAGGCGTCGTCCCGCGACGGGACGCGCACCTGGTCGCCGTCCTCGAGCGGCGCGGCGAGATTCAGCTCGCGGGTGGCACGATCGACGTCGACGCGCGGTCCGAATCCACCGGCCTCCCGCACCAGGTCCCCCACGCGTGCCCCGGCGGCGAGCCGGTAGACGCCAGGCCGTGCGATCGCGCCGACGATCTCGACCACGACCTCAGTTCGATCCGCGGGACCGCCCGCGTCCGGTTCGATCCAGTCCGATGGCGCGATCAATGCACCGCCGGTCAGCTGGAGGTCGCCGCCTCCGGACCCGAACGCGAGCAGGAAGGCGACGATCGCGAGGACGACCGCCCCGAGCCCGGCTCCGATCGCGGCCAGCGGTAGCGGTCGCCCCGCCTCCGGGGGTTGGTCGTCACCCGTCGCGCTCGCGGCGTCGAGGGCGCGCCACGGCGCCGCGTTGGGATCCACGCGCACCTCCGTCGGCGGGAGGCTGGCGGATGCTCATGACGTGACGGAACGACGTCTCGCCACGTTGGGGGCACTTCCGACGCGGCGGGACGTCTGCGCCGGAATCTAGCGCGGCGCGCTTAGCTGCGACTTATCCGGGCGGCCCGTCCGCGGACAGTCGCTCCCACTCCACCCAGCGCGCACCGTCCCACCAGCGGTGCCAGATCGAGCCGTCGCGACCCGGGGCGAAGACGTCGATCCGATCGGCGCTCCACGAGCTTGCCGACGGGCTCCCGGTCAGCTCGCCACCGAGCGACTCCCAGGGGTGCCACGCCGATCCGTCCCAGTAGCGGTTCCACAGCTCACCGTCGGAAAAGACCGCGAATACCTGCAGCTGGTCGACCGCCCAGGCCGTTGCCGCCGGTGCCGAGATCGGCGTGCCACCCAGCGATTCGGGCTCCTGCCACGCGCCTCGGTCATGCGCCCGGTGGACGAGTCCGCCGTCGTCGCCGACCCAGAACAGGTCGACCCGACCTGGCGCCCATGACACCGACACGCATCCCGCTCGATCCACAACCGAATTCAAATCCTAGGCCTCCGGTGTCGTGCCGGCCCAACGGTCGGGCGACGGCCGTCCAGTAGGATACGACCCCTCGATGGACCGACCCAGTTGCGGACCGGCCTCGGGTCCCTGATCGGGCTCAATGGTCGTACGGCACGAACGCGCTCAGCGCGAGCGGCCGGTCTGCAGCCGTCCGTCGGTCGTAGCGGCGCCCATGAACATCGTCCGGACGCCACTGGCCGCATCGCTCAAGCGGCGCAGGATCGACGGTGACTGGCGGGCGCCCACGGCCACGCTCCGGGCCAGGAAGGCCCGTTCGGCCTCGATGGTCCGCTGGTTCGCGATGTCGAACGCGAGAAAGGCGAAATAGCTCTGCACTGGGATGCTCCTTGGCGGTGTCGTTTGGCGGGGCGGGGCTGTCTGGGGACTCAGCCGCGAGCGTCCATGAGGCTGCGCCTGGTGCCCCAGGGGATGACGTCGAGGTCGACGGCCACGATGGCGGCGATGGCCGTGACGATTGCGAACAGGGCATCCATGGCGAACCTCGTGGGTAGAGTAGTAACTGTTCTAGCTTATTGATCTGGTTACCGAATCCTAGCCGCTTGCGCGTAACCTGTCAACCCTCGTATAGTGGTTACGTCATGACCACCACAAACACGCACGGACGCGTCAGCGGGCACGATCACGGCGCCCGCCTGGACGACACCTTCGACTTCCTGAACACCGCCGAGCTCGAGAATGGTTTCCTCGTGGACCATCTCGAGACGATCGACGACGCCGTCCGGTGGTTCGCCGAACGGGGCCTCATCCACGCCGAGCACCTCGACGCGACCGAGCGGGATCTGGCACGTGTGCGGGCCGTTCGGGCCGCCCTTCGAGACGTCGCCGACGCGATCGTCGAGGCTCGTTCGCCCACGGCCACGGCCCTGGACCACGTGAATCGGACGATCCGGTCGCGCGCGGTGACGGAGCTCGTCGCGGGCGATGACGGTGTGGGCGTGGGCCACCGGCATGTCGGCGAGCCCATCGACGACGCGCTCGCGCGCATCGCCGAGCCGTTCGTCGAGGAGCTCGCGAGCGGGCACCCGGAGCGGGTCCGTGTCTGTGCCAACGATCGCTGCCGGTGGGTCTTCTATGACGAATCACGCGCCGGCCGCCGACGCTGGTGCGACATGTCGACCTGCGGCAACCGGGCCAAGGCGGCCCGCCACCGCGCTCGCCAGCGGTCGGCGCCCGGGGCCTGAACCGCCTCGTCAGGCGGGTGCGCCGATCCCCTCGAGCAGCGGCCGGACCTCGGTCGCCAGGCGGGTCTGCGTCTCCTCGTCGTACGGTGGCGGGAAGCCGGCCACGAGGTGCCGGTACCCGAGCTCGATGAACGGCGCCAGCATCCCGGCGACATCGTCGACCGTGCCGACCGGCTGGTCCGTCCAGGGCCTGGCCCCGCCGTTGCGGGCGAAGGTTTCGCGTGCGACCCGCTCGGCCTCGGCGCTCGAATCGCGGATGACGACTGCGCCGATGCTTGCCGTCCGTTCGATCTCGGACGGGTCACGCGCGACGGTCTCGCAGTGGCGCAGCAGGACGGCCTCCTTGCGCCGAACGTTGTCGATCCCGCCGCCGACGTTGTTCGCGTCGCCGTAGCGCGCCACCAGCTTGAGCGTGACCTTCTCTCCGTCGCCGCCGATGAGGATCGGCAGCCGTTCCTGGAGCGGAGGCGGATCGTTGCGGATCGAGTGGGCCGAATAGCGCGGGCCGGATGCGCTGGGGGTCTCGCTACGCAACATGCCGCGGATGACCGGCAGCGCCTCACCCAGCCAGCGCAGTCGCTCGGGCGGTCCCTCGCCGTAACGCAGTCCGTAGGCGACGTGCTCGGTCCCGAACCACGCCGCGCCGATGCCGAGGATGGCCCGGCCGCCCGAGATGTGATCGAACGTCGTCGCCATCTTGGCGGTCAGTGTCGGTTCGCGGAACGTGTTCGCGCCGACCATCAGTCCGATCCGAACGCGCTCGGTCGCCATGGCCCACGCAGTGAGCACGAGCCAGCCCTCGAAGATCGGCCCCTCGTGGCTTCCGACGATCGGGTACAGGTGATCCCACGTCCAAAGCGTGCCGTAGCCGAGTCGGTCGATCCGCTTGCCGGCCTCCAGCAGGCTCGGCCAGTCCGTGTACTGGTTCCAGCAGTTCGCACCGAGGCGGATGGGCGGCATGCGATCTCCCCGTTCGTGGCTGTCGACTCCAGTGTGACTGCCGCAACCGGTCCCTTTCGAGGCGGCCGTCCGGCTAGACGCACGATTCCTCGGGCGGCGGCGGGTTCGAGAGGTCGATTCGCGGGATGTCCTCCGGCCGGACCGCGCCCCACCAGGCCGCGAAGTTCCCGCACTCCGAGCTCCACCCGGACGTTCCTCCACCGCCGTCGGTGCCCGGACCCTCGACCTGGAGGCGAACCATCTGCTCGCCGTTCGGCCGCAGGAACCTCACGGACCATGGCGGGCCACCGTTTCCCGAGATCGCGATCGACCGGTTCTCGGACCATGGCGGAACCGTCCCGACGAGCACATCGTTGACGTAGAGCTCCAGTGGGTCCGTCGTCGCGTTGATCAAGCCGATCGTCGCCGAGCCGCCCGGGGCGACCCCTCCGCCGAAGCTGCCGCACGCCGCCATCGCGATCGCCACCGCGAGGCCCACCCCGAGCGGCGCCGCGCGGCGGGTCATCCGCCGTCGCGCAGGACGATGTTCACGAGCTTGCCGCCACCCGCCGCCACGATCCGGTCGGGAGCCCGGCCGCCCAGGATCGCCGCGACCTTGGGGCTGGCCAGCACGAGCCGCTCGAGCTCGGCTGGGTCGATCGAGACCGGCACGATCAGCTTGTCGCGCAACTTGCCGTTCACCTGGATCGGGACCTCGCGGGTCGTTTCGGCGATCGCCGTCGCGTCGACCTCGGGCCAGCGCTCGGCATGGATCGACGACCACTCGGCTCCCGTGGCGGCCAGACGCCGGCTCCACAGCTCCTCGGTGACATGCGGTGCCGCCGGGCTCAGCATGAGCAGCAGCAGACGCACGGCCTCCTCCCATTCGGCCGAGCCGGCGACGCCCGTGCCGCGGTAGCGCATGAGCGTGTTCGACAGCTCCATGAGCTTGGCGACCATCGTGTTGAAGCGGAACCCCTCGTAGTCGGCGGTGACGTCGCGCAGGGTCCGGTGGGCGGCGCTGCGCAGGGTGGCACGGGCGTCGGCCTCGGTCTCGCCGGCCGGCAGCACGCCCGAATCCGGATCGCCCGGCTCGACGCCGTGCGGATCGAGGACGATCGTCCAGACCCGGTTGAGGAAGCGATGGACGCCGCCGATTCCGCTCGGGCTCCACGGCCCGCCCTGGTCCCACGGGCCCATGAACATCAGGAACAGGCGGACGGTGTCGGCGCCATAGCGACGAACCAGCTCGTCGGGATCCTGGACGTTGCCGCGCGACTTCGACATGCGCTCGCCGTCCGCGCCCAGGATCTGGCCCTGATTGAAGACCCGCTTCCACGGCTCGTTCTGCTGGACGAGCCCGATGTCGCGCATCATCTTGGTGAACTCGCGGGCGTAGAGCAGGTGCATTACGGCGTGCTCGGCGCCGCCCGTGTACTGCTCGACCGGCGTCCACGTCTCAACCATGTCGGGATCGATGGGCCCATCGGGCTTGTGCGGCGACAGGTAGCGATACCAGTACCACGACGAGTCGATGAATGTGTCCATGGTGTCGGTCTCGCGACGGGCCGGTCCGTCGCAGTTGGGGCAGGCGACGTTCAGGAACGCCTCGTCGCGGGTCAGCGGGTTGACGCCGCTGCCCTCGTAGTCGACGGTCTCGGGCAGTAGCACCGGCAGGTCCTCGTCGGGCACCGGCACGATCCCGCAGCGGTCGCAGTGAATGACCGGGATCGGCGTGCCCCAGTAGCGCTGGCGGCTGATCAGCCAGTCGCGCAGTCGGTAGGTCACGGCGGCCCTGGCCTTGCCGCGTTCCTCGAGCGACGCGACGATGCGGCGCCCGCCCTCGTCGGCCCCCAGCCCGTTGAACTCGCCGCTGTTGACCAGCACCTCGTCGGCCGAGTGAGCGATGTACGCCTCGCTCAGGTCCTCGTGCTCGGTGCCGGGTTCGGCGACGACCCGCCGGATCGGCAGCCCGAACCGCTCGGCGAAGGCGTAGTCGCGCTCATCGTGGGCGGGAACGGCCATGATCGCGCCCGTGCCGTATCCCGCGAGCACATAGTCCGCCACGAAGATCGGGATCCGTTCCCCGTTGACCGGGTTTATCGCGTCCGCGCCGATCGACACGCCGGTCTTCTCGCGGTCTCCCGAGAGGCGCTCGATCTCCGTCTCGGCCTCGGCTCGGGCCACGTAGGCTTCGACCTCGGCCCGGCGGTCCGGGGCTGTCAGCGTCGCGACCAGCGGGTGTTCCGGCGCGAGGACCATGAACGTCGCCCCGAACAGCGTGTCGGGCCGCGTCGTGAACACGCGGATCTCCTCGCCGCCGGCGTGATGGTCGGAAGGCGCGGTCTCGAACACGATCTCGCCACCCTCGGACCGTCCGATCCAGTTCGTCTGTTGAATCCGCACCGGGTCGGGGAAGTGGATCTCGCTGAAGTCGAGCAACTCGTCCGCGTACTTCGTCACCTTCAGGTACCACTGGTCCAGCTCGCGCTTCTCGACCTTCGCCCCGCACCGCCAGCAGTGACGGTCGGCGCCCTCGACCTGCTCGCGCGCCAGCGTCCCGTCGTTCGGACACCAGTCGACCGGCGACTTGGCGCGGTAGGCCAGGCCCGCCTTCAGGAACTGCAGGAAGAACCACTGGTTCCAGCGGTAGTAGTCCGGGTCGCAGGTGACGACCTCGGCGTCCCAGTCGAACGTGGCACCCATCTGGCGCAGCTGCCGGCGCATGTTTGCGATGTTCGACATCGTCCAGTCGCGCGGGTTGATCTGGTTCTTGATCGCGGCATTCTCGGCCGGCAGCCCGAAGGCATCGAAGCCGATCGGCAGGAACACGTTCTTGCCGTGCATCCGTCGATAGCGGGCGATCGCGTCGGTTGGCGTCTTGATGTACCAGTGCCCGATGTGGATGTCGCCCGACGGGTACGGGTACATCGTCAGCAGGTAGTAGCGCTCGCGCGTGTTCTGGAGGTCGGTCCGATGGAGGGCGAGCTCCTCCCAGCGCTGCTGCCAGCGCGGTTCGATCGCGCTCGGATCGTAGCGCTCGATGCGGGTTCGCTCGGGCCGACCGGCGGCGGAGGCTGCATCGGTCGTCGTCTCGGTCACGGGTGCCTCGGATGCCTGGATGGGGCCGGATACGGATCACCCCCCGCCGCGCCGGCGAGGGGTGCTGTGTCGGCGGTTCAACGTGGTGGAGCTACGGGGACTCGAACCCCGGACCCCCTGCATGCCATGCAGGTGCTCTCCCAGCTGAGCTATAGCCCCACGGAGGCCGGATTGTACCAGACGGCCCGCTCCTGACCCCTCCGTGGCTAGCCGCTCGGCAGCTCGATTCGGATGGTCGTCCCGGCGCCCGGCTCGCTCGTCGCCTCGATGGTGCCGCCGTGGGCGATGACGATCGCCCGGGCGATCGCGAGGCCCAGCCCGGAGCCGCGCGAATCGGCCGACTTGGCGAACCGATCGAAGACCGTCGGGAGGAGATCCGGCGGGATGCCCGGACCGTCGTCGACGACCTCGAGTTCGACGCGCCCAGTTGCGGAGCGGGCGGTCAAGCGGACCGTGCCGCCCGCCGTCGCGTAGCGAAGCGCGTTCGCGACGAGGTTCGCGAGAACCTCCCGGATCCGGACCGGATCGACCTCGAGGAGCGGAACGTCGTCCGCGACCGCGACGTCGATCGACACCCCGGCACGGTCGGCCTGCGGCGCGAAGGAGCGGGCGACCTCGCCGGCGAGGACGCCGAGATCGGTCGATTCTCGATGGAGCGACAGAGCGCCGGCCTCGGCGAGGCTCAGCGTGCGCAGATCCTCGATCAGCCGCGACAGGACCCTGCTCTCGTCGAGGATCGGGGCGAGGTGCGCGTCGTCCGCGGGGTAGACGCCGTCGACGAGGGCCTCGAGATTGCCCTGGATGACCGCGAGCGGCGTGCGCAGCTCGTGGCTCACGTCGGCCAGCAGCCGGCGCCGCTGGTCCTCGTCGAGCTCGAGCCGGGCGGTCATCGTGTTGAACGCCCGGCCGAGATCGCGCAGTTCGGCGGGTCCGCGAAGGGCGACCGGGACGCGGACCGAGTAGTCGCCGGCCTCCACCCGTTGGGCGGCCTCGACGAGGTCGCCAAGCGGCGGACCGACGCCCCGGGCGAGGCGGATCCCGAGGACGAGCGCCACGACCCCCGCGACCAGCACGACGAGCCCGGCGGCGCGGGCCAGATCGAGGAGCGGGCTGTCGGCGCCGACCACGCCGAGGAGCGACCCGAGCAGCCACAGGACGAGCGTGCCGCTCGACACGAGGAGGGTCGCGAGGAGGAGCACGAAACAGCCGAAGCGCCGAGCGAGCCCGCCGCGCCACGGACCCCCGCGCCATGGCGGACCCCCGGTCCCGTGCCAGCCGCCGGGGCCGCCCCGTCGCCCCCACCAGGGCGGTCCGCGCCACTCGGCCGGCGGCCACGGTTCGTCGTCCGGCCACCACGCCGGGCGCTGCCGCGGCGGACCGCGCGTGGGCTCTTCGCTGGGCACGGTCAGCCCGCCGGTTCGGCGACGCGATAGCCGACGCCGTACACGGTCAGCACGTAGCGCGGCTCGCGCGGCTCCGGCTCCAGCTTGCGACGCAGGTTCTTGACGTGCGTATCGATCGCCCGCTCGTACGACTCGAAGGCGACGCCGTGGACCGCGTCGAGCAACTGCGAGCGGGTGAAGATGCGGCCGGGCTGGCGGGCCATCGTCGCGAGCAGCGTGAACTCGGTAGCGGTCAGCTCGACCGGCCGACCGCCGACTTCGACGCGCATGCGCCCGGCGTCGAGGGCGAGATCGCCCACGACGATCGTGTCGCCACCGGCGGCCTCGTCGGCCCGCTCGGCGCGGCGGAGCACGGCCCGCACCCGGGCGACGAGCTCGCGCGGACTGAACGGCTTGGTGATGTAGTCGTCGGCCCCCAGCTCGAGCCCGAGCAGCTTGTCGAGCTCGTCGTCGCGGGCGGTCAGCATGACGATCGGCGTCTGGGATTCGGTGCGGATCGTGCGGGCGACATCGAGTCCGTCGAGCCCGGGAAGCCCGAGATCCAGGACGACGAGGTCGGGTCGTCGCGTCCGGAAGGCATACACCGCCGAGGTCCCGTCTCCAGCGCTCGACACGCCGAAGCCCGCGTTCTCGAGATAGTCGCGGGCCAGCTGGACGATCCGGGGCTCATCGTCCACGACGAGGATGGTCTTCACGGCTGCCATCGTAGTGGCCGGACTCGCCGCGGCGGCCGTCCCTCGGGGAACGGCCGCCGCGTGGTGATCAGGCCTTGCCGGTCTGCGAACTGCCACTGCCCGGCCCGGCGCCCTCGTCGTGGAGGCGCTGGTGGAGCTCGGCGATGCGCCGCTCGCGCTCTTCGTACCAGCTCTCGGGGCCGGAGCGCCCCGGGCCGCCCGGGCTCCAGCCGCCGTTCCAGCGCCGTCCACCGCCGAACGCGGCGCGGGCGAGCCCGACGAGCAGCACGATGAACAGGATCGGGAACAGCAGTCCGAGGAAGCCGAAACCGACGAACCCCGGGTGGTAGCCCCAGCTGTAGCCGTACGGTCCGGGCACTGCCGCCCCTTCCGGGACGCGCCCGGCTTCGATGATGCCCTGGCTGATCCCGGCGTTGTAGACGCCCACGCCGACGCCGACCAGGACGGCGACGACGATTGCCCCGAGGGCGAGATTGAGGATGGTCCTTCCGCTCATGTCGTACTCCTTCGTATCGAACGGGTGATAGCACCGATCCTCGCGTTCGATCGTGGAGCAAATGTGAGGGCATGACGGAGTTCCTGCGGAGGTGCCCGCGTGGCATGATCCCGGCGTGACCGTCACGACTCGCGCGACCGAGCAGAGCGTGCGCATCGCCCTCGGGTCCGGACCGCTCGACTATGTCCTGCGCCGCTCGCCGCGTGCCCGAACGATGCGCGTCGTCATCGACCCGGCGAAGGGCGTGGTCGTCACGGTGCCCGCCGCCACTCGTCGCGGATGGGGCCGGCCGGAAGCCCACGTCGAGGGGTTTCTGCGCGATCGCGAGGCCTGGATCCGGCGGTATCTCGCGCAGCACGGGGCCCAGCGAGCGGCCCTGGCCGCCAGGGGTGGCCTCCGCGACGGAGCCGTGATCCGCTACCGCGGAGAGCTCCATCACCTGCGCCTCGAGCGGGCGCCCCCTGGCACTCGGCGATCGAGCGTCGCCCGGGTCGGGGACGAGTCCGGGGACGCGCTGGTCGTGCGGCTCGCGCCGTTCGAGCGCCGGACGCTCGCCGCAGTCCTCGAGGCATGGTTCCGGGAGCGGGCCCGCGTCGCGATTGAACGGGCCGTGGGCGTCCATGCCCCGGCGCTCGGCGTGGCCGTGACCCGGATCACGATTCGCGACCAGCGCACGCGTTGGGGAAGCGCGTCGCGCGGCGGCCGCCTGGCGTTCTCGTGGCGGCTCGTGCTTGCGCATCCCGAGGCGCTCGAGACCGTCGTGATCCACGAGCTCGCGCACCTGCGCGTCTTCGGCCACGGACCGTCGTTCTGGGCACTCGTTGCCGGCCGCAGGCCCGATCATGCGATCTGGCGTCGCTGGCTGCGCGACCATGCGCTCGAGCTCCACGGCGCGCTCGACGACCCGCCGGTCGAGGAGGCCGAGACAGCCTGACGGATCAGCCGCCCGCGAGCCGCCGCACGATCTCGTCGGCGACCGGCCCGGGGCGCATGCGATCCACGTCGATGACCAGGTCCGCCGCCGAGCGGAACGTCGGCGACCGTTCCTCGACGACCGAGCGTACCCACTCGAGCGAGGTCGCCGCCGGTCGCCGGCCCTTGCCGCTGCCGACCCGCAGGTGGAGCGTGTCCGGTCGTGCCCGCAGCCAGACCACGAAACCGGAGCCCTTCATCAGGCGCCGCGCCGCGGGATCCATGACCACGAACCCGGCCACACCGATGACGGCCGGTGGCGCGAGCGTGGTCGCGTGCTCGAATGCGGCCAGTTCCGCGGCGTGCAGGGCGTCCTCGCCGCCTTCGGCGACGATCTCGGTCGCCGACCGCCCGGTCGCCTGCTGGATCAGCTGGTCGTTGTCGACATACGGCCAGCCCGTGCGGCTGGCAAGGCGTCGTCCGACGGTCGTCTTGCCGGCCCCCATCAGGCCGATCAGGTAGATGCGCCGGGACTCGGGGCGGGTCACGCCGTCAGCGTACGGGCAGAGCCGGCTTCAGACGCCTCGGCCGCGCATCCAGCCATCGAAGCTGGGAGCCGACCGAACCTGGTCGGCACGGCACAGGGGGCATCCCAGGAACGGGACCGAGTGGTCCGCGTGACGGAGCTGGATCCCGCCCACTTCCCGGACGACCGCGCCCTTGAGGATGGTGGCCGAGTAGTGGCCCCAGGCGAACAGGCAGACGCGACAGACCGGTGGGCCGTCGCCCTCGATCACGTGCTCGGTCCGGCCGCATCGGCGGCAGCGCATCCGGGACATCCAGGGATGGCCCGTGCCGTGGATCGAGACCTGCGCGTCCATGCTTCGAGTGTCCCGCGGTACGGATTGCAGCCGCACCAGCGTTCGACGCAAGGTGCAAGTCGGATGCGATGCACGTCCCGGTGGCGAGGGAACCGTCGCTGACATCGTCGGGCCGACACTCGGCCCATGGCTCATCAGCGCCCGGCCGACGATTCGGGCGGCGCGACGCCGGCCCGCCAGGCGAACGATCCGACGCTGTCCGAGGACGACGCGGATCGACCGGTCGGCCCCACCACGCCGGTCCAGGACAGCCGCCCGGGCGTCCTGCTCGCGATCACGTTCCTGATCGTTTTCGCCATCGTGCTGGTCGGTGCCGTGGTCACCGGCTTCGTCCGCTGACCCGTCCCGGACGCGGCTCTACGACGACGATGAACGCGACCCTGTGCGATGTGGGGGTGGTGGAGATGAGGGGACTCGAACCCCTGACCCCCGCGATGCGAACGCGGTGCTCTCCCAGCTGAGCTACATCCCCACGTCGTCGCGCCGCGAACCGGCGACGGACGGTGTGAGAGTGTAGCACGGGCCCTGGCCGGCCCCGGGTTCGCCGGGTCGTACCGGGTCACCCGCCGCAAGGAGGTTGCATGGAGTTCGAAGCGGTCGTCCGGCGCCGGCGGATCGTCCGGCAGTTCAGTTCCGAGCCGGTCGACGACGCGGTCCTCGACCGGATCGTCGCGATCGCCCAGCGCTCGCCGTCTGCGGGGTTCAGCCAGGGCCAGCGGCTCGTCGTGATCACCGATGCCGAGGTCAAGCGCCGGGTCGGGGTGATTGCCGGCGACGATGAGTACGAAGCGCGGGGCTTTGGGCGGTGGGTCGGCCAGGCGGCGGCGCTCGTCGTCCCGTGCGTCTCCGAGCAGGTCTATCGCGACCGCTACGCGGAGCCCGACAAGCGCAATCCGGACGGTTCGGTCATCGACTGGCCGATCCCGTACTGGTGGATGGACATCGGCTGCACGGTGATGCTCGTCCTCCTCGCGGTCGTCGACGCCGGGCTCGCAGGCGGGTTCACCGGCGGCGACCCGGACGAGCTCCGGGCAGAGCTTGGCATCCCGGCGGACTACGCGCCGGTCGGCGTGATCCCGCTCGGCCACCCGCTGCCCGACAAGCGCTCGCCGTCGCTGGCTCGCGGCTGGGTGACCAGCGAGGGCTTCGCGCGGCGCGATCACTGGTAGGGGCGTCCGTAGGGGGGCCGCCGTCCGGGCCGATGGCGGTCGCACGGCGCGGCACACCCGACAGCTCTGCGCTTCGCGCCGCTAGGCTGCGCCGATGCCGATCGGACTGTTGACCGGGTTGGGGGCCGCGCTCGCGTGGGGCTCGATGGACATCGCGAGCGCCCTCGGCAGCCGGCGCCTCGGCAGCCTCAACGTGACGGCCGGGGTGCAGCTCGTCAGCGCGGTGTTGCTGGTCGTGGTGGCCATCGTGACGGGCACGCCGCCGCCGAGCGACCCTGGCCTGCTGCTGGCCTCGGCGGTCCTCGGTCTCGCCGGGGCCGGTGCGTACCTCGCGTATTTCACCGGCCTGCGGATCGGGCCGATCTCGATCGTCAGCGGGATGGTCGCCGCGTACGGCGGGCTGACCGTGGTCCTCGCGGTGATCTTCCGGGGCGAGTCGCTGACCGCCCTGCAGGCGATCGGCGCTGCGATCGCCACGGTCGGCGTCGTGCTGACCGCGGTCGCCTTCGATGGTGGCATGCGGGCGACGCGCCTGGCCGGCCCGGGCGTCATTTTCGCGGTCGTCGCGCTCATCCTGTTCGCGGTCATGACCGTCGGCCTCGCCGCCACGATCGAACAGTCGGGGTGGCTCGAGATCCTGCTCGTCTCGCGGATCGTCAATGCCGCGATCTCGATCGGGGCCGTCTGGGGCGTAGGGGCGGTGGCCCATCCGCGGCTCGGGGCGCTCGTCCATCGCGAGATCGTCGCCACGCGCCGGTCCTGGTCGATCGTGCTGCTCGCCGGCGTGCTCGATTTGGCCGGGCTGGCCGTCTACGCCTACGGGCTCGAGGTGGCCGAGACCTGGCTGGTCGGGCTGGCGTCCTCGTTCGGGCCCGCGGTCACGATCCTCGTGGCGGTCGGGTTTCTCGGCGAGCGGCTGCGGCCGATCCAGTGGTTCGGGCTGCTCGCGGTCGGCGCCGGGATGGTCGCGATCGCGCTGCCCTGAGGCCGCGGGCGAGTCTCAGGCCGTCGAGTCGCGGCCGACTCAAAACGGCGATGCGCTCGCTCGCAGGGTCGACGAATCGCGCACGATCGGTCGGATCTTGCGGGTCGTCGTGCATTGGTATCGCCGATCCGAGTCGGAGGCGACTCTGGGTACCAGGCGGGAGCCGGGAGGCTCAACCCCGTCTCAGCCGTCGGTCCAGCCGGGGCTCGGGATCGTGAACCAGAAGCGGGTCGACCCGGCCGACGACTCGGCGCCGACCTTGCCGCCGGCGGCCTCCACGAGCTGCTTGACGATCGCCAGTCCGATGCCCGCCCCACCGCGGGCCCGATCGCGCGACTTCTCGACGCGATAGAAGCGCTCGAACACGCGCTCGAGGTCGGCGGGCGGGATGCCCTCCCCAGTGTTCGCGATCGACACGAGGAGGTCGCCTGGTCGGCGCTCGGCCCGTACGGTCACGGTTCCACCGGCCGGGGTATAGCGGATCGCGTTCGATACCAGGTTGCCGAGGACCTGGGCGAGGTGGTCGGGATTGGCCTGCGCTGGCATCTCGTCGGGCAGGTCCGTCGCGAGCTGGAGCCCGGCTCGTTCGAGCGCCGGCTGGGCGAGCTCGAGCGCGTTCCGGATCGCCTCGGACAGATCGAGCGTCCGGAGCTCGGGTGGCGGACCGGCTTCGCCTTCGGCCAGCGAGTCGAGCGAGCGCGACAGGCGGACCAGGCGCTCCGCCTCCTCCCAGAGCGAGTCATAGGTGGCGGGATCGGCCTCGATGACCCCGTCGCGGAGCGCCTCGAGGTAGCCCTGCAGGTTCGTGAGCGGCGTGCGCAGCTCATGGGCCGCGTTGACGATGAAGTCGCGCCGCATCGCCTCCTGGCGCTCGAGGCTCGTGGCCATCTGGTTGAAGGAGTCGGCGAGGCTGACGATCTCCTCGGGGCCGCCCCGCGGAACGCGCGCCCCGTAGTCGCCCTCGGCGATGCGTCGTGCCGCGCCGCCGACGTGGGCGAGGGGGCGGGCGAGCATCCGTCCCAGCACGATCGCCGCCACGACGCTCGCCCCGACTGCCACGATCACGGCCGCGACTGCGACGTTCGTGACCGAGTGGTCGTACATCTCGCGGGCGTGCTCGGCGCTGTCGCCGGCCTCGACCATGAGCTCGGTAAACACGTCGGCGCCGACGACCAGGACGCCGACCGCGAGGATCGTCAACCCGATCGCCGCGGAGGCGAACGCCGCCAGCGCGATCCGAGCGGCGATCCCCCGACCGATCATGTGCTGGCGGCGGCCGATCTGATCGGCGCGGCGCGATAGCCGATCCCGCGCACGGTGGCCACGTAGCGCGGGTGATCGGCGTCGTCCCCCAGCTTGTCGCGCAGCCGGCCGACGTGGACGTCGATCGTCCGGTCCAGCACGTCCGCCTGGTCGTTGCCGTAGACGGCGTCGAGCAGCTGGTCGCGGTTGAGCACCCGGCCGTCCGCCTCGATAAGGGTGGCGAGCAGCCGGAACTCGACTCGGGTCAGCGGAATGGGGCTGCCGGCGCGGGTCACCTCGAAGCGCTCGAGGTCGATCACGAGGTCGTCGTGGACCAGGGTCGATCGCGTGCCGATGGGGCGGTCGGGACCGCCGTCGACCGTCGTTTCGAGACCGGTCCGGCGCAGGATCGACTTGACCCGCAGGACGAGCTCCGCCGGCGAAAACGGTTTCGGCAGGTAGTCGTCGGCTCCGTCGGCGAGGCCGGCGATGCGGTCCATGGTGGAGCCCCGCGCCGACAGGACAAGGATCGGGGTAGCGGCGGATTCCTCGTCGCGGCGGACGGCCCGGATCACGGCCCGGCCGTCGAGCTCGGGGAGCATCAGGTCGAGGACGACGAGGGCCGGCTCATGGCGCTCGATCGCGTCGAGGGCGGCCGGGCCGTCGGCGGCCGTGACGACCGTGTACCCCTCACGCTCGAGGTAGGTGCGCACGAGCCGCACGATCTTCGCGTCGTCGTCGACGACGAGGATCGGGCGGTCGGGGAGGAGGTCGGCGGGCATGATGTGCATCGTAGGGCCTGACGCTAGCGGCCCTGGATGACGCTGCGGTGACGGGGCGGTGCGGGGGCCGCGGCGCGGCGTGCCTCGGGCGTACCCCGTCGGCGTCCACGATGCAGCTCAGTTATGGATTCGGGCCTATGCGTGCACGGCCGATGGCGAGTTCCGTCGGAATCGAGGGTGGGCCACGCTTGGTCAGCCTCGAAACCATGAGTGGGCTGCATAACTGGCCCCGAGGCTGCCTCGGGAGGCTCCGTGGCGCTCGCCTGTTTCTCGCCTAGTCCCCTCGGACTGGAAACCGCGTCATGTGGCGAATCGCCTGCTGGGGAGTCATCACGCGACTCCTAACCAAGCCCGGCCATCCGAGGTCCAGCTCGAGCCGGTGCTTGCCCGGGTCGTTCGTGCACGATGGGATGCGGCACGGGTCGCGAAGGGGTTTGCCACCGCCGTCGGATGGGCAACATCTCGTTTAGTAGTCGCGTGGTGCATGGATGCGAAGGGCCAGGCGGGGGCCTCAACCGCCCGTCGAGGCGCGATTTCGGCGTTGACGAAGTAGAACGTTTGTTCGATACTGGAACGGTGTCGAAGCGGCCGAATGAGGTGACGGCGGCCCTGGCGAGTCTTCAGGCTCGGTGGGGTGCCGCAGCTCCGCGGCGGCTCGGGGGAGGCACCCACGAAGCGGCGGACGGAACCCGGACCGAGGGCGCGCTTGCGCTGGCCCCGGCCGCGCTGGCCCCGGCCGCCGTCCCCGCCCCGGACCTTGCGCTGGCCCCGGCCACCGTCCCCGTTCCGGCCCTCCATCCGGCCGAGCGGGTCGTCTCGACCGGCTTCGCCGAGCTCGATGCGATCCTGGGGCCGGGTGGGCTGCCGCGGAACGCCGGCGTCGCCCTGCGCGGCGACGGATCGAGCGGCCGGACGACGCTCGTCCTGCGGACCGTGGCCGAGGCCCAGGCCGCCGGTTCGGTCGTGGCCTGGGTCGACCTGGCCCGGACGTTCGATCCGGTCGAGGCCGTGGCCCGCGGCGTCCGGCTCGAGTGGCTGGTCATCGTCACGCCCGAAACGCTCGACGAGGGCCTGGCCATCGGCGGTGCCCTGCTGACCGGCCGCTCGGTCGATCTGCTCGTCGTCGACCTGCCGGGTCGTCTCGGCCGCACGGACCGCTCCGCTCGGGTTGCCGACCGGGTGCGTCGCCTGGCCGCTCTCGCGCGGCGCTCGGACGTGCTGCTGCTCTTTCTCGAGCCGACCGGCCGCGGCGACCCGAACGGGCTAACGACTGCGGTCGGCGAGGCGACCGGGCTCCGGCTCGAGCTGGCGCGTCGGAGCTGGATCCGGCTCGGGCGCGACGTCGTCGGCCAGGAAACCGAGGTGGTCGTCGCCCGCAACCGGTTCGGTCCGCCGGGGAGACGGGCGATGCTCCGGATCCTCTACGCGGACGGCGGCGAGCGCGATGCCTGCCTCCGCCGGGATGGACTCCTCGTCAAGGCCCCCGCAACCCCCGAACGGATCGATCGCGATGCGACTCCTCCACCTTCACTGGCCGCACCTCCCCCTCGCGCTCACCCGGGCCCGGGCCTCCGGGTCCTTCCCGACCGGCCCGACGATCCTCGGCGGCCAGCCCTGGACGGCGGGCACGGTCGTCGACGCCAGCCCGGAGGCGCGGGCGCTCGGCGTCCGGCGCGGCATGGCCCTGGGCGCCGCGCACCGGCTGGCGCCCGAAGCGGTCTTCCTCGACCCGGATCCTGAGGCCGACGGCGCGACGATCGAGGCCGCCTTCGAGCGGCTGGCCGCGTTCAGCCCGGGTGTCGCCGGGAGCGCCGATCCGCGCGCCCCGGCGTTCGGGCTGTTCGAGGTCCAGGTCGACGGGCTGGGCCCGCTGTGGGGGGCCGAGCCGGTCCTCGTCGGTCGGCTCGTCGACGCGCTCGAGAACCTGCTCCCCGGCGAGCCGCGGGCGGGGATCGCCGGGACGAGGTTCGCCGCGACGATCGCGGCCGTGCATGCCGCGCCGGGCGAGCCGATCCTCGTCCCGCCCGGTGACGACGCCGCGTTCCTCGCGCCGTACCCCGCCGCGCTCCTCACCACCGACCCCGACGTCCGCGCCCGGCTGACCCGGTTCGGGCTGCGCCGGATCGGGGCGGTGGCCGAGCTTGCCCGCTCGGCGCTCGTCGCCCGGTTCGGCGACGAGGGAGCCCGGCTGCACGCGCGGGCCCGCGGCGAGGAGACCGATCCGTTCCGCCCGCGCCGGACCCCGGAGCGGCTCGTGCTGGCGCTGCCGATCGAACCGCCGGTCGAAGAGCTCGAGCCGCTGCGGTTCGTCTTTCATCGGGTGGTCGCGGCGCTGACCGACCAGCTCCTCGCGCGCGGCCTGGCAGCCGCCCGGGCCACGCTCCGACTCGAACTCGACCTGGCCTTCGCCCGCCCGGGCGTTTCCCGCGACCTGGTCGTCGAGCAGCGCTTCCCCGAGCCGACGGCCGAGGTCGAGGCGGTCGAGCGGCTCCTCTTCGCGCGACTCGAGCGGACCCCACCCCCGGCCGCGGTCGCGCGGCTCGAACTGGAACTGGCCGGCGCCGAGCCCGCGGCCGGTCAGCAGCTGCCGCTGTTCGAGCCACAGGCCGCCCGAAATGCCCGGCTCGGCTGGCAGCTCATGCGCCTCGCCCTGACCTTCGGGGAGGACCGGCTCCAGCGGGCCGTGATCACTGATCCCGAAGCGCCGCTGCCCGAGCGGCGCTGGACCTGGCAATCGGTCGCAGCCGGCGAGGGATCCGAGCGATGACCCGCCTGTTGCGCGAGCACCCGATGATCGAGGTCGAGACGGACGGGGACGGGCGGCTCGAAGCGATCCGCTGGAACGGACGGCGCGAGCCCGTCGAGGTCTGCAACCGCTGGCGGGTGGCGGAGGCCTGGTGGGGTGACCCGATCGAGCGCGACTACTTCAAGGTCGTCGGACGCCAGTGGTTGGCACTCGTCTATCTCGACCGCGTGGCCGGCAGCTGGCACCTCGAGCGTCTGTACGACTGAGGGCGCGCCGAACCCGCAGCGGGTTCGAAGGGGGTGGCGGTCTCGCGGCCGGGGCGGTTGGCCCGGAGGTTCGTCAGCGGGCCGGCGCGCCGACCACCAGGCTGACCACGAGCAGGACGGCGAAGAGGCTCACGACGAAGGCGAGTGCGGCGAGGTCACGGGGCTGCGCTGACTGCACGAGATGCC
>Ga0299913_10000959_pt1 | contig 20103 bp, 17 predicted proteins | sample RVTome_9_FD_201360 | JGI IMG/M metagenome (GOLD analysis project Ga0299913, IMG submission 201360) | Soil microbial communities from uranium-contaminated site in the Upper Colorado River Basin, Wyoming, United States - RVT155D38 (version 2) ... | reverse complement strand
TCGAGCAGTCTCTTCTTGATCCCATGGGTCTCGGCGAAGCGGCTGTTGAGCCTGGCGTGAAACTTCTCGTAGACCCTGGGGACACCAACGAACAAGGTCGGGCGCGCCTCGAGGATGTACTCGAGGACGCCGGCGAGGCTGGGGCAATACCAAACCTGACCCGCCATGTAGGTGGCCAGATAATGAGTTGCGAGCCGTTCGGCGATATGGGCCAGCGGAAGATAGGAGACCATGCGGGGACCGATGTCGATGTCCGCCGCCCGGCGCAGGCACTCGGCGGTCCAGACCACATTCCGATGGCTGATCATCACACCCTTGGGTGTCCCCGTGGTGCCCGAGGTGTAGATCAGAGTGGCGAGAGTCTCCGGTGAGAGAGCACCGGCCGTCCTGGTGACGGTCTCCGGATCCGAGGAAAGACGACCCTTGCCCCTTGCGATGAGCTGATCCCAGCTCAACACCCAGTCTGCGGTGTCGTAGTTCTCGGCACCGGAGAGGAGGACCACATAACGGAGATTGGGCAGCTCGGAGCGAATCTCCTCCCAACGCTTCATGAACTCGAGATCCTCGAGCACGGCCACGGTTGCCTTGCAGTTGTCAGCGATGTACTGGATCTGGCTGGCGGCGAGGGTGGAGTAAATGGTCACAGCTGTCGCCCCGGCGTGGATGGCGGCGTAGTCGGCTATGGCATGCTCCGGACGATTCCCGGCCATGATGGCGACGAATTCGCCGTCTCCGACCCCAAGGTCCTGAAGACCGGCCGCGGCCTCGTGGATCACCTGGCGATAGTCACGCCAATTCAGGTTGCTCCAGTCGCCACCGTTCTTGAAATGGATGGCTGCCTGGTCCCCGTACCGGTCGACGTTCCGGTTGAGATAGTCGACGATTGTCTTCCCCGCGACCTCCGCGTCTATTGCGGCTCGCTCCGCCAGTATCGCTTCTTGGGTCATCGCTCCTCCGGGTCTCACGCCACTGCTCCCACCTGGCGGAGCTTACTTGTGTCCTCCTTGGTAAGACCGAGGGAGTGGAGGATGGCGTCGGTGTCTCGACCGGGAAAGACCGGGCCTTCGGGCTTGGACGTCGATGTGACAGAGAAACGGGGGGCGGGCGCAGGCTGGACTACTCCATCGATCTCTACGAATAGCTCCCGGTCTCGGTTGTGCCTATGACTCGGTGCCTCGTCCGGGGCGAGCACGGGGGCGACACACGCATCCAGGCCTGCGAATACCTCCTCCCATTCGTCGCGCGACCTCTCGAGAAACCTGGCTTCCAGTTTTGCCCTCATCTCCGGCCAGCGTTGACGGTCGGTCTGCTCGCCCAACGAGCTCGGGTCGATGTCGAGTGCCTCGAGGAGGACGGCATAGAACTGAGGCTCCAGGGCGCCCACGGCCACGTGCTTGGCGTCGGCCGTCTCATAGACGGAATAGAAGGGCGCGGACCCGTCGAGCAGGTTGACCGCTCGCTCGGGGGTCCAGAATCCCTCCGCCATGTACCCATGCAGCGAGGTGGTGAGCAGGGCCGAACCATCGAGCATGGCGGCGTCGACCACTTGGCCCTCCCCCGTGCTGCGAGCATGCAACAGCGCGGCAAGCAGCCCGACCGCGAGCAGCATGCCTCCGCCCCCATAGTCGCCCACGAGGTTCAGGGGGACGGCCGGGGCGTGTGGGGTCCCGATGCCGTGTAGCGCCCCGGAGAGGGCGATGTAGTCGATGTCATGGCCAGCTCGACCGGATAGAGGCCCGCTCTGGCCCCAACCGGTCATCCGACCGTAGACCAGAGCCTGGTCTTGGGCGAGGAGCTGGGCGGGGCCGATCCCGAGACGTTCGGTGACTCCGGGGCGAAATCCCTCGAGGAACAACTCGGCGGTGCTGGACAAGCGAAGGACGATGTCCGTCCCGGCCGCCTGTTTGAGGTCAACGCCGATCGACCGCTTCCCGCGACCGTGGAGGTCGTGTCTGGTCGAGGAGGTGTGACCGCCGGTCACCTGGTCGGACCGGTCGATGCGGATCACATCCGCCCCGAGGTCGGCAAGCACCATCCCACAGAACGGGGCGGCGCCCAAGCCTGCAAGCTCCACCACCCTGACTCCGGTGAGTGGCCCTTCAGCCATGACGAGGTTTATATCCCGAAGCGCCTGTCGTGGCTAGGTCTCGAGTGGGCCGGCGAAGTGACAGGCGGTCAGATGACCGAACTGCTCCACCAGGGGAGGGGTCTCCTCGGCGCAGATGGATTGAGCCTTCCAGCACCTGGTCCTGAACACACAACCTGACGGTGGGTCTGCCGGGTTGGGCACGTCACCTCGGAGAACGATCCGTTCCCGATCCTCGCGTCCCCGGGGCTCAGGTATCGGCACCGCCGACAACAGGGCTTGGGTGTAAGGGTGAACCGGATTCTCGAAGATCTCGTCCTTGGTGCCCATCTCGACGATATGACCGAGATACATGACACCGAGACGGCGTGATATGTGGCGCACCACCGACAGATCGTGGGCGATGAAGAGATACGACAACTGGAGGTCTTCTTGGATCTCCATGAGGAGATTGATGACCTGAGCCTGAATCGACACGTCGAGGGCCGACACCGGCTCGTCGAGAAGCAGCATGCGAGGGTTGAGAGCGAGTGCCCTGGCCACGCCTATCCGCTGTCTCTGGCCTCCGGAGAACTCGTGTGGAAAGCGATTCCCGTGCTCAGGTGACAATTGCACCAGACGGAGCAGCTCGGCCACCCGGTCCTCGCCGCCGTCGTCGTACAGGTCGTGGATCTTCAATGGCTCGGCGATTATCTCGCGAACCGTCATCCTCGGGTTGAGCGAGGCATAGGGATCCTGAAAGACGATCTGGATGTCTCTCCGCACCGGTCGCATCTCTTTGCGACTCAGATCGGTGATGTCGTTCCCCAAGAAGACGATCCTGCCTTCGGTCGGTGCGACCAACCTGATGATGGCGCGGGCAGTCGTCGACTTGCCACACCCGGACTCCCCGACCAGACCGAGTGTCTCGGCGTGGCCCACCTCAAAGGAGACCCCGTCGACGGCGTATACGTTGCCTACCGTCCGGCGACGCACTCCCTCCTTGATCGGAAAGTGCACTTTCAGGTTCTCGACCTCGAGCACTGTTCCTCTGGCCACGTCGGCACCGCCCTCCCGGAGACCCAGCTCAGTCAAGACGACCCTCACGGGCTGACATCCCCGTCGCGGCCGCCTCGCGCAGAACCTCGTCGGCCACTTCGTCCCAAAAGTGGCATGCGCTGAAGTGATTCTCCGAGACCTCCGCCAACTCGGGAACCACGCTCCGGCAGAGCTCGCGGCCCTCAGACATCCTGCATCTGGGGTGGAAGGCGCAACCGGGAGGTCTGCTGATCAGTGACGGTGGGTTGCCCGGAATCGGCAGCAACCGCGTCAGCTCTCCGGTGATACGAGGCAGACTCATCATCAGGCCCAGGGTGTACGGATGCCGGGGCGAGTGATAGAGGTCCTCGACGGTGCCGGTCTCGACAACCTTGCCCCCATACATGACCGAGATACGGTCGGCCATCTCTGCCACCACACCGAGGTCGTGGGTGATCATGATGGTGGCTGCGCCGGTCTCCTCGGCGGCCACCTTCATCACTTCGAGCACCTGAGCTTGGATCGTCACGTCGAGGGCGGTGGTCGGCTCATCCGCAATGAGGACCGAAGGCTTGTTCGCCATGGCCATGGCGATCATTGCTCGCTGGCGCATCCCACCGGAGTACTCGTGGGGATACTGGTCGAAACGCCGATCGGGGTTGGGAACTCCCACCATGTCGAGCAAGGCGACAGACTCGGCCCTGGCTTGATCACTCGACATGCTGTCGTTGTGGGCGAGCAGAGCTTCGGCGATCTGCTTGCCAACGGTGAACACCGGGTTGAGCGATGTCATCGGGTCCTGGAAGATCATGGCGATCTCTTTGTTCCGGATCTTCCTCAGCTCATCGATTGGCAGACCGACGATGTCGCGACCCTTGTACAGGACTTGCCCACGTGCGATCCGTCCGGGTGGCATCTGGATCAGGCCCAGGGCGGCGAGGACGGTCACACTCTTGCCGGAGCCCGACTCGCCGACAACGCCCAATGTCTCTCCCGGATATACCTCGTAGCTGACACCGTCGACGGCGTGAACGACGCCATCCTGCGTGTCGAACTCCACGACCAGGTCGCGGATCGCGAGAACTGGTTCCGTCACCTGATGCGTTGCTTGGGGTCGAGGGCGTCTCTCAGACCATCACCGATGAAGTTGATGCACAATGCGATGAGCACGATGGTCAATCCGGGGAATGTGGCGAGCCACCACTGCGTGGTGAGCGAGTCCTGCCCGTCCGAGATGAGTTTTCCGAGCGCGGGGAACGGCGGCTGGATGCCAAAGCCAAGGAAGCTGAGCGCAGCCTCTACCAGGATCGCCGTGGCCACGATCAACGTGGCGTTGACGATGATCGGCCCCACCGTGTTGGGCAGGATGTGTCTGAAGATGATGCGACGGTCGGAGGCACCGAGCACTTTGGCCGCTTCGACGAATTCCTTCTCCCTCAATCCGAGGAACTCCCCCCTCACGATACGAGCCAGGCTCGTCCAGAAGAGCAGCGCCAGAATGAAGGCCACCCGCACCGGGTTGCCGGCGCCGAGGAATGCCGAGAGCACCAGCAGGACTGCGAGGAAGGGGACGATGAGGAAGAGGTCTGTCATTCTCATCAGAGCGTTGTCGACCTTCCCCCCGTAATACCCGGCGATCCCGCCGATCACAATGCCGAGGAATGTCGACACGCTGGCCACGATGAAGGCGACGTACAGCGAGGTCCGCGTCCCGTACAAGGTTCTGGAGAAGTAGTCGCGCCCGATCTTGTCGGTCCCGAAGATGTGGAAACCCTCGAAAGTCGGCGCCAAGGAGCGGTCGGGCACGTTGGGCGCGTCGAATGGATAGGGAGCGATGTAGTCGGCGAACAGCGCGGCTACGGCCACCACGGTCAAGATCACCAGGGCGGTCATGGCCAGGCGGTGTTGGAAGAACTTCCGCCTCGCCAGCTGCCATTGTGTGAGCGACTGGATCTCCAGTCCTTCGAGGTGCACCGAGTCGAGCGCGGCCCGGGTCATCTCGGTCTCCAGGGCCTCGTCGGGGTGCACCTGCTGATCAGTCATATCTGATCCTGGGATCGAGCAACCCGTAGATGATGTCGGCCACGAGGTTGGCGAGTATCACTGCCACCGCAGTCACCATCAGCCAGGCCATGAGGGTGTGAACCTCACCTCGGATCAGCGAGTCGATGAAGTACTTGCCCATCCCCGGCCAGGCGAAGATGGTCTCGGTGATCACTGCCCCACCCAGAACCGCTCCAAAGTTGATGGCGGCGACGGTGACGATTGGGATCAGGGCGTTTCGAAGCGCGTGCTTCATGGTCACGGTCCGCTCGCTCAGTCCTTTGGCTCGTGCAGTGCGGATGTAGTCGGAGTGGAGGACGTCGAGCATCGACGCTCGTTGATACCGGCTGTATGTGGCCACGTTGACGTAGGCCAGGGTCACGATCGGCAGCACCATGTGTTGGACGCGATCGAGGAACGGGTTGGCTGCATTGAGGCTCGACTGGCCGAAGGTGTAAAAGAGCCGGATCCCCGTTCTGAGGAAGAAGGTCGTCGCCAGCGCCTGCAGCACCAGGGCGAACCAGAAGATCGGAACCGAGAAGCCAAAGAAGCTGATGGTGGTCGTGGTGTAATCGAAGACGCTGTATTGCTTCTTCGCCGACAGCACTCCGAGGATCACGGCGAGGACGATGGCGATGAGCTCTGAGATCAGGACCAGTTGGAGGGTGTTGCCGATGGCTCGCTGCAGTTCAGGCCAGATCGGCTTGTTGCCAATGGCAGTCGTACCGAACCCATCGAAGAACATGTCCTTGACCCAAAAGGCGTACTGGATGAAGATCGGATCGTCGAGGTGCTTGCGAGCGATGATGTTCTGCAGGGTGTCCTGGCTCATGTTCGGGATCAGGCGAAGCTGTGACAGTGGATCCGTGACCAGTGACATGCCAAAGAACACAAGGAGAGATGCCGCGATAAGGACCGGGATGCTGTAGAGCAATCTACGGGCGATGAAGGTTCCCAATATCTGCCTCCGTCCGGGTCGTCCCCGACAGTCTATACCGGGCGGTCTTTGCCGTCCCGGGAGACTTGAACTGAACGAGAGGGGGTCGCCTCTGGCGACCCCCTCTCAACCGAATGTTGCCTAGTCGATCAACCCGCTGCGGGAACGATCGCCTCGGCGCTCTCGATGAGCTGTGGCACGTACTGGAAGTCCGGAGTGATGGTGTAAGCACCCTGCAGGACTGCAGTCGCCACGAGACCGGCGGCAAACAGGTTGCCATCGGGCTCCCAAGTGTTCATCGACTCGGGCTGCTGATCAGCACCGAATGTGATCGATTCCTTACCGGTCCAGTCACCGATATTCCAGAACGGACCAATCTGAGTCGCGTTGTCCTGAGGACCCACGATCTCCGAATTCCACGCAAAGAACGTGGGCTTCTGATACATCGGGATCAGCGGAATGTTCTCGAGCCAGATGGCGTCGGCCTCGTTGTACGCGGCAGCGCGCTCGGCGGGATCCACGATCGAGTCGGTCGCCTTGATCATCGCGTCGACTTCCTCGTTGCAGTACCGCATGTTGTTGCTCGCTCCGAAGCCGTGTGGCCCGTCGCCTTCGCAGTAGTAGAGAGTGTTGCCACCCACCGGATCGGGGGAACCGACCCATGCGAAGTTGAAGACCTGCCATTGATCGGCGCCACCGTAGAAGTGCTCGTCAGCGAACACCTCGGAGGCGGGACCAAACTTGGCGGTGACTTCGATGCCAACGGCCGCGAGGTCGGCCTGCGCCAACTCGAACTGAAGCTCACGACCTTCGTTTCCGGCGGTCGTGGCCCAGGTGAAGGACAGACGCTCACCGCCGCACTCGTAGATGCCATCGGCACCCTTGGTGCAGCCATTGTCGGTGAGCAGCGCCTCGGCGGCTGCTGGATCGTACGGGAACTTCTCGTTGAAGTGGTCCTCGTAGTAGGTGCTGGTGTTCAGCCACACCGAGTTGCCGAGAGGCTCCGCGTCAGCAGCGATCGGGCGGACGACTGCTTCCACGATCGCGTCACGGTTGATCCCCTGAGCTATGGCCTGACGGACATACTGGTTGGTCAATCGTGGGTCGTCGAAGTTGAAGTCGAAGTGTTCCCAGACCGGGCCCAACCCGGCTTCCCACTCAACTCCATCGATGGCATCGACTTCCTCCACCAGCGACACCTGCGGCTGCGGGTAGAACATGTCGATCTCCTGACCCCGAAGGGCCTGGATTTGAGTCTGGCTGTCCTCGAGGAACACGATGTTGATGGTCTGAACATCGCCAGATGCCTCACCCCAATAGTCGGGGTTGCGTTCCAGCACGATGCGCTCGTCCGGGATCCACTCCACCATGGTGAAGGGACCCGAGCCAAGGGCGATCAGCTCGTCCCACACTGTGTTGAAAGGCTGCGCCTCCAACACATGTGCCGGCATGACACCGGGCTGCTGGAACAACGACTGCCATGGGGCATAGATCTCGCTGAAAGCGAAAACGATCGTCTTGTCGTCGATCGCCTCGTATCCAGTGATCCTGTCGTATCCGTCGCGGCTGGTGATGTCCAGCTGGTCATTCATGATGGTCTCGAAGGTGAACGCGAAGTCAGTCGCAGTCACCGGAGTCCCATCTGCCCACGTCGCGTCCGGCTGAATGTTGTATCTCACACAGAACGCGTCGGGACATTCGCCTTCCACGGCCTCTTGAGGAGCCGTGGTGGCGGTGGTCTCTGTCGGACCTTCCGTGGTTGTCGGCTCCCCTACCGTTGTAGTCGTGGCTGTGTCGCCACCACAGGCGGCGGCTACCAGAGCTAGAACGGCGAGAAGCGACGCCCATCGGACGACCCTCTTTGTGCGCAGGGCTCGCACTATTTGTTTCCTCCCTTGTGGCTTACTTCAGGGATCGGGAGCAGCGCTCTTTCACCCAGGGTCGTTTCCAAGAGAAACTTGGGAACGGCCACCGGAAATATATCCCGGTGACCCCTAAAGGTAAAGCAGATGCCCAGCAACACCAAACATGGACGTCGGGCTTCTGTCAGTTCTCGACGACGATTTTGGGTGCGTCGAGAATCACATCGTGGCGTTTTCTCGTCTCCGAGATCAACGCCTGGACGATGCCGGCCATGGGAAGAGCCAGGATCACCCCAATCGGGCCGAGGAGCAGAGACCCCACGATGATGGCGCCGATCGAGATTGCGGGATGGATTTCCATTGTCCGCCGGGTGATCCGTGGTGCGATCACGAAGTTCTCCACCTGCTGGTAGGCGACGAAGTACAGCATGACCCAGAGCATCGTCGCCGCGCCTTGGGCGGAGAGAGCGATCACCGCGGGCAGGATCGCACCCAGATAGGTCCCGAACACCGGGATGAATTGGCTGAGCACCCCCACCCATAGACCGAGAGGGATGGCAAAGGGCACTCCAAAGAAAGAGAGAACGGCCGCGGTCAGCGTTGCACTGACGAAGGCCAGGATCAACCTCGAGTAGATGTAGCCACCCATCTTCTCGACTGCGACGTCCCATACGTGGAGAGCGTCGCGCTGCCGCTCCTCCGGCATCGTGGAGAGAACGGTACGTTGCAGTTGAGGCAGGTCGGCGACGATGTAGAACGAGAAGAGGGTGACCGTCGTCGCGAAGAAGAGGAAGCTGGCGATGCCGGTCGTCACGCTCACCACACCACCCACGATGGTGCCTCCGGCCCCGGAGATGATCCCGGACAGCCCCGCCGCCTCCTCTTGGAGTGTTTCTGTCGAGAGCTCGACACCGAACCAATCCTCGGCGAGCAGCGAGACCGATTCGATGTACCCCGGCAGGGCAGTGATCAGATCACTCACCTGATCGACGAACAGCGGTGCCAAGGCGACGAAGAAGGTGACAAAGAGCAAGAAGACCACCAGGAACACCACGCCCGCTGCCGCGCCCCTCCGCCACCCTCGTTTGGTCAGATAGTGGACCGGTGGTTCCACAGCCACCGCCACGAACACGGCGACGAAGACCATAAAGATGAGACTGGCGAGGCGGAAGAGCAAGAAAGCCACGATCGCGGTCACGATCACCACTCCCGCTACGACGATCGTTCGACGCCGAAAGACCTTGCTGTCCTCGCGTTCTGCTGTCTCAGGCATTGCTGCGAGCTTAGAGCTCCATGCTGCCCGGACATCGCGCATCGCCCTACGCTCGGGGCCTCAACCGAGGAGGGCTGTGGATCGATACGAGCTCGCATGGCGCCCGTCGCCGGAGCGTGCCGCGGCATCCAACACCGCAGCGTTCATGCGCGCTCACCAGATCGAGACTCTCGAAGAGCTCGGACAACGCTCCGCGCATGATCCAGAGTGGTTCTGGGAGGCGGTGGTCGGCTTTCTCGGACTCCCCTTCGATCGTCCCTGGCGGGCGGTCCGCGACACCTCGCGCGGGCATCCCTGGGCGACCTGGTTCGTCGGCGGCATGTTCAACATGAGTCGTGCCTGCGTCGACCGCTGGGCCGATGACGACCCGGATCGGATTGCCGTGCGAAGCCAGAAGGAGTCCGGCGAGATCCGCGAGCTGACATTCGGCCAACTTCGCACAGAGGTGAGTCAACTGGCGGGCGCCCTCGATTCACTCGGTGTTGGCAGAGGAGACGCCGTTGCCGTCTACCTGCCGATGGGTCAGGAGGCCGTTGTCTCCCTCCTGGCGGTGGCCCGCCTCGGTGCTGTCTTCATCCCGGTGTTCTCCGGCTACGGACCGGAAGCGGTTGCCAGTCGCCTCGAAGATCCGAGGCCAAAGGTATTGATCTGTGCCAACGGCTTCGACCGGCGAGGGAGGCTCGTCGAAATGAAGGAGGTCGCCGACCAGGCGGCGCTGGCGGCCGGTGGGGTCGGTCACCTCTTGGTCGTCGACTATGCACGACGTGATGCGACTCCGATGACGAATGGTCGTGACCAGTGGTGGCACGACCTCGTCCCACACGCCGAGCCCCTGGAGCCCGTCCCGACCGGCACCGAAGACCCGGTGCTCCTCGCCTACACCTCGGGCACGACCGGCCGTCCCAAAGGAGCGGTCCACGTGCACGCCGGACTGACCGTCAAGCTCGCTGCCGAAGGTGCATTTCATGCCGAGGTCAACCGCGACGACGTCCTGATGTGGGCCACAGACATGGGTTGGATCATGGGACCGTGGATGGTCGTAGCCGGGCTTGCCAACGGGGCCGCCATCGCCACATATGACGGTGCTCCCGACTATCCCGGGCCTGACCGACTTTGGAAGGTTGCTGCCGACCTTGAGGTGACCTTTCTCGGCATCTCCCCCACATTGATCCGGGCCTTGCAACCGCATGGAGCGGAGCAGGCGCGAAAACACGACCTGTCGAGGTTGAAGACGTTCGGCTCGACCGGCGAGCCCTGGAACCCCGACCCGTGGTGGTGGCTGTTCGAAGAGGTCGGCCAGGCCACCCGCCCGATAGTCAACATCTCGGGTGGAACCGAGATCGGTGCTGTCCTGATTGGGGTGAACCTGCTCCAAGGGCTGAAGCCGACTTCGGTGGGCAGCCCATCTTTCGGCATCGATGCCGACGTTTACGACCCTATGGGAGACCCGGTGCGGGGAGAGGTCGGAGAGCTGGTGGTTCGGGGATCCTGGCCGGGGATGACAAGGGGATTCTGGAAGGAGCCGGACCGGTACCTCGAGACCTATTGGTCACGATTCCCTGACACCTGGGTTCACGGTGACTGGGCTTCTATCGACCAAGACGGATTCTGGTACCTGCACGGCCGGTCCGACGACACGCTCAACATCGCCGGCAAGCGAGTCGGCCCGGCCGAGATCGAGTCCGCTGCGGTTGCACTCGCCGAGGTGGTGATGGCGGCCGCGGTCGGGATTCCCGACACCGTCAAGGGCGAGTCGATAGCTCTGTTCGTGGTGGCTGCTCCTGGAGTCGAGCCGGACGAGGCGTTGACATCTGCGGTCGAGGCTTCGGTCACGGACAAGCTGGGAAAGGCGTTCCGACCGGCGAACATCCAGTGGGTGGCCGATCTGCCCAAGACCCGCTCCGCCAAGATCATGCGGCGTGTGATCAAGGCGGTTGCTTTGGGCACCGAGCCGGGGGATCTGTCGAGTCTGGAGAATCCCGAGAGCCTCGAGGGAATCAGCCGCGTTTAGACCGGGGGCTTGGGATCGTACTGGATCGCCTTCTTGACCTGTCGGGCCCGCTCACGTGAATGGAGACGGGCCACGAGGTGCAGGGCCATGTCGATTCCGGCCGAGACGCCGGCCGAGGTCACGACCTCGCCGGAGTCCACGAACCGGTCATCTGCTCGAATCTCGATCGTCGGATCCAGCTCGGCAAGGGTGCCCAGCTGAGACCAGTAGGTCGTTGCCGGCCGGTTTCGAAGCAACCCGGCGTCCGCCAGCACCAGAGAACCGGTGCATACCGAGGTCATCAACACTCCCGCCCCGGCCAGATCGCGTAGCCAACCTCCGATGGAGACATCGCCCAAATGGCGTCTGGTTCCTGCACCACCGGGATAGAGGAGCACGTCGATCGAGCCGACTTCCGCCGCCGGCCGGTCGGTGACTATCCGCATGCCCTTGGCACACGCCACGGTCTCCCCGTCGAGGCTCACCGTGAACACGTCGACGCCGTCCTCGGGCCAGGCGAGCTGCCACATCCTGAGGACTTCCCAGGGACCAACGAGGTCGAGCTCCTCCATCCCGTCGAAGCAGACCAGTGCGATGCGGGTCACTTCGGAGGCATTCTGGCCGCAGCATCGAGACGGATCACCTCACCATTGAGCATCGGATTCTCCACAATCGCCTCGACCAGATGGGCGAAATCGGCCGGGGTTCCCAGACGTTGGGGGAACACGTGAAGCCTCGCCAGGGATTCCTTCAATTCCTGGGGAGCCGAGTCGAGCAACGGAGTATCCATTATCCCGGGTGCGACGGTCACGACCCTGATGCCCAAGCTCCCGAGGTCACGTGCCATCGGGAGGGTCATGGCGACCACTCCTCCCTTGGAAGCCGCGTAGGCGGCTTGTCCGATCTGACCGTCGAAGGCCGCAATCGAGGCCACATTGACGATGACTCCACGCTCGCCGTCATCACCCGGCTCGTTACGGGCCATGGCTCCGGCGACTTGGCGGGTCACGTCGAACATGCCGATGAGGTTGACATCGATCACGAACTTGAACAGGTCGAGGTCGAAGAGAGCTCCATCGCGGGCGACCAGCCGTTGAGCCGGAGCGACGCCGGCAGCATTGACGAGGATGTCGATGCGCCCGAACTCTTCCAGAGCCGATCCCACCGCGGCGGCAACATTGTCAGGGTCCGTCACATCGCATACCGCGAATCTCGCGTCCGGGCCCAGTTCCTCGGTTGCCTGCGCACCGCGTGTCTCGTTGACGTCGAGCAACATCACCGAACCGCCACCGTGGACAACACGGGTGGCCGCTCCGAATCCGAGACCGGAAACGCCACCGGTGATCAGGGCAACCGATCCGCCGACCTGCAAGTGGCACCTCCTCTGGGATCGACGGTACCAGTCACCAGCCTGACTACCTGCTGAGATGCATCCGATGATCGGTGTATTCGATTCAGGCGTGGGAGGACTCAGCGTTCTCCGCGAGATCCGACGTGAGCTGCCTGATGCCGATGTCGTCTACCTCGCCGACCAGAGGCGAGCCCCTTATGGCGTCAAGACCCTCGACGAGGTGGCTGCCATCTCCGACCAGGTCTCGCGCTGGCTGATGGATCAGGGGGCGTCGACGATCACCATCGCCTGCAACACGGCGTCGGCGGCGGCATTGATCGAGCTGCGCGGTCGATATCCGGATGTGGCGTTCGTGGGGATGGAGCCTGCGGTGAAACCGGCGGCGTTGACCACCTCGACGGGGGTCATCGGAGTCCTCGCCACGACTGCCACGTTTCAGGGGAAGCTCTTCGCATCGGTCGTGCAACGCCACGCCGAAGGGGTGACCGTGCTGACCCGGGCCTGCCCCGAATGGGTCGATTTGATCGAAAGTGGGCTCGACGACGGGCCTGAAGTGCAGGATCAGGTCGAGAAATGTCTCAGCCCGCTCATCGAGGGCGGCGCCGACACCCTGGTTCTCGGCTGCACCCACTTTCCGTTTCTCACCCCGGTGATCGCCAGGGTCGCCGGGCCACAGGTGACGATATTCGATCCCGCCCCCGCAGTGGCGAGACAGCTCAAACGGGTGGCATCGCTGCCGCGCGGATCGGGTCAACTCCTCATGGCGACCTCGGGTGATCCCCTTCGACTCGAACGAGTGGCAAAGGACCTGGCTGGCATAGAGACCGACCAGCCGGTCCTAGCCTGCACCTGGAATGACGACTGACAGCTTTGCATCGAGTCTTCGAGACGCGCTGACCCGGGCACCCGACTTGGCGTGGATACGTGAGGACCTGGCCATCGTTGGCTGGGGCGAGTCGCTTCGAATAGACCCGGGCACTGGTGCAGACCGATTCGATCGAGCGCTCCGTGTCCTCCGTTCCTCGGGTGCGCCCCTGGCACTCGCCAGTTTCACCTTCGACGAGAACGTGGCCGGTTCGATGGCAATTGTCCCCGATGTCCTGCTCAGGGTCGAAGCGTCAGGATCTCGATTCCTGATCGGAAGTCGGGAGGACCTACCCGAGCCGCATCCGGTCACCTCTCTACCGGAGGGGCGTCTGGTCGAGTCCGGCGAGGCCGAGTGGGCAGCCAGCGTCGAGAGGGCCCTCAGGGCCATCTCGGTCCGGGAGGTGGAGAAGGTCGTCCTGTCACGCAGGTTGACCGTCCAACTGGACGATGAGGTCCCTGCGCATCTGGTCCTGGCCAATCTCCTCGGTGAGTCCGGCTCGCACACCTTCCTCGTCGATCGGTTGGTCGGATCGTCACCCGAATTGCTGATCTCGCTGCATGGGGGGAGAGCACGGTCCATCTCGCTGGCCGGCTCGTCCGATCTCGAAGACAGGTTGGGGCTTCGCTCCTTCGACAGTGACAAGATGCTCCTTGAGCACGCTCTCGCCGCCGCCTCTGTCGAAGACGCCCTGATGCCATTCTCCCCCGACCTCAACCGGTCGCCCAGCCACGTCGCCACCTACGGCGACATCAGGCACCTCTCAACGATTTTCGAAGGTGACGTCCACCCGGGCACCCGCATCACCGACCTCCTCTCCGCCCTTCATCCGACGGCGGCGGTGGCCGGCACCCCAACCAAATCCGCTCTGGAGCTCATACGTGAGCTGGAGACGCACGACCGGGGCCGCTATGCCGGGCCGGTTGGCTGGCTCGATCCTGCAGGCGAGGGAGAGTTCGCCATCGCCCTGCGCTGCGGCATGATCGAAGGGCGGAGGGCGAGCCTGTACACCGGGGCGGGGCTGGTTGAAGGAAGCGAGGCTGGCATCGAGCTCGAGGAGACTCAGATCAAGCTGCGGCCGATGCTCGGAGCCCTGGGGATCAACTGAAGCCGGCGCAGACCAGTCGAGCGACATCATCTAACCCGCGACGCTGCTTGAGGTCGGTCTCCCGGTCCACCGGCACGACCACAACCTGCGGGCCTCCTTCGGCCAGGCGCCCGGTGACCGTGGCGGCCAGACCGTTGAGTCGATCGACCACGGAGACGCCCAACCCGTAGGCTTCCGCCACCCTGGCCAGGTCGAGCCCGTGTGGGGTCACGAACAGACGGTCGAAGCTCGGAGCGTGCTCAGCCTGAGGCAGCAGATCGAACAATCCCCCGCCCCCGTTGTCGATGACGAGGTACACGACATCACCGCGCTCGTCGGTGACGAACCCGCCGGCATCATGGAGGAGGGAAAGATCTCCCGCGAAGGCCAGGGTGCGGCGACCACTCGATGCGGCTCCCATCGCCGTCGAGACGAAGCCGTCGATTCCCGAGGCGCCCCGGTTCGCAATCGTCTTCGCCTTGTGAATCGTATGGGCGTCGACGTCCCGCACCGGCATCGACGAGGCCGCCACCAACAGGTCGAATTCCAGAGCACCCAGGGACCTCGCCACCGACGGCCCAGTCGCGGCTTCGATCTCGGCCAGCCGCTGATCGAGCGCTGACCTCATCGTCGCGTCGGCTTCGACCCAGGTCTCCCTGAATCGCCCGCCCATGGGCCGACCGACGGAGTCGAGGGTCGTCGCCGGGTCGGCCTCGAGCAGCAGGGTCGAATCGCGGCGGGGGTCGTTCCACGAGCCCCAACGGTCGATTTGGATATGCGGGATCGGGAGACCGGAAAGCTGTGCCAACCGGTCGCTGGGCCCGATCCGCCCCACCGTGACCACGTGACTCGGACGCAGGGCAGGAGGAACCCCTTCCACCAGGAGGTGGTGGTAGGTGGTGATCACGTCTGTCCCGCGGAGACCCGACAGAGCGGTGCCCAGGACCGGCCAGCCCAGCCTCTCGGCTGCCAGGGCGAGCTCCTTCGAATCGAAGTCGCCCTCACCGACCACCAGCAGACCCCGCTCGCCTTCGAGGTCCGGCAGCCGACCCGGTCCCGAACGGGCTCGTTGGTGATCCTGCCAGCGCGCTTGATCAGGACGACCCTCGATCGAGTGCGGATATGGGAGTGCCTTCGACCGGCCATCGTCGCCGACCGGGACGGTCGGCTCTCTGAAAGCAACGTTGAGGTGGACCGGCCCCGGCCGGCCACCGTGCCCGAGGGCGCGCGCCACGGCCTGGGAGACCGTTGTCCGCCAGTAGGCATTGCCGTCGTGCGAAGGCTCGGGCGATGCCAGATTGCAGAACCACCGTGTCCTCTCGCCAAATATCCGGTTCTGATCAATCGTCTGATTCGCTCCCACATGCAACATGTCCGGAGGCCGATCAGCCGAGACCAGGATGAGGGGAACGAGGGCGAGGTCAGCCTCGACCACGGCCGGCAGGTAATTGGCGAGGGCGGTGCCCGAGGTGCACAGGGCGACCACCGGAGTTTGGGTGGCCCGGGCCCGCCCCAGCGCGTGGAACGAAGCCGACCGCTCGTCGAGGATCACCCTGGTCGCGATGGCGGGGTGCTCGTCGAAGGCGATGGCAAGGGCAGCAGATCGCGAGCCTGGAGAAATCACCGCGTAGTCGACCCCGTGCCGATGCAACTCGTCTGCGAGGGTGCGGGCTATCGCCGTGCTCGGATTGGGTTGCGTCATCTCATATCCGGGTCGTGCGCAGCATCTTCATGTCAGAACCTGGGCAGCCGACCGGACCTTACGCAGCATTTCCGCAGCCCGGTCGCGATCGGGGCGCCATCTCTCCAGGAGCTCGGGGTCGGGCTCGGGCCGACGGACCTCGAGCTCGCCGTTCATCGACACGAGCGGCGCTCGGGTCGGGTCACCTTCGAGGAGGGCGACCGTCCCCAGGCCACATGCGTAAGGGAGCCGATCGAGAAGTGACGCCACCAGCAGCCCGGAGTAGATGCCCACCGAAGTCTCCAGGGCCGAAGAGACCACCACCGGGATCCCGGCACGCGCGGCCAGGTCGAGAGTCCGGGACACCCCTCCTAGCGGCTGGACTTTGACCACGAGAACGTCTGCCGCCCCCATCTCGGCCACCTCGAGCGGGTCGGGGCGGAGACGCACCAGCTCGTCCGCCGCGAGAGGCACATCGGTGCGTCGCCTCAACTCGACCATCTCTTCCAGAGTCGCCACCGGCTGCTCCACATACTCGAGGTCGAAACGGGAGAGCGCCCGGAGTCGCTCGGTGGCGGTATCGAGATCCCAGGTTGCATTGACATCGATCCGTATCTTCCCGGTGGGCCCCATCGCCTCCCGAACCGCGGCCAGTCTCGCCTCGTCCGCCTCTTCCGTCTGACCGGGCTCGGCGACCTTCACTTTTGCGGTTCCAGCGCCCGATTCGAGGACCAGGCCGACAGCGATCTCAGGGGCGACGGCAGGAACAGTCACGTTGATCGGGATGGTGGGGCGGCCCGGTTCGGGGAGACTGCTGCAGGCTGCTTCGAGGGCAGCCGCCAGCCATCTCGTCGTGACCTCGGGGCGATAGTCGGGGAAGGGCGAGAACTCGCCCCAGCCAGTCGGTCCCTTGATCAACACGGCCTCCCGGTGGTCGATCCGGCGAAAGCGGTGCCGCATCGGGATCCGCACCGGATGCAGCTCGAGGACCTCCAGGAGGGCGCTCATTCGTCGTGTGTCTCCCGGATGTATCCGATCAGCCGTTCCACCTGCTCGTCGCTCAGAGACGTATCGAATGATGGCATCGCTCCTCGGCCGGAGACGATGGTCATCCGTAGAAACTCGTCCGGTTGCCCGACGACGCCGGACCCGGGGCCGAGAGCCGGTCCCACCCCACCTTGAAGCTGCGCTCCATGGCAGTTGGAGCAGAGCTGAAGATAGATCTCCTCCCCGGTGGCGACCTCGGCGGGACGGCCGACACAACCGGCCACCAGGCCAGCGACCAGGAGAAAGTTGACGGCGCGCCTCATTGGCTCGAGATGGTATGGGTGATGAAGGGAGAGCTTCAATCGGACGATGACGGTTCGGTGTTGGCGACGAGGTCCCGTACCAACTGTGACTTCCCCAACGGCACGACCAGAACCGCATCGGGGGTCTCCACCACCACCAGGTCACTGACACCGGCCACCGCGACCGGGCGCGAGCTCGAGTACACATAGCTGCCGCTGACATCGACGACGGTGACCTCTCCTATCAGCGCATTCCCGGATTCGTCGAGGGCGCTCAACTCCCAGAGTGACTGCCATGAGCCGATGTCATTCCACCCGACGTCCATCGGAATCACCACCGCGCCGTCTGTCTTCTCCATGACGGCGTGATCGAGGGAAACCGACCTCACGTCAGCAAACGAGTCGCCGAGAAGGATCCTCCCCTCCCGCTCACCGGGCAGGGCGGACGCGACGTCCGCCACGAGGTCTGGGTCGTGCTTGGTCGCCTCCTGAAGCAGTCTCTTCGCGGTGAACACGAACATCCCGGAATTCCAGAGGTGGGTGTTCCCTGAAACGAGGCGCGCCGCTTCTTCGGCCTCGGGTTTCTCCTTGAATCTGCTTATCCGGAACCCGCCCTCGACAGCCTCACCCTTTTCGATATAGCCGTACCCTGTCTCTGGCCGGCTCGCTCTGGCACCGAAAGTGACCAGGGCGCCGTCGACCGCAAGGGACACGGCCCTCGCCAAAATCGATCGAAAAGCCTCGACATCGGCGATCACATGATCTGAGGGAAGGATCACCAGGACGTCATCGGGGTCGGAGACCAATGCCGCGGCGACCACCGCCGGTGCGGTGTTGCGCCCTACTGGCTCGACGACGATTGACGCCAGCTCAACCGAGGCATTTGCCGCGGCCTCCTCCACTGCATCCAGGTGCCCGCCACCGGCGACGACCGTAACCGGGCCAAGTCCTTCGAGACCTCGAAGACGATGCAATGTCGCTTCGAAGAGCGGCGCCCCCAGGAGCGCCAGGAACTGTTTCGGGCGTTTCCCGGTCGACAGGGGCCATAGCCTGGTACCGGCTCCCCCGGAGAGGATCACCGGGCGGACAGTTGCAGTCACCCGGCGACGTTAACGCTCCGCTCGCCCGGCAACCATGACCCCGGTATCAGCAGCGCTCGATTGACCAGCGACCCGCCGGGCCCACTGGTGTCAATCGGATAGCCCGATTGAGATATAGCCGCACTCGGCACAGATCTGGCGAACGATCCCAATTCCTCCCGGTGCCTCTGTGAACTCGTGCTCATGGGCGACTTTGCTCCTGACGAACGCCGATCTAACCGCGCCCAACAGGCCACTTTTCTCCGAAGTGTCCGGCGTAGCGACAGCGAGGGCCGGCTCTCTTGGAGCGGACGGGGCGGGGGGATCGCTCGCGGGGGCGTCGCTGCGACGTCGCCCCTCGAACCGGCCCAGGTCGACGACGAGATCGCGAGCACCCTGTTCTCCACCCTCATCCGACGAAGTGCTCAACAACTCCTCAACCAGCTCGGGGACCGTCTCGGCGACCGGCTCATCTTCATCGGTGGCGTCGGCCGCACCCGACTCGTCTTCCACTGGAGGCTCGTCCCATGGAGAACGGAGAGATGGAATCGCCGTCTCGGGTGGAGGAGACACCGGCTCGGGGTCCGCAATTTCGGGTGGAGGGAAAATCGGCTCGGGCTCCGCTATTTCGGGTGTGTCTAAGACCGGCTCGGGCTCCGGGTCCACCGTCTCGGGTGGAGCGAACACCGGCTCGGGCTCCGAAATCGCGGGTGTGTCGAGAACCGGCGCGGGCTCGGTCGCCGGCGCTTCGGAGCGAGCGCCCCTGGCGGCCATCAGCCCGGCGCCGGGACGAAGCCTGGAGGGTGATGGTGGTGCGACGGTCTCGGCCACCTCGGCGGGGGATGAAACGGGCTCGGTCCGGGGACGACGATACGGGTGTGGAGTGGGGGTCCTCTTGACAGGTTCGGCCTCGGCCGGCGCCGGCGTATCGTGAACCGGCATGACGGGCGGGGAATCGATGGGATCCAATCGCGTCGGGCCTCGGCCGGCAGTCTCGAGGTTCTTCAGCATCTCCTCCCTGAGCTCGCCGATTCGCGACGGGTGCGTACCTCGACGCGATCGGCCTACCGCGACCACACGCCGGGGGACGGACATCGACTTGAACCGAGCCCAGGCATCCGCCATATGGTCGACGCCCTTGTAGGCAAAGTCGACCGGCTCGTCAGCTATGAAGGTGATCTCCTCACCGTGGAGAGAGAGCGAGAAGGCACTGGAAACGAGACGCGCGGCTTGCACGTCGAAAAGAGACCACCGACCGAGTGATTCCCCTTCGAGGAAGACCTCGGCCTGATCGCCATCGATTAAAATTGTCGCCGGAACACCAGGATGGTCGATCTCCGGCACCCGGACCTGACCGGTGAACTTCACCGTGACACCGTCTTCTCTGCATCCCTACCCGCGGCAGTGCTACCCATCACCATCCCATTGACCCGGAGAAAGTCAAGTCCCTCAAGAATACGCATCGATCGGTGGGCAGGCACACACCAGATTCCGATCGCCGCCGACACCGTCGATACGGCCGACCGGAGGCCAGTACTTGTCA
>Ga0299913_10000958_pt1 | contig 20108 bp, 19 predicted proteins | sample RVTome_9_FD_201360 | JGI IMG/M metagenome (GOLD analysis project Ga0299913, IMG submission 201360) | Soil microbial communities from uranium-contaminated site in the Upper Colorado River Basin, Wyoming, United States - RVT155D38 (version 2) ... | reverse complement strand
CCCTGGGTCTCTGGTCCTTCCGAAGGCGACCGGAATGCGGCGCGGTCCTGGGACCGTGGGTGATGGGACTGCCTCTCCTCGTCTTCGCGAGCGCCTTGATCGGGGGACAAACCTTCAACGTCCGATACACGTTCGCGGCAGTTCCCGGCTTCGCCCTCTTGCTCTCTCTGGGCGTGGAATCGCTCGGGAGATGGCGGCGTGCGGGAACGGCTGCCGCGCTGGCGCTCTTCGCCCTGTCGCTGGTCAACCTGCACACGAACGATGCATACAACAAAGAGGATATCCGCGGGGCGCTCCGGCACGTTCGCGCGAGCCCGTTCGGGGACGAGCCGGTGGCGGTCGTCGGGCAGGGGCTGGCCGCGGCCGTCTACTACGGAGAGGGGCTCGACCTGGAGGTCCTGATCGGCTGTGGGGGCGGGGAAAGGGTCGGCGAGAAGATCCAGGCGCCGGTGGTCCACTTGAACGATCTGCAGTCGGAACCGGTATTCTGGCTCATGGTGAGTCGCGACTGGAAGGACCGGGCCGACCGCTGCGCCGACCGGTTGGCTGCCACCCACCAGGTGGGCGAACGGTCCAGCTTCACCGGCGTCGACCTGCTCCTGATCCAGCGCCGCTGAGAACCCGGCGCTAGAGCGGGTCGAAGGTCTCCCGCCCCGGGCGGAGCCCCCGATCCCGTCCCCACAGCAGCACCCCTCCGACCACGGCCCACAAGTAGTGCAGGAGCTGGCGCACGATCGAGGCCGCGAAGCTGACGGCCGGCCCGACGCCGAACAGGCCGAGGAGGTAGACATCTCCCGCCTGCACGAGCCCGAGGCCGCCGACGCTGATGGGAAGCAGCGTGAGCAGGTTCGTCACCACCTGGGTCGCAAAGGCCTCGCCGAAGCCTAGCCCGGTGCCCAGTGAGCGGAGAACGAGCCAGAAGGTGAGCGAGGCGCTGAGATAGAACAGCAGCGCGCAGCCGAAGGAGCCCAGGAGGGCCGGCCGGGAAAACCGCCGGAACTCCCGATGCAGGCGGTACAGGGGTCGCAGGATCCGGCGCAGGGGCGAGCGCCGCGTGTGCCAAGCGGCCCCGACGGCCAGGGGGCGATATACGGCCAGACAGGTGACCCCGACGAGGGCGGCCACTGTCCCGAGCACGAGGACGAGAACGGGAAGCGTGGCCAGACGAGGCTCGATGGCCATCGCCACGAGCGCGCAGGTGACCATGGCCGCGACCCCGATCGCGCGGTCGGCGAGGATGGTGGCCGCCGATTCCACCGACCGCGCGGTACGGCGCGCGGTGAGCTGCCAGCGAACGACGTCCCCGCCGACGATCCCGGGCAGGAACGAGCTCGCGAAGACGCCGACCAGGTAGAAGCGGGCCAGGGCGGTGGTTGAAACGGGAAGCCGTAGGTCCCGGACGAGGCACGCCCACTTGCGGACCGAGGTCAGGACCATGAGCGCGGTGGAGGCGACCGCCACGAGCAGCCAGAGCCTGTCGCTCTCCCGGAGGGCACGAAGGGTGGCCGCTATATCGATCTGCCAGACGAGCAGGGTCAGGAGGACCAGGGTCGTCGCCGCCTTGGCCAACAGGGGCCAGCGCGGGCGTTCTCGTCTGCGGGTCTCGCCCAATGCTTTCACCCGCTGAAGGATGCGCACGCAGTCTCCGGTCCTACCCGGTCGGTTGTGGAATTCCGGGACAGTCGTATATCATAACCGATCTCCATGGGGCGCATACCTCGCCACGCACTGCTTCTCTCTCTGGCGGCCGGAATGGCGGTCTTGCCGGTCGTAATCGTGACCCTGACCATGGCGGCCTGGCCGGGACGTCACCCCCACGTCACCGCCTTCGCCGTGGCCGCCGCGTTCGGGGCAGTCTTCGGGCTTCTCTGGCCTGCGTGGTCTTGGCGATGGGGAATCGCGACCAGCGCCGGCCTGTGGATGTACTTCGGGTTCGTGTTGGTAGCCCTGGCGGTCGACCGACAGTTCGCGTGGACGCCGGGCGTCGACGCTGTGGTCTCGCTGCTGGCCGCCTGTAGCGCCGCCTTCGCGGGAAGCCGCCTGTCACCGCGATCGCGCCGGATGGACCCTGGGACCGGAGGGCCCTCCCCGTGCTGACCGACGCCCGGACACTTCCCGACGGGACCGAGATCGAGAGCGACGTCTGCATCGTCGGAGGGGGCGCGGCGGGTATCACGATCGCCCGGGAGCTTTCCCATACCCCGCTCCGGGTCTGCCTGCTGGAGAGTGGCGGCCTCGAATTCGATCCCCGCACCCAGGCCCTGTATCGAGGAGAGGTGATCGGGTTCCCGTACTACGATCCGGACAAGTTCCGTCTCCGCTTCTTTGGTGGGACGACCAATCACTGGCAGGGCGTCTGCCGCCCGCTCGACCCGCTCGACTTCGAGCGTCGCGGTTGGGTTCCAGGGAGCGGATGGCCCTTCGGCCGCGCCGTCTTGGAGCCGTACTACGCCCGGGCGCAGGAGATCTGTCAGCTCGGACCCCTCGACTATGACGTCTCGACCTGGGCGACAGAGAACGCCGCGCCGTTCGCGCTGCCGGAGACCTCGATCGAATCGCGAGCCTATCAGCAGAGCCCGCCGACGCGATTTGGTCAGGTATACCGGGAGGAAATCCGCGCCGCGGCGAACGTCTCCGCTTACCTCCACGCGAACGTCATCGAGATCGAGACGGGATCGCTGGCACGTGCCGTTCGTCGGGTGCGGGGGGCGTGCCTTACCGGAAACCGATTCACGGCACGGGCGCGTTGGTACGTGCTGGCAACGGGCGCGGTCGAGAACGCGCGGCTTCTCCTCGCTTCGCGAGGGACCACCCCCGAAGGGTTGGGAAACCGGCACGGCTGGGTGGGGAGGACCTTCATGGAGCACATCTCCGCAGTGGGCGCGATCCTCCTCCCCTCGAAGCCCCTGGACAGGTCGTTCTACGAGACGCACGTCGTTCGGGGTATCCCGGTCACCGGTCATCTCGCCCTCAGCCCCGATCTCGTGAGGCGCGAGAAGCTGCTGAACGCCCAGGCGTTCGTCCGACCCTACACGATGAAACAGACCTTGCGCTCATCCCCGGCCCTCGTCTCGGCGAAGATGGCGTTCGAATCCGGCACTCTCGACGACGATCTCATAGATCACGTAAGGGCGCTGATTGCCCAGATCGACGACCTGGCCATCCAGAGCTACGATGCGTGGTTCGGAGCCGGGTTGCAGGGCTTCGCGCTCATCGCGATCGTAGAGCATGCGCCCCGAGTGGACAGCCGGATCATGCTCGGCAAGGAGCGGGACGCGCTGGGCCTCCAGCGGGTGCGGGTCGACTGGCAGTTCGGAGATCTCGAGCGAAGAACGCTGTCCGCCCTCTACGAGGCGATCGCTTCGACGGCTGGCCAGGCCGGGCTCGGTCGGGTGAGGATCCTCCCTGACGACCCGGAGATGGGATGGCCTCCCGGTGTGCGCGGGGCGTGGCATCAGATGGGAACGACGAGGATGGACGAGAACCCGACCCGCGGGGTGGTGAACGCGGACTGCCGCGTGCACGGGATCGAAAACCTCTTCGTCGCGGGAAGCTCGGTCTTTCCCACCAGTGGGTACGCCAACCCAACCCTGACCCTGGTCGCGCTCGCGGTCCGGCTCGCCGACCACTTGAAGAAACCGGGGGTGTGAGGATGTGCAGAACGAGGCGCGATTTTCTAATCTGGCTCTCGTCGGCGGTCGCGATCGCGGCGGTGCCCGCAGGGCTCGGCGCGGTCTTCGATTCCTGGTGGCGCGGGCGCTCCGCCGGGGATCCGCTCGAGGAAGGCCTCCGGAGACTCGTCGGCGGCAACGGTCCCCGCACCGTTGGCCGGGCCTACCTGCGGACGGTCCCCGAGGAGGGCGAGGCCGCGACGCTGGTGCGGATGCTCCTGCCCAATCACGAGGACCGGAGCCGTTTCAGGCGCGCGAGCGAGGAGAAACGGCGGGAAGCCCTTCGCGCGAGGGTGGGCGAGGATTTCCGGGCCGGGCGCATGGTTCGGGTCGAGGGGTGGATGCTGGCCCGGACGGAGGCCCGTCTATGCGCTCTGATCACCCTCGCATGAGGAGCGATCCCGGTCCGCATTCCGCCACGCGGGTCCTGATCACCGGGGGGACGGGCTTCATCGGCTCCCGACTGGCCCTCCGATGCCTGGTCGAGGGTCACCTCGTGCGGGTGCTGGGCCAGGAGAACACGCCCGCCGAGGTCGAGAATCGCCGGCTGGTGGAGGAGCAGGGGGCCGAGGTGGTCCTTGGCTCGGTGACGGACCCCGAGGTCGTCCGGGGAGCGGTGGAGGACGTGGCGACGATCTTCCATCTCGCCGCGGCCCAGCACGAGGTGGACCTGCCGGATGAGCACTTCTGGGCGGTCAATGTGCGGGGCACGGAGGATCTGCTGGCGGCCGCCGCCGAGGCCGGCGTCGGGCGCTTCGTCCACGGCAGCACGATCGGAGTGTACGGCGAGGCGGAAGGAACCCTGGACGAGTCCTCGATCTGCCGTCCGGACAACATCTACGGCCGGACGAAGTTGGCCGGAGAAGAGCGGGCGCTCTCCGCGAAGGAACGAATGGGGGTGGTCGTCGTGAGGATCCCCGAGGTGTACGGGCCGGGCGATCGAAGGCTCCTCAAGCTCTTCCGGTCCATCGATCGGGGCGCGTTCATCATCATCGGATCGGGCGAGAACCTGCACCATCCGATCTTCGTGGACGACCTGGTCGACGGGCTGCTGGCGGCGGCGCGATCGCCGGAGGCGCCAGGCCGCGTCTTCCTCCTCGCCGGACCGGACGCGGTGACGACCCGCGAGATGGTCGAGGCCGTCGCCTCGGCGGTCGGGAAGCCGCCACCTCGGAGGCGAGCGCCGTTGGCTCCATTCGCGGCGCTGGCCGTCGCTCTCGAGACCGCACTCCGGCCGCTGGGGATCAAGCCGCCTCTCCACCGGAGGCGACTCGATTTCTTCCGCAAGAGCTTTCGCCTCAGCGCCGCCCATGCCGGCGAGCGGCTCGGATTCCGGCCTGCCGTCGGATTCGCCGAAGGGGCGAGGAGGACTGCGGAGTGGTACCGCGCGTCGAGCCTGATATAAGGGCTCTCCGCGAGCGTCGGGCTCGCAACCTGGTTGTCGCCCGCGGGGTCAGGTCGGCCGCCTCCCTTCAGCGCGCTCCCGAATCCCGGCGGGGTAGTGCCCGTCCACCCCTTCGAGTTCGCGTCGCGCGCGATCTGCGCCCCAGCCCGCCTCCTGGGCGGCGAGAGAGAGGCACTCTTCCAGGGCGTCTCGCCCGGGCCACCCGGCGGTACCGAGGTCGGTCCTGCGGAGGACCACGTCGGAGAGCGTCCGCGCCATCTCGTGCCGGATGGCGTAGACGACCTCGGCGCGAAGCACGGTGGAGCCCGTCACCGCCAAGCCGAGGCTCGGTCGCTCTTTGGTGAGGTCCAGAACGCGCCCGAATTCAGCGCCGTGGTTGTGTATCAGCGCGCGGAGGGCTTCCTCCGGAGTCTCGACTCGACCCTGATTCAGCGCCTGCCGGACAAGCATGTCGAAATCCTCGACGGAGCCACCCCGGACCGGCGCCTCGTGCGACGCGTTCGGAGGCCCCTCCCGTCCCAGTTTCCGAAGGGCCATGTCGACCGCCTTTGCCGCATCCGACGGGCCGGTGGTGTAGCGGACTCCGATCAGCGTGATCAGGCCCCCCAGATCTCGTTCTCGCGCGTGATCGACGAGACGAGATCGGTGCCCGTACCGAAGGTCCCTCGCCCCGGGCTCGTTCTCGCCGAACGGAACGAGACCGGCGTTCCATCGGGTGATCTCGTCGATCGTCAGGCCGAGTTCGGTATAGGCGGCGTTGATCTCGTCGACGAATGTCTGGAGCTCCTCCCCGGTCACGGTGAAGTCGTCGGGGTCACCCCGGTAGACGGTATGCCAGACCCCCACCAGCGAGGCGCCGTGCCATGGAGCGATGAAGAGGTGACGGGCGCCGCGGCTCAGGACGGCGTCTGGATCATGGGTGATCGACTGAAGCGCCAGGGCCTCGCGCCCAGGCACGAGCGCCCGACCGACCACGAAGTAGGCGTCCCGGGACCACGGCGTGGTCGGGTCGAGCCCGCGGCCCAGCGAACGCTCCAGGACCTGCTCGGCCCAGGGTCCCGCCGCGTTCAGCACGACCCGCGCGCGGATCTCGAAAAGGTCGCCGCTCTCATCATCCCTGGCCTCGACGCCGGCGATCCCACCATCGCGCCGGATGAGCGCCGTGGCTTCCACGTAATTGGCTGCCACCGCGCCGGCCTCCACGGCGGACTGGATGAACGCCAGCACCAGCCGCGGCGGATTGTAGACATGGCCATCGTGGAAAACCCCCGCCCCCGTCAGCCCTTTCTCCGCGACTCCCGGGAAACGCTCCAGGACCTGGGCCCGGGACAGCGTCCGTCCGCGCGGGATCCGGCGGCCGGGATCGGTGACCCCCTGGTTGCGGTCGAAGGTGGCTGCGTCGTAGGCGGCCATCGCCAGCCTCAGCAGCTCCTTGCCACGCATCCCATGGCCATAGGTGGGAACCACGATGGGCAAGGGACGGACGAGGTGGGGGGCGACGCGCAGAAGGGTCCGGCGGTCCGCGCTCGACTGCCGCACGCGGTGGAAGTCGGCGTGCTGCAGATAGCGGATGCCTCCGTGGACCACCTTGAACGAGTTCGCCGAGGTGGCGCCTCCGAAGTCCTCCCGCTCGACCAGGGCCACCGACAGACCTCGCAGGGCGGCATCCCGCGCGGCACAGGCGCCGAAGATGCCGCCCCCCACCACGAGAAGGTCGAACTCCCCGTCGGCGAGCACGCCGAGATCTCTCCGCATCCGCCTGCCCCGTCCCGCGCGCTCGCCGCCGGTCACGCCCGCTTGCGGGCGGTGGCGGCGATCTTCTTGCTGAGGATTCGTACCGACTTTCCGTACAGCGCGTACGTCGCACGGAAGAAGAGGGAGAAGGCGGTCGTTGCGACCAGCCCGACATAGTTGAGGGGGTTTTTCCAGAAGACATAGAGCTTGAGCGGCAGGATTCGGACGTCCATGAACCCGGCGAGCGCCAGGATCTGTGACAGACTATGCTCGGTGAACGTGTTGAAGTGGTCGATGTTGTGGGCGAGGTTCTCCGATCCCACCAGCGGGTTCGCCCCGTTCAGGCCGTAGACCACGATCACCCCATCCTGGTGCAGGGCTTTCCAGCAGAGCCGGAGGAACTCGATCATTTCCTCGATGGTGAGATGGTTGAGCTCCTGCTCGCAGACGACAGCATCGAACTCCTCCTCGCGTCCGGAGAGAAAGGGGAAGGCGCGCTCGACCCGGCAGTTGAGGCCGCGGCGTCGGGCGTGCTCCACCTTGGCAGGGTCCGAGTCGATCCCGAGGACGTCCCGGTAGCCCTCCTCCGCCAGCAGGCTCACGAGGTAGCCGGGTCCGCAACTCACGACTAGGATGCGGGCCTTCTTGTTCGCCGGCAGGTGAGGCAGGAAATTGTGCCGATAGTACTGGGCAAACGAGCGATAACCCTTTTCGACGTCCACGGGCGCCTGCCAGTAGGAGTCGAAGGGCTCGATCCTCGCGGCCGGTCGCCCGGCCAGCCCGGGCTCGGCGGTCTCGACGCCGGGTGCGGTTCGGGTCTGGCAGGGTTGAGATTCGTGGGCGGGCATACCAGCAGCCAGTCTCGCAGACGTTAGGGGAATGGTCAAGTGACGGTGCGCAGGATCCTGATGGTGAACTACGAGTACCCGCCTCTGGGAGGCGGGGGCGGCGTGTTCAACCGACACCTAGCGGAGGCCCTGACCGGCCATCTACAAGTCACCGTACTGACGACGCGTATGGACGATCTCCCTGTGGAGGAGGAGAGCGGAGGTGTCCGCATCGTCCGGGTCCCCGTCCTCCAGCGCACGGAGCAGCCGGTCGCCAGCCTGGCCTCGATGCTGTCGTTCTTTCCGTCCAGCCTCCGTCGTGGGTTGCGGCTTCTCGGCGAGGAGCAATACGACGTCGTGCACTCCATGTTCGCCGTGCCCTCGGCCGTCAGCGGCATCCTGCTCGCCCGCAGGGCCGGCGTTCCGCACGTGCTCTCGCTGCTCGGAGGCGATGTCTACGATCCCACCAAGCGTCTCTCTCCTCACCGTACTCCGGGACTGTTCCATACCGTCCGCACAATGGTGAGGAGATCGGATCGGGTCGTGGCGATGTCGAACGATATCCGCGAGCGCCTCAAGGGGCTCTACGGAATCGACCGACAGGTGGATCTCGTGCCGCATGGGATCTCCCTCCAACCTGCGCCGCCCCGGCCGCGCGAGGACTTTGGCTTCCGGGCCGGGGAAATGGTTCTGATAACGGTCGGCCGGCTGATCCCTCGCAAGGGACTGGACGACCTGATCCGTATCGTGGCTGGGCTGGAGGAGCCGGGCCTCATCCTCGCGTTGATCGGCGGTGGGCCATTGCGACACGAGCTGGAGGATCTCGCCCGGGCCCACGGAATCCAGGACCGTGTGCGCTTCTTCGGATACGTGGACGAGGATACAAAGTGGCAGCTCCTCCAGGCGGCGGACATCTACGTCTCCACGGCGCTCCACGAGGGCTTCGGCCTTGTCTTCCTCGAGGCCATGGGGGTGAGCCTCCCGATCGTCTGCTACGACGAGGGAGGGCAGGTCGACTTCCTCGCCGACGGGGAGTCCGCCTACGTCGTCCGGCTGGGCGACACCGGTGTATTCGCCGATCGGCTGCGCCGTCTGGTCCGGGACCCCGCGCTCCGGAGCCGCATGGGAAAAGCCGGAATGCACGCCGTGGAGGATTACGACATCGAGTGCTGCGCCCGGCGATTCCTGCAGATCTACGAAGAGGCGATCCGCGCCCGGACCATGTCCTGATCGCGCGCGGCACCGGCGCTACCGTTGACACCAGCCGCGCTCCGCCTATTCTTCGGACATGCCGGACATCGACTTCAGCGAGATCCTGAGCGAGCTGGACTCCCTCGAAGCGGAGATCGAGGCCATGCGGGTGGCGGTCGACGAGGGCGAGGAGACCTTCGTCACGGCGCCGGCAGCCAGGCAGGCGGCTCTCCGCCACCTGAACGTGGCGATGCGACACGCGGTAAACGCCGCGCGCTCGCTCATCGACGAGGCCGACTGGGAGGAGCCGGAGGACAATCTGGACGCGCTCGAGATCCTGGTCGAAGAGGAGGTCCTTCCCGGCCGGATCGGGCTCACGCTCGTCGACCTGGCCGACTATGTCTCCGAGCTGGGCGAGGAGGCCGCGTACGAGACCGCCGACGACCCGGTCGCGTTCGAGCGGCTCACGGAGGGCGTCGACGCCCTCGCCGAATACCAGGAGTACGTGCACCACTTCCTCAAAGAGTGGTCCGAGTAGGCGCGACCGCCTCGCCGGCTCCGCCCCGGACCGACCTGGAGCGGATCCCCGGATGACCCGGGTGGCGGTGATCCCGGGGGACGGCGTCGGCCCCGAGGTGATCCAGGTCGCTCGCCGGGCGCTCGAGATCGCCGGGCGCGTCGCCGGGGTCGGGTACGAGTTCGAGGAGTTCCCATGGGGGGCGGACCACTACCTCGCGACGGGAGAGACGCTCCCGGACGGAGCCCCGGAGCGGCTGCGACGGGACTACGACGCCATCCTCCTCGGGGCGCTGGGTGATCCGCGTCTACCGGACAACAGGCACGCGCGGGACATCCTGCTGGGCCTCCGTTTCCGTCTGGATCTCTACGTCAACCTGCGCCCTTCACGGCTGCTGCATCCCGACCTCTGTCCGCTCAAGGAGCGGCCCGACGGGCGGGATCGTGCGATCGACCTGGTCGTCTTCCGCGAGAACACCGAAGGGGCCTACGTAGGGCTGGGCGGCAACTTCAAGCCCGGGACTCAGGACGAGGTCGCGATCAACGAGGATCTGAATACCTACGTGGGAGTGAAGCGGATCATCCGCGCGGCCTTCGACCACGCGGTCGAGAGAGACCTCCCCCGCGTCACCATGTGCGACAAGGCCAACGCGTTGCCGTTCGCCCACGGGCTCTGGCGCCGAGTCTTCGCCGAGGTGGCCGCGGAGTTCCCGTTCGTCCGCACCGAGGCCGAGTACGTGGACGCCCTCGCCATGAAGCTGGTACGGCACCCCGAGCACTATTCGGTCATCGTGACCAGCAACTTGTTCGGTGACATCCTGTCGGACCTGGCCGCCGCGCTGGTCGGGGGGCTTGGGCTGGCGGCCTCGGCCAGCCTTCACCCAGGCCGGCCCGGGCTGTTCGAGCCGGTCCACGGATCGGCGCCCGACCTGGCGGGCCAGGGGACGGCCAACCCGATGGCCGCGATCCTCTCGGCGGCCCTCTTGGCCGGGCATACCGGCGCACCCGAGGTGGCGAGCCGGCTCGAGGCCGCCGTCCGGGAGGCCCTCGCGGCGGGGGTGGGCACGCCCGACATCGGAGGCGCCGGCTCCACGGGGACCGTGGGCGACTGGATCTGCGCCCGGCTCGAAGAGACGCGGGTCGGCGCCCGGTGACGGGCGCCGCGGCACGTCCCGGCCCGCTCGAGTGGGCGGGCTGGGGCCTGCTAGCCCTGTTGACGGTCGCCATCCTGCTCCTCGCCCTCCTGAGGCCGACCAACCCCGACGCCATCGTCAACGAGATCCGACTCGCGGCCGGGTTCGACCGTTATCAGGTGGCGATGGACGATGGGGATCGTCTATTTGGCCGGGCGACGGCCGAGTTCCGGCTCTCGCGAGCGGGCGAGGAGGACCTTTCGATCGAGTACGGCATGCTGGCCGACGCGGCCGCGAGGTTCCGGCTGGCGCGCGACGAAGCCGAGGGATTCGGTGAGGACCAGCGCGCTCAGATCCGGCTGGGAGAGACCTACTACGTATGGGCGAAGGCGCTCCTCGACGAGGGGACCGGCCCATGGTACCGGGGCAACGACGAAGAGACCCTGAAGCGGGGCCGGGGGCTGATCGACCAGGCCTTGCTGCTCCCCAACCTGACCGGCGAGCAGCGCTTCCGCCTCGAAGACCTGCGGACGAGGATCGACAGGGCGCTCACGCCGTGGCCGATCCTGTAGCCGTCCCCGGGTCCGATCCGCCCGCCGGGCCGGCCGTCGATCCTGGGGAGCGACGACGGGCGCTCGCGACCTGTCTTTGGCTCTCCGCAGCGGTTCTCCTGGGCGGGTTCGATCTGCCCGCCCGTGGGTACGCGGCCTTCCAGTTCGCTCCCTTCGGGCTCGTGGCCGGCCTGCTCGCCCTCCTGTACGTGTTCGTCCTCGTTCAGAGCGGGGTCGTGGTCCGGCGGCACGGGTGGCTCGCGCCCCTGCTTCTCGTCTACTGGACGGCAGCGACCGGGATGGCCTTCCGGATCCTCCTGCCGGGTCCCGGGCTGGTCCAGGTGGCGCTCGTGATCGGCGCCGCGATCGCGGCGCCGATCCTGGCGAGCCGGAGGGACCGCGAGGAGGCGATCCTCTGGCTAGGGATCGTGGCCGTCGTCTTGGCCGTCCTCCGGTTCGGTGTCGTACCCCTCTTCGAGGCCCGCTCCGGCCTCCCCGACTGGGGGCTGTTCCGGCTCGGGCAGGCGGCGGACTCGTTCCGAGACGTCTTCGTCGCCTATGCGCCACAGCGCCCGGAGATCCAGATCCTCCACTTCGCGGCGCTGGCGTGCTACGCGCTTGCGCTCATGACCCAGCGGACTGTCCCCGCCCCAGGAGGTGCTCCACCTTCCGGCTGACCGGCGGCTCCCCCCGCGACACGTTGGAGAGGACGACCAGGACGAAATCCCCTCGAGATCGACGGGGGGTGGCGGGGAAGGGCGTTGGGTCCGGCCCCCCGATATCTTCCCCGCGAAGCTTGATGATGCCCCAGCCCACGGACGAGCGAAAGAGGTCCATGGCATGAAGATCGATCGCGACGACATCGTCCTCGCCGCCGGCGTTCGCACGGCGTTCGGAGCCTTCGGCGGAAGTCTCAAAGACCTCACCGCCAACGACCTGGGAGTGGTGGCCGCCAAGGCGGCCCTCGAGCGCTCCGGGCTCGAGCCTGGCGAGATTGACCACGTGATCTTCGGAAACGCACTCCAGACCTCGCCCGACGCCATCTACTGCGCCCGCCACGTGGGGCTCAAAGCGGGGCTTCCCGAGAGCGTCCCCGCGGTCACCGTGAACCGCCTCTGCGGCTCGGGCTTCGAGTCGATCATCCAGGCCGCCCGGCAGATCCTGACCGGCGAGAGCGAGGTCGTCCTGGCCGGGGGCACCGAGAGCATGAGCCAGGCGCCGCACACGATAAGGGGCGCCCGCTGGGGGATCCCGCTCGGCCAATCGAAGATGAGTGACTACCTGTGGGAGGCCCTGTACGACCCCTATGCCGGCTTCTCGATGGCCGAGACGGCCGAGAACCTGGCCGAAAGGTACGGCCTCTCGCGGGAAGAAGTGGACGACTACGCCTTCCAGAGCCAGGAGCGGACCCGGGAGGCCCAGGCCGCTGGACGGTTCGCCGAAGAGATCGTCCCCATCGAGATGGCCGACCGGAAGGGCCACCGGGTGTTCGACTCTGACGAGCATCCGCGCCCGAGCACGACGCCCGAGGTCCTGGCCGGGCTCAAGCCCTATTTCAAGAAGGACGGGCTGGTCACGGCGGGCAACGCGTCCGGGATCGTGGACGGCGCGGCCGCGGTGATCGTGACGACCGCCAGGCGGGCGAAGGAGGCGGGCGCTCCAGTCCTCGGACGGCTCCTCGGCTGGGGGATCGCCGGCTGCGACCCCAAGATCATGGGGATCGGCCCCGCGCCGTCGACCCGGAAGGCCCTTCAGGACACGGGCCTGGGCCTGACGGACCTGAGGCTCTACGAGGTCAACGAAGCCTTCGCCCCGCAGACAGTGGCCGTCATGAAGGAGCTCGGCCTCGACCACGCGAAGCTGAACGTGAACGGCGGCGCGATCGCGATCGGCCACCCCCTGGCGGCAACCGGCACGCGGGTCACGATCACGCTCCTCTACGAGCTCGGGCGCCGGGGCGGAGGGAAGGGGTTCGCCTCGGCCTGCATCGGCGGGGGCCAGGGCGCGACCGTGGTGGTCGAGACCGTGAGGTGAGCTTCCGTGACAACGCTGATGCGCGTCACGGACCCGGCGATTAGATTCCAAGCATCCAGGTCCCATCCCAATCCTCTGGGCCGCCCCCGAGCCACGGGGTCCACTCCAGCCAGGAGGCGGCCTTGAAAGAGCAAACGCAGATCGCGGACGTCGAAGTCCTCCCCCTTGTCGATCGACACGGATTCCGCACGACGGCCGAGCCCCGGCAGGTGTGGGCCGCGCTGGCCCCGACCTTGATGGCGTCGTTCGGCAAGCGTTGGAGACCGTTCGCGAAGCTCGTGGGATGTCGGGAGCGCCGTGTCACCCGGCCCTTTCTGATGGAGAGCGGGGACACGGTGGTCGGCTTCCGCGTCGCGGCTTCGCGTGCCCCCGAGGAGCTCGTCCTCCAGGGCGAGCACCGCTTCTCACGGTACGCGCTCGTCTTCCGGATCGGGGGGCGTGACGGGATCACCTCCGTCAGCGCGGAGACACGCGCGGTCTTCCCCGAAGCCCGCGGGTTCGTCTACCGGGCGATGGTCGTCGGCACCGGGCTCCATGCCGGGGTGGTTCGACGCATCCTGAAGGGGCTGCGGCGCCGCGCAGAGTGGGATCGCAAGCCATCCGGACCCCGGAGCAGGGCGCGCACAGGAACCTGATGCCGCTAGAGCGAGTGCACTAGACGGCCATCGGGTGAGGGCGCTCCCTGCGCTCCTTCCCGAGACCGAGAAGACCGGCGATCTCCTCCTCGAGGCCCGCCACGGAGACCTCCTCGAGCCGGATCCTGTGCCACAGCTCGGCGTTCAGGAGCAGCCACAGGCGGTTGCCGTGGTCCGCCTGCCCGGCGAAGTGGCTCCGGAGGAGCTCGTGGATCTCGTCCGGTCGCAGATAGCCGGCCTCGACGAGATGCGCGTTCGGCAGGAAGTGGCGGAAGAGGGCGTGGAACTGTCGTCCCATGAGGTAGGGAAGGCCCGAGGCGAATCCCTGCTTTGGACGTCCAAGCACCTCTTTCGGCAGGTAGCGCTCGGCCAGCCGCATCTGCAGGTAGCGCCTACGGCGTCCGCGGACCTTGAGGTCCACGGGGAGCGTGGCGGCGAATTCGGCCACCCGATGATCGAGGAAGGGCGAACGGGCTTCCAGGCCGTGGGCCATAGTCATCCGGTCGAGGAGCATGACGGGGTGGTTCGGCTCGCGGACCATGCTGTCGGCGAGGAGCATGCGATCCAGGTCCTCCTTGACCCGTGTCGGGTCCTCGTACCAGGCGATGATGGACTCCTCGGAATCGAAGCCCTCCACGAGCGAGCGGAAGACATCGGTGTAGAGCCGGTCACGGAACCGTGGAGTGAAGTAAAAGTAGCTGAGTGCGCGGGAGTACCGGCGACCTCCATCGACCCGGGCGAGCTCGTCCATCCAGCGGAGTCGATGGCTCAGGCTCTTGTACCAGGCGCCGGTGGGAGCCAGGTCGAGGATCCGCCGTATGACGTGCCGACGAAACGGGGCGGGAAGTCGGCTGTAGCGCCGGACATAATGCATCCCGTAGTAGCGGTCGTAGCCCCCGAACCGCTCGTCCCCCCCGTCTCCTCCCAGCGCGACCTTGACCTCTCGCCGGGTCTCCCGGGCGAGGTGGTACATGCACGCGCTGAGGGGGTCCGAGGGCTCGTCCAGGTGGTGGACGAGGGTCGGCAGCTGGCAGATGATGTCCCCGTCGATGCGGTACTCGTGGTGACGGGTCCCGCAGTGCCGCGCGACCGCCGCCGCGGCCGGCGCCTCGTCGAAGTCGCGATACGGCACGCTCCCCGAGAACGTCATGAGCGGCTCCCCGATCAGGCTCTGAGCGACGGCCGCTATGATCCCGGAGTCGATGCCGCCGCTGAGAAAGGAGCCCAAGGGTACGTCGCTGACCAGATGCGCGCTGACCGAATCGCGAACGACCTCGTCGAGCGCGACCAGGGCGTCCTCCTCGGAAAGCGTCTGCTTCGGCTCGAATCGGAGATCCCAGTAACGCCGGGTGGCGGTCTCGCCGCTCTCCCAGGTCAGGACGTGAGCTGGTGGGAGCTTCCGGATTCCCGCGAACATCGAGCGTGGATCGGAGATCACGCGCAACGTCAGATACTCGTCGAGCGCCCTCGGATCGAGCTCGCGGAACCGTGGCGCCACCGCCAGGATCGCCTTGATCTCGGACGCGAAGTACAGTCGCTCACCATCGCGTGCCCAGAAGAGGGGCTTCTGGCCCAGATGGTCGCGAGCCAGGAGTAGCCGGCGACGGTTCCGGTCCCAGACGGCGAACGCGAACATGCCCCGCAGGAAGTCGACGAGGTCCGCTCCATGCTCCTCGTACAGGTGAACCAGGACCTCGGTGTCCGATACGGTCCGGAGCCGGTGTCCGAGCTTCTCGAGCCGGGGCCGGATCTCCCGATAGTTGTAGATCTCCCCATTGAGCATGACGCGGACCGAACCGTCCTCGTTGGCGATCGGCTGGCGACCGGTCACTAGGTCGATGATCGCCAGGCGACGGAAGCCGAAGCCGACGCCCTCCTCAACGTGGACGGTGGCGTCGTCGGGCCCGCGATGGGCCAGGCTGTCGGCCATCCGCTGGACCTCGTCCGCGGACACGCCGCGGGAGTCCACGATGCCGGCGATTCCGCACATCAGGCTACGCCCAGGAACGGCATTCGCGCGCCTGGAACTCCGTCAAGGGCCATCTGCGCAAAGGAGGAACGAGCCCTCGACGCTGTTCCAGGAGTCGTTCTCGCCTTTCCCCGAGAACACGAGCACGAACGTTCGGCCGTCTGGGCTGAGCCACTTCGGGGAGAAGTTCCAGTAGAACGTGTCGGCGGCGACGCCGGGCCCGCTCCACCCTCTCACGTACAGGACGCTGGTCCAGGGCCCCCACGGGGTCGGCGCATCGAAGATGGCGAGATTACCCAGATTCCGCGCCGTGTGGTTGATGACTGTCAGATACCGGTCCAGACCGGGGTTGTAGATCGTGGATCCGCGCATGAGCCCGTTCGGATCCTCGATCACGGGGCGCCGGCCGGCCAGGTCGCTCGTCCAGACCGCCCCTCCTCCGCCGTTGCGTCCGGCGAAGAACTCGTAGGCGTCACGATCCTCGATCTCGGCGATCGGGACACGGGCTAGAGCCAGTTCGCCCGGCCGCTGGGCCTCCCACTCACCGTCCTTGACCTCGACGAAGTAGATGTAGACGAAACCATCCTCGGCCGCGCCGTAGCTCCGTCCCGCCTGCAGGAACCACGGGAGCCCCAGACCCTCATCCTGCGTGAACTCCACGCCCACGTCCTCCCAGGTCCGGCCGTCATCGGTGCTCACGAAGAGTCGCGCCCAGGCCCAGTTGCGCTGGTCCGATCCCGGTGAGATCCAGCTGTAGAGCCGTCCCGGGAGGCTCAGGATCCCATAGCTCTTGCCACGGAAAGGGTCGTCGCTCCCCTGGGTGACTCCGTAGAAGACGTCCTGTCCAGCGTAGCTGGATGGACCACCCTCGATCCGTGAGTAACCCAGGCCGACTTTCTCCGGGACGTTGCCATTGAACCCCGTACCGTCTCCCCAGGAGGTGTACTGGTGGTCATCGTCGGCCCAGGTCAGCGGCCAGTTGTCGCTCTCCTGGGCCTCGCGTCGGTGGGTCGAGAAATCGATGTCGATGCCACGGATGACGGAGCTCGGGGGGAAGGGGGCATCAACGACCGTGGCCTCGCAGATCACCCGATCGGTGAGCGCCTGCGGGTCGGACGAGCAGCCTGCGAGAAGGCTCGCGAGGACGGCGGACCGGCGCATGGTCTTGCGCTTCATGGGGTATCTCCTCCGCATGGGTCCCCGGCCCGGACTCGAAGGAAGGTAGCCGTCGGATGCGGGCGCCCGCAACCGCCACGGCCGACGCTCCAAAGCCAAGCCGAGCGGGGCCGGGGTCACGTTCAGGTCGAGGAGGTCCGCAGAGCGCTCGACATCGGAGAGGGGGCCCGGCGGATCTTCTTGAATCGCTCCCCGTGCATCGCGTGATCGACCAGGGTGACCTTCTGGGGGATCTTGAAGCGCGGCAACCTGTCCCGACAGTGGGCATGCAGCCGCTTCCGGAACTCGGCGAGGCCTTCCCCGCGGGAGAGGTGGAGGTGGGCGGTCACCATCTGACCGGTGAGCGGGTTCGGCTCGCCGGTCACCGTCACGTCCACCACGCCACTCATCTCCTGCAGGACTCCCTCCACCTCGGAGGGGTACACCTTCTCGCCCCCGACGTTGATCACATCCGAGTCCCGGCCCAGGAACCGGACGTACTCGCCGTCGACCTCGACCGCGTCGCCGGTCCTGAGCCAGCCATCGTCGGTAAACGGGCTCTCCGCGTTCAGGTAGCCCAGCATCGCCGACTCGGCCCGAATCTCCAAAAGGCCGTCCACGACCCGCGTCTCGAATCCCTCGCCCCCCACCTTGACCCATAGCGAATCGCTGGACCGGGATTTGGAGCGCAAGATCCCCGTCTCCGTCAGGCCGTAGGTCTGAAGAAGGCGCAGATCGGGGAATAGGGCGTGGAACCGACGGAGGGTACTCTCGGGCATCACCTCGGTTCCGTAGGTGACGAGCTCGAGGCTGGAGAGGTCATGCGTCTCGTAAGCCTCGGCGAGGAGAAGGAGGTTCAGGAACGTCGGAGAGGTCGGCAGGATCTGCGCCCGGTGCCTCTCGATCGTCGCGCAGACCGACTCCGGGGACCGGTCTTCGAGCGTGATCGCGCAGCCACCATTGGAGAGCACGTAAAGAAGCGTGTTGATGCCTCCGATATGGTCGAACAAGAGGAACGCGATCGTACGCTTGGAGTGCCGCTGTACCTTGAACTTCTCCAAGAGCGGAACGAGGTCGTGGAGAGCGGCCTTGGGCTCGCCGGTCGACCCAGACGTGAAGAAGACCAGTCCCGGGTGGTCCCGATCGCGCAGCGTCGTCAGGAGCTCGTGGTTGGCTGACGCTCCCGTACGGTGGAACCGGACATCGGCGCCGTCGATCAGGATTCTCACCTCGACCTCGGCGATCTCTCGGAAACGTGGCTTCTGGGCCTCTACGGACAGGGTGAGCGGGACGATCACGCAGCGCCGGGCCGCGAGGGCGAAGAAGAGCGCGACGGCTCGCGGAGAGAAATCGGCCTCGAGACCGACGGTGGCACCGCGTTCGACTCCCTCTGCTTCCAGTCTCCCCGACCAGCGCTCGATCTCCGACCGGAGCCACGCATAGGAGAAGGTCCGGTCGCGCCAGACGATCGCGTCCTTTCCGGCGGCTTCCCGGAAGCGGTCCAGCAGGAGATCGACGGGCATCAAGGTCCTCCCAGATACAGGATCTGGCCGGTGACGGAGTCGCTCTCGGGCGCGAGGTAGAAGTCGACTACGTTGGCAACCGCCTCAAACGTGCCCATATGCGGGATTGCGAGACGGGCGAAAAGGTGGTCGAGCTTCTCCCCGGGGACCGAGCGGGTGAGATCCGTGTCGACCGGGGCCGGCCCCACGGCGTTCACCGTGATGCCAAACTCCGCGAACTCGCGCGCCAGGATCCCGGTCAGCGATTCCACCGCCGCCTTGGAAGCGGCATAGATCGCCTCGCCCGCGAGCTTGAGGGGGACCGCGACGGTCGAGAGGTTCACGATCCTCCCGTAGCGGTGTCTGCGCATCAGCTTCGCCGCCTCCCGGCAGAACAGGAACGTCCCGATCACGTTGGTGTCGATCACACGCTGAGCGACCTGAATGGGGGTGAGCAGACTGTGGTTCATGGATGACACGCCCGCGTTGTTGACGAGGTGGTCCAGCCGGCCATGCTCCCGACGGATGCCGGCGAAGAGGCATCGCACCGAGGCCTCGTCCCGGACATCCACCTCGAAGTGCGTGCCCCCTTCGATCGGTCGCTCCGGAGGGCTCCGGCTGCAGCCGATGACACGGTGCCCGCGAGCGGCGTAGTGACGACTCAGGTGCTCCCCGATGCCCCTGCTCGCCCCCGTTATGAGCGTCACGGGCGCCCTCGATCCGTCGCTCAAGTCGCGTCCCGGATCAGACGGTCGGCATAATCGGCCAAGGAGCCGATCGTGAGGAAGGGGCTTCGCTTCTGCGACATCGCCCGCTCGTCGGCGAGGGTGACGACGGCCTCGAACTCCTCCTCGATGGCCTGCTCCACCATCACGATCAAACTCACGAGCCCGATCGAGTCGAACAGCCCCTCGCGGCCGAAGAGGCGGGTCTCTGGAGCGAGATCAACCGCGACGGGAGCCTCCTGCTGCTCGGCGACCTCGCGCGCGCAGCGGGCGATCAGCGCATGCAACCGCTCGCTCACGCGCGCTCCTCGTCTTCCAAGAGATCCGGATTGAGGATCACCACGGGCGGCCGAGGGGCGACTATCGAGCGCGGCGGCACGTCGGTGGTGACGATCGCGCCCGCTCCGACCAGCGTGCCCTCGCCGATCGTCACGTCGTCCAGGACGATGGCCCCCATCGCCAGCACGCAGCGTCGCCCGATCCTGACCGGACCCGTGGAATAGCGGACGTAGGTGGTTCTATCCCGCGTCTCCCGCGCGGGGATCCGGAAGCGGCCCCCCGAGATCATGCAGGCACCACCGATCATGACGCCGCTATCGATCTCGACCCCAGACTCCCCTTGGGAGACGATGACGCTGTCGCTCCCGATCTGGGTGTCGGAGCCGATCCGGATCGGCCCGAGCTTGGCCTGGACGCAGGCCCGGCGGCCGATGATCACCCGGTCCCCGATGACGAGGCCTTCGGGGCCGGCTCCCCGGGCGTCCAGGACGGCGTCGTCGTCGATGTGGACCTGATCGCCGAGGCGGATCCTTTGGGGATGCCGGATCACGACGTTCCGGCCGAAGACGACCCCGCTTCCGATGGCGAGAAAGAGGACCGGGTACAGGAGCTTGCGTATGGAGAGCCCGATCGCACCGGGGATCGGACCGACGAAGGTCGTGAGCGCCTCGTAGAGGAGGAGCGCCGAGAGGGAGGGCCGTCCGATCGAGAGATCGGTGTATCGGCGGAGGCTCGATTTGCGGCCGTCGAACAGCTTCTGCCGTACGAAGTGACTCTCTTC
>Ga0299913_10000957_pt1 | contig 20116 bp, 24 predicted proteins | sample RVTome_9_FD_201360 | JGI IMG/M metagenome (GOLD analysis project Ga0299913, IMG submission 201360) | Soil microbial communities from uranium-contaminated site in the Upper Colorado River Basin, Wyoming, United States - RVT155D38 (version 2) ... | reverse complement strand
GACGGGCTGTCGCCCGCGGCACGGGCCGAGCGTGGCTCGTACGTGGGCTGCATCGCCGGCGCGCTGTCGTTCAGCGAGTACGAGGCTGGCCTCCGGTCCGCGGGCCTGGACGAGGTCTCGGTGACCTCCACGCACACCGTCACCGACGGGATGCACTCGGCGATCATCCGGGCCGCGAAACCGCTAGACGCCCCGACCGTGGCCGCAGCGGTCGCGGCGCGCCATGCGTCCGGCGAGGAGCTCGCGCTCGCGAACGGCTGCTGCGGAGGCGACGGCTGCTGCTGAGGCGACGGCTGCTGCTGAGGCGGCCTTCAGTCGACGAGCTCGGCGGCCTCCGCGAGCTCGGCGGCCTCCGCGAGCTCGGCCATGAGCTCGCGCCAGGGGAGGATCAGCTCGCGATAAGCGATCGGCGCCAGGCTGTCGGCATGCGCGATGGCATCGAGCGCATCGGTGATCGCGAAGGCGGCATCGGCGGCCGGTCCGGACAGCCGCGTCGAGCCGGTGGCCATCACCTCGGCCACCACCCGCGCGGCGGACTCGGCCCGCCGCCGGGCTTCGATGCGGTCCTCCCTCCGGGTGACGTAGCGCACCGCCACCCGCGCCGCGTTGCGCCGTCCCTGCCGCTCCGGATCGAGCACCCCGGCGTCGACGCCCGCCCACAGGCCCGCAAGGCGGACGAGGTGGCGCGGCCGCATGCCGCGGACCGCCGCGATCAGCTCGTCGGACTGGGTCTCGGCCCGGATCACCATGGGCCCGAGCATGCCGCCGCGCGCGCCCGCCGCCCATAGCCCGATGGTCGTGTCTCGGACCGGCGCTCGCGGGCGTCAGCGGAGGTAGGCGCCCTCCGGATCGAGCTCCTGGCGGAGGAGGCGCAGCTCCTCCTCCCTCGGCGCGGCCGTCGAGGGCGTCGCGTCGGGCAAGGCCAGGTCCCAGCCGGTCGCTGCGCGCGCCGCCTCGGGCGTGACGCCAGGATGGAGGCTGGCGACCGTCATCTCGCCGGACGGGTCGAAGCGGTACACCCCGAGGTCGGTGACCACCACCGACGGGCCTCGGCCGAGCCAGCCCTGCGTCCGGCGGGTGCGCTCCGCCTCCGCGGCCCCGCCCAGGTTACCCGGCGAGGTGCGAAAGTCGATGCGCTCCACGAAGCTGCGCGGTCCCTGGCGCATGATCACGAATACCTCGCGGGCGTTGATCGCGATCTCGCAGGCACCGCCGGATCCGGGCAGGCGCACCTCCGGCATGGCGTAGTCGCCGATGACCGTGGTGTTGATGTTCCCGTAGCGGTCGATCTGCGCCGCGCCAAGGAAGCCGACGTCGATGAGCCCGCCCTGGAGGTAGAAGGCGAACAGCTCGAACATGCTCACCGCGGCGGTGGCACCGGTCACGATGGTCGGGTCGCCGATTGACAGCGGCAATCGCGCCGGACGCGCGCCGAACACGCCGGCCTCGTAGACGAGCTCGAGATCCGGCGCCACGGTGCGCTGGGCGAGGTTCACCGCGATGTTCGGCAGCCCCACCCCGACGAAGCAGACCCGCTTTCCCGCCAGCTCGCGAGCGGCGGCCACGACCATCATCTCGGTGGGCGTCCAGGGCTGGTCGCTCACCGGTAGGCCCCGTAGTCGACGCTGCCCGACGGAGCGCTCCCCGGCCGCAGCGCCGCGATCCGCTCGGCACCCAGCTTCTCGACGTAGGCGGCACGTCCATCCACCCCGTGCACCCACTCGCGGAGCCATGCCTGGAGGCGCGCCTCGTCGCGGCTGATCGCATCCCACGCGCGGTAGAAGGCATTGTCGCGGTCGTAGTGACCCTGGACGTACGAGGGGTGCGCGCCCCACGGCTCCACCACGACGGCGTCCACGACGAGGCCGGGCAGCAGCGTTCGGTTCGGATCGGCGCGGATGACCGACTCGTCGACGACCTCCTCCACCACCGCGATGACCCGCTCGGCGGCGAAGGCCGCCTCCTTCTGGCAGCCGAGCAGCCCCCACACCTGGACGTCGCCGGCGGCCGAGGCCCGCTGGGCGTGAATGATGGTCACGTCCGGTCGTAGCGGCGGCACCGCATAGACGACATCCTCCCCGTAAGGGGAAGGCATCTGCCGGATCAACGGGTTGGCGGCGGGCAGATCGGTCTCGAAGTAGGAGCGCAGCGGGAAGAACGGCAGGTTCGCGGCGCCGGCGGTGTAGCGGGCCACCATGCCGAAGTGGCTGTACTCCTCCAGCTCGAGGCCGGGCGGGACCGGTGGGCGGCCCGTCGCATCGGCCTCGACTCTGCGGCGAATGGCGTGCAGCCCGCCCACGCCAGGATTGCCCAGCCAGCTGAAGACGAGCTTGCGGGCCACGCCGGCAGCCACCATCTGGTCGTAGACGAGGTCCGGGGTGAGCCGCGCCAGGGTGAGGTCGCGACGGCCCTGGCGGATGATCTCGTGGCCGGCAGCGAAGCTGATGAGGTGGGTGAAGCCCTCGATCGCGACTGTGTCGCCGTCGCGGACCAGCCCGGCGATCGCATCTCGCATCGAGGCCACTTTGCTCGGGCTCATGGGGCGACAGTAGCGAACGCGCGGGCCGACCGACGCGCCAGATGGCACAATCGCGCCTGGGGGACGGCAAGGCAACCCGAACGTGGAGACGACGACCGATGAGCAGGCGCATCGACGAGCTGGACGACATCGTCCGCCAGTGGGACCTCAACGCACATCCCTTCTACCGGGCCTGGCGGGCGGGCACGCTGCCCACCGAGCGGCTGGCGGCCTACGCAGCCGAGTGGGCACCCTTCATCGCGATGCTTGACCAGGGCTGGGAGCGCATCGGCGAGCCGACCTACGCGGCCGAGGAGCGCGAGCACGACGAGCTGTGGTCCCGCTTCCGGGCTGCGCTGGGCGCCACCGCGGTCGGCGCGATGCGCCTGCCGCAGAGCCGAACGCTGGCGGCGGTCGGCGAGAACGCCTTCGCGGCGGTGCCCGAGGCCCTCGGCGCGCTGTACAGCTTCGAGGTCCAGCAGCCGGCCACCGCGCAGAGCAAGCTGGCCGGGCTGCGCGAGCACTACGCGGGCACGGTCGACGATGACGCCCAGGCGTACTTCCGCGAGCACGCCATCGAGACCGATGAGCCGGCGATGCTGGCGACGAAGCTCGACGCGCTGAGCGACAACGAGTTCGCCCGGGCGAAGACCGCCTGCGCCGTCTTCAGCGCGGCGGCGTGGGGCGCGCTGGACGGCGTGTACTCCGCGGAGGCCTGATCCTCAGGTCTGTCCTGCGATTGGTTCGGGACCGATGGCACCCGCACGGGCGGACGACCGGCACTGGCGCTGATCGTCCGCTCAGGCGGACGCTGCTCCATGTCAGCCGATGGAGGAGCGAACGGTGAAGAGCCTGGTCGTCTACGTCACGCACAAGGGGAACACCCGCAGGGTCGCCGACGAGATCGGTGAGGTGCTCGGCAAGCATGGGCCGGCCGAGGTGATCCCGGCGGATGAGGCGCCGCCGGTCATCGGACCGGACGTCGACCTGCTGGTCGTGGGTGGGCCGACCGAGGGCCACGGCATGACCCCCGAGCAGCGTGCCTACCTCGATCGCCTGGTTGGGGAGTCCATTCGCGGGCGGCGCGTGGCAGCCTTCGACACGCGGCTCAAATGGCCGCGCCTGCTCTCCGGCTCGGCGGCCGATGCGGCCGCAGAACGGCTCGCCAACCTTGGCGCCCGTGTCGTCGAGCCCCACGGCAGCTTCCTGGTCAGCACCGCGCCGGAGCTGCTTCCCGGCGAGCTCGATCGCGCTCGCGACTGGGCGGCCAATATCGCTCGGGACGTGGTCGCCGTTCCCGCCTGACCGTCAGAGCCAGGGCAGGCGGCGCGGAGGCAGCGCGTTGAGCAGCAGCCCGAGGATCAGGCGCGAAATCGTGCGCCATGTCCGGAGCCGATGGGTCGTCATGTCCCTGTCGATGCTGCCCGATCCGGCGTCCGGCCAATCACCAGTCCGGGTATCGCCCCTCGAACATCCACACCCGCTCCCCGGTCCCGGCGTCGAGGATGCCGATGAGCGGCTCGCCGATGGTGAGGTCCACCACGAGGTGGCCCCCGTCCGGCGACCAGGCCGGATCGATGCCGGGCGAACCCTCCCAGACGATCTCGCCGTCGAGGGTCGCCACGCCGACCACGAAGGTGCCGGACTCGTCGTTGTCGACGAACGCCAGCCGGCTGCCGTCCGGCGACCAGACCGGGGCGGCCCGGCTCTCGAGGAGGAGGCGGACGTCCCCGCCGTCCGCATCGGCCAGGTAGACGCCGTCCTCGCGCTCGAAGACGAACGACCCACCGTCCGGCGCCCATCGAACGCCAGCGCCCTCGACGAGGTCCCTCGTCCGGCCACCGTCCACGGGGGTGACCACGACGCGTGGCTCGCGCGGCGGCTCGTAGGGGACGTAGCTGATCCGCTCGCCGTCCGGCAGCCAGCGGGTGTCGTAGCCGATGAGGCCGAGCTGCCTGACCTCGCCGCTCGCCACCTCGCCGACCCAGAGGCGGGCCGGATCGCCGGTCGTATCGGTGGTGAGCACCGAATCGGTCCACACCAGCCGGCTCGAGTCGGGTGACCAGTCGGTGAACTCGCCGAGCACGGCGAGCGATCGCTGGCCCGAGCCATCGGCGTTCACGATCCAGAGATCGGCGTCGAGACCGACCCCCACCGTCGGCGGCCCGAAGGCGATCATCGAGCGGTCCGGCGACCACAGCGGCTGCGCCGCCCCGACGCGCGCGTGCCGCCCGCGGCCGCTCACCTGGCGCTCCGACCCGTCCGGGTCGATGACGAACAGCTGGTCGAGGCCATCGACCGGGCGCACGAAGGCCACGCCGGCGGCAACCCTCGCGTCGACCGGCGTGGGCGTCGGCGTTTCGGGCGAGGGCGTCCCCGAGGCCGCCATCGATCTGGAAGCCGATGCCTCCGGCTCGCTGGCTGCCACGCTGGCGGCCGGTCCGGCCCGGCACGCGCCGAGGAGCAGCGCCAGTGCGAGGAGTGGCACGCTTCGTCGCGCGCGGGACGACCCGCGCGAGGAGGTCGGTGGCTCGGACATCGGTCTCCCCATCGGATGCGGAGCCGCAGTGTAGCCGCCGATCCTGCCCGGGTGAGGAACACCGTCGTTGGCGGCAGCGGCGGCATCCGTCGCGGGGGCCGAACGTGCAGTGGACTCATGCCGGCCACGGACCCGGAGGCGCCATCGCCGCTGCTCGAGGCGCGTTCGGCGGGGCCGATCGATGTGCCCGCCCCGGCCTCGCGGTCGATGCGGCCTAGGGAAGCTACCTCGGGTCGCCGCCCGCCAGGATGCGATCGGCCATGAGATGGCCGCCCAGCGCCAGCATCCACAGCATCACCGGGTAGACGATCAGGCGCTCCGCGCCACCGTGCCCGATGGCACCAAACACGGCAGGATTGCCCGCGTCGCCAATGACCATGATGACGACGTAGGCGAGCCCGACGATCCCCGCCAGCCAAGAGAGCGGCCGCATCGGTCCAGCCAGGAGGAACCCGGTGGCAACCGCCTCGATGTTGAAGAAGACGAACGCGCCGAGCGCGAAGAGGGAATGCAGGTCGCTCGTCCCGAGCGGAATGGCGCCCGCTCCGAACGCACCCAGGCCGGCCACGGCGTAGATCGCCAGCAGCCAGGCACGGCCGTGCCATCGGTAGAAGGCGTATCCGCCGGCCAGGTTCAGTGCGCCGACGGCCATGAGGGTCAGGTTGAAGAGCAGCGCGGTCTCCGGTATGCGGCCGAGGTCGCTGATCGCCGCGACGTGATAGTCGTAGCCGGGTGCCAGCGAGGCGCCGAGCATGATGACGGTCATGAAGCCGCCGCTCAGGAGGAAGAAGAGGAATCCGGGAAGGCGCAGGTCGCCGAGCGCGGTCGCCGTCCGGCCGGTCGGACGCAGGGCGCTGCGATTCATAAGGGTGGCCACGGTAGATCTCCCACGACGTACGAGTTGAGGACCGCGGTCACCCTCCCATCGGCGGAGGCGCCGGGTCTACGGCCCGTCGGCCCTCGCCTATGGGCCAGAGGTCGACACCTCAGGCCGTGCCGGGCATCACCCCGCTTGCGACCGGGCGCCAGACGGACGCCAGCACCAGGAACCAGACGGCCGCGTTGATCGCGAAGCCCAGCACCAGTGCGGGAGAGAAGAAGAGGACGAGCAGGAGCGTCGAGGCAGCCGCGGAGCCCAGCATGAGGCCGGTCCACCACCCGCCCGGAACGAGCCAGCCGACGGTCGCGAGGGCCGCCAGCGCGAAGCCGGCGACGGCGATGACCATGACCACCACGCCAACGGTCCGCACGGTGCCCGCGTCGAGCCCGATGTTGGCGATCAACCAGGAGCGGCCCATGTCGAAGGGATATGCCAGTCCACCCGCGGTTGCAGGAGCCGCTTCGGGCGCAGGGAGCACGAACATCACGTGCACCCAACCATGGGCGAGCAGCAGGGCCGCGAGCAGCCACCTCCCGATGCCGATGTCGCGATCGAGCAGGAACCAGGTCAGGGCCGCGACGAGCGCCACGCCGATGCCGATCGGCAGGAGGTCGAGAATCGCTTTCATCAGATGCGCCTCCCTTGGTGCGAGGGCGGCCGCGTGAGCGACCGCCGGATCGCCCTCAGTACGGCACGCTGGCGGGCGCCGGCATAGGGCCGGACATCCCGACCCGCCCGGTCCAACGGTCAGGTTGGTCAGCGGGACGGCGAGCGTGTGCACATTCGGCGAAGACGGGCACGACCGACTCCCGGTGAACCGTCAGGTCGGCTTCGCGGATCCCCGATCGGCCGGGGCCGATGTTTGCCTGCCACGGGCATTGAACCGCGCAGCAAGATCGCGAAGCATGCGGTGCGCCGCGGCAGACGCCTGCACCTCTTCGACGATGGCGGCAATCTCTGCCTCGCGGTAGGCAAGGACGGACGAACGCAGCGCAGCGCCGCTCTGTGTCAGCCGGGCGCGCGTCGCACGCCGGTCGCGTTCGTCCCGCGTGAGGGTGAGCAGGTCGCGGCGCTCGAGTCGGCGCAGGAGTCGGCTCGTGGCCGGCAGTGCAGCCTGCAGCCTGGCAGCGACCTCGCCGACGCGGCATCCATTCGCGTGCTCCCCAACGAACAGGATCGCGCGCCATTGTGTGAAGGTGAGCTCCTGCCCGCGTGTCGCGGCTTGAAGTGCGGAGTTCGTGATGGCGACGCCGCCGAACACGATGCCGGCCAGCCAATCGACGATCTCGTCGCGTGCCAAGCGGTGTACCTCCGTCGCGAGCGCCCACTGACACTACCGACATGATTGCTGCAAGGCAACATTGCCGTCAGGCAATAGTTCCATGGGCGGCAGCCACCCGATCGGGGGAGGGGCTGGGGTGGCCTATGGGGGTCGAACCCATAACCTTCGGATCCACAATCCGATGCTCTGCCGGTTGAGCTAAGGCCACCACGAATCGGGCACGCGCCGAGGCGACGCCGGGATTCCGGCAGCGAATCGTCGCCGATCGGCACGGTCCGGTCAAACGCCCGCGCGACGACCGAGGGCTATGCTTGGCAGATGCCCCTCGTCCACCGTGCCGAGCCGATGCCGGCGCTCGATGCGCCGGTGCTCGTCGCCGCCTTCGACGGCTGGGTCGACGGCGGTCGCGCCGGGACGCTGGCTGCGGAGCAGCTCGCCGATGGCGGCCGCACGGTGGCGACCTTCGACGCTGACGCGCTGTTCGACTACCGGGCGCGGCGGCCGGCGCTCGACATCGTGGACGGCAAGCTCATCGATCTGGACTGGCAGGAGCTCAGCCTGCGCGCCAACCGGCTGGGGGAGCGCGACGTCCTGGTCCTCACCGGCCCGGAACCCGACTTCCGGTGGCACCAGCTGACCGAGGAGATCGTCGACCTGGTCGGCCAGCTGCGCGTCAGCAGCTGGGTGAGCCTCGGCGCGATCCCGGCCACCGTGCCCCACACCCGCCCGGTCCCGGTGCTGGGCACCGCGTCGGTGGCGGGGCTCCTGCCCGAGGATGTGACGCAGGGTCCGGCGGGGCACCTTCGCGTGCCGGCCGCGCTGCTCAGCGTCCTGGAGCACGCCGTTGCGCGCGAGGCGATTCCGGCGGTCGGCTTCTTCGCGCAGGTCCCGCACTACGCCAGCGGCGCGTTCCCGAACGGCGCGATCGAGCTCATCAGGCACGTGGGGCGCTATATCGGCGTGGAGCCGCCACTCGGCGACCTGCCGGTCCGCGCCCTCGAAACGCGCGCCTTGCTCGACGCGGCGGTTGCCTCCGAGGAGCGCACCCGCGAGTACGTCGAGCGTCTCGAGCGCATGGCCGACGAGGCGCGCCTGCCGAGCGGCGACGAGCTCATCGCGGATATCGAACGCTTCCTGCGCGAGGGTGGCGACGAGGGCGGGGCGAACGACGGGGGCGGCCGCCCAAACTGAGCGAGCCCCCCGCCGGGCTCAGTCGTTGCCCCGGATGGCGCGCAGGATGAGGAGCACGACCGCCGAGCCGAGGACGGCAATGAGGAGCGCGCCGAGGAAGCCGCCGGCCTGGTCCTGGTCGAGCAGCTCGGTCCAGATCCAACCGCCCAGCAGCCCGCCGGCGATACCGATGAGGGTGGTGCCGATGCAGCCGTTTCGCTCGCGCCCCGGCACGAACCAGCCCGCGACGGCGCCCGCCAGCAGGCCGATGACGATCCAGCTCAGTACGTTCAATCCCTCGGGCATGGCGCTCGATCCTCCTTATCGGTCCAGGGGAGCCGTGAAGTCCACGACGATGGCGCCCTGGCGCACCTCGTTCGGGAAGCCAACCAGCATGGGATGGGCCACGTCGATGGGGAAGCCCTCGTAGGTCCACGCGGCGCCCTCGCAGTCGACGAGCCGGTCGCTGCCGAGGGTGAGCGGGCAGTCGTTCACCGGGCTCCAGGCACTGGCGACCGAGTAGCCATCGCGGCCCGGCGGCGGCGGGGCAGCCACGACCCGAATGCGGACGAGGTCGTCCTGCTCCTCCTCGCCGGGCAAACCGTGGGATTCCTCGAGGAGCACATCGGTGATGACCGGGCCGCCATCGACCTCTGACGCGGAGACGGGGAGCGCGTGGTTCGCGTCGTCGAGGGCTGTGGCGAAGCTGAATATGAATGGCCGCACCAGGAGCACCACGACCATGACGGCGCCGAGGCCGAGCAGCGCGACGAGGACGTAGCGAGAGACCGGGACCGGCGTGGGGGACGGCATCGGTCAGACGGTAGCAGGCATGGTGAGCTCGACCAGGGTGGCGCCGGTGACGTTCACGATCGTGGTGCCCCGATGGCGGACCATCCGTGCGTCGATCCCCCGTCGCACGAGCGCGGTGTGGCCGTGCAGCCAGAGCGGCGGCGCGACCCGGTCGATGAGCCAGCGAAAGGCCGCGAATCCGCGATGCGCCCGGTCCGGCGCGTCGTTCAGCCCGCGCGGGGCCGCGTGGCTGACAATCAGGATGGGGCGGAGCCGGGCGGCGCGCGGCCAGGCGCCAATGACGCGGCGCCACATTGCGAAACCGGAGATTTGCTGCTCCACGCCGGCCCGCCCATGCGGTGCGTAGCGCGGGGAACCCGCGAACGGCAGGAGGCGAACGCCCGACTCCTCGACCACGTGCCCGTCGGGCATCGGCTCGGGGAGCACCTCGCGCTCGCTCGCGCCCCAGCTCGCGCCGACGTCGTGGTTGCCGCGGACGTAGTGGAGCGGGACGCCGAACGCATCGGCCAGGAAGGCCAGGTACGGCGGCTCGAGGTCGCCACAGCCAATGATCATGTCGAGTGCCCCGATCGCCGCACGGGTGCTCTCGGCCTCGAGCGCCCGGTCGGCCTCGTCCGAGACCGCCAGGATGCGGATCGGCCTCCCGTCGCGCGCGCGGAACACCGCAGGGTCTGGCCAGGGCAGCACCAGGCGGTCGCTCACGCCCCGTCCGGCTCCTCGGCATCCCCGGTGAGCTCCTCGCGGCGCAGCTCGTCGACGTGCGGCCGGTGCTCGGCGGTGCGCGACTGGCGGCCCTCCCCCGCCTGGCGCAGCTCATCGGCGCCGAGCAGCAGCGAGGCGGCATCCCGATGCGGCCCGCCGGGCGCCTCCGTGCTCGCCACGCCGGGAACCATGAGCTCGGTCACCTCGGCGTCGATCACGCCCGCGCCGGCTCGGCGCGCGGCCGCCACCCGGTTGTGGCCGTCGGCGACGTAGTAGTCGTCACCGACCTTCACGAGGTCCACCGCCGGCAGCATCGACAGGTCGTCGTTGGCCTGCCGGATGCGCTGCCAGCGCGCCTCCCAGTTCTTGCCGCGCAGGTAGGGCAGCGGCAGGAAGTCGGTCGTGTTCTGGGAGGGATGCCGGGTCGTCCCCACGATCTGGTCGAGCGGCACCTCCTGCAGGCCCCGAGGCCGCCGGAGCGCCGTCGTGGCGTGGGGGTAGCGATCGTACAGCGACGGCAGCGGCTCCCTTCGTGGGAGGCGGGGCAGTCGGTCGCGGAATGATCGGCGAGAGGGCATGGTCGAATAGTTGCCGGGTGGGTTGCTTCCTGCACTATGATGGCAGTCTCGCGGCGTGTCGCCCATCGGAGCCGGGCGCACCTCTTCTTCATGGAGGACTGCATGGCGACCGTGACCTTCGACCACGTGGAAAAGCGCTACAGCGCCGACGTGGTCGCCGTGAATGACCTCAACCTCGAGATCGCAGACGGCGAGTTTCTCGTGCTCGTCGGCCCATCTGGCTGCGGCAAGACGACCGCCCTGCGCTGCGTCGCCGGCCTCGAGACGATCACCGACGGGAAGCTCTATATCGGCGATCGGGTGGTGAACGACGTGGCCCCCAAGGATCGCGACATCGCCATGGTCTTCCAGAGCTACGCGCTCTACCCGCACATGTCGGTCTTCGACAACCTGGCCTTCGGCCTGAAGTTGCGGAAGACCCCGAAGGCCGATATCGACCGGCGCGTGAAGGAGGCGGCCGCCATCCTCGGCCTCGAGCGCTTTCTCGACCGCAAGCCGAAGGCGCTCTCCGGCGGGCAGCGCCAGCGCGTGGCGCTGGGACGCGCCATCGTGCGCGAGCCGTCCGTGTTCCTCATGGACGAGCCGCTCTCGAACCTCGACGCGAAGCTGCGCGTCCAGACCCGCGCCGAGATCGCGCGCCTCCACCAGCGGCTGGGGACGACGACCGTGTACGTCACCCACGACCAGGTCGAGGCCATGACAATGGGCGACCGGATCGCGGTCATGAAGGACGGTCTCCTGCAGCAGGTCGGCACCCCGCAGCAGTTGTACGACCACCCCGACAACGTCTTCGTGGCCGGCTTCATCGGCTCGCCGGCCATGAACTTCGCCACCACCCGGACCGAGGGGGAGGACCTCATGCTCGGCAACGCCAAGCTGAGCCTCTCTGGGGCGGCCGCCAACGCCGCCAGGGACCGGCCCGCTGGCAGCGAGCTGCTCATCGGCTTCCGGCCGGAGCACCTCGACATCGCCAACGGCAGCGGTGACCAGGTCCGAATCCCCGCCAGGGTGGACGTGGTGGAGTACCTGGGCAACGAGGAGCTGATCCACGCACAGGCGGAGGGCAACGAGATCGTCGCGCTCATCCCATCGGATCGACGCGTCAAGCCCGGTGACGAGGTGAATCTCGGCGTGCCCTTCGACAAGCTGCACGTCTTCGACCCCGAGAGCGAGCAGTCGTTGGTGGCGTAGCCAACGCTCCCGACCGACCAGATGGAGGTGCGATCCCGACCACTGCGTGGCCAGTCTCGACACACTGGCCGAAGAGGGCGCGCTTGGCGCGTCGATATCTCTCGTTGGAGGAGCTCGTATGACCCGTAGGTTCAGATTCATTGCACCCTTCGTGATTGCGGTCCTGGTGCTCGCCGCATGTGAGACCGCTGAAAGCCCGGGAACGGGGGAAGGGGGCTACGTCTTCGGCGGACCGAACGGGGCGCTGAACACCCAATTCGGAAACGGCGGCGACTGCATGTTCACTGATCCGCCCGGCTGCTACCTGCACCATCAGGCCAGTTTCATGGCAGGCGAGTCCGGATTCTTCGAGCAGAACTTCCCGGACGTTGCGGTCGCTGGCGAGACGTACGACTTCTTCGCGATGCCAGCCATCGACGTCTCGGCGGCTACAACGTCGGCCGACCTGTTCGGCATGTTTAACGACACCCCACAGGCGGCGTCTCTCATGCGCTACCTCGTGACGGCGGAGGCGCAAGCCATCTGGCCATCGCGTGGCGGTGCCGTTTCTGGCAACTCTGCGGTCCCACTGGATACCTACCCGGACGATACGCTCAGGCGGTTGGCTGAAACTTTCCTCAGCGCCGAGACCATCAAGTACGACGCGTCGGACAAGATGCCGGCGGAGATGGAGGCTGCCTTCCGCAGCGCGATCCTGAACTACGTCCAAAATCCTGGTGACCTTGACACCATCTTGGGTGAGCTGGATACGACCCAGGAGACTGCGTATGCCAATATCACCGAGGCCAATCCCCCGGCGGCCAGCGCCCCACCCGAGGACGACGCCGGCCTCGGCGGCGAGATCAACATCCTCGCCGTCTGGGCCGACGCCGAGCAGGAGGCATTCGAGGCCGTGATCCAGCCATGGGTGGATCGGACAGGCGTGACGGTGAACTACGAAGCAACGCGTGACATCAACGCCACACTGACCACACGCATCGAGGGCGGGAACCCGCCCGACGTCGCCGGACTTCCCGGGCCCGGCGCAATGGCGCAGTTCGCCCGCGACGGGAGCGTCTATTCACTGGAGAACGTGATCGACACCGACGCCATGGCCCAGGAGTGGAATGAAGGCTTGATCGCCGACGGAAGCGTCGACGGCCATCTGGTCGGCATCTTCATCAAGGTCAGCCCCAAGGGCTTCATCTGGTACAACCCGGCGGCCTTCGAGGACGCGGGATACGAGGTGCCCGAAGACTGGGATGGCCTAGTAGCACTCTCCGACCAGATCAAGGACGACGGTACGACGCCGTGGGGGATCGGGCTGAACAGTGGCGCCGGCTCGGAAGGCTGGCCGGGCACTGACTGGATCGAGGACTTCGTCATCCGGCAATCCGGACCCGACATCTACGACGCCTGGTGGCAAGGGGAACAGGCGTGGACGTCCGACGAGATCAAGGAAGCGTTCGAAGCATTTGGCAATTGGGCCAGCTGAAACTCGCTGAGCCCAACTGAGGCGGGTCAGCGAGGCGCGGACCCGCCTCGCTGACCCCAACCCTTATCCGACTTCGGCAGCACGCAGGAGGATAGGCGTGGACTTCGGGACCCTGGGCATGGCGGTGGTGGTTGTGATCGGCGTGCCCGCCGTCACGGCGGGGTACGCGCTGCTGGCCGAACGCGTGCTGGGTTTCCTGCCCGCGCGTCGCCGGCCAGCGTTCCGGCCATGGCTGTGGCTGGCGCCCGGCTTCGCGTTCCTCTTCGCCTACCTGATATACCCCACCGTCTCGACGCTGTTCCTCAGTCTCCAGAACGCCAACTCGACCGAGTTCATCGGGCTCAACAACTACACCCGGTTGCTCGGCCAGGGCTCGTTCTGGCAGACGATCCTCAACACGACGTTGTGGATCGTGTTCTTCGCAGGCGTCGTCGTCGTGATCGGGATCGTCCTGGCAGTCCTCGCGGATCGGGTCCGTTACGAGTCGGTCGTCAAGGCCTTCGTCTTCGTCCCGCTGGCGATCAGCTTCGTGGCGGCCGGCGTGATATGGAACTTCATGTACGACTTCAACCCGGCCCGCGGCACGGTGAATGCCGCGATCGGTGTTGTGGGGATCGAGCCACAGTCTTGGCTGACCGAATGGCCGCGAGACACGTTCATGCTGATCATCGTCGGCATCTGGATGTGGGTCGGCTTCGCGACTGTCATCCTGTCTGCCGGCCTGAAAGGGATCTCGTCTGAGCTCCTGGAGGCGGCGCGCATGGACGGGGCGACCGAGCTCCAGGTCTTCTTCCGGATTATTCTGCCCCTGCTGGCGCCAACCATCGCGGTAGTGGGGACGACCATCGTCATTACCGCCCTCAAGACCTTTGACATCGTCTACGTCATGACCAACGGCCAGTTCGGCACGGAGGTGATTGGGAGCCTCTTCTACCACGCTCGATTCACCAATCGCGACGCCGGGACGGCGGCGGCAGTGGCGATCATCCTGCTGCTGACCATCATCCCGGTGATGCTCATCAACATCCGCCGGTTCCAGGCTCAGGAGGCGATCCGATGACGACCGTCGACGCGCAGCTCGAATCCGGCCCTCGCGTCGAGGAGCTCGCCGGCGGTCGTCCGCGCTGGTTCAGCCGCGCGGCGCTCCATACGGTTCTCATCATCGTCTGCCTGGTCTGGCTGCTTCCCAGCCTGGCGCTTTTCGTCAGCTCGCTGCGCCCTGCCAATGACGTCTTGACCAATGGCTGGTGGAACGCGTTTCAGCTGCCATTCGAGTTCACGCTCCAGAACTACGATGACGTTGTCAACAACAACAACATGGGGACGTCGTTCCTCAACAGCCTCTTCATCACGATCCCGGCCACGGTCATACCCATTCTGGTCGCGGCGTTCGCCGCCTATGCCTTCGCTTGGATGGAGTTCCCGGGTCGCAACCTACTCTTCATCCTCGTCGTCGGCCTGTTGGTCATCCCGCTCCAGTCGGCCTTGATCCCGGTGCTGCAGTTCACCACTAACATCGGGCTCACCGGATCGTTCCCCGCGGTATGGCTGGCGCACACCGGGTTCGGCCTGCCGTTCGCCATCTTCCTCCTGCGCAACTTCTTCGGCGCATTGCCCAAGGAGATGTTCGAGTCGGCTTACCTGGACGGCGCCAGTCCAACAACGGCCTTCTTCCGACTGGTGCTGCCGCTGTCGGTTCCGGCCATCGCCTCGCTGGTCATCTTCCAGTTCATGTTCGTGTGGAACGACCTGCTGGTGGCTCTGATCCTGGTCGGCGGAACCGCAGAAGTCGCACCCATGACGGTAACGATCGCCAACCTCGTCAACTCCCTGGGTCAGGGCTACCACCTGCTCACGGCAGCTGCGTTCATCAGCATGGCGCTGCCGCTGGTGGTCTTCTTCGGCCTTCAGCGCTTCTTCGTCCGTGGCATCTTGGGCGGCTCGGTCAAGGGGTAAGCGATTCGCTTCCGGAGCGCCGCTGACCTCGGCTTCGTCGAGATGATCCGACCGACCAGAGTGCGCTTGTAATTCCGGTCCCGCGCCACGCACGAGTCTGCGACGCCAAGCGCCGGATCGGACCGGGCGGCGCTGGCGTAGCCGTCAAGAGGGTGTTACTCCGGGCCCTGGCCCGCAACCTGCAACCTCACAGGCTGGTGGGTCGAAAGAACGCACAGGCCCGGGAGAATGCACATGACCGATCGTGACTTCACCAAGCCGAGCGAGCACGAAGAGCGGGTGACCGATGAGCTGGAGGAGCGCAGCGGCAACCCGGTCCACACCGCGCCGGCAGGGTCCACCGACCGCGTGACCGGCGACCCCGGAGCCCCGTCCTACGAGGCAGAGGTCGAGGCCGAGCAGCGCGGGACGACCGCAGACGTGGTCGCCGGCGAGGTCGGCGACGACGAGAGGCAGCCGCTCGACGCCGGCTACCGGCCAAAGTCCGGCTGACGCGAGCTGACGCCGGCGTGCCGGTCGCCTAGGTCAGCCGGCCAAGGATCTGCTCGCGGTCGAACGCCCACGCGCCGACCACCAGCGCCGCGCCGATGAGCCCGGCCACCACCAAGTCGCCGATGAGGACCTGCTCCATGCTGAACGTCGCCTGACCGCCGAAGAACTGGGCCACGGCGATGACGATGATGGGGATGACGACGAAGCCCCCGATCTGCTGCGCCGTGCGCGGATCGCTGACCCGGCTGCTGACGACGATCCCCATGAGCACGCTGAAGAGGCAGATCATGGGCACCAGGGTCACCATCGCCACCCGCCACACGTCGATGAACACGAACGTGGTGAGCCGCGGGTCGGCGATCGCCCCGTTCACGAAGCCGTACGCCACGTAGACCACCCAGGTGGCGCTCACCGCCGGGATCGCCGCCGCCAGCGCCTTGCCGGCGAGCAGCTCCGGGACCTCGAGCGGGGTGGCCAGCTGCGGCTCGAGCGAGCGGCCGACCTTCTCGCCGATGACCGACTGGGTCGCGATGGCCATCGGCACCATGGCCGGGATGATGAGGAAGTAGGCCATGAAGTTCGAGACGATGAAGCCCTGGATGGCGAGCTTCTCGGGGATGTTCGGGAAGTCGTCGATGTAATCCCGGATGATGCCGATCTGATCGGTGTTCAGCTCGCTGCCCTGGATGAATGCCACCAGGCCGGTGGGAATCGCGGCGAAGATGAGCGCGGGGAAGACGACGGCGCCAAGGAGCAGGCGGTTGCTGATGAGGTCGCGCCACTCCTTCACGAAGACGGCCCACACGTAGGGAAGCCTCACGCCGCCCGACCCTCGCCGTCCTGGACCGATGCCGCCGCGTCCCGCTCCCCCACCTCGCCGACGAGGTCGAGATAGACCTCTTCCAGGGTGGCCGCCTCCTCGCGAACGCCGCTGATCCGCGCCCCGGCGCCGACGAGCTCGGCCACGAGGTCCGGCGTCTCGCGCGGCGGGTCCGCCAGCTCGACGAGGAGGGAGCGCTCCTCGGGCTGGGCCTGCGCGCCGAGCACCGCCGGCAGCCGCGCGAGCAGCGCGAGGAACGACTCGGGCCCGCGCGCCCCGTTGAGCTCGACGCGGACGGTGGCGTTGCGGCCGTGGCGGCGCAGCCCGGCCGGCGTGTCGAGGCGGAGCAGCGTCCCGCGCATGATCCCGATGCGGTCGCACAGCCGCTCGGCCTCGTCGAGGTTGTGGGTGCAGACCACGATCGAGCGACCGAGCTCACGGAGCGTGGCGACGAAGTCGCGCACCGTCTTCGCGGCCAAGGGGTCGAGGCCGCTCGTCGGCTCGTCGAGGTAGATGACTTCCGGCTCGTGGAGGAGCGCGCGGGCGATGGCGACCTTCTGGCGCATGCCCTTGCTGAAGCCGCCGACGCGGCGATCGCCGTGCTCGCCCATGCCGACGACGCCGAGGTATCGGTCCACCGCCGCCCGCAGGGCACCGCCGGTGAGGCCGTAGAGACGGCCGTAGTAGGCCAGGTTCTGGCGCGCCGTGAGCTTGTCGTGGAGACCGGGCGCCTCGGTCAGGATCCCGGTCAGCGCCCGGATCCGCTGCGAGCCCTCGCCGAGGGGGTGCCCGTTCACGCTGGCGCTGCCGGCGGTGGGACGGATGAGCCCGGCCAGCATCCGCACCGTCGTCGTCTTGCCGGCGCCGTTCGGTCCGAGGAGACCGAAGATCTCGCCATCGGCGACCTCGAACGAGAGGTCGTGGACGGCGACGAGCTGCCCGAAGTCGCGGCGCAGTCCCTCGACGACGATCACGGCAGCTCCTCGTCTCCCTCCCGATCGGGCCCGGCGGGCCCGCTCCGAGGATGCTAGCGCCCGGGCGACGCGGATGTCCGGGTACCATCGGCCCATGGGTGAGGAGCGGACGACCGGCAGCCGGCGCGCGTTCGAGGGCGGCCTCATCTCGGTGCGGGTCGATACCGTGCGGCTCGGGAGCGGCCGCGAGGCGACGCGCGAGGTGGTCGAGCATCCCGGGGCGGTGGGCATCCTCGCCTGGGACGGCGCCCGGCTGGCGCTCGTACGGCAGTGGCGCCACCCGGCTGGCGGTCCGCTGCTCGAGATCCCTGCCGGCACGCTCGACCCCGGGGAGGAGCCGCTCGCCACCGCCCGACGCGAGCTGGCCGAGGAATGCGCCCTCGCCGCCAACCATTGGGAGGCAGGTCCCTCCTTCTACACCGCGCCCGGCTTCTGCACCGAGCGGCTGTCGCTGTACCTGGCCACCGAGCTGCGGCCGGCATCGGTGACGCCGCCGGACGACGAAGAGCTCGAGCTGTCGTGGGCCACCCTCGAGGAGGCGCTTGCCGCGCTCGACGCGGGCGCCATCGCCGACGCGAAGACCGTGGCCGGCGTCCTCTGGCTGGATCGGCGTCTCGCGTCCCGCGCCTGACTGTTCCCGCACCTGCGGTCCGGCGCCCGGCACGCGGCTTGCGATCCGGCAGCCGCCGATGACCACGAACGGCGCGCTCCAGGTCGATCCCGAGGCGACCGCCGAGGACGCCGGCCTGCGCTACGTGAACGACGCGATGCCCGGGATCCGGCGACGGCGCGCCGGACGTGGCTTCACCTACCTGGGTCCCGACGGCAAGCGGCTCACCGACCGTCGCGTCATTGCCCGGATCAAGTCCCTCGCCATCCCGCCCGCCTGGACCGATGTCTGGATCTGCCCCATCGCTGGCGGCCACCTGCAGGCCACCGGGCGCGATGCCCGCTGGCGAAAGCAGTACCGCTACCACCCACGCTGGCGCGCCGCTCGCGACGAGGCGAAGTACGAGCGCATGATCGCCTTCGGCCGGGCCCTGCCGCGCATGCGCCGGCGCGTGGAGGAGGACCTGGCGCTGCCGGGCCTGCCGCGCGAACGCGTCCTCGCCGCGGTGGTCCGGCTGCTCGAGAAGACCCGCGTGCGGGTCGGCAACGAGGAGTACGCCCGCGACAACCGCTCGTTCGGGCTCACCACCCTGCGGGACCGGCACGCCGAGGTCGGCAGCAGCCGGATTCGCTTCCGCTTTCGCGGCAAGGGCGGCCGTGAGCACGAGGTCGAGCTGAGCGACCGCCGCCTGGCTCGGATCGTGGCGCGCTGCCAGGACCTCCCCGGCCAGGCGCTGTTCACCTATCTCGACGAGGAGGGCGAACCGCGAACCGTCGACTCGGCCGACGTGAACGACTACCTGCGCGAGATCAGCGGCGAGGAGTTCACGGCGAAGGACTTCCGGACGTGGGCCGGCACCGTCCTCGCCGCCTGGGCGCTGGCCGAGCTGCAGGAGTTCGACTCCGAGGCACAGGCCAAGAAGAACGTGGTGCGCGCCGTCGAGGCGGTCGCCGAGCGGCTCGGCAACACGCCCGCCGTCTCGCGCTCGTCGTACGTGCACCCGACCATCATCGACGCCTACCTCGACGGGGACGTCGTGCGCGGTGCCCGGCGGAAGGCGGAGGAGGAGCTGAGCGAGTCGCTCGACGAGCTCAGCGCCGAGGAGGCCGCCGTGCTCGCGCTGCTCCGCGCGCGGCTCGCCGAGGAGGAGGAGCGCGGCGACGCCCGGCGTGCCGGCTGAGGCGACTCAGGCCGCGTGGAGGAAGCGGCGCAGCGCCCGGCGGTAGTCGGGGTTCTCCGGCTTCAGGAAGACCGCCATGCGCAGGTGCCGCTCCGCGTGCCGCGCCTCGCCGAGGCGAGCCTGCGACAGGCCGAGGCCGAAGTGGGCGTAGTCCTCGAGCGGATAGGCATCCACGATCTCCTGGAAGCGTGCCGCCGCCTCGGCGTGCGCGCCCTGGTTGAAGTAAGCGCGGCCGAGCGCCTCGAGGATCGAGGCCTTCCCCGGCTCGAGGGCCAGGCAGCGCTCGAGGACGACGGCGGCAGCACCGGGATGGTGCTCGGCGAGGAGCTGCGACCCGCGGCGGAACAGCTCGTAGGCACTCTCCCCACCACCCATCGGTCCGGCCTCAGGCGTCCGCGCCCAGCTCGATGCGCTGCAGCCGCGGATTCTCGGTGCGACCCGGGATGCGGCCGCGCTTGGCGATCGGCTTCCCGTCGATCTCCTTGAGGTCGCCGGTGAAGTCGATGGGGCTGGCGTCGCTGATGGCGGAGCCCACCGCGAACGAGTCGATCGGTGCGCCGGCTTCCTTGAAGTAGGTGATGCGCTCCGCGTCGAGCCCACCCGAGACGACGATCTTGACGTGGGGATGCCCGGCAAGATCGAGGCGAGCGCGCACCTCTTTCACGAGGTCGGCGGTTACCCGTCCACGCTCGGAGGGCGTGTCGAGCCGGACGCCCCACAGCCGGTCGCCAAGGGCGTCGGCGACCCGGACCGATTCCTCCGCCTCGTCCTTGAACGTGTCGACCAGCGCGATGCGCGGCACATCGGCGTCGATGTGACGGTCGAAGGCCTCGAGTGCCCGCACCGTGTCGCCGAAGATGAGGATGAGCGCGTGCGGCATCGTCCCGGTCGGCGCCAGGCCGGCCAGCCGCGCTCCGGCAGGGGTGGATGCGCCGAT
>Ga0299913_10000956_pt1 | contig 20145 bp, 18 predicted proteins | sample RVTome_9_FD_201360 | JGI IMG/M metagenome (GOLD analysis project Ga0299913, IMG submission 201360) | Soil microbial communities from uranium-contaminated site in the Upper Colorado River Basin, Wyoming, United States - RVT155D38 (version 2) ... | reverse complement strand
GGTCGACAACACGTTTTTATCGCCGGTACTGCAACAACCGATTCACCTGGGCGCGGACATCGTTGTTCATTCAACCACCAAGTACTTGAACGGGCACAGCGACGTCGTTGGGGGTGCGGTTGTCGCTGCCACGAGCGAACTGGCCGAGACCCTGAACTGGTGGGGCAACTGCCTCGGCGTTACCGGCGCGCCGTTCGACAGCTACCTGACGTTGCGCGGTATTCGTACGCTGCATCCGCGGATGCGGCAACACGAAGAGAACGCGAACCTGCTGGCAAGCGTTCTGCACCAGCATCCCGCCGTGGAGCGCGTTTATTATCCAGGCTTGAAGAGCGACCCGGGCCACGCGCTCGCGCGCCGGCAGCAAAAAGGTTTTGGCGGGATGGTGAGCTTCGAGATCGCTGGCGGCGAACACGCTGTCAGAACGTTCGTCGAGCACCTGCAGTATTTTTCCCTGGCCGAGTCGCTCGGTGGCGTCGAAAGCCTCGTCTGTCATCCTCGATCCATGACGCACGCACCCGTCGGTGAAGAAGCGCTCAAGGAAGCGGGGATAAAGCCCAATCTGGTTCGCCTCTCCGTTGGTGTCGAAAGCGGCGATGACCTTGTTGCGGATGTGGTGTCTGCGCTCGAGGCTTCCGCCGTCGCCGCACCTCGATCTCTCGCGGCGGCCGGTTGCTGACAGATGGCTCGGTTCGGCTCCGAAACAGGTCGGGAGGACCTGCCTCAGCACCTCAGGCAACATATCTCGCCGGCCACGCGCTTCTTCCGCCTGCCCGGGCCGCTGTTGCTCGATTCCGGCCTTACGCTGGATGCCGTCACCGTTGCGTACCGGACGTGGGGCAATCCGGCAAATGCGGCAGACAACGCCGTACTGATCTGCCACGCACTGACCGGCTCGGCGGACGTGGACGCGTGGTGGCCCGGAATCATCGCCGAGGAGGGCGCCTTCGACCCGCGAACCGACTTCGTCATCTGCAGCAATATCCTCGGCAGTTGTTACGGGACGACCGGCCCGGTGTCCCTGCGGCCTGGTAGCGGCGAACGCTACCGTGCGGCCTTTCCGCGAATCACGGTTCGCGACATGGTCAATGCACAGCGTGCGCTGCTGGACTACCTCGAGGTCGAAACACTGGCGCTCGTAACCGGACCGTCATTGGGGGGCATGCAGGCGCTCGAATGGGCCCTGATGTACCCGGAGCGGGTAGGCAGTATCGTGCCCATCGGGGTGGGCGGACGGCACTCCGCATGGTGCATTGCCATGAGCGAGGCGCAGCGACACGCCATATACGCGGACCCGGACTGGAATGACGGTAACTACTCCGACGAGCGAACTCCGGAAAAAGGTCTTGCCGCGGCGCGCATGATGGCCATATGTACTTACCGCAGCTGGCAGAGTTTCGACGAGCGATTCGGCCGGGAGGAACGGGACAGCGGCGAGTTCGAGGTTCAATCCTATCTGCGTTACCAGGGCGAGAAGATCAACCGGCGCTTCGATGCAAACACTTACGTGCGCTTGACGCAGGCCATGAACGATTTCGACCTCGGGGAGGGGCGCGGCGCCTATCCCGAAGTGCTCCAGGGCATCCGACAGCCTGCGCTGGTTGTCTCGATAAGTTCCGATCTCCTGTACCCGCCGCACGAACAGCAACTGCTTGCAAGACACTTGCCTGATGCGCAGCATGCGCTTCTCCACTCTGCTGACGGGCACGATGGCTTCCTCATCGATTGCAAGAAGCTCGCGGGCATCATCACGGAGTTCCGGCAAGCGCGGATGTCAGAAGTCGCGGCGAAGGTTCGACTCTGCAGAAGGCCAGGATGGACTTGTGCGGAGATTCCTTAATGCAGTTGCTCAATAATCGCAGCCGTCATTTCGCGCGTTGACAGCACGGTGTCGCCGGCCACTGCAATGTCGGCTGTTCTCGCGCCGTTTGCAATGACGGTCCTGATCGCTTGCTCTACCAGTGCAGCTTCCTCGTGCAGTTCGAGGCTGTGCCGGAGCAAAAGGGCCACACTCGCAACCATGCCGCAGGGATTTGCGCTGCCCTGTCCGGCAATGTCGGGTGCAGAACCGTGGATCGGCTCGTACAGGCCAAGGCGTGTCCCGCCGAGAGAAGCCGAGGGCAACATGCCCATCGAGCCCGCCAGCATCGACGCTTCATCCGTCAGGATGTCGCCGAACATGTTCTCGGTCACGATAACGTCGAACCAGGCCGGCTTGTTGATCAGGTGCATTGCCGCGGCATCGACCAGCATATGCTCCAGTTCGAGTCCCGGGAACTCGTCTGCAACGACGCGGGTGGTGACCGTGCGCCAAAGCCGCGACGTCTCCAGCACGTTGGCCTTGTCAACGGAACACAGTCGGCCGCTCCTGGTGGAGGCGAGGTCAGCCGCAACGCGGACTATGCGCTCGACTTCTGTCGCCTTGTAGCTGCAAAGGTCACTGGCAGAAACGCCGTCGCGGGTCTTTTCTCCGAAATAGATGCCGCCGGTCAGTTCGCGAACGACAACGAGGTCGACGCCACGCAGCCGGTCCGGTTTGATCGGTGATGCCGACGACAGCTCTTTATAGATCTGCACGGGGCGCAGGTTCGCGTATACGCCCAGTGCCGCGCGGAGCGCCAGCAGCCCCTGTTCCGGGCGTTTCGTCGCAGCAGGGTCGGACCACGCGGGGCCGCCCACGGCGCCCAGCAAAACGGCATCGCTTTCGAGACAGGTAGACACCGTGTCGGGGGGCAGCGCGTCGCCGACTCCGTCAATCGCCGCTCCGCCGATCAGGCGTTCGCGGATCTCGAACCGGTGACCAAAACGGGAGGCGATCTGTTGCAGTACATGATGTCCGGCCCGCGCCACCTCCGGTCCTATCCCGTCGCCCGCAAGGCTCGTGATTACGGCGTCCAGGGACGAATCTCCTCGAAGCGCCGGATCGCGTCTTCGTGCTTCCGCAGGTAGCCGAGTTGATCGAGGCCTTCCATCAGGCAGTAACGCGCAAATGCGTCGATCGGATAACGGACGGTCCCACCGTCCGGCAGGAACAGCGTCGACGCCGCAACGTCGACAACGACGTCCGCGCCGGCGTTGTCCAGCAGCCATTTGTGGCTTCGGTCGTCGACCATGATCGGCAGCAGTCCGTTTTTCAGGGAATTGCTGCGGAAGATATCGGCAATCTCGCTGCTGATCACGGCAAGAAAGCCGTAGTCGAGCATGGCCCACGGTGCGTGTTCTCTCGACGAGCCGCAGCCGAAGTTGCGGCCTGCGACGAGCACCCGGCAGTCCCGGGCGGCTCCGGTGTTCAGTATGAAGTCGTCCCGCAGCGTGCCGTCGTCGTTGTATCGCCAGTCGTGAAACAGGTGTTTTCCCAGTCCGTTGCGACTCGTTGTCGTCAGGAAACGCGCGGGTATGATCTGGTCGGTGTCGACGTCGCTCACCGGCAGGACCACGGTTCGCGATTCGATTCTCGTTATCGGTTGCATCACGCTCAAAGAAATTCGCGCGGGTCGGCCACGTGGCCCCGAACCGCCGATGCGGCGGCGGTCATAGGGCTTGCGAGCACGGTGCGCGCGCCGATCCCCTGACGGCCTTCGAAATTGCGATTGCTGGTACTGACACAAAGCTTGCCGCGCGGCACTGTGTCGCCGTTCATGCCGAGGCACATCGAGCATCCGGATTCGCGCCATTGGGCTCCGGCCGCCCTGAAAACCTCGTGAAGACCGAGCGCCTCGGCGTCCTTCTTGACCTGTTGCGAGCCGGGGACCACCAGCATCGTAACGCCGGGAGCGACTCTGCGGCCGCGCATGATATCTGCCGCCTGTTTGAGATCCGAGAGCCGGGAGTTGGTACAACTGCCGACGAATACGACGTCCACGGACGTTTCCGTGAGCGGTTTGCCAGGTAACAACTGCATGTAGTCGAGCGCCTTGCGCAATGTCGCGTCGCCGTCGTGCCCGGGGATCGGATCGTTGATCCCGACGGCCATCCCGGGGTTGGTGCCGAACGTCACCATGGGCTGAAGTGTGGCGCCCCTGACGCTGACGGACTTGTCGTAGGTGGCATCCGGATCGCTGCGCAACGCCTGCCAGCGGAAGACCGCGTCGTCCCAGTCCTTTCCGCGAGGTGCCCGCGGACGCCCGTGCAGGTAGGCAAAAGTGGTGTCGTCGGGCGCTATCATGCCTGCGCGCGCGCCGGCCTCGATGGACATGTTGCAGACGGTCATGCGCGCGTCCATGTCCATGGCTTCAATTGCATCGCCGCGATATTCGATGACGTGACCCGTTCCCGCGTCGACGCCAATTTGCGCAATGGTCGCAAGGATCACGTCCTTCGCCGTGATTCCAGGGCTTAGCGGACCGCTGATGTCGATGGCGAGCGTTTTCGGCTTGCGCTGCAGCAAGCACTGGGTTGCGAGCACGTGCCCGACCTCGGTCGTGCCGATGCCGAATGCGAGCGCGCCGAACGCACCATGGGTGCTGGTGTGGCTGTCTCCGCAGACGATGGTCTTGCCGGGTTGAGTTGCACCGAGCTCCGGACCGATGACGTGCACGATGCCGCGGTGCGGGCTGTCGAAGGCGAACAGTTCGAGTCCGAACTCGCGGCAGTTTTCCTGCATCCTGACGACCTGTTTCGCGGCACTTTTCCCGGCGACTTCGAGATCCCTGAGGGAGCGGACAGGGGTGGTGGGCGTCGAATGATCCATGGTGCCGAGCGTCAGGTCCGGGCGCCTGACCGGCAAGCCTTGCTCACGCAACACCGAAAAAGCCTGCGGTGTGGTTACCTCGTGTATCAGGTGCAGGTCAATGTAGAGAATAGCCGGCGTATCTGCCGTTTCCTCCGAGACGATATGCCCGGCCCAGACCTTGTCGAAAACAGTTCTCGGCGTATCGATGGTCATGTTCCTGCAGTCATATGCCGTGTCGACGCGACTACGACAGGGCGGCGGCCGCGACGCGCGGCTTCTCGACGCGTTCCAGCCAGCCCGCGGTATCCTCCGTGTCGCCGCTGAATAACCCGAAAAACGCGGACTGCAGTCTCCCGGTCACCGGGCCGCGGCGGCCTTCACCAATCTGGATACCGTCAACGGAACGAATGGGTGTGATTTCGGCGGCAGTGCCCGTGAAGAACAGCTCGTCGGCCAGGTACAGGAATTCACGCGGGATCGACTGTTCGACCACGCTGATCCCGAGTGTGGCTGCAAGCCTCATGACCGTGTCGCGTGTGATGCCGGTGAGAATCGAACTGGTTGCCGGAGGCGTCAGCAGCCTTCCGCCGTGCACTATGAACAGATTCTCTCCCGCGCCCTCGCTGACCGTGCCGTCTGTTGCCAGCGCGATACCCTCGGCGAAGCCGAGACGCCTCGCCTCCGTGCTGATCAACTGACTGGAGAGATAGTTCCCCCCGGCCTTGGCCAGTGCCGGTACGGTATTCGGCGCAACCCTCTGCCAGCTCGAAATGCAGACGTCGACACCTTTATCGAGCCCGTCGGCGCCTAGGTATGCGCCCCATTCCCACGCCGCTACCGCGACGTCAACGGGATGGTCGGGCTTCGGCGCGAGACCGACGTCGCCGTAGCCGCGCATGGCCAGCGGCCGTATGTAGGCTCCGTTCATAAGGTTGTTGGCGAGAACGACATCCTTGCACACCGAAGTCAGCTCGCCCAGGCTGTATGCAATCGGCATGCGATAGATTTTCGCGGAATCGAGCAGGCGCTGTATATGATCCGTGAGCCGGAATACCTTTGGACCGTCCGGTGTCTTGTACACCCTGATGCCCTCGAATACGGATGAACCATAGTGCAGTGCGTGGGAAAGGACATGCACAGTAGCCTGTTCCCACGGGATCATCCGCCCATTCATCCAGATCAGTTTGCTGCCTTTAAAACTCATCGCTCAACTCCGTGCAACGGTAACGCCCCGAGGACACGGGCCCCGGCTGCTACGCGTGAACTGCGTGCGCCGGAGCCCTTGCGGGATCGTGTAGCTTAGCAAGCGCATACCGCTTTGGCATCGTCCGCTGTTCATTGCATGCCGTCTCCCGGGAACGTAGCGTCCCCGGCATGCGTCTTCCTCGGGTGAAACGTCAGATCGATGCCTGGTTGATGTCGCCAATCTTCGCCGATTCCATGTTGCCGCGCTCGCGCCGCCGCAGGATGCGGTTGATGACTTCGAGATAGGCGCGGCCGCCGGCCTCGACAATGTCGGTGCTCGTGCCGTGACCGCGGAAGGTCTGGCCGCCGTAATCCACTACGACGGTTGCCTCCGCCTGTGCATCCTCGCCGCTGGTTGCACTGTGCAGATCGAAGCTCTTGAGAACGGGATCGATTTCCGTCGCGAGTTCGAGCGCCCGGAAAACGGCCTCGGCCGGGCCGTCTGCGAGCGCCGACTTGTCGACGGACCTGCCACCGTCGCCGATGAGCGTGATCGTGGCCGATGCCTTTCGGCCTGTGCCCGAAGTCACCTGCAGCGATTGCAGGGTCCACGGGCCGCCGGAAGCGCTGTCGACGTTCAGCACTATCGCCTCGATGTCGCCGTCATACATATCCTTCTTCCTGTCGGCGAGTTTCTTGAATTCCTGAAAGGCCCTGTTGGTCTCGAATTCGTCCAGGTCGAATCCGAGTTCGCGCACTCTCATACGGAACGCGTGCCTGCCGCTGTGCTTGCCGAGTACGAGATTGGATTTGCTGAACCCGACATCCTCCGGTCGCATGATCTCGTAGGTGGACCGGTGTTGCATCATCCCGTGCTGATGAATCCCGGCTTCGTGCGCGAATGCGTTCCCTCCGACGACCGCCTTGTTCCGCGGCACATGCATCCCGGTGATCCCGGCGACGAGGCGGGAAGTGGGGTAGAGGCGTGTCGTGTCGACACCCGTGTGGAGTCCGAAAAACTCCGAGCGCGTCGACAGCGCCATGACGACTTCCTCGAGTGAGCAGTTTCCCGCTCGTTCACCGATGCCGTTGATCGTGCATTCGATCTGGCGGGCACCCGCCGAAACCGCAGCCAGGCTGTTCGCCACGGCCATGCCAAGGTCGTCATGGCAATGAACGCTCAGTGTGATGTCGTCTATGCCGTCCACGTGCTCCCTGAGATAGCGAAACAGCCGGTCGAACTCCGACGGCACGGTATAGCCTACGGTGTCGGGGATGTTCAAGGTGGTAGCTCCGGCGGAGATTGCAGCGCTCAGTACTTCTGCCAGATACGGAAGTTCGGTTCGCGAAGCGTCTTCCGGTGAGAACTCGACGTCGTCGCACAGCCGACGTGCCAGCGAGATAGCTCCCACGGCACGGCGGATGATCTCTTCCTTGGCCATCCGCAGTTTGTGCTCGCGGTGAATTTCGCTGGTTGCAACGAACACGTGGATGCGGTGTCTCGGGGCTCCCTTCAAGGCGACGTGTACCTTTTCGATGTCCTCCGCGTTGCAACGCGCCAGGGCGCAGATGATCGGCTCGAGTCCCTGTTCCGCGACCGCTTGCACAGCTTCGAAGTCACCGGGCGATGCAGCTGGAAAACCGGCTTCGATCACATCGACGCGCAGATCTGACAGTGCTTTCGCGATACGGAGCTTTTCGCGCATGGTCATGCTGCAGCCTGGCGCCTGCTCCCCGTCACGCAGGGTCGTGTCGAATATCCTGATTCGGTCAGTCACGTCGTTCTCCAGAAGGGCCTGATTTCTCCGACTGTTACCTGTCGCCGTAGTCGATACTCGCCAACGGAAAATCCGGTACCGCAAGCGGCGCATGCAACGCCGCATCCGTGCGTAACGCCTGCATCAGGGCGGCGCGATCGATATTGCTGCCCGTGAGAATCAGACCCACCCGTTTTCCGGCAAGCTGCTCTCGCATGTTGAGGGCTGCAGCCAGCGGCGCCGCCCCGCCGCCTTCCGCCAGGTGGTGAATCGTCTCCGCATAGCAGCGAATTGCGGCGCAGATTTCTTCCTCGCTCACCAGGACGAAATCATCGAGGTCCTGCATCATGCTGAGCGTGTAGCGGACCGGCACCCGGGTGGCGAGACCGTCAGCGATCGTCTGCGCGGCAACCATCGGAGCGTACTTCTTGGTATGCCATGCGTGATGGAACGCAGGCGCATTCTCCGCCTGCACGGCGATAACGCGGGTCTTCGGGGACAGCGCTTTGATGACCGTGGTCGTGCCTGCGGCCAGGCTGCCGCCACCGACCGGTACGAACACGACGTCGAGTTCGCCCTCTGCCTGTTCCAGCATCTCCAGTGCAACCGTGCCCTGTCCTGCAACCAGCTCGGCGCGCTTTGCCGGGTGAATCGACAGGGCCCTGGTTTTGCGGGCGTAGCGCACCGATGCGTCCCATGCAGCGTCGAAGTCGTGACCCTGGACGATGACTTCGGCCCCCAGTGCCTTCACTCCGGCATTCTTGTCCGGGTTGTTGCCTTCCGGCACGAAGACCGTGCAGTTCACGCCGTACATGCCGCAGGCTCGAGCCAGCGCAGCTCCGTAGTTGCCGCGTGTCGCCGTGACGATTCCCATCGCCCGCTCGGACTCCGTGAGATTTGCCAGCAGGTTGATTGCGCCGCGTATCTTGAACACGCCGATGTCCTGCATGTTTTCCAGTTTCACGAAGGTTTCGGTGCCGACCCGCTGTGAGAGAAGCGCATGCTGCTGGAGCGGGGTAGGGATGAGATGGGGCTTTATCGTTTCCCTTGCACGCCTCACGTCATCGAGCGTTACCGGGCAAGGTGGCGTATCCGAATCGGAGCCCCAGTCGGTGGCATCCAGGTAGCTGTATATCGGCGGTGTCATGTTTCTTTTCCCAAAAAAACCGGTCGTCTGCGAAGCGACGCGGTATCAGTTCTCGAGCCAGTCCATCCTGCCCCGCAACTCGGCTCCGACCTTCTCGATCGGATGTTCCAGGTCCTTTTGCATCAGGCGGCGGAATTCGGTCTGTCCGGACTTGCTTTCGTTTATCCATTGACGTGCAAAACTGCCGTCCCGGATTTCATTCAGCACATCCTGCATCTTCTCTCGAACGTGCCCATCGACAATACGAGGGCCGCGCGTAACATCGCCATACGCGGCGGTATCGCTGATGAACTCATGCATCTTGCGCAGGCCGCCTTCATGGAGCAGGTCGACGATCAGCTTGAGTTCGTGCATGCATTCGTAGTAGGCGACTTCCGGCTGATAACCGGCGTTGACCAGCGTTTCGAACCCCGCGACGACCAGTTCGGTTGCACCGCCGCACAATACCGCCTGTTCCCCGAACAGGTCGGTTTCGGTTTCTTCGGCGAACGTCGTTTCGATGACGCCGGCTCGTGTGCCGCCGATTCCTTGTGCGTAGGCGAGCGCGAGTGTCAGCGCATTTCCTGTCGCATCCCGGGCCACCGCAACGAGGCAGGGCACACCGTGCCCCTCTTCGTATTGTCTTCTTACCAGGTCGCCCGGTCCCTTCGGTGCGATCAGAACGACGTCCAGGTCCGCGCGCGGCTGAATCTGTTTGAAATGGATGTTGAAGCCGTGCGCGAACAGGATGGCGCAACCCTTCGGGAGTTCAGCCTCGACGGAGTCATATAGCGTTGCCTGTGCCATGTCGGGTGTGAGAAACGCGACGATGGCGGCACCGCGTACTGCTTCCACCGGCTCCCTGACCACCAGGCCGTCCGCCGTAGCCTTCTTCCAGCTGGCGCCCTCACGCCGCAGCCCGACGACGACGTCGTGACCGCTGTCCTTCAGATTGAGTGCGTGGGCGCGCCCCTGGCTGCCGTAGCCGAGAATCACGATGCGTTTGCCGGTAAGGCCAGTCGAATCGACATCTGTTTCGGAATACATCTGCATTTGGTTTTGGTCCCCGGAGTATGCGTTTGTCTGTTGTCGTCTGTGGCTCGTCGGTATCGTTGCCTCGCTCGTACTGATGAGGCGCTCATTCATTCCGTCACATTGAACCGCCTGCAAAAAAAAACCCCACGATCCTGTTGGAATGCGGGGTGGGCGTTTCTGGTTCCTGGTGGTTGTCCGCTACCCGCTGTTTCTCCTGCCAAGGAGCACCAGCTTCACAAGAAGAACTCCGCTTAAGCGGACCGAACGAAGCAAGGTTCTGGACATCTCTGCCTTCATGACGTTCGATCATGTTGGATGAAAAGAACGATGTCAACCAGAGGCATTTCAGTTACTCCTGATACCAAACAGAGCTGCTGCGCAAGTCGCCATAGCGGCGTGTAGGGGCCCGCCATTGCGGGCGACCACGCCAGTCGGAACGGCGTCGCGTCCGTCTTGTGTGACTTCCAGGACCGTGGGGGTCTGACAATAACCGAAGGCAGCGAGTGGCCAGGGCACCCTAGCGAATCCGCACGACGATCTTGCCGGTGGCGCGGCGATCGGCGAGCAATCGCAGCGCGTCCGCGGCCTGGTCGAGGGGAAAGACGCCGCCGATATGCGGATTCAGTTTCCCGTCGGCAAGCGCGGCCAGAAGATCCGCGGTGTTCTTTTTGTGTGCATCCGGTTCGAGTTCCGTGAACCTGCCCCAGAACACCCCTGTTACCGAGCAGCCCTTCAGCAAAGGAAGGTTGGCAGGAATCGTCTGAATGGTTCCACTGGCGAAACCAACGATCAGAATGCAGCCACGCCAAGCAACAGAGCGCAGACAGTCGTCGAACAGTTCGCCGCCGACCGGATCGAAAATGACATCCGCACCGCGTCCCGATGTCAGCTCGCGTACCGCGTGTCTCAGGCCGGCCTCGGAATAGTTTACGGTGTCATCGGCCCCGTGCTGCCTGGTCAGCTGCAGCTTCTCCGCACTGCCGGCGGCCGCAATGACCCGCGCCCCCAGCATCCTGCCGATCTGGACGGCGGCAAGGCCAACCCCGCCGGAAGCGCCAAGGACCAGCAGCGTCTGTCCGGCGGATAGTACGGCTCGTTGCACGAGCGCGTGGTACGAGGTTCCGTAAGCCAGGAGGAACGCCGCCGCCGTGTCGTAGTCCAGGCCCTCGGGGAGAGGAACTACCGCACGCGCGTTGACACAGACCTCCTCCGCCATGCCGCCAAAACCGCTCATTGCCAGCACGCGTTGCCCGACCGTCAGGTCGCGACAGTTGCTGCCCACCTCGACGATTTCTCCCGAAAGTTCGGCGCCCGGGCTGAACGGCAAGGGCGGTTGAACCTGGTACTTGCCGGCTACCATCAGAACATCCGGAAAGTTGACGCCGCAGGCGTGCACCCCGATACGCACCTGTTCCGCCCCAAGCGGTGGTGACGGGACATCCTCGAGAGTGAGCAGGTCTGGCGACCCGAGGGTCCTGCACAGTATCGCTTTCACCTCGCTATCCCTCCCGCCACCTCGACATGCGGCAAGTCTATTTTCCCTGGCGGCGAATGCAATCCGGCTGGCGACAATTCCTTATATAAGGTTATGCTGCGGCGAGCTGAGAAATTGCTCGATGTTTTTCGGGGTACTCCAATGGATTTCGAATATTCGCCGAAAGTTGCGGCGCTTCGGGAGCGAGTATCGGCATTCATGGAGCAGCACGTGTATCCGAACGAGGCGGAATACTTCGCGGCCCTCGATAAGGGTGCATCCCGCTGGACGGTACCGCCGGTTATCGAGGAACTGAAGTTGCGGGCAAGGGATGCCGGGCTTTGGAACCTGTTCCTGCCGGACAGCGAACACGGCCACGGCCTGACCAATCTCGAGTATGCGCCCCTGGCCGAGATCATGGGAGCATCGCGCATCGCGCCAGAAGTCTTCAATTGCGCGGCGCCGGACACGGGCAACATGGAAGTGCTGACTCGCTACGGCAGCGATGAACAGAAGAACCGCTGGCTCGAACCGCTGCTGCGGGGGGAGATCCGGTCGGCTTTCGCAATGACGGAGCCCGAGGTGGCGTCCTCTGATGCCACTAACATCAAGTCTACGATTACCAGAAGCGGAGGCGACTATGTCCTTAACGGTCGCAAGTGGTGGACTTCAGGTGCAATGGATCCGCGTTGCGAGATCATTATCTTCATGGGCAGGAGCAATCCGGATGCAGCGAAGCACGGCCGCCAGTCGATGGTGCTGGTGCCGATGGACTCGCCCGGAGTAAAGATACTGAGACCGCTGACAGTCTATGGCTATGACGATGCTCCGCACGGGCACGCCGACGTGCTGTTCGAAAACGTGCGAGTACCCGCAAGCAACCTGATTCTGGGAGAAGGGCGCGGATTCGAGATAGCGCAGGGCAGGCTCGGACCAGGACGCATACACCACTGCATGCGGCTCATCGGGGTCGCCGAACGGGCGCTGGCGAGCCTTTGCAGGCGCGCTGCAGAGCGGGTTGCGTTCGGCATGGCGCTCGCGGACCAGGGCGTGGTCCGGGAAGCTATCGCGAATTCCCGTATCGAGATAGAACAGGCGCGGCTGCTGACGTTGAAAGCCGCGGACATGATGGACAGGCACGGCAACAAGGCGGCCCGGGCCGAGATCGCCATGATCAAGGTCGTGGCGCCCTCCATGGCACTCCGGGTCATAGACAGGGCAGTTCAGGTGCACGGCGGCGCCGGAGTTTCGGACGATTTCGGCCTTGCCGCGGCCTGGGCGGGAGCTCGAACGCTACGACTTGCCGATGGGCCCGACGAAGTGCACAGGGAGTCGATCGCGAAACAGGAGCTTGCCAAAACGGGCTGTCGCTAGTGCCAAGGCGTTATGTCGTCGCCGGACTGGCGATATCGAAGGCATGTGGTATTCTTATTGCCCAGCGAAACCCGGCACTATTATGATGACCGGGCGACAGATGAAATTACCGGTCGGGCGATCCGAAAATATAACAGACGTCAAAGGTCACAAAACAGATTCGCTGCGACGAGGGTGGAGAGGGTCGCAGGCGCGCTCAGGACTGGAACATTGAGTATACAGTCCCGCCGTTGTTGGCGCAATTTTCACACACTGCGCATCTCTTCCGAATTCTCGATATAGTCATTACAACCCGATGTGAAGGAGTGTCCATGAAACGGTGCAAAAGCAGCAGTCGGAAGGTGACAACTGCAATCATTGCAGCGGTAGTTGCGGTGACCGGCAGTGTATTTGCCCAGACTGTTGACCAGGTATTGCAGGCGGATTTGCAACGGTTGAATCTGGCTCAGGCGTCTCAGCAACGCGTCAACGAGGTCGTCGAAGGCACCCGCTCCCTCGCAGACCAGTATCGGGCTATCAACAAGGAGATTGACGGTCTCCGCGTCTATAACCGCCTGATGACCGCGCAGACCAATGGACAGCGGGCGACTCTCGCAGACATTGAGTTATCAATGGATCAGGTCGAGGTCGTCAACCGGCAGATTTTTCCGCTCATGGAACGCATGATCGATGGCCTCGAGCAGTCGATCGCACTCGACATCCCGTTTCTGATGGACGAGCGCACCGGTCGCATCGAGACGTTGAAAGACCTGATGTCACGCTCGGACGTCAGCGTCGCGGAAAAATTCCGCAAGGTCCTCGAGGCTTTCCAGATCGAAATGGACTACGGCCAGTCGAGCGAATGGTATCGCCAGACGCTCCAGGTAGAGGGTGTGGAGGGGAGCAGGGAGTACAACATGCTGCGGGTTGGACGCGTCGGCCTTTATTTTCAGTCCGACGATGCGCAGGTAACCGGCTATTACGACCCCGAGCAGAACGGTTTCGTCCGGGACAACGACTACAGAAGCGAAATCCGCAAGGGAGTTCGCATGGCGAGGCAATTGATCGCGCCAGAGCTCATTCTCGTTCCTGTGCAGGCGGCAGAACCAATCGGGGAGTCTTCCTAAATGAAACGCATAGCAATAATAGTCGCCGCGTCCCTTCTGGGTTTCGGAGCCGCGCAGGCACAGAATCAGAACCAGGAGCAACCCGCCAGCAGCATGGGCGAACTGCTGCAGCAGATCGAACGTGGACAGGCACGCGATTCGCAGGAAGCGCGGCAGCGGGAAGCCGAATTCGCGCAACGGCGGAACGAACAGCAACAGCTCCTGAACCAGGCGCGTGCGGAACGCACCAGACTGGAGGCGGAGAGCACGCGGCTCGAGAATCTGTTCGCGTCGAACCAGGAACAGATCGCAACCGCGAGGGCAACGCTGGATGAGCGCCTCGGTGCCCTGAAGGAACTGTTCGGCGTACTGCAGACGGTTACGGGCGACGCCCAGGGCCGTTTCCGCTCGTCGTTGACCAATATCCAGTATCCGGACCGCGGCCGCTTCCTCTCCGAGCTCGGCAACAAGATGGCGGGCGCCAGTTCCCTCGCGTCCATTGAGGACATAGAACGCCTGTGGTTCGAGTTGCAGCGAGAGATCACCGAATCGGGAAGGAACGTCAAATTCAACAGCGAAGTCATACGGGCAAACGGCGAACGGACGAATGCCGAAGTCGCTCGTGTCGGTGTTTTCAACATCGTGTTCGAAGACGGATATTTGACCTATTCGTCGGAATCAGGCGAGATCAGCGAGTTGCAGCGGCAGCCGGACGAAAGCCGGTACACGAGCTCCACCAACGACATGACCGGGGCCGAGGAGGGCATGGTGGGCTTCGGTCTGGACGTCACGCGCGGCAGCATCCTGGCGCTCCTGGTCGAGTCGCCCACGCTCGGTGAGCAGGTCAATCAGGGCGGGATAGTAGGCTATAGCATCATCGCCCTTGGCATCATCGGGCTCCTGATCGCGATCTGGCGCTGGGTTGCACTGACCAATGCCGCCCGCAAGGTTTCCGCTCAGCTGAAGAGCGACACGGCCAGTTCCGATAACCCTCTGGGTCGCGTTCTCGCCGCGTACGAGGCGAATCGCAACGCGGACACGGAAACGATTGAACTCAAGCTGAGTGAAGCGGCTCTAAAGGAGATGCCGGGATTGACCAAGGGATTGCTGTTCATCAAGGTGGTGTCCGTAGTGGCCCCGTTGATGGGCCTTCTTGGTACGGTCACGGGCATGATCAAGACGTTCCAGGTGATCACGCTCTACGGCGCAGGCGACCCGAAGATGATGGCCGGCGGTATTTCGCAGGCTCTCGTGACCACGGTACTCGGCCTGGTGGTCGCGATACCGATGGTGTTGATCCATACCGTGGTTAGCGGGCAGAGTCGCAAGATTATCAACATTATCAGCTCGCAAAGCGCTGGCATCGTTGCGGAGCATTCCGAGCGTCACGGTTAGGCGAGGGCGATACGATGATCTGGCTGTATGACGGCATCGAGGCCATCCGGGATTTCATGAATCTCGGTGGGCCGGTCCTCAGATGGATAGCGATCACGATATTCCTGATGTGGGTTCTGATTATCGAGCGCCTGCTGTATTTCCGCACGACGATGAAAAGCCTGGCTACGGAGATGCAGCAGGCCTGGGAATCGCGTACCGAGCGCAGGTCATGGCACGCGCACCAGATCAGGGAGGCCATGATTTCCCGCTTTGAGCAGCTGACTACGGGGACCATCCCGATGATTCAGACGCTCGTAGCGCTGTGTCCGCTGCTCGGCCTGCTCGGGACGGTTACCGGAATGATCAGGGTTTTCGAGGTCATGGCCCTTTCGGGATCCGGCAACGTTCGCGCCATGGCGGCCGGAGTTTCGCAGGCGACCATCCCTACGATGGCCGGAATGGTTGGAGCGCTCTCCGGGGTGCTTCTCGTGACGTTGCTGGGCCGCCGCGCGACTCGTGAGACGGAGTTTCTGGCGGACTCGCTTACAATGGATCACTAAGAATTACCAAGGATTACCTGGGATCACTGGGGATCATGGACGGATCGCTGGCGACTTTTGACAGAAGGTAAAAGACATGCGTAGATTTTCCGAGGGTGCGAACAGCGAAGACGAGGAGAATGAGATCAACCTGACGCCCATGCTGGACGTCGTTTTTATCATGCTCATCTTCTTCATCGTAACGGCGTCCTTCATAAAGGAAGCCGGCATCGACGTCAATCGTCCGGACGCGCCGACGGCGGAAAGGGTGGAGGATGCGAATATTCTCATCGCCATCAGCCCGAACGACGAGATCTGGATCGACCGCCGTCTGGTCGACCCGCGCGCCGTTCGTGCCAATATCGAACGGCTGCACGCCGAAAACCCGAAGGGTTCCGTGGTCATCCAGGCGGACAAAAAGTCCACCAATGAGATGCTGGTGACCGTTATGGACGCCTCCAGGGCGGCCGGTGTGTACAATATCTCCATCGCGGCGCTCAACGACTAGGCCCTTCGGACCTTTCGGGAGCTTTTTTATGTCAAGTTCGACTCCTGCAGCGCTGTCAGCCAGAAGGGGTGAATCATGATCGGCAGATACGCGTTTGCCATTGTCACCGGAACGCTCGTAACCCTGAGCCTTCTTTTCCTGATGCAATTGTTGATCGCATACGGCGAAGAAGCCATCACCAAACCCAAGGCTCGGCACATGCTCGAGTTCGTGCGCGTCAAGCGCAACGAGAACGTCCGGACCGAGGACATCAAGCCGGAAAAACCGCCGCCGCCTCCACAGGTGCCGCCGGACGTGCCGCCGCAAGAAAGGGACAACCTGGACCCGAATGCAGCGACGGTCAATATTCCGCCGCCGTCGGTATCGTCGGACGTGCAGATCGGCGGCCCTGGCGGCATGAACATAGCGGAAGGCGACTACCTCCCGATCGTTCGCGTCGCGCCGGTGTACCCGGCTCGCGCCCTGTCTCGCGGCATCGAGGGTTATGTCGACATGGCTTTCACGGTGACTACTACCGGCACCGTAAAGGACCCGGTCGTGATGTTCTCGACCAGCAGCCTGTTCGACAGGGCCGCGACACAGGCAGTGCTCAAGTTCAAGTACAAACCACGGGTGGTCGACGGGCAGCCGGTGGACGTGCCGAACGTCAAGACGCGTATTACTTTCAAGATTGAGGAATAGAGGAGTCGCGCGAGAATCGGCTAACTGGTCCGGATACGCGACTCGAGAGGTTAACATGAACAGCAACAGCAGATTCGCAACAAAGCTTTGCCTGATGCTGGCGGCGGCGCTTGTGCTTGCCGGCGGACCTGCACACGCGCAGGACGAAGAAGGGCAGCCCGAGCAGAAGACGAAGGAAGCGCAGGCCGTCAGCAAGGAAGTTTACGACCAGATTACGAAGGCCCAGGAAGAAGTCGATGCGAAGAACTATCAGGGAGCCCTGCGTACCCTGAACGCGCTGAGGCAAAGGAAGCTGACGGAGTACGAGCTGACGAACGTGCTCAATTACATCGGCTTCGTCTACTACAACATGGAAGATACGCCGCGGGCGATCGCCACCTATGAGGAGCTGCTCCGCATCCCGAGCCTTGAGGAGCAGATGCGCAAGCAGACCATCTATACGCTCGCTCAGCTCAGCACGATGGAGGAAGAATACGCCGAGGCGCTGCGATATCTCGACCAGTGGTTCGCGCTGGAGGCCAACCCGGGCCCCGATCCGTACATACTCTACGCACAGAATCTCTACCAGGTCGACAAGTATCAGGAAATGGTGAAGCCGATCGAGACGGCAATGGAGATCGCAAGGAACCGCAACATCGCCATCAAGGAAGACTGGTACGTCCTGCTGAACTTCGCGTATTTCCAGCAGGAGAATTTCGCGAAGGTCAGGGACATCCACAAAATCCTGCTGCAGAACTGGCCGAAGAAGCGCTACTGGTTTACGTTGGCCGGCGCTTTCACCGAGCTGAACTCCGAGAACAACCTTATGGCGGCTTATGACGCCCTTCAGACGCAGGAATTGCTGACCACGGAGAGTGAACTGGTCACGATGGCGCAGCTGTATATGCAGCACGAAGTGCCGTACAAGGCGGCGACGCTTCTCGAGCAAGAGATGGAGAAGGGCAGGGTTCCCAAGAACGCGAAGAACTATCGGCTGCTGTCTCAGGCATGGTCGCTGGCGATGGAAGACGAAAAGGCGATTCCCGCGTTGCAGGAGGCAGCTCGACTCGATCGCGACGGTGAATTGTATCTGCGCCTGGCCAATACCCATCTCAACCTGGGTGAGTATTCCGAATGCGTCGAAGCAGCCCGGGAAGGCCTGAGCGTGGGCGGGCTCAAGAGTCCGGATCACGCACAGATATCCCTCGGGATGTGTCTGTACAACCTGAAGCGGTATGACGACGCCATAGCCGCCTTCCGTGCCGCTTCCCGGACGGAGCGCTCGCAAAAGATGGCGCGGCAGTGGATCGACGTTATCCAGAGCGACATAGATCGGGACGAGCAGATTCGCCTGGCGGAAGTCGCAGCCAGACGGCAGCAAGAGCAGCTCGAGCAACGGCGAAGCAGCGCGAACATTGGTCTTTAGTTGCCTCCGTCGGCAATGAAGGGCGGCAGTCGGAACGATTCGCTGAGCCCTGATGAGCCCGCGATAGTCTCCGCGAGCGAGCCCGACGTGCGATACCAGCCAGTGCAGGCCGTGATCCGGCGTCCACGGGCAATTTTTTTTCCTTTCAGCGTTTCATATACGTCCGCCGGCGTTGACCCTGCTCGGTCGGCGTCCTTACAATGGCGCGCCTTTGAGCAGCCGTACCCATTCAATGCCGAAAGTTATCTATATTACGCCGAGCGGCGAACGCCACGAAGTTGTCGTAGACAACGGCTATTCGGTGATGGAAGGTGCGATCAACAATAATATCGACGGGATCGTGGCAGAGTGCGGTGGCGCCTGCGCCTGTGCCACCTGCCACAGCTATATTGACGAGGCATGGCTCGACAAGTTGCCTGAAATGGATGACATGGAAGACAGCATGCTGGAAGCAGCGTACGAACGAAAGCCGAACAGCCGGCTCACCTGTCAGATCGAAATGAACGACGACCTTGACGGCCTGATCGTGCACGTCGCCGAAAACGAAGGCTAGGCAGAAGATCGAAACGCTTTTAAAACGGATGGCGCTCGCTGTATCGAGCGAAATTGCGATTCAACCCGAATACCTCGGCGCGCACCCGTACCTCATCTGAGTCCCGTCTCCAGCCGACCGATTACCATTCGCTGTATCTCGCTGGTGCCTTCGTAGATCTCAGTGATCTTGGCGTCGCGGAAATAGCGCTCCAGCGGAAGCTCCTTGCTGTAACCCATGCCACCGTGTATCTGCAGCGCCTGGTGCGCGACGAACATTGCGGTCTCGGATGCGAACAGCTTCGCGAGACTGCCGTAGAGCGTATTTTTTCTGCCGGATTTCTTCGCTTCCATCTTGTTCCACGCGGCTTTGTAGATCAGCAAGCGCGACGCCTCGATGCGCATTTTCATGTCCGCGATCTTGGACTGTATGGCCTGGAAGCTGCCGATCTCGCTGCCGAAAGCCTTTCGCTCCCGGGAGTACTCCAGGGCGGCGGCGTACGCGGCCTCAGCGATGCCGAGCGCTTGCGCGGCTATCCCGATCCGCCCCGCGTCCAGCGCCGCCATGGCAATGCGGAAGCCCTCACCCTCGCCGCCGATGCGGTTGCCAACCGGGCAGCGATAGGCGGCCAGTTCGACCTCGCAGGTTGCCGATGCGCGGATGCCCAGCTTCGGCTCGGACTTGCCGCGTCTAAACCCCGGCTCCTCAGTGTCGATTATGAACGCGCTTATGCCCGGAGATTCGGCATCGTTTTCCGTGCGCGCGAACAGCAGGATATACCTGGCAACGGGGCCGGAGGTAATCCACGATTTCCTTGCATCGATCGAATAAAAGGAGCCGTCGGGAGACAATGTCGCACGAGACCGCATCGAGCCGGCATCGGACCCCGACTGCGGTTCGGTCAGCGCGTAGGCGCCGTTCACGCGTCCTGAGGCAACGGGCTCCAGAAAGCAGCGCTTCTGGTCATCGGTGCCGAAATCGAGAAGCGCAGTACCGTAGAGAGAATTGTTGACCGAGACTATCGTACCGTGTGCCGCATCGGCAGCGGAAATCTCTGCGATCACCAGCGCATAGCTGATTGCATCAAAGCCCGCGCCACCGTACTCCTCCGGAACTTCCACACCCATGAAGCCGAGTTCGCCGGCCTTGGCGATAGTCCGGGCGGGAAACTCGCCGCTCAGGTCGAAACTTGCTGCAATCGGCGCAATCTCGTTCTGTGCAAACTCGCGCGCAGCGGACTGGATCATTCGTTGCTCTTCGGTCAGTTCAAGATTCAATTTTTTCTCCCGCAGAACGGCACATTATACGTGGACAACTATTGGCCTCGCTTAAAGAGCGGGGCCGGGCTTGCCTGAGGTCGGCCGCCTGGCGTGTCCTCGTGAAAGCTAAAGAAGT
>Ga0299913_10000955_pt1 | contig 20147 bp, 17 predicted proteins | sample RVTome_9_FD_201360 | JGI IMG/M metagenome (GOLD analysis project Ga0299913, IMG submission 201360) | Soil microbial communities from uranium-contaminated site in the Upper Colorado River Basin, Wyoming, United States - RVT155D38 (version 2) ... | reverse complement strand
GAAGGCGCTCGGGGACGCGAGCGCCAGGTGAGCGTGTCTTACGAGGCGGGCGCCAACTGGCGCACGACGGCCGCCAGCTCCTCGAGTGCCACGGGTTTCGCGACGAACCGCTGAAAGCCCGCCGCGAGCGCCCGCCGCTCGTCGTCTTCTCCGGCATACGCCGTGAGCGCAACGGCCGGCACTGCGGCCAGGCGGCTGTCCAGGGCGCGCACCCGTTTGATCAGGGAGAGGCCATCCTCACCCGGCATGCCGATATCGCTGACGAGGACGTCGGGGTGGACCTCCTCCAGCACCCGCAGCGCTTCACGTGCTGAGGCGGCCGCTGCGGGCTGCGCACCGCACTCGGCGAGCGCCACCGAGACGACCTCCCGCGCATCGGGGTCGTCGTCGACGATCAGCACCTTGACGCCAGTCAGCGGCTGATCGCGCGAGGCTGCGGCGGCCTGCCGGACCGCCCGCACGGGCAGGTGGACGGTGAAGGTGGCACCCTGTCCCACCCCCTCGCTGTGCGCGCGCACCCCGCCCCCATGCAGCTCGACGATGTGCCGCACGATCGACAGGCCGAGGCCCAGGCCTCCGTGGGGACGGGTCGCCGAGGCGTCGCCCTGCGCGAAGCGGTCGAAGATGACCGGCAGGAACTCGGCCGGGATGCCTTCGCCCGAATCCGAGACCGTGAGGACCGCGGTCCCGCCGGCCACGGCCGTCGCGATCGACACGTAGCCCTCCGGCGGGGTGAACTTGATCGCGTTCACCAGCAGGTTCCAGATCACCTGCTGGAGGCGGTCCGGATCGCCGAGCACCGTGGCAGCCCCTCCTGCGTCCAGCGTCAGCGCGACCCGCTTGGCCAAGGCGGCGGGCCGGACGGCATCGAGCGCCGCCTCCACGATCGGCAGCAGCTCCACGGGCCGGAATTCGAGGCGGAGCTTGCCGGTCACGATGCGGGAGACGTCCAGGATGTCGGCGATCAGCTGTTCCTGAATACGGGCGTTGCGCTCGATCGTCTCGAGCGCGCGCAGCATGCCGGCTTCGTCCAGCCTGCCCACGCGCAGCAGCCGCGTCCAGCCGAGCATCGCATTCAGCGGTGTGCGGAGCTCGTGCGAGAGAGTGGCCAGGAAATCCTCCTTCGCGCGGTTCGCCGCGGCGAGATCGTCAGCGCGGCGGCGAAGGTCCTCCTCGAGGCGCTTGCGCTCGGTCACGTCCCTGACGACGAACGCGAACCCGCGCAGCTCGCCGCGTCGCTGCACGGCCGTGAGCACCACGTGCGCATCGAAGGTCGTGCCATCCTGGCGCACCTGGAGGCACTCACACGCGGCGCGTCCACGATCCCGCGCGACGCGCAGATGCTCGGCCGCCACTGCGGTGTCCCGGTCCGCCTCAGCGTAGAAGCACGCCATGCCGCGGCCGATGATGTCCTCGGCCGCATACCCGAACAGCCGCTCGGCACCCGCATTCCAGCTTTCGACGTCCCCGTTCGGCGTCAGCATGCAGATCGCGTAGTCCTGCACGCTGTCGAGCAGCAGCTTCAGGCGGTCCTCTGCGGTACGCAGCCTGTCGGCCTGTGCCTCGAGCTCGGCATGCAGCGCAACGACGCCGCGGTTCGTGTCGTGCAGCTCCGATTGCAGACTGCGGAAGGCGTGCTGCAGGGCGGCGTACCGCCCCTCCACATCGTTCGGCGACAGGTGTTCGACCGGCGCGATCGGCGGAGGCGGCGGGGCCGCCGTGGAAGGCGCCGCGGCGGTTCCGCGCGACAACTCGGTTCGGAGGCAGACGCGCACGATCCAGGAGGTGCGTTCGATCTGAATGGAAGCAACCAGACCCCGCAGCGGCTCGGCAGCCTGCGTCAGCTGTTCGACCAGCCCGCACGCAGCCGCCCCGGCAGGATACAGATAGGCCACCTCTAGCGTCGGTCCCTGGCCCACGCTGATCTCCGCGCGGCCTCCCCGGCACTGAAGCAGCAGCCGCCCCATCTCGTAGGCCGCGGCCGACAGCCCTCGGATGTCGCGCAGGATCAGACCGAGGTCTGCGCCCGCTGTGCGGGTGCGTCGGACGACCGCGACCAGATCGCTGTCGTTCTCAAGTACGATCGAAGCAACCGTGACGTCGTGTGCCTCAGGGGAGTTCGGAGCCAAGTAATACGTTCCTGTCCGGACCATGCAAGATCCGAACCTCTAGAATGAGCTCCTCATCTTCCCAGAACCGGCTGCTGCATTGTCACTTGCGGGGAATTTCGTACTGGTTGAGCTGCTGGACACCTCGAGATAGCCCGGATACAGTACGGCGCTCCCCTGTTCTCGAATGCGACATCTGCTCGCCCTGAATCTGCAGCACGATCACGACGTGGTGACGGCACGTCAGCGCACCGTCCATATCGCCCAGCTGCTGGGCTTTGACACGTCGGAACAGACGCGCATCGCCACGGCCATATCCGAGATCGCGCGCAACGGCTTCAGCTACGCGGTCGGCGCGAGCGTCCTGTTCATGGTCGACGACCAGGCGCAGCCGCAGCGGCTGAACGTGCGGGTGACGGACAAGGGGCCCGGGATCTCGCGGCTCGATGACGTCCTGGCGGGACGCTATCGCTCGGCGACCGGCCTGGGTCTCGGCATCGTCGGCGCGCGCCGCCTGATGGATCGCTTCACCATCGACTCCTCGCCGGCGGGGACGACGGTGGTGCTCGAGAAGTACCTGCCGGCAAGGCATGGCGTGGTCACGGCGGAGCAGACGCGGCAGATTGCCGAGGCCGTGGCTCGCCGCCGCCCCAGCGGGCTGCTCGAGGAAGTGCAGCATCAGAACCAGCTCCTCCTCCAGGCGCTCGACGAGCTGACGCTCAAGCAGCAGGAGCTCGTTCACCTCAATCGCGAGCTCGAGGACACGAACCGCGGCGTCGTCGTCCTGTACGCGGAGCTCGACGGGCGGGCGGATCACCTCCAACGGGCCGACGAGCTCAAGTCACGCTTCCTGTCCAACATGACGCACGAGTTCCGTACGCCCGTGAACTCCATCATCGGGTTATCGGCGCTGCTGCTCGACGACCGGCAGCGCGAGGGGCGGGATCCGGAGCCCGAGATCGTCTACATCCGGCAGGCTGCGGAGCAGCTGTCGGTGCTCGTGAACGATCTGCTGGACCTCGCCAAGGTGGACGCGGGTAAGACCGTCGTCCGGCCCGCCGAGTTCCGGGTCCAGACGCTGTTCGGCGCGCTGCGCGGCATGCTGCGGCCGCTGCTGCTCAACCCGTCGCTCGTGCTGGCGTTCGACGCGCCGGACGACCTGCCGCCGCTCTGCACGGACGAGGGCAAGCTGTCACAGATTCTGCGCAATCTCGTCTCGAACGCCCTGAAGTTCACGGAGCGCGGCGAGGTCCGGATCTCCGCCGTGCGCGCGGCGGAGACCATGATCGCGTTCCACGTGTCGGATACGGGCATCGGCATCGCGCCCGAGGACCAGGAGCGCATCTTCGACGAGTTCACGCAGCTCGATCACGGGCTGCAGCGCCGGGTGCGCGGCACGGGTCTCGGGCTGCCGCTGTCACGACGCCTGGCCGAGCTGCTCGGCGGACAGCTCACCGTCGCGAGCGAGCCGGGCGTCGGCTCGACGTTCACCGTCACCATCCCGATCCGCTATATGGCGCAGCGGCCGTCGGACGACTTCGAATGGGTGCCCGATCCCGGCCGGCTGCCGCTGCTCGTCGTGGACGACGCGCCCGACGCGCAGTACTTCTACGAGAAGGTGCTCTGCCATTCCGCCTATCAGGTGTACCCCGCCTACTCCGCGCAGGACGCGACGCTGGCGCTCGAGAAGATCGTTCCCGCAGCCGTCCTCGTCGATGTCGTCCTCGGCGGGGAGCACGCCTGGGATCTCCTCCTGCGCCTGCGGCGTGCGGAAGCGACTGCGCGGACCCCGATCGTCGTGGTCAGCTCGGCGTCCGCGCGCTCGAAGGCGCTGGCTCTCGGCGCCGATGCCTACCTGGACAAGCCCGTCGACCGCCGCACGCTCCTGGACACACTTGGATCGCTCCACGGATATACGGTCACGCCGCTGCGCGTCCTGGTGGTGGATGACGAGGAGGTCGCGCGCTACCTGATCCGTCAGTGCCTGCCGGCGCCGGCGTTCGAGGTAACGGAGGCCAGTACAGGCGGTGACGGCATGCGCCGCGCGATCGAAAGCAAGCCGGACCTCATCCTTCTGGATCTCATGATGCCCGACGTACCCGGCGAGGCGGTGCTCGAGGAGCTGCGTGCGCACGAGGCCACGCGAGGGATCCCCACGGCCGTGATCACGTCGAGAGTCCTTGGTGATGCAGAGCGGGATCGGATCCTGCAGCAGGCCGATGCGCTCGTCGGCAAGTCGGAGATATCCCGTGGCCGCCTGGACCAGCTGGCCCGCGCGCTCGTGGGACGGCACGCCATCCACGGCGCTGATCGCCCGTAGGCGCGGATCATCACTGTCGGCACACAAAGGAGTTCTTTTGCGTGAGAAAGCCAGTGTGCTCGCCGCGGTGCTCGAACAGGACGACATGGGCCTGGGGCAGCGCTGGATGGATGCGCAGGTCGGAGGCGCGGGGTTCCGATCGGATCGGATCAGCCGCACGGAGCTCACCGAGCAGGCGCGGCGCTTTCTCGGACTGCTCCGGCAGGCCGCTGCATCAGGCAGCGATGACATCCACGCACCCGCGTGGGCGAACACGCGGCAGTTCCTCGAAGACGTCTCGGTCAGCCGGGCGCAGCAGGGCTACTCTCCGTCAGAGACGGCGACGTTCGTCTTCTCGCTGAAGGGACCGCTCTTCGACGCGATCCGCGGGCGACTCGCGCGCGATCCCGAGGCCGCCGTCTCGGCGATTGTCGAGACGAGTCGCCTGCTCGACGCGCTGGGGCTCTTCACCACGGAGGTCTATCAGCGCGGGCGCGAGCAGATCATCGTGCGCCAGCAGCAGGAGCTCCTGGAGCTGTCCACGCCGGTGGTGACGCTCTGGGAGGGAGTCCTCGCGCTGCCGGTCATCGGCACGCTGGACAGCGCGCGGACGCAGGTGGTGATGGAGAACCTGCTCGACCGCATCGTGTCGAGCGGCGCGTCGATCGCGATCATCGACATCACCGGCGTGCCCACCGTGGATACCCTGACGGCGCAGCATCTCCTCAAGACCGTCGCCGCCGCGCGGCTCATGGGAGCCGACTGCATCATCAGCGGCATCCGCCCGCAGATCGCCCAGACGATCGTGCACCTGGGGGTCGAGCTCGGGTCGGTCGTGACCAAGGCGACGCTCGCCGATGCATTTGCGGTGGCGCTGCAGCGCGTCGGCTTGACGATCACCAAGGGGGTGGCGGCCGATCGCCGCCGTCGACGCGGACCCGACCTCGCGCCGGGCAGCGAGGAGTAGGCGGTGGAGCGCATTCCAATCCTCAAGATGGGCGAGTACCTGCTCGTCACCATCCAGGTCGACATGCACGACCGCCTGGCGATGACGCTCCAGGACGATCTGACGTCCCGCATCGTCAGCGCGCGCGCCAAGGGGGTGCTGATTGATATCTCTGCGCTCGAGATCGTCGATTCGTTCATTGGCAGGATGCTGGCCGACCTCGCGGCGATGTCCCGCGTGCTGGACGCCGAGACGGTCGTGGTGGGCATGCGGCCGGCCGTCGCGATCACGCTCGTGGAGCTTGGTCTGCGGCTCGAAGGGGTCCGGACCGCGCTGAACGTCGAGCGGGGCATGGCGCTCCTGCGCATGCGCATTCACGAGCGGCTCGGGCATGACGGTCCTGCGTAAGGAGCGCAGCGTCCGGACGGCGGAGGACGTCGTCTCGATTCGGCAGACCGTGCGGCAGCATGCCGTCGAGCTCGGGTTCAATCTGGTCGACCAGACGAAGATCGTCACCGCGGCCAGCGAACTGGCGCGCAATACCCTGCAGCACGGCGGCGGCGGCCGCCTGACACTCGAAGGGTTCGAGGAGCTCGGCCGCCGCGGGCTGCGATTGACGTTCGAAGACGAGGGGCCGGGCATCGCCGATATCGATGCGGCGCTCCGGGATGGATTCACGACCGGCGGAGGGCTCGGGCTGGGCCTCGGCGGGGCGCGCCGGCTCTCGAACGAGTTCCACATCGAATCGACGCCGGGAAAGGGCACGCGCGTTGTAATCGCCCGCTGGCGATGAACGTCACGGCCGCCTTTCCTGTCACCCACGCAAGCCAGGTCGCCGAGCCGCGCCGAGTCGTGCAGCGGCTCGCGTCGCATCTGCAGTTCCCGGAGGACCGCGCCGGACGGGCCGCACTCGTCGTGTCGGAGCTGGCGACGAATCTGGCCAAGCATGCGCGCGAGGGGGAGGTGCTCCTCCGGCCGCTGACCGACAGCCAGGGCGAGCGGAGCGGCATCGAGATCGTGGCGCTCGACAAGGGGCCAGGCATGCCGGACCCCGAACGGTCGCGGCGGGACGGCTACTCCACCACGGGCACGCTCGGTCACGGCCTGGGCGCGATCGCGCGCCAGTCGGACGCGCTGGACGTGTATTCGCAGCCGTCCGGCACGGCGATCTCCGCGGTGTTGTGGCGCACGCCGCGCGCCGCGACGATCGGCCGGCTCCCGCTCGAGGTGGGGGCGGTCCACGTATCCAAACCGGGGGAACTCGTGTGCGGCGACGCCTGGGACTGGCGCCTTCGCGAGGGGCGGCTGTCGATTTTCGTGGCCGACGGGCTCGGTCACGGCATTCCGGCGCACGAGGCGGCGGACGCGGCCGTGCGCGCCTTCGGCGCGATCCACGAGGCGTCGCCGTCGCGTGTGATCGCCGATGTGCACGCGGCGCTGCGTGCCACACGAGGCGCGGCGGTGGCGCATCTGGCGGTCGATCTCGAGCGCGGCATCGCGCAGTATGCCGGGTTGGGCAACATCAGCAGCACCGTCCTCCTGCCGGGCGGCCGCCGCCAGACCATGGTGTCGCACAACGGCACGGCCGGGCGCAGCGTGGCGCGAATCCAGGAGTTCACCTACCCGGTGCCCCGAGGCGCCACACTCGTGCTCTTCTCCGACGGCCTGGCCACGCACTGGGATCTGGCACCCTATCCGCAGGTGGAGCGGCATGCGCCCAGCCTGACGGCCGGCGTGCTCTACCGCGACTTCAGCCGGCGGCGCGACGATGTGACCGTCATCGTCGTCAGGGAAGGCACGCCGGTTACCGACAGGCGGTAGGCGGGTTCCGATCCCGCCCGAGTGGGCTGGCCATCCCAGCTGTTTACGGAACGGACGCCGGCCTGTAAAATAGCAGTTGATGCGGCACGACACTTGAAGTGGGCTCCTGCTGTCCTACCCATGGCTATGGCCGAGCCCCTGCCGGAGCGTACCGCCCACGACACTGCACTGCCGCGTACCACGGCAGATCTCCGCACGTGGGTTCGCCAGAACCTCGGCCTCAGCGAGGAGCGCGTCTCGCTGTTGCTCGAGATGGTCGAGCACGTCATCGCCCGCCAGCGACAGCTGATCGAGGAATCCAAGCACGACGCCATTCGCGCGCTGTCCGAGGGCTTCGCGGCGAAGATGGACCGGCTGCAGCACCAGCTCACCGAGAAGGACGTCACCGTCAGCAACATCGCGCGCTACTTCGAGGAGGTCGTCGCCGATCTGACCGAGAAGTCGCACCGCGACCCGAAGACGAAGCTGCTCAACTTCGACTGGTTCATGGAGCGCGTCGAGTCGTTTCTCGCCGTCGAGCAACGGGTCCGGTGGTGCGGCGTGGGCGTGGTCGACATCAACAGCTTCAAGTGGTACAACGACACGCTCGGCCACGCGACCGGCGACCGGATCATCGAGCGCGTCGCGCGCATCTTGTCCGATCAGATTCGCTCCGAGGACTTCCTCGCGCTCGAGCGCGCCGGTGAAGGACGCGACCTGCACGCCCGGTTCGGCGGCGACGAGTTCTGCTTCCTCATCCCCGACCTCCCCGGCTGCGAGGAGGCGGTCGTCATTGCCGACCGGTTCAAGTATGCGGTCGAAGGGCACGACTGGTCCCGTGACGACCGGCGTCTCGCCGCGCGGCCCGTCCACGTGGACGTCGGCGTTGTCTGCCTGCAGCTCGGGCCGATTGCGGAGCGCCGCGGAGTCGCGCGCAAGCTCGCGGCGGAGCTGATCAGCCGGGCGGACACGCTGATGTACGGCGCGAAGGGCCGTCACGCCGAGCACGTGTACGCCGCGGCGGTGCAGATCCAGGACGGGCAGCTGGTCGAGATCGACTTCACACCGGAGCGCCCCCGCGAGCCGCGCGACGCCCGGTGACCGCCCGGTCCGCGTGTTACAATTGAGTGTTCTGCCCCCTTCCCGTACGGTGGGTGTAGCTCAGTGGTAGAGCGCCGGACTGTGGCTCCGGAAGTCGCGGGTTCGAACCCCGTCATCCACCCCAACATCGTTCATTTCGCTTCCCGGATCGTCTCCTGGACCTCGATGACCGTCGTCTCCGGCGCGTCTCGGCCGGCGGGTGGTTCGCCTGTCTCACGACCTCGATGAGCGCGCGCAGTCCTCGATGACCGCGCGCGGTAATGACGACCAGGAGATGGCCCACAGGGGCACGCCGACGAGGGAAGGGCTGGAGCACCAGCCAGCAGAGATGATCAGGTGAGGACGACGAGGACGAGCAGATCGAGGCTGCGCCCCGTCAGGCGGTCGGACATGGCACCTCGCGGCCCGTGCGCCGCCGGGCGCGATCGCGCCGGGCCCCCTTTTTCTCAGCGCGCCGCGCGCTTGCGGGGAGCGGCCTTCTCCGGCTTGGCGGCAATGTCGGCCTTCGCGGCTTTCTTCTTGCCGGCGCTGACACGGTCGAGACTCTGGCGCAGCGCATCCATCAGATTGACCACCTTCGGGGGAGCTTCCTCCGCCGGCGCGACCACCTCCTCGCCGGCGATCTTCGCGTCGATGATCCGCTGCAGCTCCTCCTGGTACTCGTCGCGGTACTCGTCCCAGTTCAGATCCGCCTCGAAGTTCTGGATCACCTGCTTCGCGAGCTTGATCTCGTCCGGCTTCACCTTCGAGGGCACCGTGTGCAGCTCGTCGATCTGATCCATGCTCCGCACCTCCCGCGCGTGGCGGAGCGTGTACATCACCAGACCCTGGTCCTTCGGCTGGACGGCCACGAGGTACTCGCGGCCGTAGAGCGCCAGCTTCCCGATGCCCGCCTTGCCCTTCATGCCTTCCCGCATCACCGCGAAGGCATCGCTCGCCATGTTGCCGTCCGGCGCCAGGTAGTACGGCCGTTCGACATAGATCGGATCGATAGCCGCCGCATCCGTGAACTGGACGAGGTCGATGACGCGGGTCGACTCGGGGCGGACCTTCGAGACGTCCTCCTCGGTCATGACGACATACCGCCCCTTCTCGAACTCGTACCCTTTCGCGATCTCCGACATCGGGACTTCGCGCTCGCAGGACGGACACCAGCGCTTCTGCTGAATGCGCGTCTGACATTCGGCGTGGAGCTGGTTGAAGCTGACAGTCGCAGCCGAGTCGGTCGCCGGAAACACCCGGATGGGAATGTTGACGAGACTGATCTTGAGAAAGCCTTTCCAGGTCGGCCTGGCACCCATGCTGCGAGCCCTCCGCAGGAGGCATTATCGGTCGGAACGGCCCCCGCCGGCAGAGGTTTACAGAAGTGCACGGCCCGGCCGGCCGCCAGCCGCGTCAGAACGCCCCGTCGTCTTCCATGTCGTCGTCGAGCTCGGAGACGTCGTCCGGATCCTCCAGCAGCTCGTCGGCGTCCTCGCCGACGCCCCGGACATCGTCTCCCGCGCGTCCCGTTTCGCCCTCGCGGCCCTCATCGCCTCGCGGGCTTCGCACACGCGGGTCGTCGTCGCGCATCCAGTCGCTGGGCATTGAAGATCTCCTTGCGTGTTGTCGTGCAGTGCCACCCGTCGAGCAGCAAGCCAGGTGCCACCGCTGCTGCGCTATAGTCGCATGGGATGGGAAAGAAGAAGGACAGCCCGCAGAAGATGGCGAGGGCGTTCGGGATCGGCACGCTGGCGCGGCACCTCTTCATCTGCATCGGGCCCGATTGCGTGGACGCCGACAAGGGCGACCGGACCTGGTCGTACCTCAAGAAGCGCATGAAGGAGCTGAACATCGCCGGCGCCGACGGTCCGTGCTACCGCACCAGGTGCCAGTGCCTGCGCATCTGCACGGCGGGGCCCATCTGTGTCGTGTATCCGGAGGGGACCTGGTATCGCAACGTGACGCCCGAGAACGCCGAGCGCATCATCCAGGAACACCTCATCGGCGGCCGCGTCGTGTCCGACCTCTGTTTCGCCCGCAATCCGCTCGGCTGAGCCGCCAAGTCTCACACCCGGGCGGCCAGCACATCCTCCTCGTACGAGCGGATCTCCTGCAGCCACGCGCCGCCGGACGGGACGCCGGACCTCGCGCAGTGATAGTCCCAGACGGCGCCGAACGGCTGCGTTTTGAGCTCCTCGAGCAGGGCCAGCCGCGCCGTGTAGTCCCGCGCCGACTCGAGCGCACGCAGCCGCGACGTCGGCTCGAGCAGCGCCTTCAGCAGGGCCTTGAGCATGTTGCGCGTCCCGATCGTCCAGGCCGCGACGCGGTTGATGCTGGCGTCGAAGTAATCGAGGCCGACATGAGTACGCTCGAGGAAGCTCCCCCGCACGAGCTCCTGCGCCAGCGCCTCCAGGTCATCGTTGAGCAGGATCACGTGGTCGCTGTCCCAACGGACGCCGCGGCTGACGTGCAGCAGGATCTCGGGCAGGAACATCAGCACCGAGCTGATCTTGTCGGTGACCGTTTCGGTCGGGTGGTAATGTCCCGAGTCGAGCGTGAGCAGCTTGCCGCGGGAGAGCGCGTAGCCGTAGTAGAACTCGTGCGATCCGACGGTATAGCTCTCGCAGCCGATGCCGAACAGCTTGCCCTCCACGGCGTCCTTCGTGTGGTTCGGATCCAGCGGCTCGGCAAACACGGCGTCGAGCGATTCGACCAGCCGCTCGCGCGGCTGCACACGGTCGACGGGCGTGTCCTTCATGCCATCGGGGATCCAGACATTGGTAATGCACGTGTTCCCGAGCTGTTCTCCGATGGCCGCGCCAATCCGCCGGCAGGCCACGCCGTGCGCGATCCAGAACTCCCGAATGGCCGGGTCCTGGTGGGAGAGCGTGAAATTGTCATCCGCATGCGGGTGCGAGAAGAACGTCGGGTTGAAGTCCAGGCCGATGCCCAGCGAGCGGGCCCATTCGATCCAGCCGGCGAAGTGCTCGGGGCCGATCTGATCCCGCTCCACGCGCCGGCCACCGAACTCGCCATAAAACGCGTGCAGGTTGAAGCGGTGGCGCCCGGGGATGAGCGACAGCGCCTTCTCCGCGTCCGAGCGGAGCTCGTCCGGCGTTCGCGCCTTGCCCGGATAGTTGCCGGTGGCGGCGAGGCCGCCGCCGAGCGACGTCCCCAATCGCTCGAACCCGCCGACATCGTCCCCCTGCCAGCAGTGCAGCGAGATCGGAACCGCCGCGAGGCGCTCGAGCGCGCCGTCGGTGTCCACACCCAGCTCGGCGTACTGATCCCTGGCGTCCTCGTAGACCCGTTCGATGCTCCGGCTCGGCATGCTCATCTCCTTGCGCGCGCGGAAGCATATCAGGCTGCCCGCGATGGCGCCTACGCGCCTTGCGCTCGCGCGCCACTTCGTGGCCACGATGCCGCGTCTCGGGGACCCACGCACTCAATCCGCGAGTTGGGGATCAACGTCAAGCCTTCGTGATCTCGGGCTCGGGCCCGACGATGTGGTGGCTGCGGCGGAGCTGGCGGTTCGAGGCGCGCGCTCGAACCCAAGGCTGGTCACCGGGAGGACGTGCGCGCGCTACTGGACGCCGCTCTGGCAGGCTCCGGCGCGCGGAGCTGAGCGGCCACGCCGGCGGACACTGACCCTGTTTGCAGCCCGTTGATCTGGCCGCCGAGCTCGACAGGCCAACGGTCGACGGCACGCGAGCTGCCGTTGTCAGAACGTGAAGCGCACGCCGAACTGGATCCGGCGAGCGCTGTGGGTCGCACCGGACAGCGCTCCGAACTCCGACGGATTCGTCAGGGCCCCTGTCGTGTAATCGAAGCTGGCTATCGTGTTCACCGTCGTCCATTGGGGCGCGTTGAACGCGTTGTACAGCTCCGCCCGCAACTGCAGCCGCCGCCCTCCGCCCATCGGGATCTGCTTGAACACCGAGTGTCCCAGTTGACGAACCCCGGTCCCTGGAACTCATCCCCCCGGGCGCTGCCGAAATGAAACGGGTCATCCGGGGCGGCGAGACATTCGGTCCTGAACTGGCGCGCGAACGTCCGTTCCGATCGTGGCAGTCCCGGGTTGCACGCGAGGCGGGGGCGATTCGCGCCGCCGTTGATCGAGCCGTTGCCGCTCGGCACACTTGTCGGCAGGTTGGCGTAGAGATAGTAGAGATAGCTGAAGCCACCTTGCGCACCGCTGAGGAACGAGGTCACCCCGGATATCTGCCAGTGGTCCAGCATGGCTCGCGCAAATGGCGCCCGCCAGGCGCGGGGAAGGTTTGGAACGACGTAGGAGTAATGAACGGTGAGGGTGTGCGGCCGCCGGCCCGCGGAGTTGTAGTTTCTCGCGCGGTTGTCAGTCAGGAAAGGATCGATGGCGGCGAGGGCCCTGTTCACGATTTCGTAGGTGTAGGCGGCGCCGAACGACAGACCATCCGCCGCGTGCCGGCGCGTCGCGGCAACCTGTACGGAGTGATAGTCCGAGTACCCGGTGAACTCGCGCTGGCTGATGGACGATCTCACGTGCGGTGCCGCGCGCGACCTGCGGCCGAGTGCATTCGACATCATTCCCCTCTCGCGAGAGCCGCCTTCACGGCGGCGTCCCAGTTCAGAACGATTCCCAGGGAGCGAATGTCCAGCTCCGGTGCCTTGATGAAGAGGAACCGTTGACCGTCCGGAGAAACGTCATAGGTCGGTCCGGTTGCCCAGTCCCGGAGTGTCTGCACCGGGTTCATGACGGGGACTGGCGAACCGTGCCAGAAAGACGGCGCCGTCCTGATCGGCACGGACATCACGGTTCCGTTCTCGGCGCGGTAAAAAATCTCGGTACCGTCCCGCGACCAGATCGGCTGGCGGCCGACCCCCGGCGAGATCACCTTGCGCCACGTGTGAATGTCGGGGAACGGACGAACCATGATCTGCCCTTCGTAGCCCTCGGTCGATTCATCCGATTGATACGCGATCCACCGCCCGTCCGGCGACAGTCTTCCATCCCGCTCGCTGCCCGAATCGCCCACGAGTGGCGAGAGCGCCGGGGTCGGCCCGAGCCGCAGCACCCGCTGGTCGATCCTCCGGGGCAGCCGATCCCACTGAATGAGGAGCTGCTGTCCGTCAGGGGACATCGAGAGCGGATGGATTCGATCGGGAGGCGGCGCCTCGAAGATTTCTTCGGCACCCGCCGAATGGTCTGCGGGAATCCGGCGGATGTGGCGTTCACCGCTGGTGAAGAAGATGTGCGCGCCGTCGGGCGACCATACGGGCATGACATCTCTGGCCGGTCCGGACGACAGCATCTGAACGGACGAACCATCGAGTGCGAACACCCAGAGATCACGGTCGGCGTCAGCCAGGTATGTGGCGACCCGCGTGCCGTCCGGTGAGAGCCGCAGATGCGAGTACATCCGCTCCTCCCCGCTCACGAGCTCTTCCCGCCCCAGCCGGTCGACCCACACCAGACGGCGCCCGGGCGCCGGTTCCCCGTAGACAAGCGTGCCGTTGCCCGCCACGGCGTACATCGGAGCCGCGGAATAGGCGGTGGTCTGCACCTCGACATCGAGCGCGCGCGGCTCGCCGATCACGCGCCTGGCTCGGCTGTCGAACCGGGCCGCGAACAGCCTGCGCCCCTGAGCGAACACGATGGCATCACCCACGAGCTGCGGACTGGTCGCGTTCGGGACCAGCTCCCGCACGTCGTTTCCGTCCGGCGGCCAGACTGCGAGGCTGTTGCGCGTACTCTGCCACCCTCCTCGAACCACCGTGATCAACAGCGACCCGTCGGCCAGCAAGACCGGCGTGTGATGCGCCTCTTCTCCAGCTGCCAGCCGGGTGACGGGCCGCTCGTCGGGACCGACTTCCTCGATTGGACGCAGTCCGCCGCCGCGGACGATACGACCATCTGTCAGCCATGTCATCTGACGACCCGGGCAGTCGCAGACCAGCTGGATGGGTCCGCCAGCCGCAGGAAGCTTCCGGACGACCCGCGCCTGCGCGAACGCCAGCCATTCACCGTCAGGCGAGAAGATGGGATTGAGGGCGTCGCGCGTGTCCGCGACCTCGATCGTCTTCCCCGTGTGCAGGCTGTGAAGGAAGAGGAACTTTCGGCCGTCCCGCACCCCGATGTAGGCGATGCGGCTCCCGTCGGGAGCCACGGCCAGCGAGGTCCCGTTAATCGGGATGTGCAGCGTGACACCAGCAGGAAAATTGAGAGAGAGGTGCGTCGCGACCGGAGAGGGCGACGGCTGCGTCGCCAATCGCCACCCGAGCAGCCCGGCGACGAGCGTGGCGGCGAGCGCGGCCGCGGGAAGCCATGGGAGCCGCTGCCCGCTCGCGCTGGTACGTACCATACGCCTCGAGGCGGGCGGACCGGCATTCCGAACCTCCTCGAGCATCCAGTGCAGCTCGTCGCGCAGATCGCGGGCGGTCTGCCATCGGCCGTCCGGATCCTTGGCCAGGCATTTCCGGACGATGCGGTCCAGGGCGGAGGACGCGAGCGGCTGCAGGTCGCTGACGGGGCTTGCGTCGTGCTCCAGGATGGCCGCGATCAGCCCCGCTTGCGAATCCGCCGCGAAGGGGCGGGTTCCGGTCAGCATCTCGTGGAGCAGCGCGCCAAGAGCAAAGATATCGGCCCGCGCGTCGGACGGCTCCCCGCGCAGCTGCTCCGGCGACATGTAGGGCAGCGTGCCGAAGACCATGCCAGCCGCCGTGAACGAGCTGTCGCCCGGTTCGGTCGCGGGTGTCGCCGCCGACCCTCGCAACTGCGCCAGGCCGAAGTCGAGCAGCTTGACGCCCGACCGCGTGACCATCACGTTCGCGGGTTTCAGGTCGCGATGGACGATGCCCTGGCCGTGAGCCGCGATGAGAGCATCGGCGATGTCGATCGCGAAGGTCAGCGACTGCTCGATGGAGAGTGGTCCGCGCGCAAGCCGGGCGGCGAGGGTCTCCCCATCCAGCAGCTCCATCACGAGGAAGGGCACCTCTCGTCCCTGCATGGCTGCCGAGCCCACGTCATGCAGGGTGCAGATGTGCGGGTGCGACAGCTTCGAGATCGCGCGCGCCTCGCGCTCGAACCGCGCCCGGCCGCGCGGCGCAAGTGCGATGCCGGAGGCGAGCACCTTGATCGCGACGAAGCGGTCCAGGCGTGTGTCGCGTGCGCGATAGACCTCGCCCATGCCGCCGACGCCCAGGCGCTCCAGCACTTCGAAGACGCCGAGCTGACTGCCGGGTGCGAGCGACAGCCCCTCGTCTCCTGCCCTCTCGTCGCCGGGTGGCCCGGCGGCCACAGGCCGCGGGGACCCGATTGCGGGCTCCTCCAGGAAACGTTCGGCCGCGTCGTGCGCCGCGAGCAGCGATTCGACCTCGCGCCGCATCCCGTCGTCTCCCTTGATCGCTTCCCGCAGGAAGGCGGCGCGTTCCGTCGCCGGGCGTGCCAGCGTCGCCTCGAACAACGCCCGGAGCCCCTCCCAGTCCGGCGGCCGCGTCATACCGACAGCCCCTGTACTTCGCGGTAGAGCCACGTTTTCGCGAGGGCCCAATCCCGTTTCACCGTGATCGACGCCACGCCGAGCACGGCGGCCGTCTCTTCCACCGTCAGCCCCCCGAAGAACCGCAGCTCGACGAGTTGCGCCTGCCGCGGATACCGCGCGCCGAGCCTCTCGAGAGCCACGTCCAGCGCCAGGATGTCGAGGTCGAACGGGTCGGAGGCGGTATCGGCGTCGTGAAAGGGCACGCGGGCCTCGGCGCCGCGCTTGCGGGCGCCGTGCGCCCGCGCGTGGTCGACGAGAATCCGCCTCATGCTGTGCGCCGCGATGGCGAAGAAATGTGCGCGATTCTGCCAGCGCGTCCGGCGCTGGCCCACCAGCTTCAGATAGGCCTCGTGGACGAGCGCGGTCGGCGGTAGCGAGTGGTCCGGGCGCTCCCGCCGAATGAAGCCGCGCGCGAGCCTCCGCAACTCGCCGTACACGACGTCGATCAGCTGGGTTCGGGCGTGCGCGTCGCCGCCGCTGCAAGCCACGAGCAGCGCCGTGACCTCCCCCTCCGACTGAGCCATGCCCCCTTATACGCCTGTTCGCCTTCGATGAGACGGATTTCCTCTGGCCTCCGCGTTTCCGCTGCCAGGCCGGCGATCACACCGGCGCCAGCTGGACAGGAGGTTCTACATGGACGCTCGACCCCGCGCGGCCCGCCCTCTCTGCCGACTCGCCGTACATATGACGACGGCATATCTCATGGTCGCTGGTGTCCACGGCAGCGCGGCTGTCTCCGTCCAGGAAGAAGGCAGGCCCGCGCGGGTTCGGCCGTGGCCGTGCCGGCTGGTCGTCAAGCCGACGCTGCTCGGTGTGTTGGAAGACGGCTGGCAGCGATTGCCGACCCTCCAGCGCCAGTGTCGCGAGCTGGCCGACGCAGGCGCGGTCGTGGTCCTCCAATGGGGGCCCACGGACCCGCAGGCGCAGGCGGTCACGCGGATGAGGCTGGCCGAAGATGGCGTGCTGGTTGCGCACGTCTCCGTTCCGCCAGTCAGCGATGCGCTCGTGCTCGTCGTCCACGAGCTGGAGCACGTCCTCGAACGGACCCGCGGCGTCGATTTCGCCGCAGAATCGAAGCGACACGGCTCCGGAGTGTGGCAGGCAGACGGCGGCTTCGAGACACAACGTGCCATCGACGCGGGCACGCGGGCACGGAAGGAGCTGCGTGAAGCAGCGCGCGCGCCGCGCTGACCATCAGCGGATGCGTCGTCCCCATCCGCCCGAGCGGTGCCGCCGCTCCAGGACGACCTGCCGGTCGGGTCAGGCGCGTCCGCGCTTCAGCCGCGGGCGAAGGCGGCGTAGCGACCGACATCCCTCAGCGGTGCCTCTTCCGGCCCGACGCGCTGCACGGGTCGATCCGGCCACCACACTGCGAGCAGAGTGACTCCGCGGCCAGCGCGAGCTCACGCGGGCGGAAGCAACACTCAATTCCCTACTCCAGCATCGCCCTCACCGCCTCGAGCTCGTCGCGGTTGACCGTGTGGCCCATGCCGGGATAGATGCGCTCATCCACCACAGCGCCCAGGCGGCGGAAGACGTCTGCCGTCTCGCGCACGCGTTCGACCGGGATGTGCGCATCGATGTCGCTGCACCCGAGGAACACCGGCACACTCTCGAGGCGGCCGGCGTAGTCACGGGCCGTGCCCGGAGGGCCAATCAGGCCACCGCTGAGCCCCACGACGGCGGCATACGGCATCGCGTGCTGTGCGGCGAACTCGAGCGAGAGGCAGGCGCCCTGCGAAAAGCCGAGGAGCGCGACGCGGGCGGGCGGCACGGACTGGCCACCCAGCCAGTGGATCAGCCCCTCGAGTACCCGCAGCGCCGAGGACAATCCCGGCTCGTTGCGCGGAATGGGTGACAGGAACGAGTACGGATACCAGGTGTTCCCCGACGCCTGCGGGGCCAGGTACGCGACATCCGGGAGATGCAATTCGGCGCCAAGGCCGAGGATGTCCTCCGCGGACGCGCCACGGCCGTGGACGCAGATCACGGCCAGCCGGGCGTCGGTGATCGCAGCGCCGCTCGTCAGAACCGGCTGGCCGGCGTGTGGGTCCTCGACGGGATTCGCCATGCTGTCCTTCTAGTGACCCGTTGGCGCGGGGCTGAAGCCCCGCGCTGCAGGAGACGTGGTCACTGTCGCGGGACTGAAACCCCGCGCCTCTTCCTGGCGAGGTGTGGGTCCGCGCTGCTGCGGCAGCGCGAACGCGACATAGTGCCCGCCGGAGTCCTTCGCGGCGCCCAGCTGCCCGGGCGGCTTGCCGCCGCCCGCAGGCGTCAGCACGAACTGCCTGCCGTTCACCTCGTAGGTGGCCGGCGTGCCGTTCCCGGAGAACGGCAGCGTCGCTTCCCACAGGAGCTCGCCGGTTGCCTTGTCGAACGCGCGGAACTTCCGATCGAAGTTTGACGCGCCGATGAACACCAGCCCTCCGGCGGTGACGAGCGGTCCGCCGTAGTTCTCGCTGCCGGTGTTGCGCATGCCCGCCGCCGCGAGCTCGGGGTACTCGCCGAGCGGCACCGTCCACGCAGACGCCCCCGTATCGAGGTCGATCGCGTTCAGCGTGCCCCAGGGAGGCGAGATGGCCGGATAGCCATCCGGGTCGAGGAACTTCCGGTATCCGGTGAAGCGGTACTTCAGATTCAGCGGCGACACCGAGCTCTCGCGGACCTCCCGGCTGTCGCCCGTCCGCAGGTACTGGACCAGCCCCTCGACCTCGTCGTCGGAAAGCGTCGGAAAGCCAGGCATGCGTCCGGCGCCCTGCCGGATGACGCGCGCGATGTCCTGCGCGGCGCGGCGTTCGCCCACGCCCACGAGCGAGGGCATCTGCGGCGGCTCGCCCTGCAGCTTGTCGCGATGGCACGCGGCGCAGTTGCGCAGGTACACCTGGCGCGCTGTGTTGCCCGCGGGGGAGAGCTCGAGCCGCCCCGTCCACGCCATTTCGTTGGCGTTGACGTACAGGAGGCCGGTCTCCGGATCGAATGCCGATCCGCCCCACTCCGCGCCCCCGTCGTAGCCGGGAAAAATGACCGTGTCGACGTCGACGGCAAACGGGGTGAACGGCCCGTCGCTCCGCATCTTGCGGAAGGCCGCGAGCACGGCGGAACGGGCCTCCGGCGTACGGCGCGTCAGAACGTCCTCGGTCAGCCGCTGGCGCGAGAACGGCGCGATCCCCGTCGGAAGCGGCTGCGTATCGGCCGCCACTTCGCCGGGTACGGTGCTCGGCGGGTAGCGGTGGTACCCGATCGGAAACAACGGCGTGCCCGTGGTCCGGTCGAAGAGGAACACGAACCCCTGCTTGCTGGTCTGCGCCACGGCGTCGATGCGCGTGCCGCCGCGCGTCACCGTGACGAGGCTCGGGGGAGCCGGGAAATCCCGGTCCCAGATGTCGTGCCGGACACCCTGGAAGTGCCACAGCCGCTTGCCCGTGGACGCATCCAGCGCGAGGAGCGAGTTCGCGAACAGGTTGTCGCCGGCGCGGTTCGCGCCATAGAAATCGGCCGCAGCCGATCCCGTCGGCACGTAGACGACGCCACGGCGCTCGTCGAGCGCCATGCCGGCCCAGTTGTTGGCGCCGCCGCTGTACGTCCAGGCATCCGGCGGCCAGGTGTCGTAGCCGAACTCGCCCGGATGCGGGATGGTGTGGAAGATCCAGCGCAGCGTGCCCGACCTCACATCGTAGGCGCGCACGTGGCCTGGCGCCGCCGGCAACCCTTCCGACACGCGCCCGCCGACGATCAGCAGATCGCGGTAGACGATCCCCGGTGTGGTCAGGCGTACGGACTGCGCCTCGGGCGGCCGGCCCAGGTCCGCGCGCAGATCGATCCGACCGTCGGCGCCGAAGCTCCTGATGACCTCGCCCGTGCGGGCATCCAGCGCGTAGACGTAGGACCCCTGTCCGGTGAAGATGCGCCGGTCCTTCCCGTCCGACCAGTAGGTGACACCCCGGTTGGCGCCGGTGAGGTTCATCCGGGAGTCGAATGCCCACCGCACGCTGCCGGTCCCGGCGTCGAGCGCGACGACCCGGTGCCGGGGTGTCACGGCATAGACCACGCCGTCGACGACAATCGGGTTCGTCTGCAGCCCGCCGGTCTCGTCGGGATCAAAAGTCCAGGCCACCTCGAGCTGACGGACGTTCGACCGGTTGATCTGGTCGTGACGCGAGTAGCGAATCTGTTCCGGGCCGCCGCCATACGCAGGCCAACTGCGGTACTCTGGTGCCTCCTGGGCCCGCGCGAGAGGTGCCGGCCGCTGACCGGCATAGGCGCCGCTCAGCACAGCGGCAGCCGTCAGGAACAGGAATGAGCGACCACGGATCGAACGGCAGGCCTTGGACAGCAGCACAGAGCATGATTCTTCGAAGCGCTGCGTGTTGCCAAGCGCAAAACCTCACCCG
>Ga0299913_10000954_pt1 | contig 20154 bp, 15 predicted proteins | sample RVTome_9_FD_201360 | JGI IMG/M metagenome (GOLD analysis project Ga0299913, IMG submission 201360) | Soil microbial communities from uranium-contaminated site in the Upper Colorado River Basin, Wyoming, United States - RVT155D38 (version 2) ... | reverse complement strand
CAGAAGGCGAAGGGGGCCGCGCAGTCGTCCATCGACTGGAGCAGAACCAAGGCGTTCTCGGCCCCCATCCCGCAGCAAGGCATCTACATCAACCTCGCGGGTCGCGAGCCCAACGGCATCGTGCCCCAAGCCGAATACGAATCTGTGCGCGAGGAGATCATCGACCACTTCACCGAGCTGCGCGATCCCGATGACGGCAAGCTCGTGGTGGACCGCATCTACAAGAGGGAAGAGGTGATCCACGGGCCGGAGGCCAAGGACGCACCGGATCTGTTCCCCGTGTGCCGCGGCTACAGCTACGAGCTCTCCGACGGCACCTACTCGCCGGGCATCCTCGACGATTACCGATCGCTGCCGCGCGGCTTCCATCAGGTGGACGGGGTCTTCGGGATCGCGGGGCCGGGCGTCCAGGCGCGCAAGGGACTGAAGGCGCACCTCTACGACATCGCTCCGACCGCGCTGTACCTGGCCGGGCTCAAGGTCCCCGAGATGGACGGGAAGGTCCTGACCGACCTCCTTCCCGCCGACCTCGTCGCCGGCCGACCGGTCGAGATCGAGCACATGAGCCTGCCTCTGGCAGGCGAGGGGGCCGAGGCCAAGCCCTACTCGGCCGAGGAGGAGGCGCAGATCGAGGAGTCTCTGAGGAACCTGGGCTACCTCTAGCTCGCCAGGGAGCCCTCACCGGGTAACCGGAGACGCGATAGGAACGTCTCAGGAGGGCTGACCCAACGAAGGGAGAGGGATGTGGCTACGGCAGCGAAGTCGCCCGTTCAGATGTTCACGCTGGTTTTCGGAGTCGTCTACGTGTTGGTGGGGCTCCTGGGTTTCGTCAACGATCCGATCCTCGGGATCTTCAACGTGAACCCGCTGCACAACGTCGTCCACCTTGCGATCGGTGGGGCCCTCGTCTTCTCGTCCAAGGACCACGCGACCGCGAAGACGGTGAGCCTCGTGGTGGGCGCGGCCTATCTGCTCGTCGCTCTTCTCGGATTCGTCGCGACGGACTTCATGGAGGACCTGCTCGACATCGACACCGCCGATAACTTCCTGCACCTCGGTTCCGGTGCGCTCGGCGTGTACTTCGGCACCGCCGGCGCGGAGATGTCGCGGCCCACCACCGCCTAGGAGAAGCTGCCTAAGCGCAGGGACGGCCGAAAGACCCGTGGTTGTGCAGAGAGAAACGGCGCTAGTGCTTGGCGGCGGCCTGACGAGCCATCTCGGGCTCGTCGACCGCGAACAAGAGCTCGGTCTCGCCGTTGCCCCGGTTCAACACGTAGGCCGCGGAGATGGCCACTCCGCTGTGGGCGAGGTCCCTGCAGTAGCGACCCAGCTCGCCGGGGCGATCGTCGAGCGTCACGGGCAGCACCGAGCGACAGCCGTCCACCTGGAAGCCGTTCGATTTCAGCATCTCGGTGGCGTCCTCTCCGTCGTCGACGACGAGATGAACGAAGCCAAGGCCGTTGTGAGAGGAGACCGAGAGCGTCTCGATGTTGACGCCCGACGCACCGAGGAGCTCGCCGATCTCGGCGAGAGCGCCCGGCTTGTCCTCGACGGTGAGGATGATCTCCTCGAGCATGCCGCGAGCGTACTCCTAACCAGGCGGGACCGGGAGCGCCCAAATGGAACTTGCCGGGCCCACAAGCAGGGGAAGCAGGCCGCGGGGACGAACCCTTCCAGGACGGTTGCGGCCACAGGATCTTGGATCTTATGAACGACGAGAGTCAGAAGCTCGCGTCCCTGGTCGAGCAGAACCCCGACGCGGTTTTCTGCCTCGATCCCGAGGGCGTCTTCACGGAGGTCAATCCGGCCGGAGAGCGCATCTCCGGCCATCCTCGCGATGCCTTGATCGGCACCCGGTTCTCGGAACTTCTCGACCCAGATGATCTCGAACGCGGGCTGTCGCTGTTCGCACGCGCTAGCCGGGGAGAGACGCTCGCCCACGAGACCCTCCGGATCCGCCACGCCGACGGGAGTGCCGTGCATCTGGGCATCAGCGCGTTCCCTTGGATGTTGAACGACCGCGTGGTCGGCCTCGTGGGGATCGGTCGCGACATCTCCGACCGCGTGCGCGAGCGGGAGGAGCTCACCGCCAGCAGGCAGCGGTACAAGAGCCTGATCGACTCGTCTCCGAACGCGATCGTCGTTCACGTCGAGCGACGCGTCATCTTCGTCAACGGCGCTGCCTGCGCGCTGGTGGGGGCTACAGGGCCCGAGGAACTCGTGGGCCGCGACGTCATGGACTTCATCCCCGAGGAGGACCGCGACCGCGTCCGGGCTCGGATCCGACAGGTGCTCGCAACGGGCTCCGCGCCCATCATCGAGGAACGCCTCATCGCGCTGGATGGATCGATGAGGCACGTCGAGATCGGGGCCGCCGCGATCTCCTTCGAGGACAAGGCCGCGATACAGCTGGTGATCCGCGATCTGAGCGACAGCCGTCGCAGCGAATCGCTGCTCCGCCAGATCGCTGAGAACGTGCGCGAGATCTTCTACCTGACGCGCCTCGATCCACCCGCGGCCCAGTATGTGAGCCCCGCATTCGAGGAGATCGTCGGACGCAGTCTCGAATCGGTTCTCGAGAACCCGGACACGTGGTGGGACGCGATCCACCCCGGTGACCTTTCGCGCGTGAAGCGCACGCACGAATCGAAGAAGGGCCTCGAGGCCTACGAAGTGGAATACAGGATCGTTCGACCGGATGGGGCCCTGCGCTGGCTGCACGAGCGCAACTTCCCCGTCCGCGACGACGAGGGAAAGGTTGTGAGCATCGCCGGGATCATCGATGACGTGACCGAGCGCAAGTTGCTCGAGGAACAGCTGTTCCAGTCACAGAAGATGGAATCGATCGGCCGTCTCGCCGGCGGTATCGCTCACGACTTCAACAACCTTTTGATGGTGATCCTCAACGCGGGCCGTTTCGTCGAGGAGGAGATCGGCCCCAAGTCACCCGCTCGCGACGACATCCAGCAGGTGATATCGGCGGCCGAGCGGGGGGCCAAGCTCGTCCGTCAGCTCCTCACCTATAGCCGCAAGCAACTCGTCGCACCCAAGGTCGTGGACGTGAACGACGTGATCGCCGACATGCGTGATCTGGTGCAGAGGACGATCGGGGAGGACATCGCCCTGTTGATCAACCTGCACGAGGGGGCGTGGCTCACAACGATCGATCCCAGCCAGCTCTCCCAGATACTCCTGAACCTCGCGGTGAATTCACGGGACGCGATGGCGAGGGGCGGCACGCTCGCCATCGAGAGCAAGAACGTCGTGGTGGACGAGGATTTCGCCATCAGGCATCCCGATATGGCGCCCGGCGCCTACGTCACTATCTCGGTCAGCGACACGGGGACGGGTATCCCACGCGAGATCGTCGACATGATCTTCGAACCCTTCTTCTCGACGAAGTCGAAGGCCGAGGCCACGGGTCTCGGCTTGTCGATGGTGTACGGGATCGTGAAACAGGCGGGAGGAAACGTCTCGGTCTACTCGGAACCCGGGATCGGGACGACCTTCAAGGTCTACCTGAAGGCCGCGGATCGTGAGGCCACGGTCCCGGACGAAAGGGCGCGGCCACCTCTCCGATCCGGTCGCGGGGAGAGGGTCCTGGTTGCCGAGGACGACCCCGCGGTGCTCGACGCCACCGTGAGGATGCTCTCTCGCCACGGCTACCAGGTGATCCAAGCGTCGAGCGGCGAGAAGGCGCTCGAGGTGGCACAGAACCAGCTCGAGCCCGTGGATCTGCTGCTGGCGGACGTGGTGATGCCGCAGATGTCGGGCCGCGAGCTCGCCAGCCACATGCGCGTTACCAGGCCGGAGACCAAGATCATCTTCATGTCCGGCTACACCGGCGACATGATCGGCCGTCACGGGGTTCTCGGGAGCCACGAGAACTACATCCAGAAGCCCTTCACGACCGAGGAGCTCCTCCGCAAGATAGGCGACGTTCTGTAGCTGCCGGGGTGGCTCGTGTGTCGACCGCTTCCGCTGCGGGCGGCGCTCTCCGCTCCGCTCACCCGCAAGCCTTAAGGGTTCGCTCCGGGAGATCGCCGTCCTCGCTCCCGCTATGGCGCCGCCCGACCGACCACCTATTCGCAACCTCAGAGCGGCCTGTCTTGGCTTCGTCGCGTTAGGAGGCGCCTTCGGCTGACGTTACTGCGCGGAGGGTGCGCCACAGGATCCAGAGGTCGAGCGACAACGACCAGTTCTGGATGTAGAAGAGGTCGTAGCGAACGTAGTCGGCGAACGACGTTTCGGTGCGTCCGCTCACCTGCCACAGCCCGGACATCCCCGGCTTCACCTTGAGGCGATTGCGGACCCAGTCGTCGTACTGCTCGACCTCGCTGGGGAGAGCGGGGCGAGGCCCGACGAGGCTCATCTCACCCCTCAACACGTTCCACAGTTGCGGCAGCTCGTCGAGGGAGTAGCGCCTGAGCTTGCTGCCGACCTTCGTGATGCGCGGATCCTCGGTCAGCTTGAACAGCAAGCCGGGGCCCTCGTTGAGATGTTCGAGCTCGGCCCTCTTCTGTTCCGCGTCCCTGATCATCGTGCGGAACTTCCAACAGACGAAGTGCTCGCCGTCGCGGCCCACCCGGGTCTGTTTGAAGATCACCGTGCCCTCCGAATCCCGTTTGATCGCGATCGCGATCGCGGCGAGCAGTGGGGACAGAACGAGCAACCCGAACGCGGACCCGAACACGTCGAGAGCGCGCTTCATGGTGCGCTGCAACCGGTTCATGCCGGTGCGCCTCACATACAGCAGGGGCACGCCGGCGACCGACTGGACGATCATGCGCGAGGCCATGAGGTCGATGGTTCCCGAGGTGATCTGCAGATCGACATCGATGTCCTGCAGTTCCCAGAAGAGGCGGTTGAGACTCCCCGTATCGAACGCCGTTGCGGCCACAAGGACCAGTCCCGCGTTGTGACGAGCGATCAGCTCCTTGAGGTCCGTCGTGCCCCCGATGATCTTCTGATCGTCGGAGACGGGGTGACCTATGGGCAGTTCGTCGTCGATGAAGCCGATGACCCGGTAGCCCAGCCATCCCTCGCGCTCGAGGGTGCGTGCCACGGTGCGCGCTTCGTGGTTGGCGCCGAGCACGATCGTCCGGGTCTCGTCCCCGCCCCGCCGACGCATGAAGTGAAGGATCTTGCGCACCACCAGGCGCTCGCCTCCGACGAACGCGAACCCCGTCATCATGGCGAGCAGGGCCCACCCGCGGGCAAGGTTCATGTTGAAGGCCGAGTCTGCGATGAAGACGATCACCGTCCCCGCGACGACGCCGTGGAAGACCTGTTTGAACTCGTTGACGGGGCCGAGCACCTGGCGAGGCTCGTACAGTCCGTAGACGTAGAACAGCAAGATCCAGAAGGGGGCGGCGAGCAGGGTGACGGCGGTGTAGTCGAAGCGCGCCGCCGGCGCGCCCTCCATGATCTCGAAGCGGATGACCGTGGCCGCGAACATCGCGGCCGTCACGGCAAGTGCATCGGCGAGGACCCGGAGAGCGATCCTCTTGGCGCTGCGCCTCTTGAGCGGCCCTCGTCCGGGGGTCGGTGTGCTCTCCAGGACGGGTGCCGGAGCCGGTTGCGCCATCAGAGGTAGCCGAGCCCCCGCAGGGATTCTTCGATCATCGCTTCCTCCTCCGCCGAGTACGGCGAGGCCTCGTCCTTGGAGGCCGATGATAGGGGCGAGGTCTTCTTTAGAGGGTGATCCGTGAGGTGACGCGGATCGAACGCATCGGCCATCAGGTTGCCGTCCAGGCCCTCGGGGACGTCCAGGCCGGCCTGATAGAGCAGCGTCGGCAGAACGTCCATCACGTGTGCCTGGAGCGAGCCCGATACGACGGTGCCAGGTCCGGCTACGACCACGATGCCGTCCGGGTGGTGCACGCCGCGCGGGAGATGACTCACGTCCGAGAAGGGCTCGCGATGGAACAGTTCGTCGTCGAGCTCGAAGCGGTGGTCGCGCAGCACCGGAAGGACGTCGGGGGCGCCCTCGAGGGCGTCCCCGTGGAAGACCTCCTGGCTGAGGTGGACGCGATCGGTGGCAGGTCGGCCATCGGGTGCTTGGAGGCCTTGGAGGCGCGTCTTGAGCTCGGCCTTGAGGGTTTCGGCGTCGCCGGGGTCGACGATGCCCCAGCGCTCGCGTCCCTTGAGGTTCAGGTAGACGCCTTGCTGAGGGATCGGGGAGGCGAAGGCGCGGGTAGCGGACCAATCGATCGCGGCGAACGTCTTGCCCTTCGCCTCGCGTGCGACCTTGCGAGGCAGGACGCGCTTCGCCAGCGGCACCAGGGCGCGGGCGGCTCCCGTCTGCATCGCGCGCGCGACCGGCTTGATCTTCAGGTACCCCCATCGCGCGAGGAGAGCGTTCACGTGCACGCTGACCTCCCAAGCGGTGAAGCCATGGTCGGAACAGACGATCACTCCACCATCACCCGCGGCATCGGCCAACAGCCCGACGATCCGGTCCATGGCCGCGAAGCACTCGACGACGCGCTCTTCGATCTCGGGATGTCCGGCGGCGGAGCGATCCATGTAGCGGTAATAGACGTGCTGCAGGCGGTCGGGTGCCTCCAAGACGGTGAACACCAGGTCGACGGGATGCTCCTCGAGCAAACGCGCCAGAACCGTCTCGCGCTGGCGGATCGACGCCAGACCGCGGTCGGCAAGTCCGGTGTCGCGCCAGTCCGTCTCGTAGTTCGCGTGCAGGTCCAGGACGTAGTCGGGCGCCCAGCCGAGGATCTTGGATTCGAGCTCGCTCGGGGTCGCGAAGCCACGCTGACGTTCGCCGTAACCGGGTGTCAGCATCCCGGACACCATCCATCCGTCGAGCGGGCGCGGCGGGTAGGTCAGCGGGACGTTATAGATGCCGCAGGTCGCTCCTTGAGCGTTGGCGATCTCCCACAGCGTGGGCGACCTGACCTTGCCCGAGTGCATCAGCTCCTGCTGCTCCGCCTGGGCGTGGCCCTCGATGAACCCGTAGATACCGTGCCGTCCCGGGTTGACGCCGGTTATGGCGGACGTCCACGCGGGAGGCGTGTAGGTAGGGATCGTCGAGGCAAGGGTGCCCGAGGCGCCTCGAGCGCGCAGCTCTGCCAGCCGCGGCATGACGCCCTGCTCGATGAGTGGATCGAGGAGGTGCCAGGCCGCGCCGTCGAGCCCGATAACGACCGCGCGTGGCATAGATCGCAATCCTAGGTGGCTAGGACCTTCGCCCCCAGCTCCCTGACGACGTCTACCAGCAGATCGACGTCGGCCTCCTGGGTCCGCCAGTTGACGAGAGCAGGGCGCAGGGCGCGCTTGTCCTCGTAGAGCGTCCCCGTGACGAAGACCCGTCCGTCGGCGAGGAGAGCGTCGAGGAGGCGCTCGTTCAAGGCGTTCAGCTCCTCCTCCGGCACCTCGGGTGGGCGGAATCGGAAGCACACGATGTTGAGCTTCACCTCTGCGAGGAGCTCGAGATCCGGAGCCGCGTCCACGCGAGCCGCGATCCGTTGCGCCAGGTCCAGATGGCGTTCGATCATCGCCCGGTAGCCGGAGTGGCCGTAGGCGCGCAAGGTCGCCCACACCGTCCACGCCCGTGCGCGTTGACTCGCTTCGGGCTTCATGAAGGCCAGGTTGGGGGTGTCTTCACCGGCTCTGAGATACGCCGCCGAGACGCCGAACGGTCCTGCCAGATACGACACATCGCGCACGAACGCGAAGCCGCAGTCGTAGGGGACGTTCAACCACTTGTGCCCGTCGGAGGTGACCGAATCCGCGCGTTCGGTTCCCGCCAGCAAGGGGGCGGTGCGGGGCGAGAGCGCACCGAACAAGCCGAACGCTCCATCGACGTGGACCCACGTGTTGTGCTGCCGCGCGATGTCGATCATCTCGGCGATCGGGTCGAAGTCGCCCGTGTTCACCTCGCCTGCGTTGGCGATCACGATCGCCGGGGCGCCGCCCAGTTCCTCCAAGGCGCGTCCGTAGGCGTCGACGTCGAGCCGTCCGGCCTCGTCGCGCGCGAACTTCCGCACCGTGTTGCGCCCGATCCCGAGCATCGCGAGGGCCTTGTGGCTGCTTCCGTGCAGGTACCCGCTGGAAAGGACGGGGACCCCAGGCAGTCCGGCGAAGCCCTCGTCGTCGACATCGCGGCCGTGCTGTTGTGCCCACCACCTTCGGCCGCAGGCGAGGCCGGTGAAGTTCGCCATGGTCGCTCCGGTCACGAGGACCCCGCCCCACGAGGAGGGAAGCCCGAACATCTCTCGCAACCAGGCCACGACCACGAATTCGAGACGAGACGCGACCGGCCCGCACACATCCAACCCGACGTTCTGATCGAGCGTGGAGGTCACCCAGTCGGCGGCAAGGGCTGCCGGGGTCGCGCCGCCGATCACGAACCCGAAGAAACGAGGCCCTGCCGAATGCACCGCTCCCTCGCGCGCCTTGTCGAAGATCTCTTGGAGGGGGGCGAGCGCGCCCTCGCCGTCTTCGGGAAGCTTGATGTCGAACGACGCGGCGACCTCGTCCACCCGAGGAGAGCGCACCGGCGCAGTGCTCGTCCACTCGAGATAGCGGGTTGCCTCCTTCGCCACGTAGGCCAGGAGCTTCTCGACGTCGGGTTCAATCATCCGAACCACACCTTCCGGACGAGGGCTCGAGCATCGGACTCGGAGAGATCGGCTTCCTCCAGGATGGTGAACCGGCCCGGCCTGGTCTGCGGCGCGCGCTGGAGGATCGCGACCGTCTGGTCCTCGTCGAGCCCCAGCGTCGAGGGATGGTCGGGGAGCCCGAGTCTCCGCAGCCGGGATCGGAAGGCCGCGTGATCCTCGTCGTACAGCGCAACGGAGACCACGCAACCGAGAGCCACCTGTGCGCCGTGTAGCGCAACCCCGCCGTGCAACTCGTCGATCGCGTGCGAGAACTCGTGCTCCCCACCCGATGCGGGACGAGACGAGCCTGACACGATCATGGCGTAGCCGGACAGGATGAGCGAATCCGCTAGGCGACGGTAGAAGCCATGGTCGTTGGCCGAGGTGCCCACGTCCGTGTCCAGCGCGGGTTCGATCGCTTCGAAGGACTCCACGGAGAGGTCCCAGGCTCTCTGGTGGATGTCCTCGAGTCCCCGCTTCGCGGCGAGGGCCCAGTCCCGAAGGGCCAGCGGGTTGGCCAGGATGTCTCCGATGCCCGCCGCGACCGACTCGATCGGCGCGCGGACGAGGGTCGGCAGAGAGAGGAACACAGCGCGGGGGGTGACGGCCCCCAGGCTCTCGGTCCGGCCCGTCTCGTTCGGGACCACGGCGACCGGCGAGCAGATGCCGTCGTGCGCGAGTTGAGTTGGCACGCAGACGAGACCCACCCCCGCCCGCGCCGCTACCAGTTTCGCGATGTCCAAGGTCCGGCCGCCGCCAACGGCCACCACGGCGTCCACTCCGCTGCGATGCGCGGTGGAGCCGAGGCTGGCGGCCCACGCCTGATCTGGTTTGACGCCCTCGGGAGCCACCGGAGCGCGCGGCCCCGACAGCGATGCCGCCAGTTTCTCGCCGAAGCGCGAGCAGATGACGAAAGGCGCCTCGACACTCAGGTCTCTGAGGAACGCAGCCAGCTCGTGGGCGGCTGCGGACTCCTCGGTTGACTCGTGGAAGTGGATCCGGGGGAAATCCACGTACTACGCGGTCTGCTTGGTGGCCTTGCGCGACTGAAGGATCGCCACCGCCCGATCCACATCCTCGGGAACATCGACCTCCGCGTATTCGCCGATCTCGACCCGCGCGGAGCGCGCGTCGATGTCTCCGAGGATCGCGGCATACACGTCCTCGTAGTAGCCGGCGGTTCGCGCACGCCACTCCCACTCGGTGGCGACGTTCAGGTAGGCGCGAGCCGCGGCGTGCCGGACGAGAGAGACGCCCGCGTACTCACCGTGACTGCGCGCGAGCTTGACGTCTTTGCCTATCTGCACGATGCGACCGTTGCCGATCTCGACGCGCATGTCCTCTTGATCGAGCAACCGAGTGGGGCGCTCCTGAACCGCCAACACCAGGTCGCCCGGCGTGGCGAGCACGCGCCGAAAGACATCGGGCGCGACCACGATGTCGCTGTTCACGACGAGGGCGTCGTACCCGGGGACCTGATCGAGCGCGACGCGCAGACTGTGGAAGTTCCCCCACGAGGCGTAGCGAGCGTTGAAGACGTACGTCGTGGTCCCCGTCGTCCACCGTTCGTCCACGAAGCTCTGGATCGCGGGGGCATCGAACCCGGTCACGACCACGAGGTCGGTGACCCCGGTCTCGGCCAGTCCCGCCAGGAGGTGGTGAAGCATGGGCTCCTCGTCGCCCAAGGGCAGCAACGCTTTGGGCCGGAGCCCTCCCATGCGAACCCCGCGGCCCGCGGCCAGCACTATCGCTTTCACTCTCGCCATGAGACCTCCAGAACGGTGTCGCGCTTCAAGGGGCGGTCGTACTCGAGGACGTTCCCCATGCGTTTGAATCCCCGCGCCTTGATGCCGGATGCGCCTTCCGGGAGCGTGATCCCGACGAGTATCCGTTCGGGACGAACGCGCGGTTGGCGCTGGATCGTCAGCTTGTAGACCTTACGACCTCCGACCGTCCGTACCACGTCGGGCACGACGTATCCGAGGTCGAAGGAACCGCTCTCGCCGGGCGGGATCTCGAGGGTCGTGCTCCAGACCTTCTTGCCCTTCTCGAAGTGCTCGGCGGGCCGGTCGGGGGCGGGCCACGTCGCCGCACCTGGAGGGGTCTCGAGGCGCGTGCCCGCGACCCGGGCGAGGCGAAGTTCGGCGTTCTCGGGCACGTAGACGTTGAGCATCGGACGGTGGAAACCGTTCGTCTCGATCCGCTTGCCGGAATCGCCCATCGGGTAGATCGGCTGCGGGAGGAAGACGCGGTTGGCGACGGCTGCAGAGACGGACACGGCCGCGTCGTCGCCGTCGAACTGCACGTTGTAGGTCGTGGTGTTGTCGGCGAAGTAGTCGAGCTTGTTGCCTCCCACGTTCTGCTCCACGACATACAGGTAATCGGAACGCCTCGCGCGTTCGATCGCGCCGTCCCAGTTCATCAACTCGACGAACGCCTGCTCGGCAGGATCGGCCAGCCAGATCTGCATGTGCTTCTCGGCCAGCGCGTCGCCGAAGCCCGTCGCCAGCTCGGTCGGGCGTTTCGGCTTGACCATGTTGTCGTAGAAGCCGTCGACCACGGCTTCTAGATGGTTACGTCGGACCCGGGGGATCGGGTAGGAGGCGTACGCCTTGTAGATCAGGAAGTGCAGGATCCGGTTGGCGGTCACGTAGTTGCCTCTACGGCCCCCGACGGTGGTGTGGAACTGGCCCACGCCCGGCATCAGCTTCTGCATCAACACCGGGTCCACCGCGAAGACGCCGTCGATGTCGGGGAACCCGTCGCTGCTCGCCTGTGCGTAATCGATCGTCAGTTGGGCAGACAGCGGCCAGTCCGGTGACCAGTTCGCATTGCCGAACCGCTGAGCGTCCGCGATCGCCTGCACGTACCAGGCATCCTCCGGTAGAGGGATCGTGACCTGCCGACGGTCCCTGTCGAGGTTGTAGATGGTTCCGCCCACGGCCTTCAGCAGCTTGGGCTTGCCGTCGACTATCTGCATCAGCTTGAACTGGAGCAGGGCGCCACCCGGCCCCCGTTGCTCCGCGGAGTTCTGCATCCCGAACATGTACATGCGAGGCCCCTCGGCCCCGAGCATCCCGGGGAGAACCTCGAACCCTGCCTCCGCTTTGGCGAGGACCCGATCGGTCTCTTTTGCCTTGTCGATGCCGTCGGTGACGCGGGCGGCCACACGCCCGGGAAGTCGCCCCAGCCTGACCTCGCCGAGCTCGCGGGCGACGCCCTCGATAGCCGTGCGCACCTCGCCGATCGTGCGGCCGATGTCGGCGATCCGATCGAGGCGGATCCGGGCGCCTCCCTCGGGATCCTCCTCGTCCCTCGCGATCACCTTCTCCGGGCCTCGCAGGGCGTTCTGAGCGACGTCCAGGGTGCCCGCCGCCGCCGCGCTGGAGAGCTCCGCGGCTCGCACGAGGTGCTCGGCCTCGGCCATCAGGTCGCCTATCACCGGAAGGCCTTCACCCAGGTCGAATACGGGGCCCCCGTCCCTCAACCCCGAGCGGGCCCGCAGCGCGGCGGCCTCCCCGGCGAGGGTGGCATAGCGCGCCTCCTTCATCGCAGTCGCCTGCAGGGCACGCTCGGCTGCGGCGAGGTGGTCGGCAGCCTCCAACAGCCCGCTCGCGAGGCGCCAGGGAGCCGACAGCATCGAAGCCCAGAGAGCAACTCCGGCGAGGCCTAGCAGGAAGAGGGCTAGGCGTCCGAACGCGCCCGAGCCGCGGCTTCGCGAAGAGACGGCGCTACCTCCTTCGCGAACAGTTCGATCGAGCGCGCCGCGGGCTCCGCATCCATGCCGGGATAGAAGAAGCGGAGCACGAGGTGACCCTCGGGGTAGCGCCCGAGGGACTCGGCAAGAGGAACCAAGAAGGCGCGTACCTCTTCGGGGGTTCCGAAGGCGGTGGTCCTGCGGATGTCGTCTTCCGCCGGGGGAGCGACCTCGAGGGGCCTGCCGGCCACGTCCGTGCCGGCCCGCCAGCCCGCGTAGACCCCCAGTTGATGCCCGATGCCGGCGCGGACCATCGGCCAGTCGCGCTCGGGGTCGTCGGTCACGAAGGCGTTCTGCAGGACGCCGACGATCGGCAGGCCCTGGCGTCCCGCGGCGGCGCGTTCCGCAGCCGCCATCTCGAAAGCTTGCGCGATCCGCTCGGGCTGAGCGCGCGACGAGAGGTAGCCGTCACCGATCCGTCCTGCTCGCCGGATCGCGTCGTCGACGAACCCACCGATCAGGAGGGGGGGCACGCGCGCCGGCTTCGGCATGACGGACATGTCCTCGTAGTGGTAGTAGCGACCCCAGAAGTCGAAGCGCTCCTCGCTCCAGGCGAGACGCAGGATCTGGACCGCTTCGATCAGGCGCCGGACGCGCGACTCGATCTCGATGTCGAAGGCGCGGAACTCCTCCTCGCGCCATCCGATGCCCAAGCCTGCGATCACCCTCCCGTTGGAGATCTGATCGACGACGCTGAAGTCCTCCGCCAGCCTGATGGGATCGTGGAACGGCGCCAGCACGACCCCCGTGCCGAGCTCGATGCGCGCGGTCGCCGTCGCGAAGGCGGCCAGCAAGGGAAGCAAAGACGGCAGGTATCCGTCGCCCGAGAAGTGGTGCTCGGATACCCAGGCGGAATCCAGTCCGACGTCCTCGGTCAGTTTCGCGAGCGCGATCGAGTCGCGGTACTCCTGGTGGAAGGTCCGCCGCGTCCCCGAGGGCATCTGGCCGGTGTAGAGGCCGGTTCCGATCTTCACCGTCACGGACCCGAAGATATCCGTAGGAATGTCTAGCGAAGGTCCTTGTCGGCGGCAGCCTCGGCGACCATGCTGCGGTGGATGCCACGCCCCAACGAGACCGAGAAGATCGTCAAGCTGTGCCCGAGCTGCGGCAAGGAGATGAAGATGGTCGTCCTGCCGGCCTTCGGGCGCCTGCTCCTCTGCGCCGGTTGCGAGCTCGGGATGGCGGGCGCCGCCCTGTTTCGGTGGAAGGAACAGGACGAGGGCGAGGAGCAGCCGATCGACCTACGCGAGACGCAGGACCAGAGGTACCGCAGCCACAAACCCTGTCCGGAATGCGGAGAGCGGATGTGGGCCCTCACCGAGGTCGGCTACGGCACCCGGCATCAATGCGAGGACTGCCGCCTCACCGTGATGTTCGGAGGCACGATCGCACGATGGAAGGGGCCGCGCCCGGTCCACCTTGAGGACCCCACCAAGGTCTAGCTCGCCCGTGCCGTACGAGCGCCCGGAGCGAAACCCGAGTTGTGGGCTACTTCTTGGGGACCTTGTAGGAGATCGTCTGGACCGTTGAATCGATGATCGTGGTGTTGAGCGAGCGCTCGGCGTAGTGCGACACCCAACAGATCGTGCAGATGTTGTCGGGCCCCTGGGTGATCAGCGAGCCCGTCTTGGCCTTGATCGTCTTGAGCGGCACCAGGACCGTGAACGACATAGCTGCTGGGTCCCAGACGCCCTCGAGGTAGCCGACGACGGGGCAGTTCACCGTCTGGAGGGGGAGCGAGGAGTCCGTGACGCACTCGCCCTCGAGCCGGAAGTGGCCGTTGACGTCCACCCGGCCCACGCGTTCGGTGGTCTGACCCCCCAACACGTCGGGCTTGCCGATGTCGGCGCTCTTCACGGTGATCCGGAAGGGGCTCTTTCCGTTTACCGAGAAGTTCCAGAGGAAACGGGTTGCCTCGGGCATCGAACCCATCGGGGGCATGTCGTGGTGGGCGACCGTGAACTCGAGGTTCTTCCCCTTCTTCACGATCGAGCCGGAGGCGATATCCCAACCCGCGGGGATCGACTGGCCCAGCCCTTGGCCGACATCGGCATCGCCCGCGGGGTCCTCCCACACGGTGACTGGCTTGGCCGCGCCTGCAGGAAGAGCGAACGCGGTGAACGCCGCGAGTGCAAGGAGAGTGGAAACGATCCTCTTCATGTCGGGGTCTCCTATCTCGGGATCTTGTAGGGGGTGGTCATCGTGGCGAAATCGATGATCGAGTGAGGGGTGAGGGAGCGCTCCGCGTACTGCGGGACCCAGCAGATGACACACGAGGTACCTGCGGCCGCTCCCGTGCCTGCACCGATCGTCTTACCCGGCTTGGCCTTGATCGTCTTCAACGGGAGGATGACCGTGAAGGACGCGGAGGCCGGGTCGAAGACGCCGTCGAGGTAGGCGATCGTTTCGTAGATCGGAGTCGTTAACACGCCGATCGGCGGCTGGTCTTCCCATATCTCCAGCCGGAACTGGCCGTCGAGGTAGATCTGACCGACCCTCTCTTCACCGTTCGGACCGCTCAGGGGGTCCGGCTTGCCGATGTCGGCGGACTTCACCGAGAAGCGATACTCCTTGCCCGCGACGTTGATGTGCCAGAGGAACCTGAACCCCTCGGGAAGGCTCCCGCTCGGCGGCATCGCCGCGTGCGTGACCGTGAACTCGAGGTTCTTGCCCTTACGGTCGATCGTTCCCGAGACGAGATCGAACCCGGCCTGGTCCGCGCCCGGAACGGCCGCGCCCTGACTGGCAACACCCGCGTCACCGGAAGGGTCCTCGAAGACCGTCTTCGGCTTCGCGCCCGCGTCGGTCACGAGTCCTGCAAGGAGTCCCACGCACAGTGCCAGTGAAAGGATCTGCTTCATCTCTCGTCTCCCATTCAGTGCTCTCGTACCTGCATCGGTCGCCGCCTAGGACTTGGGTCCGTTCCACCTGAGGATGTCGATGCCGCGGTTGTAGTCCACGGCGTAGAGGATCTTGTCGGTCGCCCAGTACACGGCTCCGGTCGAGCCCGCGAACGGCATGAACCAACCGATCTCCTCGATCTTGCCCTTGGGGCTCACGTCGATGAAACGCGTGCCGTGCTCGAAGAACGCGGCCGCCACGATGCCGCCGTTGTCGAAGTGCGGCGAGGCCTCGTGCCAGTGCGACGAACAGCCCGCTTGGTTCGCCGCGGGTCGCCCGTCGATGTAGGCGCCGTTGGTCATCCGGTACTTGTCGATCAGCTTGAAGGTGTTCGTCTTGCGGTACTGCGACGCGTCCCATGTCATGAAGGCGCCCGTCGTTTCGTTGCACTGCGCCCGGAAGTTGGTCTCGCTCGCCATCAACAGGAACTTGTCCCTCGCGTTGTTGGCCCATCGGGCCGTATGAACGACCGCCGAATCCTTATCCTGCGCGACGGCGAGAAGCTTCGGCTTCGTGGGGTTCTTGCGTATGTCGAGGAACATGATCGGGTTGGAGGCAGTCAGGACGAGGCCCGGAGCGACCTCTTCCACGTCGTGTCCTCCGCTGGGAGCCGGCAGGCCATCGCTCCACTTCTTGTCCAGAAGCTTGGGCTTGGTCGGGTTCCGAAGGTCGATCAGCTTGCCGTCGGAGCCCCACGCCCACTGACAGTCGAGGACGCAGCTGGTCGTGTGCGATGCGGCCCCGACCACCTTCGAGATGATCGTCGGGTTGGTCTTGTCTTCGACGTTGACGATGTACAGGGCGTTCGTGGCGACCTCGGGCTGCCCGTCGGCAGACGCGGTCACCTGGTTGGGGATCACGAGGATCTCGCCGTTCGTGTCGAGGTCCTCGCGCGAGAAGAGCCACTCCTGAGGCATCGGAAGGACGCCGGTGAGCTGGGGGTTCACCGGGTCCTTGATGTCGAAGATCATGATCTTGTTCTGATCGTTGGCGTAGAAGTACTTGCCTACGATCCGGCCGCCCACGCCGTCCTGCGCCAGCGGGATGTGCGCGATGAACTCGACGTTGTCGGACGAGATCCCACCTGTGGAGGGCCCCATCTGGAGCGACGCGCTGGCGCCGCCGGTGAGGACCAGCGTCATCACGGCAAGGGTTGATACGACGAGCTTGCGCACTCGGTGTCTCCCGTTTCGTCCGTCTGCCATCCAGGAGATTCGCCCGCCAGCGCCCTCTTCCTGCCACCCCGTATGAGCGCAGCGAGCGGCACCGCCCCGGACCCGGGAGCCTCTGAGTGCGCGCAGGCGCACGAAGCGAGCAACCAGCACCGCCCGAAGGGCGGTCCGGGCCGCGTGGTCCCGGGGTCGGGGTGGGGACGCACGCTGCGCGGTGCCGCCGCGGAGCGGGGCTAGGGGGCGATCAGGTCCGCTATCTCGCCGATCATGTGGGAGAGGTCGAAGTCTTTGGGGGTGTAGACCTTGGCCACTCCTAGCTCGAGCAGCTTGCGCTCGTCCTCCTCGGGGATCACTCCGCCGACGATGACCGGCACCTCCGAGGGGTCGACGCCCTCGGCGCGGAGGCGGTCGAGTACCTCTGGGACAAGCAAGCCATGGGCGCCCGACAGGATCGAGAGGCCGATCACGTGCACGCCTTCCTCGACGGCCGCGGTTGCGATCTGTTCTGGCGTCAGCCGGATGCCTTGATAGACGACCTCGAAGCCCGCGTCGCGGGCGCGCAGCGCGACCTGTTCGGCGGCGTTGCTGTGACCGTCGAGCCCGGGCTTGGCCACGAGCATCCGCAGCTTCGGCACGCCCGCCCTTCTCGCCGCCTCGCTCACCTTGTCGCGCGCGGCGAGCAGTCCGGCCGGTTGCGCTCCTGCAACCGACGCGTTCATCCCGGTCGGCGGGCGGTACTCGCCGAAGACCTCGCGTAGCGCGTCGGCCCATTCGCCCGTGGTCACTCCGGCACGGGCGGCGGCGATCGAGGCCTCCATCAGCTCCTCGTCCGTTTGCGCAACGCGTCGCAGATCGTCCAGCGCTGCACGCACGGGTCCGTCGTCGCGCTCCGCCCGCCACCGATGGAGGCTGTCGATCTGCTCGGCCTCGGCGGCAGGGTCGACCCGCTCGAAGGCGAGCTCGTCGAAACCTTGGGTCAGAGGGGATGTCTCGGTTCCCTCGTAGCGGTTCAATCCCACGATGGTCTGTTCCGCGGCCTCGATCGCCCGTCGTTTCTCGGCATGCATCGAGACGAGACGCTCCTTCATGTAGGCGATCGCCTCGACGGAACCACCGCGCTCCGAGACGCGGCCGACCTCCTCCCAGGCGAGGGTGGCGATCTCGTCGGTCTTGGCCTCGATGACCTTCGATCCCTCGAAGATGTCTTCGTATTCGAGCAGGTCGGTCTCGTAGGCGAGGATCTGCTGCGCGCGCAACGACCACTGCTGATCCCACGCGCGGGGGAGTCCCAGCGCCTCGTTCCAGGCGGGAAGTTGCACGGCGCGCGCGCGAGCGTCCTTGCTCTGCGTGACCGCGAGCATCTCCAACAGGATCCGGTAGACGTTGTTCTCGGGCTGCACGCTCGTGAGGCCGAGCGAGTTCACCTGGACGCCGTAGCGGAAGCGACGGAACTTCGGGTCGTCGATCCCGTATCGCTCGGAAGTTATGCGATCCCACAGGCGGTTGAAGGCGCGCATCTTGCAGGTCTCTTCGACGTAACGGATGCCCGCGTTGCAGAAGAACGAGATGCGTCCGACGAGGCGCGGCAGGTCGTCGTCGGATACGCGGCCCGTCGCCGTGGCGGCGTCGAGCACCGCGATCGCGTTCGACAGCGCGTAGGCGACCTCGAGGACGGGATCGGCCCCGGCCTCTTGCAGGTGATAGCTGCACACGTTGATCGGGTTCCACTTGGGCGTGTTGTGCAGCGTCCACGTGATCACGTCGCTCGTTAGGCGGATGGACGGCTCGGGCGGGAAGATGTGGGTCCCGCGCGACAGGTACTCCTTGAGGATGTCGTTCTGCGTCGTCCCGGCGAGAGCCGCCCGCGCGGCCCCCTGCTCCTCGGCCACCGCGACGTAGAGCGCCAGCAGCCACATCGCCGGAGCGTTGATCGTCATGGAGGTGTTCATCTCGGCCAGGGGGATCCCGTCGAAGACGGTCCGCATGTCGCCCAGGTGGCCGATCGGGACGCCGACCTTGCCCACCTCGCCCTTCGCCATCAGGTGGTCGGAGTCGTAACCGGTCTGAGTGGGCAGGTCGAAGGCCACCGACAGCCCCGTCTGGCCCTTGGCCAGGTTCGCCTTGAAGCGGGCGTTGGTGGCCCGGGGCGACGCGTATCCCGCATAGGTGCGGAATATCCAGGGCCGGTCCCGTTCCTGAGCAGCCATAGGAACGCAATCGTAGGCTCTCGGCCCCGAACCGAAATTTTCTTACTCAGGTCCATTCTGCGGAGGTCCACATGGAGATCACGAAGGTCGGCGTCGTCGGTTGCGGAACGATGGGCTCGGGCATCTGCGAGATGGCCGCCCGGTCCGGGTTCGAGGTCATCTTCAGTGAGGTGAACGACGAGGCGGTGTCCGCCGGACGAGAGCGCATCCAGCGCAGCGTCGAGCGGATGGTCGAGCGCGGCCGCATGGAACGCGCCGAGGCCGACGGGATCCTCGAACGCATCTCGTCCACGACCTCGGTAGCGGAGCTCGCCGATTGCCAGCTCGTGATCGAGGCGGTGCCCGAGCACCTCGACCTCAAGAAGCGGGTCGTCACGGAGCTGGACGGGGTCCTCCCTCCGGATGCCTTGATCGCGACCAACACCTCGTCGCTCCCCGTCATCGACATGGCGGTCGCGACGAACCGACCCGATCGGGTGATCGGCTTCCACTTCTTCAACCCGGCTCAGGTGATGAAGCTCGTCGAGCTGGTGCGCACCGTAGCCACGGACGAGTCGGTCGTCGACGCCGCGCGCGAGTTCGCGAAGACCCTCGGCAAGACTCCGGTCGTCGCGCGCGATCGCGCCGGCTTCATCGCGAACCTCCTTCTGTTCCCGTATCTGAATTCGGCGGCGCGAATGTTCGACCAGGGATACGCGTCGCGCGAGGACATCGACGCGTCCATGAGGTTCGGCTGCGGGCATCCGATGGGCCCCCTCGAGCTCTTGGACCTGATCGGCCTCGACTCGTCCTACGAGATCTGCGAGGCGTTGTGGCGCCAGTTCCGCGACGAGACCGACGCGCCGACGCCGCTGCTCAAGCAGTACGTGGTGGCGGGGTACCTCGGACGGAAGTCGGGCCGCGGGTTCTACCGGTACGAGGCGCCGGAGTCCGCCGCCGTGGCCGACGCGGTCGCTCCCGAGGCCGACGCCGCGCCGTCGGGCATCACCAAGATCGGCGTCGTGGGCACGGGCCTGATGGCCTCGGGCATCGCGGAGGTCGCCGCGAAGGCCGGCAACGAGGTGATCCTCCGCGGCCGTAGCGAGGCCTCGATCAAGCGCTCCAAGGGGGCCGTCGAGAAGAGCCTGTCGAAGGCTGTCTCCAAGGGGAAGCTCGAACAGGTACAGGCCGACGAGATCCTCGGTCGCATCACCACGACCCTCGAGTTCTCGGACCTCGCGGAGGTCGACCTCGTCGTCGAGGCCGTGGCCGAGAACCTTCCGATCAAGCTCGATATCTTCAAAGAGCTCGATGCATCGACGAAGCCGGACGCCATCCTCGCGACCACGACGTCATCCCTGCCGGTGGTAGACGTCGCCGCGGTCACTTCCCGGCCCGATCGCGTGCTGGGACTCCATTTCTTCAATCCCGCCCCGATCATGAAACTGGTCGAGGTCGTCCGCACCGTTGCAACGGCGGCCGACGTCGAGGAGCGCTCGCTCGCATGGGTGCGCGAG
>Ga0299913_10000953_pt1 | contig 20156 bp, 19 predicted proteins | sample RVTome_9_FD_201360 | JGI IMG/M metagenome (GOLD analysis project Ga0299913, IMG submission 201360) | Soil microbial communities from uranium-contaminated site in the Upper Colorado River Basin, Wyoming, United States - RVT155D38 (version 2) ... | reverse complement strand
CGCGATCCTGCCGAAGTCGGCCGGGGTGTCCTCCCACTCCTTCAGCACCGTGACCTCGTCCGTGTCGGGATCGATCTCGACCTCTTGCCGGTAGACGGTGACCTCCTCCGTCTCCCGATCGATGACGGCACGAGCACGCACGTTCGGCTCGTGCTCGGCATTGATGATGCGCAGATAGGCGGACGAGAGAGCCTTTTCGATCGCCTCGACCAGGGTTTCGAAGGAGATGCCCCGCTCGCGCTCGAGCTCGCGCAGTGAATCCATGGGGATCTTCATCGCACCTCCTCTTTCCTGCTCGTCTTCCACTCGAAAACCGTTCTCGCCGACTTGATCTCGTCGTAAGGGACCTCCACCGCCGCGGCCGCCAACTCGACCCTGACCGCCGAGGGATCGGCGGAGGCGATGACGCCCTCTACCCGGTGGCTGCCCCCCACGAGGCGCTCCTTCGTCTTCATGACCACTTTCTTACCGACCGAAAGCTCGAAGTGCTTCGGGGACTTGAGGCTTCGCTCCAGCCCGGGCGAGGACACCTCCAGCGTGTATCGCCCCGCGATCGGGTCCTTCAAGTCCAACCCCCTCGAGATCTCCTCCGATACGTCGGCCACGGTGTCGAGGTCCACTCCCCCGTCGGCATCGACGAAGACCCGCACCACGCTGCGGCCGGGCTGTCCACCCATCTCGACATCCCACAAGAGGAGCGATCGGCGCCGGGCCACCGCCTCGGCGAGGTCCCTGACCTCTTCGAGCGCCCCCATGCCCCCTCCTGACGAATGAAGCCCCTCGGGGAGGGGCTCCTTAGGTTCCGCTAGGTCGTTTTCGTCGAGAAACTCCTGCTCAGCGCAGGTTTACGAGATTACCACGGTGACTGTGCGTAGCCATCGGCTAGATTCGCACTGCAGACCACCCACGGATCGAGACCGAGGAGCCACGATGGCCAAAAGAGCTCGCAAGCGCCGGGCCCGCAAGAAGAACAAGGCGAACCACGGCAAGAAACCGAACGCTTAGCAGCCCAAGCATCTCGGACTAGGCCCCTCTTAGTCCCGCCGGGCGGTTCCGCAATTGATGCACAACCGCCCTTACTAGTTCGCGGACATCTGCCGACAATACGTACGTAGCAGTACGTAGACGTCGCGAGGAGAGAGATGGTCGGCGATTCCCTGATCCAGCTCATGCAGGCCGGATCGCTCACCATGACGCTCTTCGCGGCGATCCTCATCCTCGTGGTCACGAGGAACCACAAGGATCCCGCGACGCGGAGCCGGGTCGCCCTCACGATGATCGGGCTCTCGCTTCTGCTGTTCGCGATCCCCCTCTACGGGGACACTCTCGGAGCGAACAGGTTCGCAGCCTTCGGTCAGGTGGCTCGGATCGCGGCCGCAGTGCTCCTGCCCTACGGTCTCTACTCGCTCAGCGCACACGCCCCTCCCGTCCTGAAGACCGACAGCGCCGATGACTGAGCTCCACTTCCTCGACGTCTTCGAACCCGTCGCCCTTACGGGGATGGGCATCGCTCTCGTGTTCCTCTCGGTGAGGCTTTACAAGACACGGATACTCCGGATGCCGGCCGCCATCTCACTCGGGATCTCGGGATTCCTGGCCGCCGCCTGGAAATATCCCGACCTGACGATCATGCCGGACGAGCTAAGGCTCCCTTTCGAGGTCGCCCAGGTCCAGTTCTTCGTCGCTCTGTCGATCTGCATGACCCTGTTCGCGCTGGAAGTCTTCATCGGGCAGGCGCGGGCACTCGCCAAAGCCGAGGAGATGTTGGCCTTGCAGGCAGCGGAGCTCGAAAAGACCGCCGTCCTAGCGCACATGGGTGCCATCATCGAGTCGTCGGACAACGCGATCATCGGTGAGTCGCTCGACGGCGAGATAGTCACATGGAACCGAAGCGCAGAGAGGATCTTCGCGTGCACGATCGAGGAGGCGCGTGGACGATCGCTCGTCTCCTTCGTAGAGGGTTCGGGCCGCGAGACTTTCCTGTTGTCCGTGAAAAAGGCGCGCGCCGGCCAGAGGATCGAGAACCTGGAGGCTCTTTGCGAGCGAGCGGACGGGATCCTGTTCGATGGCGTCCTGACGCTTGCACCGATAAAGGATGCGTCCGGCACGGTTACGGGAATCTCGGTCACTGCCAGGGATCTCTCCGAAGCAAAACGGGCGGAGGCGATGGAACAGCTGGCGGTGACGGACGAGCTCACGGGCCTGAGCAACAGACGGGGCTTTCTGCTTGCCGCGGAGCGACTCGCCGATCAAGCGACCAAGACGGCCAAGACTTTCACGGTGATGTTCGTCGATCTGAACGGCCTCAAAGAGATCAACGACAATCTCGGCCATCAAGAGGGGGACGAAGCGATCTGCGATGCCGCCACAATCCTGCGCTCGACGTTCCGCGAGAACGACGTCATCGGGCGTTTAGGAGGCGACGAGTTCTGCATCCTCTTGACCGACGACAAGCAGGAAACGGAGTCTCCGACAACCCGACTCGAGGCCATGACCGACATCCACAACCTACAGAGCGGCCGTCCGTTCAAGGTGTCGATGAGCGTTGGGATCGCCGTCTTCGATCCCTCGGCTCCGCAACCGATCGAGGACCTGATCGAGCAGGCGGACAAGCAGATGTACGAGCAGAAGCTGAGCGGACCTAAACGCCGGCGATTGCTCATCGGAGATGACGATCCTTCGATCTGCGCACTGGCGGAGGCGATGTTCTCCGATGAGTACGACGTGATCACCGCCTATACGGGCAAACAGGTGGTCGAGGCAACCGAAACACAGCGTCCCGATCTCGTTCTATTGGACCTACATCTCCCCGACATGTTGGGCACCGAGGTGGTCAAGCAGATGCGGCAGAACCCGAAGACCAAGCTGACGCCGGTCATCATGATCACGGGTGCGGGCGATCAGAGCAGCGAGCTCGACAGCCTTCGGTCCGGGGTCGACGACTACGTCGAGAAGCCCTTCGACGAAGACAAGCTACGGGCTCGGATGGACATAGCGCTGAAGCGCAAGCTGCGCCGGTAGTCAGCCGGGGTCGGACTCGCCCACGCCGACCTGAAGCAACGCGTTCCTGCGTCCGGCCCCCTTGAGTACCTCGACGTCTCCGGACGTCGGACCTCCGGCGGCCCTGATCTCGGCGGCTACTCGCTCGGCCTCTTCCAGCAACGCGTCGACCAGACGGTCGTGGGGGACCCATCCGATCTGTTTGCCCTTCGAGAACAGCAGACCCCGGCCGGGACCCGCGGCGATCCCGATATCCGCGTCGCGCGCCTCGCCGGGCCCGTTGACCTCACAGCCCATGACCGCGATCTGCATCGGCGGGAGTTCCATCGTCTCGATCCGGGCCTCGACCTCCTCGGCCAGCGCGAACACGTCGAGCTCCGCACGGCCGCATGACGGGCAGGCGACCAGGTCGAAGGTGTCCTGCCGGATGCCCAGCGAGGCGAGGATCTGCTTGCCGACCTTCACCTCTTCGACCGGCTCTGCCGTCAAAGAGACGCGGATGGTGTCGCCGATGCCTTCGGCCAACAGGGTGCCGATGCCGATGGCCGATTTCACGATCCCTTGCTTCGGCGTCCCCGCCTCAGTTACCCCGAGATGCAGGGGCACATCGGTCTTGCTCGCCAGCAACCGGTAGGCGGCGATCATCTCGGCGACGTTCTGGTGCTTGACGGAGACCTTCACATCGGTGAAGCCGTGCTCCTCCAATAAACCGATCTCGTACAGCGCACTCTCGACCAGGGCCTCGGCGGTCGGACGACCGTACTTCGCCACCAACTTGCGATCGAGCGACCCCGCGTTCACACCGATCCGGATCGGGATCCCCCGTTGTTTGGCCGCATCGGCGACCTCTTTGATGTGTTTCGGATTCCTCATGTTGCCCGGATTCAGACGGAGCCCATCCGCGCCTGCCTCCAGCGCCATCATCGCCAGCCGAACCGAGAAATGGATGTCGGCGATGATCGGAACACCGCCCTCCTGCACGATCATCGGCAGAGCCTTGGCGTCGCCCTCGTGAGGGACCGCAACCCGGACGATGTCGGCCCCCTGCGTGGCCAGCTCGTGGACCTGGATCAGCGTGGCCTGGACGTCTTCGGTCTTGGTGACCGTCATCGACTGGATCGAGATCGGCGCATCGCCTCCTACGGCGACGGAACCAACCCTGACCTGCCTGCTCTTACGTCTCTCGTACATGCGATATCCAGTGTAGGCGGGCTATGTCGAGATCTTGTCAACGAAATGAAAGCTCGTGATGACGTAGCCCTCCCGGAAGTAGAAGCGATGTGCGTCGATGCGATGAGTGCCCGAGTCGAGTTGCACGCTGCGACACCCTTGGTCCGCGGCCACGCCGGCCAGATAGTCGTTGAGGATCTTGCCGTAGCCCCTGGAGCGATGTTCCGCTCCCGTCACCAGGTCGTCTATGTACATGAATCTCCCGTGCAGGAAGCCGTAGGTGATGTGGTAGCCCGCCGCGGCCCGGCAGACCCCCTCGTCGAACAACCCGACCACGCGATATCCGCCCTCGAAACCCGCCGCGTAGGTGGTGCGGAAATCATCCGGAGACATCTCGGTACGAAGCTCGTGCATGACCGGATACACGTCATCCAGGCGCGGGTCGTCCGGAGCGACCTCGACGATCTCCATTGGTTAGAACGGCACCTTCACCGGACGCGCGAGGTCGAGATACAGCACCGCGATGAAGAGGATGACGAAGAATCCGATGACGGCGGCGGCGATCGGGATGAGCTTTCTCACATCGACGGTGCGGCCGGTGATCTTCTCCCACGCCAGCACCGCGAGGTGACCGCCGTCCAGAGGGGGCAACGGAAGCAGGTTCATCAAGCCTACGAACACGGTGAAGCCGACGATCAGCCCGACGAAGTTGAGGAATTGGCCGCTCTGCACGCTCTCGCCGGCGATGCGACCCGCGCCCACGAGTCCCAGTGGTCCCTCGTCGACCTGCCGGGCTCCCTCGCCCTGCAGCGCGTCCCACAGCTCCCCACCGAAGACCATCGAGAAGACCTGACCTATCCCCCGCACGGACAACACGGTGATCTCGCCTACGCGCTTGCCCGAATCGACTATGGCCCCACCGATCCCCTTCGTCTCGAACTCGGGTTCGGGTTGGACCCCGAGGAAGCCGACCACCTCCGCCCCCACCGGAGCCTCTTCCTCCAGCTCGGCGCCGGGCGCTGCATAGTCGACGAGCTCGCCCTCCTCGCTGAACACGGCGGTGCCCAGCCGCGCTGTCAATTCGGTCCGCCTGTCGTCGCGCTCAACGACCAGGTCCATGGTTTCCCCCGGAGCCGTCGCGCGTATCCCGGCTCTCGTGTCGTCCCAGTCCCGCACCGGCTCCCCGTCTATCGAAACGATGACGTCGCCCGGCCGAAGCCCTGCCGCGGCTGCGGGCGTGCGGGTTCCCTCCATGCGACCCTGAACGACGGCGATCTCGTTGGTGCCACGGTCGGTGGGGAACCCGATCGTCATCGTGGTCACGACCAAGATCACGAAAGCGACGACCCAGTGGGTGGCCGACCCGGCCAGCAGCACGAGGGCGCGCTGCCAGGCAGGCTTGTTCGGGTAGGACCGCGCCTCGTCCTCGGGAGGAACCTCCTCGTAGGGGTTCATCCCGACGATCTTCACGAACCCACCCGCCGGTATCGCCGCGATCCCGTACTCGGTCTCGCCCTTCTTGAAAGACCACAGGGGAGGGCCGAAGCCCACGTAGAACTTGGTCGCCTTGAAACCGAAGATCTTGGCGACGACGAGGTGGCCGGCCTCGTGGATCATGATCACCACGAGGATCGCGACGATGAAAAGGATGACGCCCAGACTCACTCAGCTACCTCCCATGAGAGCCGTCGACCGACCCTCGATGCTGGAACGCGCTCGACCGCGCGCCCACTCATCTGCTTCCAACACCGCGGCGAGCTCATTTACTTCCATCGGCTCGTGGTCCTCCAGAACCGAACCAACCACGCCGGTGATGTCTGTGAACCCGAGATCTCCCTCCAAGAAGGCCGCTACCGCGATCTCGTTGGCGGCGTTGAGGACCGCCGGAAAGGAGCGGCCCCGGCGACCCGCCTCGTAAGCCAGCGCCACGGCCGGGAAGCGCTGCAGGTCAACCTCTTCGAACTCCAATCGGCCGGCCGCGGCCAGGTCGAACGGAGCGAGGAACCCACCCGCCGACGGATCCTCGAGCAAGGCCGCCTGGATCGGCAATCGCATGTCCGTCGTCGCGGCGTGCATGAGCAGGGAGCCATCGGACAGCTCGACGACGGCATGGACCAGACTCTGCGGGTGAACCACCACATCGATCTCGTCGTACGCGTAACCGAAAAGATGATGGGCCTCGATGACCTCGAAGCCCTTGTTCATCAGGGTCGCGGAGTCGATCGTGATCTTCGGGCCCATCTCCCAGGTCGGATGAGCGAGGGCTTCCTCCACCGTCACCCCCGTCAGGTCGCGGCGGGTGCGGAAGGGCCCTCCCGATGCGGTCAGAACGAGCTTGATCACCTCCGCGTCGGATCGGCCGGCCAGGCAGCGCAGCAGAGACGCATGTTCCGAATCGACGGGAACGATCCGGCCCCCGCCACGCTCCTCCGCGGCCCGGCAGACATCCCCGCCGGCAACCAGGCTTTCCTTGTTCGCGAGGGCCAGCACCTTGCCCGCCTCCAGGGCAGCGATGGAAGCGCGCAACCCGGCCGCACCGACGATCGCGTTCAGAACGACGTCGCAGCCGTCCCACGCCGCCATCTCCACCGCCGCGTCGGATCCCAGAGCGGTCCGGGGCTCGCCCGGGACGGCCGCAGCCTGCTCGGCCAGGCCCCGATCGTCGGTGCGCGCGACCAAGCCGACCACTTCCAGGTGGTCGGGATGCTCGGCGATCACATCGAGGGCCTGGCGTCCGATCGACCCGGTGGAGCCGAGGATCGAGACGCGGCGCCTGACTGCGCTCATAGGTGGATTGTCACACGCCGTTCTGGGTTAACAGGAGCACGTTCAGGCGTGCTTTCCATGCATCAGAACGGAGCGCGTCCGTGCAGATCTCTTGGCTTCTTCGTTCTGACCCTGAAAAAGCACCCTGACGCGTGCCTGAGTTAACCCAGAACGGTTACAGCACTACGAAGCGGAGGTAGAGGTACACCGCGGGGGCGCAGAAGAGGATCGCGTCGAGGCGGTCGAGAAGCCCGCCGTGGCCCGGGAGCAGCCGGCCCGAGTCCTTGATGCCGATCTCGCGCTTGGCCATCGATTCGACGAGGTCGCCGACCGGTGCCAGCAAGCCGCTGATCGCGCCGATCGCGAGGCCGTGGATCGGATCCAGGCTGTCCAGAAGAACGGCGAAGAACAGCCCTCCGGCGAGGGAAGCCGCGAAGCCGCCGACCCAACCCTCCCAGGACTTGGCCGGAGATATCGACGGGGCCATCTTGTGGCGACCGAGGCGCGTTCCTACGAAGTAACCCCCGATGTCGTCGAGGGCCGTGATCAAGACGTACGCGATCAGCAACATCAACCCGTCGTCCAGCGTCAGGATGGAGACGGCCCCCGCACCGCCGCCTCCGATCCACGCGACACCCAGAACGGTCCAGGCCACGTCGCTCGAGGGCGTCTGGCCCCGATCGCGCCGAAGAGCCAGGAGGAAGGCGCCGTACATCGTCGCGGCCAGGACGACGGCGATCAAGGCGGGGCGTTCCATGTAGGCGACGATCAGCAGCGCCAGTCCGCAGGCCAGACCGAAGTAGATGTTGGGCCGGTGTCCGGTCTGTAGGAGAGCGTCGTAGAGCTCGAACAGCGCGATCATGATGACGGTCGTCGCCAACACGAAGAACGCCGTCGTGCCCAACAGCGCGCACACGATGATCAGGCCGAGCAGGATCAGGGCGGTGATAACGGCCTGCTTGAGCGAGCGCCCGCCTTTAGGCATCGGGGACTCGATAACGTCGGCCGACTGGTCCATCTTCAGACGACCTAGACCTCGGAGAGCTCTGCTTCCTTGCGTTCCAAGTTGCCGTCGACCTCCTGCACGTACTTGTCGGTCAACTTCTGAAGCTGGTTCTCCGCAGCCCGTTCTTCATCTTCGGAAAGGGTCCCGTCCTTCTTCATCCGCTCGAGCTCCTGCTTGGCGTGACGACGTACGGCGCGGATAGCGACGCGGCCATCCTCCGCTCTCACGTGGGCTAGCTTGATCATCTCTTTCCTGCGCTCCTCGGTGAGCTGGGGGAACGCTAGCCGGATGACCGACCCGTCATTGTTCGGAGTGATGCCGAGATCCGAGGCGAGCAGCGCCTTCTCGATCCCCGAGATCGAATTCTTGTCGTACGGCGAGATCACCAGCAGACGTGGCTCGGGCACGGACATGTTCGCGATCTGATTGAGCGGGGTCTGGGTACCGTAGTAGTCGACCATGATCTTGCTGAGAAGCGCCGGCGTGGCTCTACCCGATCGGATCGAAGAGAGCTCCTCGAGGTTGACCGACACGGCCTTTTTCATCTTGTCTTCGGCCTCACGCATCACGTCATCCCGCGTCTCAGTCACTTCTCCTCCTATTCCGTCACGTCGGAGTGCACCAGCGTCCCGACCTCTTCCCCGGCCAGCACGCGCACCACGTTTCCCGGCTTGAGGTTGAACACGACGATCGGTAGGCGGTTGTCCATGCAGAGCGAGATGGCGGTCGAGTCCATCACCTTTAGCCCGCGGTTCAGCACCTCGATGTACGACAGCGAGCGGAACATCTGGGCGTCGGGATTGACCAGGGGATCCGAGTCGTAGACACCGTCGACCCGCGTTCCCTTGAGGATGGCCTCGGCTCCGATCTCCAGTGCCCGGAGGGCAGCGGTCGTGTCTGTCGAGAAGTAAGGGTTCCCGGTGCCACCCGCGAAGATCACCACGCGGCCCTTCTCGAGGTGGCGCATCGCCCGGCGACGGATGTACGGCTCGGCCAGCTCCTGCATCCAGATCGCGCTCTGGACGCGTGTGTCGACGCCCTCTTTCTCCAGGGCGTCCTGCATGGCCAGCGCGTTGATGACCGTAGACAGCATGCCCATGTAGTCGGCGGTGGTACGCGCCGTGCCCTGGGCCGACGCCGACAGACCCCGGATGATGTTCCCACCGCCGATAACGAGAGCGAGCTGCGTGCCGCTGTCGCGCGCTTCCGCCACCTGACGTGCGATCGACGCGACGATGCGGGGATCGATGCCGAAACCTGTCGTCGGGTCCGCGAAGGCCTCGCCCGACAGCTTCAGGAGAACTCTCTTGAACTTAGGCGTCGGACCCACATCCCCGTTCGACATCGCCTAGGCCTCTTTGCTCTCTCCCACGCGGATGCGCATGAAGCGGCCGATGGAGACGTTTTCGCCCATGGACGACTTGGCCTCGTCGATCAGCTGCGCGATCGTCTTCGACTTGTCCTGGATCCACTCCTGGTCCATCAAGACGTTGTCCTTGTAGAAAGACTCGAGCTTCCCGGTCACGATCTTCTCGATGACCTGCTCGGGCTTGCCGGAGTCCTTCGCCTGCTTGGCATAGATCGAGGACTCCTCGTCGAGCACGCTCTGGGGAACCTCATCACGTGTGGTCCACGACGGGTCGGCGAAGGAGATGTGCATGGCGACGTCTTTGGCCAGGCGCTCGAACTGCTCGGTCTTCGCGACGAAGTCCGTCTCGCAGTTGAGCTCGATGAGAACCCCCAGCTTGGGCGGGTAACCGGGCGTCGGCTGATGCATGTAGGCGTAGACGATGCCCTCGGTAGCGGCGCGTCCCGTGCGCTTCGCCGCGTCGGCGAGTCCCTTCTCACGCAGCAAGCGCTTGGCGGCCTCCAGGTCTCCGCCGGATTCCGCAAGCGCCTTCTTGCAGTCCATCATCCCGGCGCCGGTCGAATCCCGCAGCGCCTTTACATCTTTAGCGTTGATCTCTGCCATCTTCTAGATACCTTCCTCGTTCCTCGTGTCTCTAGCTCTTGTCGGTTGCTGGGCTGGGATGGGACCGGTCGCCCGGCTCGTCGCCCTTGGCGTCCGCCTTCCCGTCGTCTTCTGCCGTTACCGGGCTGGGGGGAGCGTTCTGCTCGGCCTGGGTCTCGGGGCTGGTCTTCTGGGCTGCCTCCGCGGCTTCCTCGGCTTCCAGCTGGAGCTCCCACTCCGCCTTCGGTTCGGCGGCCGCGCCGGGGAGGACCTCGGCACCCTTCACCGGAGCGGCCGGCGCGGCCGCGGCCCCGTTATCCGAGCCCTCGGGCCTCATCGACCTGCCCTCGATCACGGCGTCCGCGATCACGCGGGTCAAGAGCTGACCCGAACGTATGGCGTCGTCGTTCCCGGGGATCGCGTAATCCACGTCATCGGGATCGCAATTGGTGTCCAACACGGCCACGATCGGGATCCCCAACTTCTTCGCCTCGCGCACGGCGATCTCTTCCTTCTTGGTGTCGAGGATGTAGACGGCCTCGGGGGCCTTGTCCATCCCCTTCATCCCACTGAGGTTCCGGGCCAGCTTGGCGTACTCGCGCCGAAGGCGGAGTGCCTCCTTCTTCGAAAGGGCCTCGAGAGCGCCGGATTCTTCCATCTCCTCGAGCTCGCGCATCCGCTTGATCCGCTCATGGATGGTTCGGAAGTTCGTAAGCATGCCCCCGAGCCAGCGGAAGTTCACGAACGGCATCCCACATCGGATGGCCTGTTCCTCGACGGCGTCCTGCACCTGCTTCTTCGTCGCCACGAACAGGACCGTGCCCCCACCCGCCACTGTGTCCCGGACGAAGGTGTATGCGCGCTCGATCCCGGTCATCGTCTGTTGGAGATCGAGGATGTAGATGCCGTTGCGCTCGGTAAAGATGAATCGCTTCATCTTGGGGTTCCAACGGCGGGTCTGATGGCCGAAATGAACGCCGGCCTCCAGAAGCTGTCGCATGGTGACGACAGGCATAGTCAAGCCTCCTTCGGTTGTCCTCCGCCCATCCGCCTCGAAAAAGCGCGAGGACCGAGAAGATGATGAGCGTGTGAATTTGTGTTGCGGAGCAAGGCTAACACCCGGTCGAGCCGGGGCGGCCGGGCTCAGTCGACCTGCGTGACCTCCGCGATCTTGCCCTTGAGCCCCAGAACGGCCTTCGTATGGATCTGGCAAACCCTCGATTCGGTCACGCCGAGAACCTGACCGATCTGGGCCAGAGTGAGGCCGACGAAGTAATAGAACGTGATGACCTTCTTCTCACGTTCCGGCAGGCGGTTGATCGCGGCGGTCAGGATCTCCTTCATCTCCTCGGACTCGAAGGCCTCCATCGGACCGGCCGTCTTGGTGTCCTCGAGAGTCTCCAGCAGCGAGAGCTTGTCTCCCTTCTCCCCCTCCACCGACATCAACTCGTCGAGCGCGATCAGAGAGACGCTCGAAAGCTGGGTGTAGATGTGGTTGAGATCGTCGATCGTGATGTCCATCTCGGCCGCGATCTCCTGGTCCGAGGGCGGGCGCTTGAGCTTGTTCTCGAGCGCCGCGTATGCCTTCTCGACCTCGCGGGCCTTGAACCGCACCGACCGAGGAACCCAGTCGATCGCCCGTAGCTCGTCGATGATCGCTCCTCGGATCCGGCTGATCGCGTAGGTCTCGAACTTGATGTTCCGGTCCCGGTCGTACTTGTCGATCGCGTCGATCAACCCGAAGATCCCGTAAGAGATCAGGTCGGCTTGCTCGATATTGGCCGGCAGACCCACGGCGACACGACCCGCGACGTACTTCACCAACGGCGAATAGTGAAGGATCAGGGCGTCTCGCGAGGTCGCGTCCCCGGTCGCCTTGTAGTCGTCCCAGGCTTCGGTGACGCTGTCCGCCCGCTCTTGGATCTCCTCGAGACCCTCCGGCTCAGGCTCTGGGATGGCTCTGCTCATAAACCGCCCTCGCGCGCTCCGTCGATACATGGGTATAGATCTGCGTAGTCGCCAGGTTCTCATGGCCGAGGAGTTCCTGCACCGTCCGAAGGTCTGCACCGCCGTCCAAAAGGTGCGTTGCGAACGAATGGCGCAGACCGTGTGGTGACACCGGCGGAAGTCCCCCTTCGATCGCATAGCGTTTCATGCGCTCGCGAACACCCCTGGGACCGAACCTGTTCCCGCGCGAGTTCAGAAACAGGGCAAACCGGTCGGGACCATCTTCGCGTTTGGCCACCAACGTCGCGCGGCCGCGCTCCAGATAGGCCCGCAGCGCAGCGGCCGCCGCGTCGCCCACCGGGACCTGGCGCTCCTTCCGGCCCTTGCCGATAACCCTGACGCGGCCCCCTCGGAGATCGAGCTGGTCGAGATCGAGACCGCAGAGCTCTGCAACGCGAAGGCCGGAGCCGTAGAGCAGCTCCAGGATGGCGCGGTCCCGAAGTCCTTCGGGCGTGTCCTCCGACGGTATGGCGCAGAGAGCGGCCGCGTGCGCCGGCTTGAGGACCTTCGGCAGGGGCCGATCGAGCTTGGGGATCGCGAGGTCCTCCGAGGGGTCCGAGTCCAGCAGGTCCTGAGCGAGTGCCCATCGAAGGAGCGAGCGCAGGGCGCTGGCCTTGCGTGCGATCGAGCGCCGGGCGTAGCGGCGCTGACCGAGGAACGCCACGTAGCGTCTCAGTATCGTGCGGTCGATGGCGCCCAGCGCGGTGATGCCCGCTCTCTCGAGCCACTCGGCGAACTGCTCGAGATCGCCCCTGTAGGCCTCGGCCGTAAGCGGGGACACGTCGCGCTCGGCCGTCAGCGCGTGGAGGTAGCGCTCGATCGCCGTAGCTACCGCTGTGGTCTTGCCCATGAAAGCCCCATCCCGCCGTCGGTCGGCCTTACCAGGATGGGGTGGGACTGTGAGTTCTGTCAACTAGTGATAGCTCCGATGTTCGCCCCCCCACCTCCGTTTCCCGGCCCCCGTGCAGGCGGGCGACCGGGGTCATATCCTCCTCGGCACGTTCACCACGATCGAAAGGAACGAGATGCCTGCAGGCGAGCTGAAGCGGCGGATGGACGAAGCCACCCGCGACCACCGGATCCTGGAGCACCCCTTCTACAAGGCGTGGGCCGCCGGCACCTTGACGCTGGAGGACCTGAGCTTCTATTCGACCCAGTACTGGCGCCAGGTGGAGGCGTTCCCCGGCTACCTCGAGAGCGTGAGCTCCCGGCTCGGCGACGGTTCCGCCAAAGAGATCGTCGCCGAGAACCTGCGCGACGAGGTCGAAGGCGATCACCTCGGTCTGTGGATGGACTTCGCCGAGGGCGTCGGAGCTCCGCCCGAGCAGGTTCGCGCGACCCCCGCGCGGCCCGAGACGATGCGCTGCGTCCAGTCTTTCGCGAACGGCATGAGGGCCGCGACCGTGCCCTTCGCTCTCGGGATGCTCTACGCGTACGAGTCCCAGACGCCGGACGTGGCGACGACGAAGGTCACGGGGCTGCGCGACCACTACTCCATCGACGGCAAGGCACTCGAGTACTTCACGCTCCATGGGGAGCTCGACGTCGAGCACTCCGACGATCTCGCGAAAGCACTCGATGAAATCGTGATCGACGAAGCCTCCGTGCAAGAGGCGGAAGCCGGCGCGAAGGCGGGGGCCGAGGCCGTGTGGGACCTGCTCACCGGGATCGCCGAAGAGCGCGGTATCGACTGCTCTAACTAGCCCTACGTAGGGATAGCGCGGATCGCGTCCGGGCCGTGAAGGCCCGGGGCCGTGACTTGCACGTCTGAGTCTTAGCGCGCATCCTTTCCGTAGGCAGCTAGGAAAAAGGGGCGGTAAAGGTGAGCGACGACACCGGGCCGGAGTCGGACGACGCGATCCCTCCTCCGCCGTCGCGAGGGCCCAAGAAGAAAGAGCCCCAGACGATCCGGATCCAGTCCGGCAACCCGATCCCGCCGGGCCGGGTCGACTTCGTTCCGCCGAACCGTTCGCGACGGCCGGATCTCGACGCCCGAACCCTCGCGATCGCCGGCATCGCACTCGTCGCTGTGGTCCTCATCGTCGTGGCGGTGATCGCTCTAGCTTCTCGAGGCGACGACGACCCCGAACCGGCGGCCGCCGCGTCCCCTACGCAGGCCGGAGTCGACCGCAAGGATCGCTTCATCGCACGGGGAGATGCGCGGTGCAAGCGCGCAAACCGGGCTCAGGAGAGATTGCTCTTTCCGGCGGCCCCGGAGGAGTTCCCCGGTTATCTGGAAGACACCCGAGACGTCGTCGTCCGGTTGATCGACGACCTTCGGAACCTCCGCCAGCCGACCGAGGATCGCCGGCTCCTCAGGCGCATGCTTGCGAAGCTTGGTGAGCTGCCGCCGGTGCTGACCGAGGCTCAGGAGGCGGCCGCATCCGGAGACGTCACCGCGGTCGAAGAGATCCTGGCGCGCGGCGAGGCGATCGAGCACCGGGCGAACGCTCTGGCGCTGCAGTACGGCTTCGAGGAATGCAGCCAGCCTTGACGCGACCTACGACACCACCGGAGCCGGCTCGGGCTCGGACGTAACCTCTTCTCCCGCCTCGAGAGACAGATCGGGCAGCAGACGCTCGATCCACGCGGGGAGATACCAGTTCCAATCCCCCATCAGACGCATCGTCGCGGGAACCAGCACGATCCGGATCAGGGTCGCGTCGATGAAGACCGCGGCCGCCAGCCCGAAGCCCATCGCTTTGATAGGAACGAGACTCGCCGCTACGAAACCACCGAAGACCGCGACCATGATGGCGGCGGCGCTCGTGATTATGCGTCCGGTGTGCTCGAGACCCCAACCCACTGCTTCGGTGTTGTCTCCGGTCCGGCTGTATTCCTCTTTGATTCGGGACAAGAGGAAGACCTCGTAATCCATCGACAGCCCGAACAGGATGCAGAAGAGGAACAGCGGAAGGAACGGCTCGATCCCACCGGTCGATTCGAACCCGAGGAGGTCCTCTCCGTAACCTTTCTGGAAGACGAGGACCAAGAGACCGTAAGCCGCGGTCACGGAGGCAAGGTTCAACAGGATGGCCTTGAGCGGCAACAACAAACTGCGCAGGAACACGAGCAAGACGAAGAAGGACAACAGCAACACGAGGCCGACGACCCAGGGAAGCTTGTTCGTCAGCTCCGTCTTGATGTCGAGCTCGAGGCCGGGGTCTCCGCCCACGAGCACGTCGACGCCTCCCGGCGAAGAAGTGTCGAAGGCCTCGCGCTGACGCCTCACCATCTCCGTCGAGCCCACAGACTGCGCACCATCACGTGTGACGACCGACATAAGCGTGAACGTTTCGTCCGCGACGAGCGGAGCGAGCAAGGGGGCGGCTTCTGGTGAGTTGGCGGCCGCCTGTGCCTCCTCCACGCCGGCGCCTGGCACGAGCGTCGCGATCGAGTCGACACGGACCACTTCGGGGTCACGGGCGATCTGCTGAGCGACCGCGTGAACCTCGTCGAAGCCCTCCCCAAGCACGGGCTCGGAATGGCTGACGATCACCTGGGCGGGAGCGACCTGCCCCTCTCCGAAGGCCTCCGCGGTGATCTCCGCTGCGACCCGCGGCGGCGAGTCCTTCGGCAGGATCGAGGCCCCCGATGACGCCATCTTCAGATCGAGCGCGGGCGCGGTGAGCACTCCGATCACCAGCACGGACGCGATCAGCGCCGTCCACGGCCTCTTCATCACCTGCGCCGACCAGCGCCGCCAAAAACCACCACTTCGCTCGCGCCGGCGCCCGATCCGCAAGGAGTCGATGCGCGGGCCGGCGAAGCCGAGCAGGGCGGGAAGTAGCGTGAGCGCGGCCAGACACGCGACCGCCACCGCGATCATCGCGCCCATCCCCATCGAGCGGAAGGCCGCGAGATCCACCAGCAGGGTCCCGGACAGAGCGACGAACGTGGTCATCGCCGACACGAACACCGCCCTGCCACTGGTGGCGATCGACGCGGCCACCGCGTCGCCGACCTCCGCGCCGGCGTGAAGCTTCTCTTTGAAACGCGTCACGATGAACAGCGCGAAGTCCACGCCGACACCCAACCCGATCATCGAGGCGAGGTTCTGCGTGAAGATGCTCACGGTCGTGACGTTGGCGAGTATCGAGATGAAACCGAAGGCGACAGCAAGCCCGCCGAGTGCCAGCGCCAGGGGCATGCCGGCGGCAACCACCGAGCCGAACGCGACCAGAAGTATCAAGAGTGCGATCGGAAGGGCGATCGCTTCGGCTCGCTCGAGGTCGTGAACGGTGGTGTCCTGGAAGGTCCGGTAGAAGACGGCGGAACCGGTCAAGATCGCCTGTACCGGAGCATCGCCCACAGCAGAAGCAACGGCCGCGTCCAGCTCCGGAACGTGAACGAGGGCCTGGTCCTGGTCGTCGGTCAGTCCGACCTGAGCCGTAAGGGTCGAGCCGTCTTTGGATATCCACCGCGCAGGGTTCTCGTACGCGTCCACAACGAGACCGACTCCGGGTGCCTCCGATAACGCGGCCCGGATCTCCTCGAAGATGGCCTTGAACTCGGGATCCGCGGCCCGCAGCGTGTCCGACTGCATCACCAGAAGGTCCGAGAACTGGAACTGGTCCGAGAACCTCGTCTGGATGATGTCGGTGACGCGATCCGATTGCGATCCGGGTTTCTCGAAACCACCGCTCGACATCCGGTCCGTCATCGCGCCGAGCTGCGGCATCAGGATCACCAGAGCCAGGATCCAGGCGACCAGCACCCGTTTCCGGTTCCTATAACAGAGATGCCCCAGCCGGTAGAAGGCCGACTGCCCGGGATCCTGCTTAGACATGGTTGCCATCATGGAGTCAGTGGCGGCCCGTTTCCACCCCCGTAAAAGGGGCGAATCACCGCGTTCCCCGTGCTGCGATCCAGAGGGTTCGCGAGGAGCCTGGGCGGGCTGCTGACGAGCTCAAACCATCGATCCCACCAGTCCTGCGCGTGTCCTTGCTCCTGCTGTCGTGATCTCGTAGCCGGGGCCACGACGGTTGACCAGGCCGCGCGCCTCGAGCCGGGCAAGGCCGAGCGCGACCCTCCCCACCTCGAGACCCAGCTCGCGGCAGATACGATCGGGGCTCGCCGGGGCGTCGTCCAACAGCACAACGATGCGGGCCTCGTCGTCGGGGAGATCGACCCTCACCGGTTCGAGCCCGAGTTGCACAGGGCCCTCGTGCACCTCGCCGGCAAGCTCTTCGAAGATGTGGGCCACGTCGGTCACCAGCGCGGCCTCGCTCCTTCTGATGAGCTCGTTGGAGCCGGCCGCCATCACGTTGCGGAAGCTGCCGGGGACCGCGAACACGTCGCGGTTGGCATCGAGCGCGTAGCGGGCGGTGATCAGCGCGCCGCTCTTCGCTCCGCCCTCGACCACCAGCGTCGCCACCGCCAGGCCCGCGATGATGCGGTTGCGTTTGGGGAAATGCAGCGCGCGAGGTGCGGTGCCCTCTGGATATTCGGTCACCAGCGTGCCGCGCTCCGCGATGGCGCGTTTGAGGCGGGCGTTGCGGCGCGGGTAGTCGACGTCTAGCCCGAAGCCGAGCACGGCCGCGGTGTAGCCGCCGTAGGCCAGCGCGGTCTCGTGGGCGGCCGCGTCGATGCCGGCCGCGAGCCCCGACACGATGCCGAAACCGGCCTCGACCAGGCCCTTGGTGAGACCTCGGGCGGCGTCCAATCCCGCGATCGTCGGACGGCGCGCGCCCACGACCGCGAACAGCGGTTGGTCGGGGAGCCGCCGTCCCTGCAGATGCAGCAGTGAGGGGCTGGCGAGCGGGCCGAGCTCGTCGAGGAGATCCGGCCACTCGTCGTGGCGCGACGTGATGGTGCGCTCGTTCACGAGACCGCCCGCAGGGCCGGTTGCTGCAGGCGCAGGCCGAGGGCCTCGGAGATGTGTTGGTCTCCGACCGCACTTTCGCCTTCCAGGTCGGCCACGGTGCGGGCCACCCTCAGCACCCGGTCGAGGCCGCGCCCGGTCAACGAACGGTCCTCGATCGCGTGCGCGAGCAGAGCGCGCGACGAGGGCGATACCTCGACGTGGCTATCGAGCAGGGCGCGCGGGGCGGTCGCGTTCGTAAGGGTGGGATCGCCGTAGCGGGAGCTCTGGGTCGCTCGCGCCGCGGTCACGCGGGCCCGGATCGCGGCGGTGCTCTCGCCCTCGGACGCGCCCAGGAGCTCGCGGCTGGTCAGTCGCTCCATCGATGCCTGCAGGTCCATGCGGTCGAGAAGCGGTCCCGACAGACGCGAGTTGTATTGCTCGATCTGGAAGTCGGCGCAGCGGCACTGCCTCTTGGGATCGTCGAGGTAGCCGCAGGGACACGGGTTCATGGCTCCGACGAGCGTGATGCGGCAGGGGAACTCGACCGTGCCCGCGCTGCGGGCGACGCGCACGACGCCGTCCTCCAGAGGCGCCCGCAGGCTCTCTAGGACCTCGCGCCGATACAGCGCCAGCTCGTCCAAGAACAAGGTGCCGTGGTGGGCGAGAGAAAGTTCTCCCGGGCGCGGCAGACCGCTGCCGCCGCCGATCAGGCCGGCGAGCGAGACGTGGTGGTGCGGAGCTCTGAAGGGACGCTCCTCGACCAGGGCGGAACCGTTCGCGAGGAGACCGGCCACGGAATGCACGCGGGTCACGTCGAGCGATTCGTCGAACGACATGCGCGGCAGGATCCCGGGCATGCGCTGCGCCAACATGGTCTTGCCGGAACCGGGCGGGCCGAGCAGAAGCAGGTTGTGGGCGCCGGCCGCGGCCACTTCCAGAGCTCGCTTCGCGAACGGATGACCGCGGACCGCGCTCATGTCGGGTGGCTCGGACGAGGGAGGCTTTTCGAGCGGAGGGATCGACGAAGGCGTCCAGCTCCCCCGGAAGAAACCGATGCAGTCCGCGAGGGAGTCCACGCCGACGACCTCGATGTCGTCGACCAGGGCCGCCTCGGGCGAGTTCTCCACCGGACAAACGATGCCGCGCTTGCCGGCCCTCCTGCATTCGAGCGCAGCGGGCAGGACCCCGCGCACGCGCCGAAGGCGCCCGTCGAGTGCGAGCTCTCCCACCAGAACCCATTCCTTCAGCGGATCGGCCTTCAGCTTTCCGTCCGCAGCGGCCACCGCCACAGCCAGAGGGAGGTCGAAGTGCGTGCCTTCCTTCCGCAACGCCCCGGGTGCAAGGTTGGCCGTCTTGCGCGAGTTGGGCCACTCGAGCTTGGAACGGACGAGGGCCGCGCGGATGCGTTGCTCGGCCTCGCGAACGGACGCGTTGGGCAGGCCGACGATCCTGAAACCGGGTACCCCGTGTCCGATATCTACCTCGACGTGCACGAGATGCGCATCGGCCCCCACGAGGGCGACCGAGTACGTCGTAGCAAGTGCCATAAACCGGATCCCATCCGGTTCCGAAAGCGCGTGAGACGGAATCTAGCCAGTAGGTGAGACAACTTTCCCGACGGTCGCGCTGCTCAGAAGGCCTGAGGCTTGGGCGTATCGGCGCTTCCTTCGGAGGTCGGCAGCTCGTGAGGCATGGGCTCGGGACCGGCCGGAGCCTCGATGATGTCTGCCGGCGCGTTCTGACGGCGAGACAAGCCAAGGAACGGCAGCGAGATGGCACAGATGAGCGCCGACACCACGTAGGACGGTCCGTAGCCCCATAGATCTGCGGAGCGTCCCAGCACCGGCTGTGCCCAGACCCCGCCGAAGGAACCCATCATGGAGTCGAACGAGAGGATCGTTGCCCGCTGCTGAGAAGGGATCAGCGCGTTCAGATAGGTCTGGCGAACCGGCCTGGACGCGGCCGCGACCAATGCCCACACCGCGATCAGAGCGACGACCGCCCAGAAATTGCCCACGATCCCGATCAGACCGAGAGCGATGACGCCGATACCTGCGGCCACGAGCAGTGCCGACGTTCGCCGCGTGAACCGCCTGCGGATGCGCGGAGCCGATAAGCCTCCAAGGATCTGCGCGCCGGCAACGATGGCGGCCACGAGGCCCGCTATCTGATACGCATCGGGATCTCCGTAGAGCTCCAAGAGATAGGGCTGCAGCGCGTAGAAGGCGTAGATGCCGACGCCACCGGTGAAGACAGACTCGACCATCAGCCACTTCACGGACGGCACCCGCCAGCCGTGCTCGATCGAGGCCGACGCGATCCGTCGCATCTCGGCAACGGGGCGCCCGTCCTTACGTTGCTCGAAACCGAGATCGTGCATCAACCTGAAGGCGATCCCAAACATCACGATCAAGATGAGTCCGCGGATCACGAACGGCACGCCGAGGCTC
>Ga0299913_10000952_pt1 | contig 20176 bp, 20 predicted proteins | sample RVTome_9_FD_201360 | JGI IMG/M metagenome (GOLD analysis project Ga0299913, IMG submission 201360) | Soil microbial communities from uranium-contaminated site in the Upper Colorado River Basin, Wyoming, United States - RVT155D38 (version 2) ... | reverse complement strand
CCTCTAAATCATGTGTAGAGGCCGCTCAAGGCGGTCGAGTTCAAGGCGCGCGACGAATGGATTCCGAGGCGTACAAGTGTACGCCGCAGGAAGACATGAGGAGCGGAACGCCGAAGACCCGCTGCGCGGGTGCCCCCCGCCTTCAGCGGCCGATCACCGGCGGAGCTTGAGGGAGAGCTTGACGAGCCCGGCGGCGGTGGCGAGCGCGAGGGAGGAGAGGACGACCTTGGCGGTCGTCGTCAGGGGCAGGCCGAAGTGAAGGCTGTGCTTGTGCCGGCTGACGTGCTCGCCGGCCGCGACGGAGGACTGGACCCAGTCGTCCGCGAACCCCTCCATGTTGCGCTGGATCGCCCGCCGGAGCTTGCGCGCGGCGCTGACCTCGGACGGCCCGTAGGCCACGAATCCCGGCAGGGTGGGGGAGGTGGCCACGAACGTGCCGTCCTCCTCCCGCTCGACCAGGATCTGGTACTCGCGGTCATCCTCGAGGCGCTGCTTCAGGAAGTCCAGCATGCGAAAAAACATAGTTTCGCCCGCGGAGAGCGGCCAACCGTGCGGCGGTCAGAACTCGGCCCCCGTTCTGGGGTAGAATCCGGTGCGCCGGCGATCGTGCAGGTTCCCGACACGACGTTGTGCCGGGCATCGCCGAAGCGCAGATTGGAGTACACGATGAGCCTTCGTCCAACCCTCGGACTCACCCTCGCGCTGCTGGTCGTCGGGGCTTCGCGCGCGCCGGCCCAGGACGATCCCGCCCTGGCGGACGCGGTGGCCGCCTACGCCGCCGGGATGTCGCTGTCTTCGGATCCGGCGCGCGTCCACGTCGCCGACTTCACCGGCGACGGCCGGCCCGATGTGGCCGCGGTGCTGGAGGGCGGCGGCAGGTCCGCGCTGGTGATCTTCAACCGGACGGCGCGGGGCTATCAGGCGCACCCCCTGTACGCGACCCTGCCTTCCGCACCCTGGCAGCTTCGGATCGTGGCCCCCGGTCGATACCGGATCCTCGGACCCGAGGGCGCCGTCGATCTCTCCGCCCCGGCGATCGAGCTGGTGTTCCCGGGCCGCTCGAGCGCCATCTACGCCTGGCGCGGGAACCGCTACCAGGTGTTCGGCACCGAGAACTACCACTGATCCCGGGCCGCCTCGCGCGAACACCGGGCGGGGGTCATCTGCGGACGAGGGCCTGCGGCTCGGTGTCCGGATCTCTCCCCAGCTCCGCCAGGAACCGGCGTCGCACCTCGTCGGCGACGTCCACGCCGGCGCCGTCGAGCGAGATCTGGGCGCCGGCCATCTTGCCGTGTCCGCCGGCCGTCCCCATCTCGCCCACCACCCGCGCGATCGTCGCCCCCGCGTCGCGTTCGTCGCTGCGCGACCTCAGGCTGAGGTACATGCGGCCCTTGTGCCGCCCCATGACGAGCGCGTAGTCCGCTCCCTCGAGCGGGATGAAGAAGTCCGCCAGCTCCGCGACCAGGTCCGGGTTCTCGACCTCGCCCATGTCGGCGACCAGCACGCCGTCGTACAGAGCGCTCACCTCGAGCGCGCCGTGGAACGCCTCGAAATAGCGCTGCGGGAAGCGGGGGCTCTCGATACGCGCCATCAGCGTCAGGTCCGCGCGCGGGAAGATCTCGAGGTAGGCGTGGAGATCGGCCTCGCTGGCCTCGCGCTCCAGCCCCCGGGTATCGGACTTGATCCCGATCAGAAGCGCGGTCGCGAGCTTGGTGGGGAGATCGAGCCCCGCCGCCTTCAGGTAGTAGAACATCATGGTGCTGGTGGCGCCGTAGTGGGTGCGGACGTCGGTGAAGGCCGCCTGCCGCGAGCCGGGACGCGGAGGATGGTGGTCGATCGCGATCGCGATCGGCAGCCGGGCGGGGATCGAGTGGTTCCCCATCTCGGGCTGCGTGTCGATCATACAGTGCGTGCCGTAATTCTCGAACTTGATGCTGCCCAGCGGGCGCAGCCGAATCCCGAGGTGCTCGACCATGGCGCGGTTCGTCGCGCGGCCGATCGTCCCTCCGAAGGCGATCACCCCCTCGGCGTCGAGCCGCCGGGCGAGCAGGTGCTGGAGCGCGTACGCGCTGGCGATCGAGTCCGGATCGGGCTGGTCGTGGGTGTAGATCGCCACCGGTCGTTCGGGATCCACCGCGGCGAGCAGCTTCTCGAGGAGGCGCTGCGCCTCGCTCTCGGCTTCGGCCGGCGTGGCGTGGCGCTCCGCGCCCTCGGCGGACTCGCGCTCGGGCACGCGCTCAGACGCCGGAGAGGACGCGCCGGGCGATCTCCCGGAACCGCTCGGCGATCGGGGAATCCGGGCGCGAGTGAACGATGGGATCGCCGCCGTCCCCGCTGGGGGCCACGTCCAGGTGGAGCGGAATCGTGCCCAGGAACGGGACGTCGTAGCGCTCGGCCGTGGCCCGGCCGCCGCCGCGCGAGAAGATCTCGTGCTCGGCGCCGCAGTCGGGGCACACGAACGTGCCCATGTTCTCGACGATGCCCAGGACGCGCGTCCCGACCTTGTCGAACATGCGCAGTCCCTTGCGCGCGTCGATGAGCGCGATGTCCTGCGGCGTGGTGACGATCACCGCTCCGTCGAGCGGCACGCCCTGGGTCAGCGTGAGATGCGCGTCGCCGGTGCCCGGCGGCATGTCGACGACCAGCCAGTCGAGGCCGCCCCAGTCCACCTCGCGCAGGAACTGGGTCACCGCGGAGTGCACCATCGGTCCGCGCCACACCATCGGGGTGTCCTCTTCGACGAGGAAGCCGAGCGACATGACCCGCACGCCGTACTTCTCGATGGGCTGGATCCGCTTCTCCACCACCGTGGGCTGGACGCCCTTGAGGCCCAGCATCGTGGGCAGCGACGGCCCGTAGATGTCGGCGTCCAGGATGCCCACGCGGTTCCCCTCGGCGGCCATGGCGAGCGCCAGGTTCACCGCGACCGTAGACTTGCCGACTCCGCCCTTGCCGCTGGCCACCGCCAGGACGTGGGCGACGCCCGGGATCGGCTGGGCCGGGGCGGGGCGCTTGGCGGGACCGGCCGCGACGCCGGACTGCTGCTGGAGGGATATCGCCACCGTCTCCACCCCCTCGAGCCCCTCGAGCAGGCCGCGGAGATCCTTCAGCACGGTCTCGGAGAGCGGTCGGGCGGGATCGACGAGGACCTTGAAGGCGACCTCGCCGCCGCGCACGGTCAGCTCCTTGACGCGGCCGAGCGAGATCAGATCCTTATCGCTGTCGGGATCCTTGATCTGCCGGATCGTCCGGATGACGTCTCGTTCCTGTACGCTGGGCAACGGTGAGATCCCGGCTCGGGGCGGTACGTTGGGCGCTGGACGCGCGAGCGGAATCACGAATATAGCAGCCTTGGGAGAGGAGGTCATATGAAGCCCATAGAGGCGATCGGCGCGGCTCTGGTCGGGCTCGCGATCTTGATCGCGTCCCCGGCCGCCGGGCAGCAGTCCGGGACGGCTCCCGCGCTCCACCTGCGCGTGGAGTCGGAGGAGCTGCTCCAGGTGGCGTACCCGGAGCGCTATCGGGGCTCGCCGGGCGATCTCGCCGACGACGTGGAATGGGTGCGCGACCGGGACGACGAGCTCCAGGAGTGGGCCGCGCGCCAGGGACCTGTGTTCCTGCTGCGGGCCTCGGACGTGGCCGGCCTCGTGTGGCCGTACCGCGACATAGAGGTGTACCTCGTGCGCTACTGGCCCGAGGTGTCGATCGAGCACCCGCTGGTCCTCGCCCTGGACGAGGTGCAGGGAGCGGGCGGCTCGGCGCGCGTCCCCGAGGACGACGACGTGCGGGTGCTGCTGCTCGCCCATCAGCTCGTCCACTACCTGCTCGACGATCCGCCCCTAAGTTCCGGCGCGCGCGCCCACGCCGCCTACGCGCACCCGTTTCTGACGGGGGACACGTTCGCGCTGGAGGCGATGGTCAACTGGGTGACCTACACCGTATTCGACGAGCTCTGGGGCCGGGCCAGGCTCGAGCGCGCCACCGGCGACGAGCTCTGGCGGGCCTACAACCCGAACCACGACTTCGTCGTCGACGACCTGATGCCTCGCGCCCGCCTGACGCGCACCGGCCCGCTCGCCGGCTGGCTGGCGGACAACCCGCGCGGGAGCCCGATCTTCGCCACGCTGGAGGACTACGCGCGACGCGCGGGCGCGGCCGATCCCACGGCTCCGGCGGGGCCGGGCCTGAGCGGGACCGACTACGGGATCGATCTCGGCGCGAGCTACGACGGGCGGGTGTTCGTGGCGTACGTAGACCAGGGCTCGGCCGCCGACCGGGGGGGCCTCCTGCAGGGCGACGAGGTGCGGACGATCGAGGGGCGTGCGGTGGGGTCCGACGTCGTGGACGCCCGGCGGCGCATGGACGAGTCCTGGCGCCTCAACCGTGAGATCAACCTGAGCGTCGTGCGCGACGGGCGCGAGCGCTACCTGACGATCGGGGGCTGAGCCGGGGGCGGTAGCGCGGGCCGGGGACCGCGGGATAGATTCCGGCGCGTCCCGCCTGCCTCCCCGACCATCAGCCGAAGCCGACGTGAGAGAAGACGCCTACCCCAGTCTGGGCAGCACGGCCTGGCTGCTCGCCGGCGCCCTGCTGGCCGCGCTCCTGCTGGCCGTGGCGACGGTCGTGCTCTTCCCCGACTGGCCGCAGATCGTCGCCATGGCGGTCCCCACCGAGCTGGCGATGATCGGGGCGATCGCCTGGGCGGTCCGCAGGACGGGGCTTCCCTGGCGCCGCGCGCTGGGGCTGCGGCCGCTTCCGTTCGTCATGCTCGGGCCGCTCGCCCTGGTGCTGGTGGGATCGGTGACGGTCTTCAGCGAGATGTACGTGATCGTCCAGCGACTGGTGCCGATCCCGCCGGAGTTCGAGGCGCTGCTGCGGGACCTCCTCCGGATCGGGGACCGCACCGATCTGGTGCTGACCGTCGTCGTGGCGGTGATCCTGGCCCCGGTCCTCGAGGAGGCGCTGTTCCGCGGGGTGGTCCTGCACGGCCTGACCCGCCGCCGGGGCCCCCGCTCGGCCACCCTCTGGACGGCCGCGTTCTTCGCCTTCTTCCACTTCTACAACCCGTGGCAGATCGTGCCTACCTTCTTCCTCGGCCTGGTGCTGGCCTGGGTCGTGCTTGTGACCCGGACCCTGTGGGCGTCGATCGTCCTGCACGCGGCGTTCAACGGGCTCTCGCTGGCGGTCTTCGCGATCCCCGTTCCCTCGCCCAGCGCGTCCCCCGCGCTGGTCGTGGGCGGGGTCGTGCTGTTCCTGCTCCTGGGGAGCGCGGCGCTCCTGGCCGGGCTCGCCTGGCTCGAGGGGATGACGGGAGGCGGCGCGTTCGCGACCGGCTATCCGCCGGACGAGAGCCCGGCGGAAGAGCTGCCGGAGGGGCCTCCCGTCGCGCGCGGATAGCGCGCCCGGGCGAGCTCCACCGCCTCGAGCACGCGGGAGACGGGGATCCGCGCCATCCGGTCGGCACGGTAGCCGGACCGCGGCGGATGCCACCCCTCGCCGGGATCGTGGAAGGCGTCGACGACCAGCTCCAGGCAGCGGCGGCCGGGGCCGACGCGCGCGGGGTCCGTGTGACCGTAGAGCCCGACACCGGGGACGCCCAGAGCGACCGCCAGGTGGTACGGTCCCGTGTCGGGGCTGACCGCCAGCGCCGCGCCGTCGAGGAGCCAGACGAGGCGCCGGAGATCGTCCCGCCGCTCGTCCCGGACCGGGACGCGGGCGAGCCGCGCGACCTCCAGCGCCCGCGCGCGCTCCGTCGGCCCGTCCGACCCCACGATGCAGACCTCGTAGCCCAGGTCGCCCGCCAGCGCCTCGGCGAGCCGCGCCCAGCGCTCGGCCGGCCATTCCTTGGCCGGCCGGGACGTCCCCACCACCAGCGCGGCCATCGGCGCGGACAGCGTCGCGGCGAAGGCGGCCTGCTCGGCGCGCTCGGGCTCGGACAGGGGGAGCGGCCACTCGTACCGCCGCTCCGCTCCCAGGTGGTCCGCGAACTCGAGGTACTGCTCGCACGTCTGGCGCGGCGGGCCCGCGGCCACCCGCTCGTTCGTGACCAGCCAGTTCCCCTCGCGGGCCCGGGCGCGATCGAAGCCGATCTTCCGCGGGCTGTCGAGGAGCGCGGTGACGAGGCTCGCCTTGGCGTACACCTGCAGATCGACGACCAGGTCGAAGCGCCGCCCGCGGAGCTCGCGCGCGAGCTCCCGGTAAGCCCGCCAGCCGCGCCGACGCTCGAGCGTCCACACCCGGTCGACGCCCGGATGGCGGCCCGCGATCTCGCTCGGCACCGGCTGGGTGATCCACTCGATCGAGAGACCGGGTGCGGCGGCCTTCAGCGAGGAGACGAGCGGGAGCGCGTGGACGATGTCGCCGATCGCCGACAGCAGGACGACGGCCGCCCGCTGGCCGTCAAGCACGGTCGTAGCCGCGCCGGAAGGCGGCCTCGTCCGCGGGCTCCCAGCTCACGCGGCCCGCGCGCCGCTCCTTGTCGAGGGAGCGGCGGAAGCGCGCGAGGTTTTTTTTTTGACGTCCGATCGCGGGGCGTCGATCCGGGCGCGGTCCAGGTCGAGGAGCGCGGCCTCCCAGCGACCGGGCGCGGCCGGCAGGAGGAACACGTTCCGGGGCCGGAGGTCCGGGTGGTCGAGGCCGGCCGCATGGGCGCGCCCCACGACCCGGCCGGCGGCCTCGAGCGCGGGTCCGCGCTCGGCCGCCGGGTACATCCCGGGTCGCAGGAACTCCTCGAGGTCGAGGCCCGGGGACAGCCACTCGGTGGCGAGATCGGCGCGATATCCCGGCCGAGCCGGGGTCGCGATCGCGGCGAGGACGCGCGGGGTCGGCACGCCGGCCGCCCGCAGGGCCTCGCTGGTCACGAGCTCCGTGAACGGGCGCGGCGGGCGGTCGAGGTAGCGGTCCCCCAGGAGCGGCCCCATCCAGCCGCCTCGCCGGTAGTGGCGGACCGCCGCCGGGACGCCGCCCAGCTCGACCTTCCAGGCCGGGCCGCGGCCGCCCCGGAGCGCGCGTTCGGCGCCCACGGCGGCCCAGGCGGCGAGCGAGCCCGCATCGGCCAGCGCCGTCTCCACCGCGGCCGCCACGGCCTCGAGCGCGACCACGTCCGCGGCGCGGCTGCAGCTCCGGACGTAGCCCGCCGGGGGAAACGGGGCCGGCGCCGTCAGGGGACGGTCTCCGCGACCAGCCCCGCGACCAGCGCGTCGATCGCCGCCACGGCGGACTCGCCGGCGGTCTGGTTCACGATCACGCTGAAGGCGTAGTCGCGCCCCGAGAGCGTAGTCAGGTAGCCGCTCAGCGCGTACACGTTCTCGATGTATCCCGTCTTGGCGCGCACGCGGCCCGCCGCCGGCGTGCCGGTGAAGCGACGCCGGAGGGAGCCGCTCTCCGCCGCCACCGGGAGCGCGTCGCGGAACGCCGGCCAGCCGGCTCGATCCCGCATCGCGCCCAGCAGCGCGACCACGGCCTCGGGGGTCACGAGGTTCGCGCTCGACAGGCCCGAGGCGTCCTTGAGCCGGAACGCCGTGGTGTCGACCCCCAGCGCGGCCAGCGTGCCCCGCTCGATCCCCAGCCCGGCGCTCCACGAGCCCTCGCCGGCGACCTCGCGGGCGACGGTCTTGAGCAGCTGCTCGGCGTGCCAGTTCTGGCTCCGGCTGAGGACGGCGTCCACCACCCGGGCGAGCGGCGGCCCGACGTGAGCGGCGAGCGCCACCGTGTCGCCGGCCGCGACCGGCGAGTCCACGGGGCGGGAGACGGTCCGCACCGGCCCCGCGACGTCGATCCCGCGCCGCGCCAAGGCCTCGCGGAACGCCGTCGCGGCCCAACCGGCGGGGTCCACCACCGCGAAGTACTCGACCTCCGGCTCGGCGTCGAGCGGCAGCGAGCCGTAGGCGATCACGCGGTTCGTCCCCGGTTCGCGGGTCAGGTCGAAGGTCGAGGTCGAGCCGGCGGCGCCGGTAACGGCCCGGTTCTCGATCGAGTAGAACGCCGACGCGGGCTCGGCGGAAACGACGGGTGGATCCCCGACGCGATCGCCCGGGCGGATGTGGACGTCGATCGCGTTGTCGTTGAAGCCGAGCGCGCCGACCGGGGCCGCGTACCACCACAGCAGGTCGTATGCCGCCCAGTCGCCGCGCAGGTAGTCCGCGTCCCAGAGGCTCTCGTCGGCGAGCAGTGAGCCGGTCACGCGCGCGAGGCCGCGCGCGGCGAGCGAGTCGGCGAGCGCGTCGAAGATCGCGGTGATCGACGGCGCGAAGCGGCCCGAGAGATTGGGGTCGCCGCGCCCGTAGAGGACGAGGTCGCCGTCCAGGACGCCGGCGCCACCGATGGGCGCGGTCCCGTACACGCTCGTCCGCCAGGCGTAGTCGGCGCCCAGCCGCTCGAGCGCGGTCGCCGCGACCACGAGCTTCAGGTTCGACGCGGGGACGAAGTAGCGGTCCGCCGCGTGGCGCGCGATCCAGCGACCGGTGTCCAGCTCCCGCACCGCGATCCCCCAGTGGGCGCGGGCGAGGGGCCCGGTCGCCACGCGCGCGATCCACGCGGGAAGCTCCGGTTCCGCCGCGGGGCGCGCGTCAGCCGGCGCGGTGCCGGCGGGTCGCGCGGAGGAGGCTGCGGGAGCGGCCTGGCGGTCACCCGGGGTCGCGCACGCGGCGAGCGCGACCGCCAGCGAGCCGGCGAGGAGCGCGCGCAGGGTCACCGGTCGAGCCGCGCGCGGAGGGCGTAGTAGAGCAGCGGGATCGTGATCTCGTGATGGCCGGTCAGGTGGTAGCCGTGGCCGCCCTCCAGCACCGGCCGGCCGATCACGTTCATCTCGGGGCGGTAGTGGCGGGTCATGTCGACGTCGACGGCGGTGAAATCCTTGAGCGGGGGCCAGAGATGCCGGGCCACGTTGAGCGCCTTCACGAAGACCTCGGGCAGCACCACGGCCGAGCCCAGGTTCGCCACCAGCCCACCCTGATGCAGGTTCCTCAGGGAGCCGGCGAGGATTCGGAAGTCGCGATGGCTGGTGGCGCCCAGCGCGGCGCCGTCGAAGCGCGGATGCTGATGCGTGATCTCGGCGCCGATCGCCGCGTGGACCGTCAGCGGGACGCCGAGCGACCAGGCGCGCGCGAGCAGGCTCTCGCGCGCGTGCGGCGTCGGCGGCCGCCGTTCGACCAGCCAGCGACCGATCGCCTCGCCGCACCCCAGCCCCTCCGCGTGACCCGCGGCGACCGCCTCCGCCATCCACGCGCCGGTCTCGTCGGCGAGGCCGAACGTGCCGTCGGCCAGGTTCTCGGCCACGTCCTCCGAGGTCTCTCCGAAGCACGCGATCTCGAAGTCGTGGATCGCGGTCGCGCCGTTGAACGCCAGATGGGTGATCCAGCCGCGATCGAGGGCGTCGGCGAGGAACGGCGAGCAGCCGGTCTTCACGACGTGCCCGCCGCACATGACCACGATCCCGCGCTCGGCGCGCACCGCCTCGGCCCAGCGTTCGACGATCGAGCGCAGGTCGGCGGCGGCGAGGATGTCGGGAAGCGCGCCGATCAAGAGCTCGACCGCGGGCGGACGCTCGAGCACCTCGCCGAACTGAGCGATCGACACCTTGTTCCGACGGCGCGAGAAAGGGAGCGGCGTGACGGCGGCCAGATCGGCCGCTGGGTAGCGTGAGGTCAACGCGCTCGGGGGTTAGGGTCCGGATGCCGAGGGCGGCGGGCGCCGCCTCTCGTCAGCGAGCCGAAGGTATCGGCGCCCCGCGCGCGTAGTCAACCAGCGTGGCCTCGAACGAGCCGAGCCCGACCTTGCTGGAGATCTTCACCGGGACGTGGCGCGCGTCGGCGGTCACCCAGATGCGGTTCTCGCCCCCCTTCTTGAACAGACCGCCATCCGTCGTGACGTCGAGATCCAGGACGTAGGCGTCGAACGAGCCTGCCGGCACGCGCACGCGCTCGCGCTTCAGCACGCTGATGGTCAGCGGGTTGTCGTCGGGATCGGCCTGATTCCGGAGCACGAACCTCGCGCCCGCCTCGAGCGGCAGGAGCCGCACGTAATAGAACATCGCGACCTGATCGACGGCTCGCGGGCTGGCCGGGGAGACGTCGCCGTCGGGCTCGACCCGCACCTGCCGGGTCTGGTCGAACACGTACTCCTTGCTCCGCGTGCGGTCGTTCTCGGTGGACTCCCGCTTGTAGCGCAGGGAATAGAATTCGCCCGCGTCGAACCACGACTCCTCGACCGAGTCGATGTCGTAGATGTAGGAGATCGTGCGGTTGCTCGCGGCGCGGAACACGATGTGATACGCCGGTCGCCCGTAGAGCGTGTCGAGCTTGTTGATCCCGATCTCCAGCGTTCCCGCGGGGAGCACGCCGTACTGCACCGCGTACTCCATCGACTCGCCCGGATAGAAGGGCGCCGTGCGGATCCCGGCGGCCGTCTGGGCAGTGACCGGGGCGGCCAGCCCGAGGGCGACCAGGGCGAAAATGGCGGGAAGGCGCTTCATGTCATGTATGATACGCAAGGACGGGGCCCCGGGTTCCGAACTGGGCGAATCAGGCTCGGGTCGCCACCCGGTCGACCCGACCGGTCAGGCTGAGCTGCTCGCGCACGGCCCGCGTCCAGCGGTAGCGCGATCCGCGGGGGCGGATGTCGTAGCGGCAGCGGACGGGGACTTCCGCGAACGTGGGATGGAGCCGGCCCAGGCGCAGCAGCAGCTCGACGCTCGCCGCCGAGTCGCGGCTCGTGATCAGGCCCTCCTGGTGCGTGTCCAGCGCGCGCTTCAGGGTCCCGATGCGGAAGGCCTGGAAGGTGGAGGTGTAGTCGCTGACCCGGGGCAGCGGCATCACCGCGCGCAGCACCGTCGACACGATGCGGGCCCCCAGGCGCTTGGGCCCCGGCTGGTCGCCGACATGGCTGTCGTGGTGGGTCCGCGCGCCGATGACGACGTCGGCCCCGGCCTCGATCTCCCGCACCATGTCCGCCACGCTGTCGGGACTGTGCGTGAAGTCGGCCTCGATCACGATCGCGATGTCGCGCTCCGGATACCGCGACAGCCGGGCCGCCTCCCGAACCAGTCGGTCGAGGCTCGGCCCGAACCCGCGGTTCTCGGCGTGGCGCAGGAGCTTGACGGGAAGAAAGCGCCGGTACTGCTCGACCACCTGGGCGCTGCCGTCGCTCGATCCGTCGTCGAGCACCACGACGAGATAGTCGCGCCGGATCTCGCGCATGACCTGCCGGATCTTGTAGAGCAGGAGGCCGAGCGTCCCCTCCTCCTCGTACGCCGGAATGAGGAAGTACACCATCCCCGGAATCTATCCTGGCCCGCGCCTCCCGCCAATCGAGTTGAACGCCGGACCGGATGGGGTCGTCCGAAGCAGCAAACCCCCGGACCACCCACCCGGTTTTCCCGCGGGGGGTTGACAGGCGGCGGTGCGGCATGCTATAAAAACAGCATCATGCTAAAAATATAGCACATCATCGCTGTCGGTGGACCAAGGAGAGCGGAATGACGACGAAGCCCGATCATTACGGAGACCTGAGCCGCCGGGAGCGCCAGATCATGGACATCGTCTATCGGCGGGGCTCGGCGACCGCCAGCGAGGTTCGGGAAGGGCTGCCCGACCCCCCCAGCTACTCTGCGGTCCGCGCCATGCTCCGCATCCTCGAGGAGAAGGGCCACCTGAAGCACGAGCAGGACGGCCCGCGGTACGTGTTCCACGCCACCCTGTCCGTCGAGACCGCTCGCCGCTCGGCGCTGCGGCGTCTGCTCCAGACCTTCTTCGACAACTCGCTCGAGGAGGCGGTGGCAACCCTTCTGGACGTGGAATCGTCCAATGTGACGGAGGAGGAGCTCGAGCGCCTCGCCCGGATGATCGATCAAGCCCGGAAGGAGGGGCGCTGACCCGATGAGCGATCTGCTGCTCGACCTCACGATCAAAGGCACCCTGGCGCTCCTGGCGACCGTCGCCACGGCCGCCGCCCTGCGTGGCGCCTCGGCGGCCACCCGCCACGCGGTCTGGACGATGGGACTGTCGAGCGCGCTCGTGCTGCCGGCGCTGACGCGCGTGCTTCCGGGCTGGAACGTGCCGGTCCTGCCCGCGGCTCCGGCGGGGATCCCGATCGCCGGGACCTCGATCGCCTCCCCCGGCATGGCCATCGGCGAGCTCCTCGCATTCGTGTGGGCGGCGGGCGCGGCTGTCGTCGCGCTCAGCATCGTGGTCGGCCGGCTCCGCATCCGCTGGATCGCGCGCGGCTCGCAACCGCTGGACCGGGGAGAGATCGCCGCGCTCGCGACCGAGCTCTGCGGGCGGTTGGGGATCTCGCGTCGGGTATCCGTACGCCTGTGTCCCGAGCGCGTGATGCCGATGGTGTGGGGGGTCGTGCGGCCCGTCATCCTGCTCCCGGCGACCGCCACCCGATGGTCTCCCGAGCTGCGGCGCGACGTCCTGCTCCACGAGCTGGCGCACGTCCGCCGGCACGACTACCTGAACCAGCTCGTGGCGCGGCTCGCGTGCGCCGTCCACTGGTTCAATCCGCTGGCCTGGCTGGCGGCGCGCCGCCTGCGCGCGGAGCGCGAGCGGGCGTGCGACGACCAGGTGCTCGGGACCGGAGCCAGCGCCTGCGACTATGCCGAGCACCTGATCGCCGTCGCGCGCGGGTTGCGACCGGCCGGGCGCGGCACGCCGGGGATCGCGATGGCGGGCCGCTCGGCGTTCGGAGAGCGGGTGGCGGCGCTGCTCGACGCGCGCTGCGCGCGCGGCGTCCTGACGACCGGGCTGCTCCTCCGCTCGGGCGTCGGCGCCGCCTGCCTCGTGGTGCCGCTGGCGGCGCTCCACCCGGGCACACGGACGATCGCCGAGGCGCCCCCGCCCGGGCAGCTCGTCGGGCCACCGCCCAGCGCGAACGCCCGCGCCGCCGGCGCGCTGCCCGCGATCGAGCCTCGTCGCCAGCAGGTCGAGTCGGACGCCAAGGCCGTGCGGCCCGCGCGTCGCGGCCCCCGCTCGCCGAGCTCGACGCACGGCGCCCCGACCGCCGCGCGGCGGGATGTGGCGCTCTACCAGGCGCCGGAGATCCGCGCCGTGATCCGGCTCGCCGGCACGCCCGGGAGCTCCCCGCACGCGGACGCCGGGGAAGCCGAATGCCAGGATTCCGCGATCCCCGCGGCAGGACCGGTTGCGCCCGCCCCGAATCCCGTTCTCGTGTGGATTCCGGCGGCGGGCTCGACTCCATAGCGAACGATGCCCAATGGCCGACTCCGGAGAGTGACGTCATGCGCCCGATTCTGACAAGTATGGTAGTGATCGGACTTTCGTTCGCCGTCCCCGTGCAGGCCCAGCCCGCGCCGGAAGCGTCTCAGACCGCGGCTCGGCCGCCGGCGTCGCGGAGCGATCGGGCGCAAGTCGAGGCGCTCCGCATCCGAACCGGCACGCCGGACATCGACGGACATCTCGACGACGAGGCCTGGCAGGGGGCGCGCTGGGTGACGGACTTCATCCAGCGGGAGCCCGATCAGGGCCAGCCCGCGCGCGATCAGACCGAGATCGCGTTCCTGTTCGACGACGGGGCGTTGTACGTGGGCGCGCGCATGCACAGCGGAAGCCGCGATCAGATCAGCGATTTGATGACCCGCCGCGACGAGCCCGGCAACGCGGAGCGGCTGATCGTGTCGCTCGACACCTACCTCGACCGCCGCACCGCGTACACGTTCGCGGTCACCGCCGCGGGCGTGCGGATCGACTATTTCCACCCCTTGGACAACGAGTTTCATCGCGACTTCACGTTCGAGCCGGTCTGGGAAGCGGAGGCGGAGATCGAGGGCGACGGCTGGACGGCGGAGATGCGGATTCCCTTCTCCCAGCTGCGCTTCAACGCCGGCGAGGACCTGGTGTGGGGCTTGAACATCAACCGCTACACGCCCTCCACCAACGAGGATTCCTATCTGGTGCTGGTTCCGCGCGAGGAGACCGGCTGGTCGTCCCGCTTCGCCGATCTGATCGGACTGCAGTCGATCCCGTCGTCCCGGCGGATCGAGATCCTGCCCTACGTGGCCAGCTCGGCGACGTTCACCAGCGAAGCCCTGTTCGACCAGGACGACCCGTTCCAAGACGGCAAGGACATGGACGCGCGGGTCGGAGTGGATTTCAAGATGGGTCTGGGGCCCAACCTCACGCTGGACGCCGCGGTGAACCCCGACTTCGGGCAGGTCGAGGCCGACCCCGCCGAGGTCAACCTGTCGGCCTTCGAGACGTTCTTCGAGGAGCGCCGCCCGTTCTTCACCGCCGGCCAGGACAACTTCAGCCGGAACGGGAACGCCCTGTTCTATTCGCGCCGGGTCGGCGCCTCGCCGCACGGACAGGCAGACGGCGATTTCGTCGACACCCCGCGCACCACGACGATCCTGGCTGCCGCCAAGCTGACCGGCAGATTGAAGTCGGGCCTCACCGTCGGAGCGCTGGGCGCCATCACCGACGAGGAGCAGGCGCGCTCCTTCGATCTCACGACCCGCCAGACCGCGGACATCCGGGTCGAGCCGCGCACTTCCTACGGCGTGCTTCGCCTACAGCAGCAGTTCGGCGAGGACGCGTCCACCATCGGCTTCACCATGACCGGCATGAAGCGCGACGTCGACGCCGGCGACCCGCTGGCCTCGGTTCTGACCGACAACGCGTTCGCGGGCGGGCTGGATTGGAACAAGCGCTTCAACGGCGGGGAATACGAGCTCCTCGGCCACCTGGACTACAGCTGGGTGGGCGGAGACTCGCTGGCGATCGCCCGCCTCCAGCAGCGGAGCGCTCACTTCTTCCAGCGGCCGGACGCGGATCACGTCGACTTCGATCCGTCGCGCACCTCGCTGTCCGGCTTCTCGACCGCCCTCCGCGGAGGCAAGCGGAGCGGCACGTGGATCTGGAACGGGGGGCTGTGGTTCGACTCGCCCGGATTCGAGATCAACGACGTCGGCCAGCTGAACCGGGCGGACGACATCGCCGGCTGGACGAACGTCAGCTACAACGACACCGAGCCGGGCAAGTACCTCCGGCGCTGGAACCTCGGAGTATTCCAGAACGCGAACTGGAACTTCAGCGGCCTGCACCGCTTCCAGAACGTGGGCGCCTTCACGAACTTCACCTTTACGAACTTCTGGAACGGGTTCCTGGAGCACGGGCACGACCTCGAGGTCCAGTCCGACAACCTGACGCGCGGCGGGCCGCTGATGACCCAGGCGCACGGGTACTGGGTGGCGGGGGGGATCTTCAGCAACTTCAACGCTCCCACCCGCTACGGTCTGCGCTCGTTCACCTGGCAGGACGACCTTGGCGGGTGGGAATGGCGGATCGACCCCGAGTTCACGATGCAGCCGACCGACCGGCTGACGCTGACCGTGACGCCGCGCTACATCCGCACCCACGGTGCGCGCCAGTTCATCACCTCGCGTAGCGGCGGTCTCGAGACGACGTTCGGTCGGCGGTATCTGTTCGGTGAGATCGACCAGACCGAGATCGCGGCGCCGATCCGCGCGAACTTCTCGTTCACGCCCGAGACCAGCCTCGAGCTCTACGCCGAGCCGTTCGCGGCCTCCGGACGCTACTCCGGCATCGGCGAGCTGGCCGAGCCCGAGACGAACGACCTGCGCGTGTACGGGGAGGCCGCCGGCACCGACGCGACGCGGGACGAGGAGTCCGGCGACTGGACGTTCACCGACGGCGAGGCGGAGATCGAGATTTCGAATCCGGACTTCGACATCCTGTCGTTCCGCTCGAACCTCGTCCTGCGCTGGGAGTGGAAGCCGGGCAGCACGTTCTTCCTCGTCTGGCAGCAGAACCGCTCCGCATCCGACGACGAGGGCCGGTTCGTGCAGCCTCGGAACCTGTACGATTCGCTGCGAACGGATGGGGAGAATACGCTGGCGGTGAAGTTCACCTACTGGCTCCCCATGTAAGTCGGTCGATGAGGGCGGCCCGGCTGCTGCGTTGCGCTCCTCGTTCTTCCTGCGGCGTACCTTCTGGTACGCCTCAGAAGAGCCTTCGTCGCGCGCCTTGCAGGCGGGCCACCCTGATCGACCTCCGGTCCGGCTGACAGCGGCGCGGTCCGGGTCGACTTCCTGACGACGCCTAGCCGCTCCGGTCGGGGCAGCTACCGAGCCGCCATTCGCCCGCCACTGGCGGGCTTCTTCGATCCCCGCACACGATCGTCCACCTGCCTACCTCCTTGAACGGGGGGCGGGCGGGGGGCGTCCACGGACGCGAGGCCGCCGTTGACGGCGGCTCCACGGGCGCGCAGGTTGCAGATGGGGCGCGCCCCCGCCGCTTCCCGTCGCGGGGCCGAATCGCCCATCCCCCGCCGTCTCGGAGGAGTCCATGCGTCGCTTGTTCGCCCTGTTCGCACTCCCGCTCGTCCTCGCGCTCTCCCGTCCGGCCGCGGCGCAAGACGGGCCGCCGGCCGCGCCGCCGGCCCCACCCGCGGCGGATCCCGCCGACGTGGAGTCGATCGACGCGATCATCACCGCGCTCTACGACGTCATCTCGGGGCCGGCCGGTGAGCGCGACTGGGACCGCTTCCGGTCCCTTTTCGCGCCCGGCGCCACGCTGTCCCCGATGGCTCCGCGACCGGACGGGACGACTCCCGTGCGGGTCCTGACCCCCGAGGACTACGTGCAGTTCGGCGGAGGGTACTTCGCGCAGAACCCGTTCTTCGAGGTCGAGGCTGGTCGCCGTCTGGAGCAGTTCGGAAACGTGGCGAACGCGATGAGCTTCTACGAATCGCGGAACGCGCCCGAGGAGGAGCCGTTCACCCGCGGCGTGAACACGATCACGCTGATCTCCGACGGCACGCGCTGGTACGTGCTCTCGATCGCGTGGGACGAGGTACGGGAAGGTCTGCCGGCGCCCGAGTACGGCGACTGAGGTCCAGCGGACCGAAACCTCCCGGCGGAGGGGCGCGTAGGAAGCGGGGTCGGGGGTCGTGCGTCCGTTCGGCCGCCCCACGGCGCCACCACCTTCATCGGAGAGGGCCCATGCGAGGCACGCTCACCTGCTTCATCTGTTCCGCGTCCTTCCTGGCCGCTTGCGCGGCGAACCCGCAACCGGGCGAGCCCGGCTACCCGTACAACCTCAGCGGCTCCTATCGGGTCGAGGTCCTCGTGGACGGCGCCCCCTATCGCGGCATGATGGAGCTCTCGACGGCCCCGGGCGGCGTCGTGAACGGGAGCTTCATGGTCACCGAGCCCGTGCACGTAGCCGGGACGGTCGAGGGCGCGATCGTCGCGGACACGCTGGACTTCCGGATGCCGTACGAGATCCAGGAGAACGGGTGCGCGGGCGTCGTCTCCGGTCGCGGGGGTGTGGCGGAGGGCGGTGGCGCCTTCAGCAGCCCGGTCGTCCTCGACGACTCCTGCGGCGGTGAGATGAGCGGCACGATCTCGATCCAGCGCTAGTTCGACCGGAACGCGCCCGGCCTCGGGACCCCCGGGCGCGTTCCAACCCTTCCCGCACGCCCCCCATCCAATCGGGTGCAAGACGGAACCCGGGCCCTGGAGGACCACCTGCTGGCGGTCAGCGCTGACATGACGACGCCGGAGGGGGACCTCCGGGACGCGAGGCTCGCCACCGAGGGCGACACGCGCGCCTTCGAGCGGCTGTATCGCGGCCACGCGGCCAGGGTGCACGGCCTGGCGCGGCGCATGGTGGGCCATGAGGAGGCCGACGAGCTGACCCAGGACGTGTTCGTGCGGGTCTGGGAGAAGCTCGAAACGTTCCGGGGCGAAGCCGCCTTCGGCACGTGGATCCATCGGGTGGCGATCAACGTGATGCTGGCGCGGCAAGCGGCGCGCCGGCGGGATCGCGGGCGGTTCGAGGACGACGACGCGCGGCTCGACGCCGCGCCGGTCGCGCCGCGCGAGGCGGAATCGAGGATCGATGTCGAGGCCGCCCTCGCCGCCCTTCCCGACGGGGCCCGCAGGGTGTTCGTCCTGCACGACATGGAGGGGTTCAAGCACCACGAGATCGCGGAGCTGCTGAAGATCACCGTGGGGACCTCGAAGTCGCAGCTCCATCGCGCGCGGATGTTGATGCGCGAACAACTGGTGGCCTGAGGGATGGAAGAAATGAACGCGCACCCGACCGAGCAGCTGAGCGAATACATCGACGACGAGCTGACGCCCGCCGCGCGGGCCTCGCTCGAGGTGCATCTGTCGACCTGCCCGGAGTGCACGGCCCTGCTCGCCGATCTGCGCGCGGTGGTAGCCGCGGCCCGCAATGTCGGCGAGGAGCCTCCCACCTGGGACCTGTGGCCCGCGATCGCCCGGCGCCTCGCGCCGCGGAGCCGCGCCCCGCAGGTGGTGGCGATTGCGTCGCGCCGCGCGCGGCGCTTCTCGTTCTCGATCCCCCAGCTCGCGGCGGCGTCCATCGCGGTGGCTCTCCTCTCGGCGGGCGCGGTGTGGCTCGCGATCCGCGGCGGCGGCGAGCCGTTTGGCGCCGCGACCCCCACCGGCGGCATGCCGGTTACGGCCGTGTCCGACGCTGGCGTCGCCGACCAGCGGTTCGCCGAGTATGAGGCGGCGGTCGCGGACCTGGAGCGGCTCGTGGACGAGCTCGGCGATCGGATCGACCCCGAGTCGCGCGACGCGATCGACCAGAATCTGGCGATCATCGACGCGGCGATCGGCCAGATCCGCGGAGCGCTCGAGGCCGATCCGGACGATGCCTATCTGAACACCCATCTGGCGAGCACGATGCAGCGCAAGATCGATGTGCTGCAGGAGGCCGCCCGCCTCGCTCGCACCAGCACCTGACGCGAAAGGAAGCCCATCCGATGAAGACCATGATCACGCTCGTCCTGGCGCTCGCGGCGCTCGCCGCGGTGGGCGGCACCGCCCGGGGCCAGGGGTTCCAGACCGACCGCACCGTGGAGGTGACCCCCGGAGCCCGCCTGCAACTGGACAGTCAGTTCGGCAAGGTCACGGTGCGCGGCTGGGACCGCGGCGCGGTCCGGGTCCAGGCCCGGCACACGGCCGACGTGGGCGTCGAGATCGACGTCCGGGGGTCGCTCGTCCAGATCGAGTCGAATCGTCCCGGGAAGCCCGTCGAGTACTCCCTGACCGTGCCCGTGGACATGCCGCTCGAGATCGAGGTCATCCACGGGGAGGTCGACGTGGCGGGAGTCCGGTCCGGGATGCAGATCCAGTCGGTGAACGGCGCGATCATGGTGCGCGGCGGCAGCGGCACGATCGACCTGGGCTCGGTGCAGGGCTCGATCACGCTGGAAGGGGCCGACGGCGACGTCCACGCGGAGACCGTAAACGGCCGCATCCAGCTGCGCGGGATCGAGTCCGCCCGCGTCACGGCCGAGACCGTGAACGGCGGGGTCAGCTACGCGGGCTCGATCCGGAGCGACGGCTGGTACCGGTTCAGCACCCACAACGGGCCCATCGATCTGACGATTCCCCCGGGCGCCGGAGCCGTCTTCACGGCGTCCACGTTCAACGGCACGCTGGAGACCGCCTTCCCCGTGACGCTGCGCGAGGCGCGAGAGGGCAAGGAGTTCAGCTTCACGCTGGGTTCCGGCGGCGCGCGGATCGAGCTCGAGTCGTTCAACGGCACGATGTCGATCCGCCGCTCCGGCCCGTAGACGATCACCCGACGACGAAGAGGAGCTACGACCATGCAACCGATCCGCATCGCCATCACCCTCGCCGCGCTCGCTCTGACGGCGATCCCCGCGGCCGCCCAGCGCGAGGAGACGTTCCGCTGGTCCGGCCAGCTCGCGGCCGGCAGGACGCTCGAGGTCCGGGGCCTGAACGGCGACGTCGAGGCGCGCCCGTCGTCCGGCCGCGCGGTCGAGGTCGTGGCGGTCAAGCACGGAGACGACGACGACCCGCGCGCGGTGGAGGTGGAGGTGATCGAGGGCGCGGCCGGGATCCAGGTCTGCGCCGTCTATCCCGGCAAGCGCGGGGGCAGGATCAGCACCTGCCGCGACCAGGACGACGATCGCGACGACGAGATGGACAACGACGTGGTCGTCGACTTCACGATCACGGTCCCCGCGGGGGTCGTGTTCGAGGGATCGACGGTGAATGGCGGCATTGACGTGGCGAGCCTCGATGGCGACGTGCGCGTGAGCACGGTGAACGGCGGGATCGAGGTGGCGTCGAGCGGCACCGTCGAGGCACAGACCGTCAACGGCTCGATCCGTGCATCGACGGGTCAGGGGTCGT
>Ga0299913_10000951_pt1 | contig 20178 bp, 18 predicted proteins | sample RVTome_9_FD_201360 | JGI IMG/M metagenome (GOLD analysis project Ga0299913, IMG submission 201360) | Soil microbial communities from uranium-contaminated site in the Upper Colorado River Basin, Wyoming, United States - RVT155D38 (version 2) ... | reverse complement strand
GATTCGTAGAGCGCCCGGAGCTCGGCGATCCGCTCGGACCTGAGCGTCTCGCGCTCGCCCGACTCGACCGCGGCAACGACGCTCCGCACGAGCGAGGCGAGCTCGATCGGGTTGAACGGCTTCGTGATGTAGTCGAGGCCGCCGACGTCGAGCCCGCGCGCTCGGTCGCGCAGATCCGCGCGCGCCGTGAGGAACACGATCGGGATCGCGCTCGTCCGCTCGTCGCCGAGCAGCTCCTCCGCGACCGCCCAGCCGTCGAGCCCGGGCATCATCACGTCGAGGAGGACGGCGTCCGGTGTCTCCGAGCGCGCCACGTCGAGGCCTTTCGTGCCGTCGGGCGCCTCGAGGACCGTCATCCCCTCTGCCTCGAGGTTCACGCGACAGAGGAGGCGAATCGGCGCCTCGTCGTCGATCACGAGAACGGTCGTCCGCTCCGCCATCGTCAGTCCCTACCCGCTCCCGCAGCCTTCGAGACGGGCAGCTCGAAGACGAAGCTCGCGCCGGTGCCCTGCTCCGACTCGACCCACATCCGGCCGCCCATCGCGGCCACGAGCCCGCGCGAGAGGAAGAGCCCGAGCCCGGTGCCGTGCTCGTCGCCCGGCTCCCCGCCGTGGGCACGGAAGAACTTCGTGAAGATCCGCTGGCGGTCTGCCGGGGCGAAGCCCTCGCCCTCGTCCGTCACGCGGAGCTCGACCGCGTCGGTCTTGCGGCGCGCCGCGACGCGCACGGTCCCGCTCTCGGGTGAGGCGCGCACGGCGTTGTCGAGCAGGTGGCGAACGACCTCCGCGAGCCGCGCCGGGTCCGCCTCCGCGTGCAGCGGCGCGTCCGGGAGGTCGGCCTGGAGCACGACACGCCCGTCCGCCTCCTCCCGGGCCCACTCGACACTCGCCCTGACCACCTCGGCAACGTCCGTAGAGGACAGGGTCAGGCCGAGCATCCCCGCCTCGAGCCGGGCGACGTTCAGGAGGTCGTCCACGATCCGGATCAGCCGCTCGGACTCGGACGCGATGTACCCGAGGAACGTGCCGCGCTCGTTCTCGTCGAACGCGACGTCGGCGCGCATGAGCGTCTCCGCGAAGCCGTAGATCGAGGTGAGCGGCGTGCGGAGCTCGTGCGAGACGGTGGCGACGAAGTCCGACTTCATCTGCTCGACCGCGCGCTCGCTCGAGACGTCGCGGAAGGCGAAGATGCGGCCGGCGACCGCGCCCTCCCGGTCGCGCATGACCGCCTCGGTGAGCGAGAGCCAGACCTCCTTGCCGCCCCGGACGATCGCGACTGCGCGCTCGCCCTTCGGCTCCTCCTCCCCGCTCGCGAGCTCGCGCTGGAGGGTCTCCGCGACCCGCCGGCCGAGCGCCTCGGCCGCCGGCACGCCGGTGATCCGCTCCGCCATCGAGTTCCAGAGGACGATCCGGCCCTCGCGGTCGACGGCCACGATCCCGTCCGCGATGTTCCCGAGGATCGCCTCGCTCCGCTCCTTCTCCTCGGCGACGCTGCGGTAGAGCTTGGCGTTCGCGAGGCTCGACGAGGCCATCGCCGCGAGCGCCACGAGCGCCTGGACCTCGTCCCCGCGCCACGCGCGCGGCTCGCGGACGTACACGCTGAGGGCGCCGTGGAGCCCGCCGCCCGGCGCAGCCATCGGCACGGCGATGCACGCAGGCGCCTCCTCGAGGAGCGGGTCGCCCCGCCCCTGGCGGGGCGTCTCGCGCACGTCCTCGACCGCGACGGCACGGCGCGACTGCATGACGTCGCCGAGGACGCCCTGGCCCGAGCTCGACCGCGAGCCGACGAGGCTCTCGGGCGCCGTGCCGGCGACCGAGCGGGCCACGAGGTCCTCTCCCTCGAGCACGCGCAGAACCGCCGCGTCCGCGTCGAGGAGCACGATCGCCTCGGAGGCCACCTCCTCGAGCACACGCTCCGGGGCGAGGCTCGTGACGAGCCGCGCGCCGACGCTCGCGAGGCGCTCGGACAGGCCGCGCGCCCGCCGCTCGGCCTCGAAGAGCTCGCTGCGCTCGAGCGCGCCACGCGCGGCGGCCCCGAGCTGCCGGGCGAGCACGAGGTCGTCGTCGGTGAACGTCCGCTCCGCGCCGAAGAGCACGAGGACGACGACGTTCTCCCCGCTCGAGCGCTGCACGGGCGCCGCGAGGAGCGCTCCGTAGCCGTGCTCGGCGAGCACGGAGCGCGCCTCGTCGTCGAACCGGTCGTCGCCGCGCAGGGTGCCGGACGTGATGATCTTCCCCTCGCCGGCCGCCGCGGCCGCGAGGGGCGTCGACGCGCCGGGCAGGCCGTCGCGGAGCCGCTCCGCGAGCCGCGCCGGAAGCCGGTAGGAGCCGTCGAGCCGTGGGCGCCCTCCGCGGAGGGAGAGCACCGCGGCCGTCTCGCCGCCGAGCGCCTCCGCCGCCGCGCGCCCGAGGGCGTCGAGCGTCTTCGCGAGCGAGAGCGGCGATCCGAGCACCTCGGCGATCCGGTAGAAGCCCTGCTGGATCTGCGCCTGGCGTGCCCGCTCCCCGTAGCTCTCCGCGTTGTGCGACGCGAGCGAGGCGAAACGCGCGAACGCCTCGAGGATCTCGAGTTCGGAGGAGTCGAACCGCCCTGGCTCGCGGGAGCACACGCCGAGAACGCCGCGCACCTCGCCGAGCCAGATCATCGGCGCGATCATGATCTCTTCGAAGCCTGCGTAGTTCTCGCTCGGCGGGGGGACCTCAGTGCGCGCGAAGTCGAGCGCGAGCACGGGGGCGGCGGCCTCGATCGCGCGGGCGTGCCAGCCCCCGACCGGGATCGTCCGTCCGATCTCGTCCTCCTCGGGCAGGCCGTAAACGGCCCGCGAGCGGAGGACGCCGGTGCCCGGGTCGAACATCCAGCAGTCCGCGGCGTCGGCGCCGAAGAGGATCGCGACCTCGTCGACGAGGCGGCGGAGGACGGACTCGAAGCGGAGGTCGCTCGTGACCACCTGCGCCGCCTTGAGCAGCGCTCCCTGAAGGCCGAGCCGCCGCTCGTCCTCCTCGAGCAGCCTGGCGGCGTGCACGGCAATCCCGATCTCGCCGGCGATCGCCTCGGCGACGCCGACCTCGCTCGCCGACCAGGCGCCCGTCTCGGTGCGGTGCAGGCCGAAGACGCCGATCGTGCGGTCGAAGACCACGATCGGGGTGTCGAGCGCGGCGCGGCTGCCGAGCTCGTGGAGCACGGCGAGCCCGCCGAGCACGGGATCCTCGAGCTCGCGGGCGGACCCGATGTCGCCGATCGCGATCGTTCGCTTCTCCCGCAGGGCGAGGTTCGCGACGGGAAGGTGCTCGGGCCGCGTGATCGGCGCCAGCCCGGGGCGCCGCCACTCGGCGCGGACCGGCATATCCCCGCCCTCGTCGCCGAAGCGGATGAAGCAGCGGGCGACGTCGAGGGCGCGGCCGGTCTCCGTCACGGCGACCTGGAGGACGTCGTCCAGGTCGAGCTCGGAGCGGACCTTGCGGGCGATCTCCGCCACGAGCTTCTCGCGTTCGAGGGCACGCCGAAGGGCGCTCGCGCTGCTCAGGCGCGCGAGAACCGGAGCGGCCTCGTCGGCGAGCCGCTGCGCGGCCTCGAGCTCGGCGGAGGAGAAGAAGCGCGGCTCGGAGGTGGTCGCGAGGACGAGCACGGCCACGGCGGCGTCCTCCGCCACGAGGGGAACGAAGGCGGCGCTTCGCGCTCCGACGGCGTCGGCGAGGGCGCGGCTCACGGTCGGCGACGACGCGACGTCGTAGACGGCGAACGCGGCCCGCTCGCGCACGGTCGTCGCGAGCGCGCCGGCCTCCCGCTCGAGGTCGACCGAGACACCGCGCCAGCGCTCCTCGTCCGTCCCGCGCGCGGCGAACCCGGCCGCCCGCGTGCCCGCCTCGTCCACGAGCGCGACGGCCACGACCTCGCTGCCGGGGAGGCGCTCGACGGCGTCGAAGAGGATGCCGACCGCCTCCTGCGCCGTCTCCGCCCGCGCAAGCCGCTCGCCCAGGGGCGCCGGCGATGCGGTGTGGGCGAGATCGACCTCCTCGACGCCCTCGCTCCGGCGCTTCAGGCGGCCGAGCACGGTCTGGGCGGGAGCGAGCGGAAGCAGCGCGAGCGCGCCCGCGGCCCATGCAAGCGTGCTCGCCAACGGCATGCGTTCAGGCAGCTTCATGGCTCTCCGTCGTCTCCACCACGCCTGATGATAGGAGCGGCGGAACCGCAACGCCGAGTACCGCGAAAAAACCGGAAAGAGACTGGCAGAAGTTGGCTGAAAGCGATACGGTCTCACGCACTGGGCGATGCGATCCGCGGCAGGTCTCCTGGCCGAGTTACGCCGCGGTGAGCGATGCGGAGGGCCCGCCGCTATACCCCCCAGCGGTGGGCCTTCCGCTTCTTTCACAAGAGGATGCGCGGGCCCGGGATACCATGGGGTCATGGTCAAGCGAATCCTCCTCGCCTCGCCCAGAGGCTATTGCGCCGGCGTCGAGCGCGCCGTGGACACGGTCGAGCAGGCGCTCGACCTCTGGGGCCCTCCCGTCTACGTGCGCAAGCAGATCGTCCACAACATCCACGTCGTGCGGGATCTCGAGGAGCGCGGCGCCATCTTCGTCGAGAGCGAGACGGAGATCCCGCCAGGCGCGACCGTCGTCTTCTCGGCCCACGGCGTCGCGCCCGCGGTGCACGAGAACGCGCGGCGGCTCGCGCTGAAGACGATCGACGCCACCTGTCCTCTCGTGACGAAGGTGCACTCGGAGGCGCGGCATTACGCGAAGGACGGGTACACGATGGTACTCGTCGGCCACGCCGGGCACGAGGAGGTCGAGGGGACGATGGGCGAGGCGCCCGACTCGATCGTCCTAGTCCAGTCGCCGGAGGAGGCGGAGACCGTCGAGCTGCCGGAGGGGCCGCTCTCGTACATCACGCAGACGACCCTCTCGGTGGACGAGACGAACGAGGTGATCGAGGTCCTGCGGCGCCGGTTCCCCCGGATCGAGGCGCCGAAGAAAGAGGACATCTGTTACGCGACCACGAACCGGCAGCGCGCGGTGAAGGCCATGCTCGGCTCGATCGATCTCCTCCTCGTGATCGGGTCGCGAAACAGCTCGAACTCGAACCGGCTCGTCGAGGTGGCGCGCGCCGCCGGGGTGGAGTCGTACCTGATCGACGACGAGGCCGAGATCGACGAGGAGTGGCTCGACGGGGCGGAGACGGTCGGCGTGACGTCCGGGGCATCGGCCCCCGAGCGGCTCGTCGAGCGCGTGCTCGCGTGGTTCGCCGAGCGCGGCGTCACCGACGTCTCAGCGTTCGCCGAGGAGCGCGAGGACATCTTCTTCAAGCTGCCCGTGCAGGTTCGCCCGGAAGCTCCGGCGCGCACGCCGGGCTGAGCTCGGCCGGGGCCGGGCTCTCGACGAAGTCCCTGAGCCGTCGGCGGGCCGTCGCGCGGTCGGGGCCGAAGAGGCCGAGCGCGGCGTCGACGGCGAGAAAGCGCGGCGGACGGGCTCCCGGGAGGCCTAGGAGGCGCGGATAGCTGCTCCAGGGCCAGTCCTTCGGGTCGTCGCAGAGGCCGGCGTTCACCGGGTTCCACGCGAGGTAGCGAAAGAGCCAGCGCAGGTGCGCGTCATGTTCGACGAGCACCGACGCGTAGCGGCTCTCGAGGACGTGACCCCGCCCGCCGTGGCGGCGATTGAAGCCCTGAGCGTAGTGACCGTTCAACCGCTGCATTCCCCGTGCCAGATCCGGCTCGGGCGTGCGAAGGAGTAGGTGGTAGTGGGTGCCGAGGACGACGTACCCGAGGCAGATCCATTCACGGCGGAGGATCGTCTCCTCGGCGACCGCGAGGAAGACGTCGCGGTCGTCGTCGGTGCGGAAGAGCGGGAGTCCCGCGACGCCACGGGACATCACGTGGTGGATCCCGCCGGGCGGCTGGCGACGAAGTGGGCGTGGCACGCCGTCCACGGTTGCGCGCGGCCGGCAGCCGCGCAAGGGCGCGTGCGCCTTTCGACACGCTTCCGTGCGCCTTTCGACACGGGGTCTGACCCCGTAAAGGCCCGCCGACGGCTCCCGAACGGTCGCCCGCGGCCCGCGAAACGTCGCTCCGTGCAGGGACGTTACGGAGCCGGCACGGTCTTGCGCGGCTTCCGGGACGGGGTCTGACCCTGTAAGCGGCCCGCCGTGCGTCTTTCGTCACAGTCCCAGAGGCCGCAAATTACCGCAGCGACCAGCGGCGTTACGAAGTCGGCACACTTCCGCGCGCCTTTTGGCCCGGGGTCTGACCCCCTTAAGGGCTACCGGTCTGCTAGGCGCGATCGATCGCGAGCGCGTCGCCCGACTCGACGCGGACGGCAAGGGTCTCGCGCGCGATCCAGTCCTCGTGCGCCCCCAGCGCCTCGTGATCGGCGGCGGGAAGGGTGAGCGCGATGCGGTCGGTCAGCTCGAGGCCGGCCTCCTTCCGCATCCCGTTCACTGCGTGGATCAGGTCGTGGACGCGGCCCTCCAGCCGCAACTCGTCGTCGAGCGCGGTATCGAGCGAGACCGTGATCCCGTCGTCCGCCGCGACCGCGAAGCCCTCGCGACCGACCCGCTCGACGAGCACCTCGTCCGGCCCGAGCTCGTGCGCTCCGACCCGGAAGCGACCATCGCCGAGCTGCTCGAACTTGCCCGCCGCGAGCGCCGACCGGACCGCCCCGAGCTCAGGCCCGAGCCGCGGGCCGAGCACCGGCAGGTTCGGCTTCACGCGCAGCTCGACCGCGTCCACGTGGCCGAACTCGAGCTCCTTGACCCGGAGCTCGTCGCGGATCGTCTCCGCGTGCGCCGCGGCGGCCGGCGCGCCGTCGACCACGAGTCGCCGGAGCGGCTGGCGAAGCTTCACGCCGGCGAGATCGCGCGCGCGCCGCCCGAGCTCCGCCACCCGCCGAGCCTCCTCCATCTCCGCGAGCAGACCGGCGTCCTCGAGCGACTCCACGACGCCCGGCCACCCGGCGAGGAAGACCGACTCCGGCGCCTCGTCCCCGCACGGCTCGGCCACGAGCCGCCGCCAGAGATCCTCAGAGAAGAACGGGAGCACGGGCGCGACGACGCGCACCGCCTGCACGAGCGCGACCCAGAGCACGCGAAACGCCGCCTCGTCCCCGCCCTCGCCCCAGAACCGCGCACGCGACCGGCGGATGTACCAGTTCGAGAGATCGTCCAGGAACCGCTCGAACGCCTCGATCAGCCGGTGCGTGAGCTGCGCCTCGAGCGCGTCGGTCGCCTCGGCGACGAGCGCCTGCACACGGGCGAGCAGCCACCGGTCGATCGGCTCGAGCTCCACGCCCTCGGGCACGGAGCCGAGATCCGCATACCGCGGGCGGAACGACTCGATCGACGCGTAGCCGACGAAGAACGAGACGGAGTTCCAGAGCCGGAGGAGCTTCCGCTTGATCTCTCCGGCCGGGCCATAGCCGAACAGGAGGTTCCGGTCGGGCGGCTGCGCGCAGTACTGCCAGCGCATCACGTCGGCGCCCATCCGCTCGAACGCCTCCTCCGCCGGGATCAGGTTCCCCCAGGAGCCGTGCATCTCGCGCCCGTGCTCGTCCAGCATCTTCTCGTAGCCGAGCACCTCCCTGAACGGCGCGCGGTCGACGAGCGCGACCGACATGAAGAGCTGCGAGTAGAACCAGAGCCGGATCTGCTCGCGCATCTCCGAGACCCACGAGGCCGGGAACCACTGCTCCCAGTACGCGTGGTCCGGCAGGTCGGCCGTGGTGAGGCCGCGCGCGGCGCCCGTCCCGAACCCGCCCGGCACGCGCTCGGCGTTCTCCCAGCCGAGCGTCGAGAAGGGGACGATGCCCGCGTCGAGCCAGACGTCGCCGACCTCCTCGATCCGCCTGACCTCCTCGCCGCACTCCTCGCAGCGCACCGGCACGTCGTCGATCCACGGGCGACGCAGCTCCTCGAGGCCCTCGAGCCCGCTCAAAGCCCGCTCCTCGAGCTCGGCGCGCGACCCGATCACGGTCAGGTGGCCGCACGGGCACGGATAGAACGGGAGCGGCAGGCCGTAGTAGCGCCGCCGGGAGATGTTCCAGTCGCCCATGTTGCGGAGCCAGTCGTCCATCCGCTTGCCCATGTACTCCGGCGTCCACTGGACGGTCGCGTTCGCCGCGAGCAGGCGCGGGCGGAGCTCCTCGACCGCGATGAACCAGTCGTCCGAGATGCGGAAGATGAGCGGCGTGTGGCAGCGCCAGCAGAACGGGTAGCGGTGCTCGACCGTCCCGGCGTCGATCAGCCGGCCGCGCTCGGCGAGGTCGGCGACGATCTGCTCTGCGGACTCGGCCGTCGAGACCCCGTGCAGCCACCCGTAGTCGGGATAGAACCGCCCGGCCTCGTCCACCGGCGGCAGCACCGGCAGGTCGTGGACGCGGGAGAGCTCGAAGTCCTCGGCGCCGCAGCCCGGGGCGATGTGGACGATCCCGGTGCCTTCCTCCATCGAGACCTCGTCCCACGGGATCACGCGGTGCTCGACGCCCGCCCCGGGGGAGAAATGGTCGTACGGCCCCTCGTAGCGCCAGCCGACGAGCTCCGAGCCGCGCCGGCGCTCGGCGAACTCGTGGTCGGGATCGCGGCGCACTGCGATCCACTCGCCGTCCTCGTGGCGGCCGTACTCCTCGTCTGGGTGCACGGCGGCCGCGACGTTCGCGGGGAGCGTCCACGGCGTCGTCGTCCAGACGGCGAGCGACTCCCCCGGCCGGTCGAGCAAGGGGAAGCGGACGAAGAGCGACGGGTCGGTGCGGTCCTCGTACGACCCGACGAGCTCGTGCGCCGAGATGGAGGTCCCGCAGCGCGGGCACCACTCGGTCGAGCGGTGGCCGAGGTAGAGCCAGCCCTCATCGTGGATCCGCCGCAGGAAGCGCCAGATGTACTCGATGTTCGTGTCGGAGAACGTGTAGTAGTCGGCGCCCCAGTCCATCCACTGCCCGAGCCGCTTCGAGCCGCGGATGATCTCCTCGGCCGACCAGACGACCTTTTCCCGGCAGCGGCGGGCGAACTCGGCGAGGCCGAACTCCTCGATCTCGCGCTTCGAGTTCAGCCCGAGCTCACGCTCGACCCCGACCTCGATCCAGAGGCCCTGGCAGTCGAACCCGTTCTGGTAGCGCTGGTCGAACCCCTGCAGCGCCTTGTAGCGCTGGAACACGTCCTTGAGCGTCCTGCCCCACGCCGTGTGGACGCCCAGCGTCTTGTTCGCGGTGACGGGCCCGTCGACGAAGCTCCAGATCGGGCCGCCGCGGTTCAGCTCGCGGAGCTGCTCGAAGATCGCGCGCTCGTCCCACCACGCGAGGATCTCGCCCTCGAGAGCGGGATGGTCGGGGTGGGATGGAACCGGGCGGAACATGGGAATGCCAGTCTAGGAACTGTTCGGCCGGTCACGGTCGTTCGAATAGACGAACCGCCAACCAAAGGAGACCGAGTGACGACCGACGTGACGAACGCGACCGAGGCGAGCTTCGACGAGGAGGTGCTCGCAAGCGACAAGCCGGTGATCGTGGACTTCTGGGCCGAGTGGTGCGGCCCGTGCCACATGGTCTCGCCGGCGCTGCACGAGATCGCCGACGAGCGCGCGGACGAGCTTCGGCTCGTCAAGGTGAATATCGACGAGCAGCCGGGGCTCGCGCAGCGCTACGGCGTGATGAGCATTCCCGCGATCGTCCTCTTCAAGGACGGCGAGCCGGCCGCCGCGACGCTCGGGGCGCAGCCCAAGAGCTCGATCGAGCGCGCGCTCGGGCTCGCGGCCGCGTAGGCCACCGGGTGTGCCGCAGCCGGGAAGGTCAGTCCAGGCCGTCGAGGAACGCCTCGAACGCCGCGTGCTTGGCGAGGTAGTCCTCGACCTCACGCACGACTTCGCCGACCCAGGCGTCGAACGCCTGGTCGGAAAGGCACTCGTCGATCCGATGCAGGGGGGTGCGATCCATTCGCTTGAGTGATCGCCCATTCGGCGAGGCGGCGCAATGGGCCGACCGGCCCAAATCGTCGCCGCGGGGTAGGCCGGTCGGCCCATTCGCGTGTCTAGGATGGGAGTCATGACCGAGCAACCACCACCCACTCCGGAGGAGGAGGACGCTTCGCTCGAGCGCCGCCGGGAAGAGGAAGCGCAGCGCGGTCCGGGACACGAGGATCCCGAAGAGGTGATCGAGCCCGATCCGGAGGCGCCATGAGGCCGCAGTCCGCAACCGTGCACGAGCTCTCGCGCGTCGAGCTCCTCGCCGGGCTGCCCGGCGAGGTGCTCGCCCGGCTCGGCGAACGGATGGAGCGACGTGCCCTCACCCCTGGCGAGCGGATCGTCGCGCAGGGCGACAACGGCGACCGGTTCTACGTCGTGCTCGCCGGGATGCTCCAGGCGTCGCAGGACGAGCGCGGCCCGCGCGGCCTGCTGCGGCCCGGATCGTTCTTCGGCGAGGTCTCGCTCCTCATGGACACGCCGCGCACCGCGAACGTCCAGGCCGTGACGCCTGCGACCGTGGCGAGCTGCGACCGTGAGACGTTCGACGAGCTCGTGCGCCCGCTCTTCACGGACTGAGCCGCCCGGGTGCGGTTTCCGGACGACACGCCCGGTGCCAGGCACCGGGCACGCCCTGTGAAGGCACCTCCGCGGCGGACGCGTCCGCGACGCCAACGCCGCCGTCGGTGCTGCGCGGGACGCGCGTTCGCCCTGTGGACAAGTGGTCACGTTCTTGCCACGGTCCCGTGACAGACACGTTCGCAGGTCCTCGATAGCGTTCGTGCTGGGATCTCGCGCCCCCGTTGGGGGGGAACGCCCGCAGCGCGGGCGTCGAGCGCGCGAGCCTGCCCGGCTGCGGCCTTCAGCCCGAGGTGAACTCCTCGAGCACCGCGTCCGAGAGCGCCGGCCAGGCCTCGATCGCCCAGTCCCCGAACTGCCGGTCGGTGAGGCACGCGCAGGCGAGGCCGGCGTCGGGATCGACCCAGAGAAACGTCCCTGCCCGGCCAAAATGACCGAACGTCCGCGGCGAGTTCCGCGTGCCCGTCCAGTGCGGCGACTTCCCGTCCCGAAGCTCGAAGCCGAGCCCCCAGTCGTTCGGATCCTGCCGCCCGTAACCGGGAAGGACGCCGACGAGCCCCGGGAAGGCGACCTCCACGGCCTCGGCGAGCGTCTCCAGGGCGACGAACCGCGGCGCGAGCAGCTCGCGTCCGAGCCCGAGCAGATCCTCGAGCGGCCCGGACGCGCCCCACGCCGGCGACCCCTCGAGCCCTGTCGCGCGGAGCCCCACGGGCTCGAGCACCGCGCCCGCCAGGTACTCCGCGAACGGCATCTCCGCCCGCTCGGCCACGAGCGCGGCGAGCGCCTCGAACCCCGGATTCGAGTAGATCCGCCGATCGCCCGGCCGGGCGATCGGCGGGCCGTCCTCGAGCGGGAGCCCCGACGCGTGCGCGAGCAGGTGCCGGACGGTCGCGTCCGGCGGCCCGGCCGGCTCGTCGAGCTCGACGATGCCCTCCTCCACGGCCACGAGCACCGCTCCGGCGGTCAGGAGCTTCGTGACCGAGGCCCACGGAAGCACGCGGTCGGCGGGCCCGCGGCGCGCGAGCACGCCGTCGGCGGCGACCACGCCGACGGCGGCGGTCTCGACAGGCCAGGAGTCGACGAGCGCGAGCGCGGACACGGCCCGCGATACTAGTCACCCGATGGAGCGCCGCCGGATCAGCTCGGGCTCGCCGTGGGAGCCGGTGGTCGGCTTCTCCCGCGCCGTGCGCGTGGGCGACCGCGTCGTCGTCGCAGGCACGATCGCGAACATGCCCGATGGAGCCGACCCGCCGCCCGACACGTACGGCCAGGCGCGCCGGTGCCTCGAGATCATCGGCGAGGCGCTCGCCGAGGCCGGCGCGAGGTTCGACGACGTCGTCCGAACGCGCATGTACCTCACCCCGGGGGCGAGCTTCGACGAGGTCGCGAGAGCGCACGGCGAGGTCTTCGCGGACATCCGTCCCGCCTCCACCGCCCTGTACGTGACGGCGTTCGTCGACCCCCGGTTCATCGTCGAGATCGAGGCCGAGGCAGTGATCGCGGTCAACCCTCGCTAAGGTCCCGCGCGTGAAGCAGATCTATCCCGCCTCGATCACGGGCGAGGGGTTCGCCGAAGGGGGCAGCGTCCTCGAGCACCGCTTCGGCGAGGGCGACCCGTTCACGCTCGGCGTGGAGGAGGAGTACATGCTCCTCGACCCCGAGACGTTCGACCTCGTCCAGCACATCGACACCGTCCTCTCGCGCGTCCACGAGGAGGAGTTCGTCGCGCGGATCTCGCCCGAGCTCATGCAATCCGTGCTCGAGATCTCGACGCCCGTCTGCCATACGGCAGGGGACATCGAGGGCGAGCTCCGCCGCCTGCGCTCGTACGTTCGCGACCTCGCGGGGAAGGAGAGCCTGCGGGTGGGCTCGGCGGGCACGCACCCGTTCAGCCTCTTCGAGCGCCAGCGGATAACCGCGCGCGACCGCTACCGGGCGCTCGTCGACCAGCTCCAGTACGTCGCGCGCCGGGAGCTGATCTTCGGCATGCACGTCCACGTCGCCGTCGACGGGCCCGAGAAGGCGATCGTCGTGCTGAACGGGATGCTCGCGCACCTCGGCGACCTGCTCGCGCTGTCCGCCTCGTCGCCCTTCTGGCGCGGCGAGCTGACCGGGCTCGAGTCGACGCGCCAGATGGTCTTCGCCGCCTTCCCCCGCTCCGGCGTGCCGCCCCGCTTCGCGGACTACGGCGAGTACGCGGCCGTCGTCGGCCAGCTCGAGAAGACCGGCTGCATCGCCGACTACTCGCACATCTGGTGGGACATCCGCCCTCATCCGAAGTGGGGCACGATCGAGATCCGCGTGATGGACGCCGTCTCGCGCGTCGAGGACGCCGTCGCGCTCTCCGCGTACATCCAGGCGCTCGTCAAGTACTACTCCGAGCGGCACGACGCGAAGCAGGAGGTGCCCTCGTACCACCGGATGCTCGTGACCGAGAACAAGTGGCTCGCCGGGCGCTACGGGCTGGAGGCACCGCTCATGGACCTGGCCACCGGCCGGCGGAACCGCGTGCCGGTCGCGCAGCTCATCCGGCGGACGCTGCGCGAGATCGAGCCGCACGCACGCGAGCTCGGCTCGGACGCTGAGCTCGGCGGGATCAACGAGATCCTCGCGCGCGGGAACGGGGCCGACCGGCAGCGACGCGTCTTCAACGCGAACCGCGACGTGGTCGAGGTGGTGCGCGAGATCGCAGATGCCACCGAGCGGGTCGACCCGGAGTCGGTCGCGGCGTGATCGCGGTCGGCTCGCGGGCGCCCGACGTGGACCTCTGGCTCGCCCCCCGCGAGCACGCCCGCCTGCACAGCCTCGTGGCGCCGGGCGAGGCGATCCTCCTGCTCTTCTACCTCTTCGACTGGTCGGCCACGTGCACGAACGAGCTGCTGCTGCTCCGGGAGCAGCGCGCGGAGCTCGAGGAGGCAGGCGTGACGCCCTTCGGCGTCTCGCGCGACAGCCCGTGGTCGCACGTCGCCTGGCGCGAGGCGCTCGACCTCGACCTGCCGCTCCTCTCCGACTGGAACGGCGACGCGACGCGCGCGTTCGAGATCGAGCACACGTATCGCGGCCTCGAAGGCGTGTCCGAGCGGTCGGCGTTCATCCTCGACGGGGACAGGATCGTCCGCTGGTCGCGGCGCTACGAGCCGGGCGAGGTTCCCGATCTCGACGAGCTCGTCGAGGCGGCGCGCGCGCTCACGACGTGAGAGCCGCGGTCGTGGCCCTCGCGGCGCTCGCCCTCGCCGGCTGCGGGGCGGCCGAGGAGGGCGACGGCGGCGACGCGCCCCAGCCCGAGCCCGCGCCGTCGGCGACCGCGCTCGAGGTGACCGTCTGGCCGGAGGGCGAAGGCGCCGGCCCGGAGGAGTCCTGGACGCTCGAGTGCGACCCGCCCGGCGGCACCCATCCGGCGCCCGACGCGGGCTGCTCGCTCCTCGCGGGCGACGAGGACCTGCTCGAGCCGCTTCCGGAGGACGTCATGTGCACGCAGCAGTTCGGCGGGCCGGCGCAGGCGTGGCTTCGCGGGACGTTCCAGGGCCGCTCGGTCGATCTCCGCTACGGCCGGGCGAACGGCTGCGAGATCGCGCGCTGGGACCGGCTCGCCCCGCTGCTCGAAACCGCCTCGGGCTAGCCGGTGCGCGTCCAGCTCGGGGAGGCAGCCTGCCCGGCCTCGAGCAGGGGCGTCGCCTCACCGTCGCCACGCGATATTGCCCAGAGGCCGCCGTCCCTGCCGGTGACGACGAGGTGCCGGCCGTCGGGCGCCCACGCGAGACCCCCGCAGCGCTCCGGCCGGCCGGGCTCGAGGATCTCTACCGGCCCGCCGCGTGGATCGACGAGGCCGATCTCGCATTCGATCTTGTCCACGAGGACGAAAGCGATCCGGTTCCCGTTCGGTGCCCACGCGGGGAACAGCGAGGGGCGCTCCCAGTCGTCGACGAGCGGCTGCTGGTCGCTGCCGTCGGACGCCATGACGTAGATTCGCTGCCCCCGCTGGTAGGCGATCTCGCGGCCGTCCGGGCTCCAGTCCGGGGCGGCGCCAACCTCCTCGCCCGGCTGGAGGTCGACCGGCGGTTCCGAGCCGTCCGCGCGCACAACCCAGATCCCGCGGCGCCCCGGATCGTCGGCCTCGGGGCGGTCGAACGCCACGAGCGCGCCGTCCTCCGACCAGGCGGGCGAGTGGTCGTCCTCGCCGTCCGTCGTCAGCCGTCGCGGATTCGCGCCGTCCTGGTCGGCCGTCCAGATGTCTTCCGCCTGCTCGTACGCGATGCGTCGCCCGTCGAAGCTCCATTCGGGCCCGGTACGGAAGCCGTCCCCTGGGAGCGCCGCCGGACGCGCCGCGTCGCCGGCAAGGAGCATGATCCGGCCACCGGAGACGAACGCGATGGTCTCGTCGGCGGCGAGCGGCGGATGGAGCGCCTGGGGCTCTTCGCCTCCGCCGCCCCCTCCGTCGTCCCCGTCGCGCAGCACGAGCGCAGCGACGAGGCCTCCGAGCAGGAGCAGGATCACGAGCGTGACCAGACCGGCGAGGCGCGGGTTCCCGATCACGGCACGCCGGAGCCCGTGGACAGCCTCTCCGAACCATCCGCCGCGGACCCCGAGACCCTCGAGCTTCTTTCGCCTCAGCGCCGCGAGATCGTCGACGAAGCTCTCGACGTCCGACTTCCACTTCGTCGCCCGAAGCTCGACCGCGTTCCGCTTCGAGAGCGGCGCGAGGTCGGGTGGAAGGTCCTCCTCGGACGGCATCTTCGCGTCCTCGAGCAGGACGGGGATGACGCGCAGCTCCTGCTGGAGCGCCGAGAGCACCTCGAGCCGCACCACGTCGCGCGGGTCGTCGATGCGGCGGCGCCCCTCCTCGTCCGTGAGGGTGAGCCAGTGCTGGCCGATCAGCGCGAGGAGAACGTCGCTCGACGCGACCGCGCGGTCGATCGCCTGGTCGAACGGCTCACCGGGGCCGATCGTCTCGATGTCGAGGAACACGTTCTCGTTCCCGAAGCGGCTCTCGAGCGCCTCGGCGAGCGAGCGGGCGTCGCCGCCGGTGTCGACCCGGCGGTAGCTGATCACGATCCGGAAGGTGCGCTGCGTCGCAGCCGCGGGCGCCGCAGGCGCGCCGGGGCCGCCGGCGGTCATGCGTCCGGCTCCTCCGCCGCCCCGTGGCGGCCGGCTTCGGTCAGCGCGGAGACCCACTTCGCGTGCTCCTGCGAGATGAGCCCCTCGATGCGGTCGGCGAGCAGCGGGATCGGCTTGCGGATGCCGGCGTACGGCCCCGCCCTCGCGAGGAAGCTGTACTTCTCGTGCTTGAGGGCCTCGCAGGTCGAGCGGTACGCCTGCCAGTTCTGCTGGTACTGGTTGAGCTGCGCGTAGCCCTCGAGGACGACGATCAGCCCGCCGAGCGTCCCGGCGACCGCCGCATGGAGGTCGAGCGTCGCGACGACCGGGATCGTGGCGGCGAACACGAGCTGGGAGCCCTTGATCCACTTGAAGCGCCGCTGGGCGATGCCGCTCTTGCGGTCGTACCAGGCGATCTGGTCCTCGAGGCGCTGGAGGGTGATGTCCTCTGCGGCGGACACGACGCGCGGATTGTCCCATACTCGCCGCCCGAAATCCCCGGCGCGGCCGGAGTGTTAGACGCGCGTCCAGATTTTCCCCGGGGACCCCCCTGATCACCCCTCACCGCTCAGGATAGGGCCGCGGAGCGCGCGCATGGTCACGCGGGTGTGCCGGATTCGTGCCGGTTCGTCCACAGGGCAGGCGACCGGGCGCCGTGGCCAAGCACGGCCGCTACAGGAGCAGGAGCCGGTCGCGGTGCACCGCCTCCACCCCGCGCGGACGGCCGGCCAGCTCGGCGGGGGTGGCCTCGGCGATGCCCTTGGCGAACTCCTCGCCGTCCGCGCCGACGAGCAGGACGCCGTCGCCCGGCCCGAAATCCCCCTCCGTGCCGACCACGCCGGCCGCGAGGAGGCTCGCGCCGCCCCCCGCGACCGCGGCGCGCGCGCCGTCGTCAACCACGAGGCGCCCAGCCACGGGCTTGCAGTAGCGCAGCCAGAGCTTGAACGCCGACTCGCGCGACTCGGCGGGCGCGAAGCGGGTTCCGCGCCGCTCACCGGCGAGGATCGGCCCGAGCACCGACTCGCCGCGCCCGCCGGCGATGACCGTCGGGATCCCGGCCGCCGACGCGAGCTGCGCGGCGAGCACCTTGCTCTCCATCCCGCCGCGCCCGAGCGGCGAGCCCGCGCCGAACGCGGCGCCCGGGGCGAGGCCGCCCTCCTCCACGAGCTGCGCGTCCGGCGATCCCGGAGCGGCGGTGAAGACGCCCTCGACCTCGGTGAGGAGCACGAGCAGCCGCGCCCGCGTCAGCACCGCGACCTGCGCGGCGAGCGAGTCGTTGTCGCCGAACGTGATCTCGTCGGTCGCGGTCGCGTCGTTCTCGTTCACGATCGTCACCGCGCCCAGCCGGAAGAGCTCGCCGATCGCGTTGCGGACGTTCACGTACGCCGCGCGCTCCGCGAGGTCGGCCGCCGTGAGGAGCACCTGCGCGACGGGCACCTTCTCAGGCGCAAGCGCCGTCTCCCACGCCTTCTGGAGCCGGGACTGTCCCAGCGCAGAGGCCGCCTGGAGCCGTGGCACCGCACGAGGCCGCCGCTCGAGGCCGAGCCGCGGCAAGCCGAGCGCGATCGCGCCCGACGAGACCACGCACACCGGCGTCCCGGCGCGCACGAGCTCGCCGAGCTCGCGCGCCCGCGCCCGGAGGAGCGAGCGGCGCACCGTGCCTCCCGGGCCGGCGACGAGCGTCGTCCCGAGCTTGACGACGACCGGCCGCATCAGCGCCGCTGGGTTCCGTCCCCCACGATCCGGTACTGCCGGAGCCACAGGTCGCGGTAGCTGACCGGCCCGCGCGGGCCGGGCACCCAGTCGACGTTGATGCCCGTCTCGGGCGCGCCGAGCAGCTCGTAGCCGTCGGCGAAGCGTGTCGGCGCATGCCAGAACGCGGCGGAGCCGCGATACCCGTCGAGGAACCGCTCGGCCGCCGCCTCGTCCTCGGCCACGATCCCGGCCGCGAGGCCGGACGTCTCGCCGTTCGCGATCCGGAGCGCCTCCTCGAGGTCGGCGACGAGCTCGACCGTCGCGGTCGAGACCCGCTCGGCGTCGTTCGCCCACTCGTAGCCGAGCCGCCCGTCGTGGCGCACGAGCCCGGCCGCCTCGGCGGCGCGCGGCCCGCCCACGGGATCGACGCCGCGCGCCCGCAGCGCGCCCAGCAGGTCGTCGAGCATCCCGCGCGCCTCCGCGTCGACGAGCAGGAGGTTGAGCCGGTTGCACACGCCGAGCCGGTCGAGGCTCGCGTCCACGAGCCCGAGCGCCCGCTCAGGGTCGGCGGACCCGTGCACGTAGAGGACGCCGCCGCCCTCCGCGTGGGCGAGCGTCCGCACCCCGTTCTCCGCCGCGAGGCGGGCGAGCGCCGCGGTCGTCTCGCCGCTTCCGCGCAGGACGACGAGCGGGACGACGTGCGGGAGCGAGACGAGCAGGCGCGCGCCCTCCCGGTCGGGCGAGCGGACGAGCCCGACCGCCTCGGACGGCAGCCCGGCACGCTCGAGCGCCGGACGCAGCACCTCGTCCACGAGCACGGTCACCGTGCGAAGCGCCGCGCCGCCCGTACGCAGGACGGCCGCGTTCAGGCTCTTCAGGAGTTGGCCCGCGACGTCGAGCGCGACGTTCGGCCGCGCCTCGAAGTTCGCGCCGACCGCGCCGATCGGGACGCGCCGCTCGCTCACGCGGAGGCCGTTCTCGAGCGTCCACGAGCCGCCCTCGCGTTCGAGCGGCGGCAAGGCCGCGGTCGCCTCGAGCTGCTCGGCGAGCGAGCCGACACGCCCGTCGTCGAGCCGGAGCCGGTCGAGCATGCCCTCGTCGAGACGCCCCTCGGTCGCCTCGCAGTCCGCGCGGTTCGCGTCGAGCACCGTGTCGCGGCGCTCGCGCACGAGGGCGGCGGCTGCGGCGAGCGCCTCGCGGACCGGCTCGTCCGCGAGGAGCGGGGCGGCGCGCGCGGCGGCGGCCGCCTCGGCCTCGACGATCGCTCGCAGCTCGCTCCCGCTCACGGGCCGAGCCTACCGCTGTTCCCGCGTCAGCTCCTGCGGATGCGGGCCCAGCGGACGACAGCCGGCCCGACGGCGAGCCAGGCGAGCACGAGCGGCCAGAGGTGCCCGCGGAGCACGTTGTAGTCCGCGAGCAGCTCGCCCCACGTCTTGCCGTCGCCCCAGTGCCCGAACCCGAACTCGAACGCTACGGTGAGGACGAGCCACACGGCGCCCACGAGGAACGCCGACCGGAACGTCGGGAGCGGCCAGCGGCGCTCGAGCAGCGCGAAGTAGAGCGCGAAGAGCGCCAGGGCGACCGCGGTCGAGATCTGGTGCGCCGTGAGGTCGCCGACGCGATCCGCGTAGAGGACCTCGCGGGTCACGCCGTTCGCAATCCCGATCACCGGGCCGCCGAGCCAGGCGAGAAGCCATCTGCGCGCGGTCGGGTCGAAGCGCAGGAACCGCCGTGCCGGCCGGGGAAGGCGGTACGAAGCGGTGGTCATGGCGTCAGCGTGCCCTCCGGGCGGCAGGGCGGCATCGGCGTCCTCGCGGAGTCCGCCTTCGGGTTTTCCGTCACCCGCGCCCGCTAGGGTCGCCGCGGATGAGCCGCGACGCCGCGCCCGTCGAGGAGCCGGCCTTCGCGCCTGCGGGCTTCGACGCGCTGCCGCCGCCGACGATGGCCCGCAAGGCCGAGGACGTCGGCGTCGCGAAGGCGACGATGGCGACCGCCTCCCTGTTCGCGCTCGCCGTCCTCGCCGGCGCGTTCATCGCGCTCGGCGCCCTCTTCGCGACCACGGTCATGGCCGGCGGCGGCGAACTTCCCTACGGCGTCCAGCGGCTGCTCGGCGGGCTCGCGTTCTCGCTCGGGCTGATCCTCGTCGTCGTCGCGGGCGCCGAGCTCTTCACCGGGAACAACCTCGTGGTCATGGCCTGGGCGAGCGGGCGCGTGGCGACGACACGGCTGCTCGCCGGCTGGGCGATCGTGTACGTAGGGAACTTCGTCGGCGCCGTCGCGACGGCCGTGCTCGTGTACGCCGGCCGGCAGCACGAGTTCGGCGGCGGCGCGGTCGGCGAGCAGGCGCTCGCGATCGCGGAGGCGAAGCTCGGGCTCGACTTCGTCCAGGCGATCGCGCTCGGCGCGCTCTGCAACGCGCTCGTCTGCCTCGCCGTCTGGCTCACCTACAGCGCACGCACGACGACCGACCGCATCCTCGCCGTCGTCCCGCCGATCGCCGCGTTCGTCGCGGCCGGCTTCGAGCACAGCGTGGCGAACATGTACTTCGTCCCGTTTGCCCTGCTGGTCGAGCGCGACGCCGCCTTCGCGGTCGAATCCGAGCTCGGGTGGAGCGCCTTCCTGCTGGACAACCTCCTGCCCGTCACGATCGGGAACGTCCTCGGCGGCGCGGTGATGGTCGGCGCGGTCTACTGGTTCGTGTACCTGCGCGGCGGGCGCCGAGCCTAGAGCAACCGCTCGACCCGCCTGACCGCGTCGCGCCCGTCCACGCGCGCGCCGTCGCGCCCGGTCCCGCCGTCGACGACGTCCCGCCTCCCGTCCTTCGCGACGAGGGTGTCGCGGCCCGCACCGCCGAGCAGGAAGTCCCGCCC
>Ga0299913_10000950_pt1 | contig 20180 bp, 15 predicted proteins | sample RVTome_9_FD_201360 | JGI IMG/M metagenome (GOLD analysis project Ga0299913, IMG submission 201360) | Soil microbial communities from uranium-contaminated site in the Upper Colorado River Basin, Wyoming, United States - RVT155D38 (version 2) ... | reverse complement strand
TGGAGACTTACCTCCGGTTTCGCGACCGCTGCGCGAAAAGACAGATCGAGTCGCAGATTGTGCCCGGCATTCTGCCCATTACCCGGTTTCCGCAACTGGAGCGATTTGCGGAGCAGTGCGGCGCGACTGTGCCGGCGTGGCTGCGAGAGCGATTCGACGGGCTGGACGAGGATGCGGACACGAGGCGCCTGATCGCCGCCAGTGTTGCCATAGAACAGGTCCGGCAGCTCAAGAAAGAAGGCATCGACGAGTTTCATTTCTACACTCTGAACCGGTCGGAACTGACCTATGCGATCTGCCATGCGTTGGGCGTGCGGCCGCAACAGGCTGCGGCCTGAGGAAAAGGAATGCAACGCGAGCAAAGAGTAACCGAGCTGAAGAAACTCCTGACGCAGCGAATCCTGCTGCTTGACGGCGCCATGGGGACGATGATCCAGAGTTACCGGCTCGCCGAGGAAGATTATCGCGGCGCGCGCTTCCTTGACTGGAACAGGGACCTCAAAGGCAATAACGATCTGTTGTCGATCACGCGGCCGGAGCTGATCCAGGACATTCACCGGCAGTTCCTGGAGGCCGGCGCCGACATCATCGAAACCAACACGTTCAATTCCAACGCGCCGTCGATGGGCGACTACGGAATGGAATCGTTGGTCGCAGATCTCAATCGCTCCGCGGCGCACATTGCCCGGGAGACCGCCGACGGCTTTGCCGCGAACAGCGGAACCGTCAAGTTCGTCGCGGGTGTTCTCGGCCCGAGCAATCGCACTGCATCGATATCGCCCGACGTTAATGATCCCGGCTATCGCAACATTACTTTCGAGCGGCTCGCCGAGACTTACCAGACCGCCGCAACGGCCTTGATCGAAGGCGGCGTCGATTTTCTGATGATCGAGACGATATTCGACACTCTGAACGCCAAAGCCGCGATATTTGCGGTCAGACGCGCATTCGAGGCGAGTGGAATCGAGCTGCCGATCATGATTTCCGGAACGATAACCGATGCCTCCGGCCGCACATTGTCCGGACAGACCACTGAAGCCTTCTGGAATTCCGTGCGCCACGCCAAACCGTTCATGATCGGCCTGAATTGCGCGCTCGGCGCCGCCGACCTGCGACCGTACGTGGCGGAGCTGGCGCGAATCGCGGACACCGGCGTCAGCGCTCACCCGAACGCGGGCTTGCCGAACGAGTTCGGCGAATACGACGAAACGCCGGAGCAGATGGCGGAGATCGTCGGGGAATTCGCCGCAAGCGGGCTGGTGAATATCGCGGGCGGCTGTTGCGGAACGACTCCGGATCACATACGTCAGCTGAGAGAAGCCATTGACGGGAAGGCGCCGCGGCAAATACCGGTTCAACCGATCCGGTGCCGCTTGTCGGGGCTCGAGCCTCTCAATATAGGTCCGGACGATTTGTTCGTGAACGTCGGAGAGCGCAGTAACGTGACAGGCTCTGCGCATTTCCGGCGCCTCATCGAAGCCGGAGATTATACGGAAGCGGTGCAGGTAGCGCGGCAGCAGGTGGAGAACGGCGCACAGATCGTCGACGTGAACATGGACGAGGGCATGCTGGACTCGGAGAAGGCCATGCAGACCTATCTGAACCTCATCGCCTCGGAACCCGATGTCGCGCGTGTGCCGGTGATGATCGACTCCTCGAAATGGTCGGTCATAGAAACGGGTTTGCGTTGCATACAGGGCAAGGGGATTGTCAATTCGATCAGCTTAAAGGAGGGCGAGGATGCTTTCGTCCGCCAGGCGCGGCTGGTGCGCGACTACGGGGCCGCCGTTGTCGTCATGGCATTCGACGAAAAAGGCCAGGCGGACAACGCCGACCGGAAAATCGCGATCTGCCGGCGTTGCTACCAGATCCTGACAAGAAAGGTCGGTCTGGATCCCGCCGATATCATTTTCGACCCGAACATTTTTGCCGTGGCAACCGGTATCGAGGAACATAATCGCTACGGCCTCGACTTCATCGAGGCAACTCGCAGGATCAAGGAGGCGCTGCCTCACGTACTGGTCAGCGGCGGTGTGAGCAATGTTTCCTTCTCGTTCCGCGGCAACAACGTCGTGCGGGAGGCGATTCATTCCGTATTCCTGTATCACGCCATCCGCGCCGGTCTCGATATGGGCATCGTCAACGCCGGGCAGCTGGCCATCTACGAGGATCTGCCGAAGGATCTGCGCGACGCGGTCGAGGACGTAATCCTCGCGCGCCGCGAGGACGCGACCGAACGACTGCTCGAGGTCGCCGAATCGTACAAGGGTCAGGCCAGCGGCCAGAAAGCGAAAGAACTGGACATGAGCTGGCGCGAGTTGCCGGTCCACGAGCGGCTCTGCCATGCGCTGGTCAACGGCATCGACAAATACGTCATCGAGGACACGGAGGAGGCCAGACTGGCCGCCGAGCGGCCGCTCGACGTGATCGAAGGTCCGCTGATGGACGGTATGAACGTGGTCGGTGATCTCTTCGGTGCGGGAAAGATGTTCCTGCCTCAGGTCGTCAAGTCCGCGCGCGTGATGAAAAAAGCCGTGGGCCACCTGGTGCCCTACATCGAAAAGGAAAAAGGCGGTGCGAGGAAAACCAACGGGAAAATCGTCATGGCTACCGTCAAAGGCGACGTGCACGATATAGGAAAAAACATCGTCGGCGTCGTTCTGCAATGCAACAACTTCGAAGTCATCGACCTCGGCGTTATGGTGCCTTGCGAAAAGATTCTGGAGACGGCCAAGCGAGAAAATGCGCAGATCGTGGGACTGTCGGGGCTCATTACCCCGTCACTGGATGAAATGGTGCACGTTGCAAGTGAAATGCAGCGCCTGCACTTCGATCTGCCACTTCTGATCGGCGGCGCAACGACCTCACCGGCACATACCGCGGTCAAGATCGAGCCGCATTACGAGGGACCGGTGATCTACGTGAAGGATGCATCGCGCTCGGTCGGTGTGGCACAGGCGCTGGTGGAATCGGCGACGAGACAGGAACTCGTGGCAAAAACCCGCCGCGACAATGCGACGCGACGGGAACGTCATGCGGGAAAAACGAGACTTTCACCGCAGCTTTCCCTGGCACAGGCACGCGACAGAAAACACCGCTGTGACTGGAGTGCGTATGTTCCACCGAAGCCGTCCTTTACCGGCCGCAAGGTTTTGAGCGACGTCGACATTGGTGTGTTGCGCGACTATGTGGACTGGATGCCGTTCTTCAATGCATGGGAATTTCACGGCAGGTTCCCGGACATCCTGCAAGACGCCACGGTCGGCGAAGCGGCGCGTTCGCTGTTCGAGGACGCCAACGCCATGCTGGAGCGCATTATTTCCGAACGGTGGCTACAGGCCCGGGCAGTGTTCGGCTTTTTCCCCGCCAATACGGTAGACGAGGACGACATCCTCGTGTACGAGGATGAAACACGGCAGCAGCCGCTGCTCCGGCTTTGCCATATGCGCCAGCAGCGGGGAAAACCGCCGGGTATGTCTCAGGATTGCCTCGCCGACTTCGTCGCCCCGGCCGGCAGAGGCATCGGCGATTACATCGGCGCTTTCGGCGTCACCGCGGGTGTCGGCATCGACGAGCACGTACGGCGATTCGAGGCCGACCACGACGATTACAGCAGCATCATCCTGAAAGCCCTGGCGGACCGGCTGGCCGAGGCGCTGGCCGAATACCTGCATGAGCGCGTGCGAAAGGAGTTCTGGGGCTACTCCGCGGACGAGCATCTGTCCAGCAAGGAGCTGATCGCGGAGAAATACCGCGGCATACGACCGGCGCCCGGCTATCCGGCCTGTCCCGATCACACGGAGAAAGCAACCCTCTGGCAGTTGCTCGACGCCGAATCCTCCATCGGTCTCAAGCTGACCGAGTCCTATGCGATGATCCCCACGGCGGCCGTCAGCGGCTTTTATTTTTCCCATCCCGACTCGCGTTACTTCTCGGTCGGCAAGATCGGCCGGGATCAGGTCGAGTCGCTGGCTGCAAGGAAAGGGCTCTCCATCGACGAGATGCAGAGGTGGCTGTCACCCAACCTGGGCTACGAGCCGACCGAGGCGGATGCAGCCTGAGACTGACGTCGCTGTTATTCATGAACGGTCGGGTTCGGTGGCAGGCGGAGCCTTGATTGGGGGGACGGCTTTTCAGGAACGCCGTGAACCCGTCCCTGGGGGCTTCGGGCGAAACATCCATGTTTCGCACGATCCTGAAAAGCCGTCCCCCCAACCAAGGCTCCGCTGATCCGCTGTGCCGTTCATGAATAACAGCAGCTAGCTATCTGCCGTTGGCGGTTTGCTGATCCAGAAGTCGGCACGCCTGATTCCCAAGGCCTCGGGATCGAAAGTGTATTGCTCCACGCCGCGTTTGCGTTGCGCTTCATAGTCGCGCAGCGCCTTCAGGGCAGGGTTCGCCATGAAGAAGATGATTATGATGCCGATGATGTTGAGCCATGCCATGAGGCCCACTCCGATATCGCCAAGGCCCCAGGCGAGATTTGCGGAACGCACTGCACCGTAGAACACGGACGCCATCAGTCCGATCTTCAGCGCGACGATCATGCCCGGAACACGGAAGGTGCGGCGAATGTACGCCACATTTGTTTCAGCGATGTAGTAGTAGGCGAGCAGTGTCGTGAAGGCAAAGAAGAACAGTGCGATCGCGACAAAAGGCTTGCCGACACCGGGCATCATGCTGTCGACTGCAAACTGGGTAAACGAGGGGCTGTTCGCTTCGATTTCAGCGGGAAGGTTCTGCACGACGAGAAGGCCGTCCGCACCGGTCACGTTATAGGCGCCGGTGATGAGAATCATGAACGCGGTTGCCGAGCAGACAAAGAGCGTATCGACGTAAACGGAAAACGCCTGCACGAGTCCTTGTTGCGCCGGGTGCGCGACCTCGGCTGCAGCCGCTGCATGCGGTCCCGTGCCCTGGCCTGCCTCGTTGGAGTAGATGCCTCGCTTGACGCCCCAGCCGATTGCGGCTCCGGTGCCGGCCATCGGAGTGAATGCATCTGTGAAAATGAGTGCGACGATCTCCGGCAGCGCCGAGATATTCAAGACCACGATTACAGAGGCTGCGATGATGTAGCCGAGCGCCATGAATGGAACCACGACCTGCGTCACTGCTGCGATGCGCTTGACGCCGCCGAATATGATAAAGCCGAGCAGCACCACGACCACTGTGCCGGTTACGACTCTGGTGACACTCAGCACGCCGAAATCCGTCTGGATCGTCTGCCCGGCGCCCAATGCGACATCGGCTGCTGAACTGATGCTGAAAGACTGTACACCCGGCAACAGCAGGCCGGTGGCGACTATTGTGGTGATCGCGAAGATCCACGCATACCATTTCTGGCCCATCGCTTTCTCGAGGTAATACGCAGGGCCGCCGCGGTATTGACCTTCATCTTCTTCCTTGTATATCTGCCCGAGGGCCGATTCGACATACGCGGTGGACGCTCCGAGAAACGCCACTACCCACATCCAGAATACGGCCCCGGGACCGCCGAAACCGATTGCCGCAGCGACCCCGGCTATGTTCCCCGTACCGACGCGACCGGACAGCGATACGGAGAGAGCCTGAAACGTCGAAATACCCTTTGCGGAAGCCTTTCCGGAAAACAGCAGGTAAACCATTTCCCGGAAAAGCCGCACCTGCACGAAACGCGTCAATATCGAAAAGAACAGCCCGGCGCCGAGAGCGAAATAGACGAGCACCGGACTCCAGATGATTCCGTTCAGGAAATCCACGATCTCTTGCATTCGCCCCGCCCTTGTTGTTCTGATGCTTCGAAATTTTCGGGATACTAACCCAATCCAATGCGCAAGCCACGCGCAGCCTGGCGTCAGGCGAGTGTTGAGGATCCGGGAAGCCGCTTCCCGTACTGAGGAAGCGCCTGGGCTGAGCCTGGCTCAGCTGTGTGAGACTGCAGATCCCGCGTCAGTCGGATCACCTCGTGCTGCCGACTCGACGACGACCCTTGACTCACCGGTTCTCTTGGCGCGGTACATGAGACTGTCGGCGATATGCAGCGCCTCGGAAAGATCCGACGGTCCCCGCTCGAAGACGGCAGCGCCGATGCTGACGCCGAGACTGGTCCAGTGTCTTTGCGCTATCTCGTTCTGCAGGACGGAATGGAGGTTTTCAAAGTAGGTTTGGGCGCCGCGTAAATCCGTGTTCGGCAGCAAGATCGCAAATTCGTCTCCACCGATACGCGCCACTATGTCGCTCTGGCGGCTCGACCGATCCAGCAAGCCGCCGATCGACTTGAGCGCCTCGTCGCCCTGGGAGTGTCCCAGAGTGTCGTTGATCCGCTTGAAGCCGTCCAGATCGATATACGCGATAGCGACAGCATGTTCGTAACGCGATGCCGCGCTTATTACGGCACCGGCGCGATCGACGAATCCGGCTCGATTCAGAAGACCGGTCAGGGCGTCGGTTCTCGCCAGTTGCCGTTCCAGCCGCAAGTGAGTTCGAAGTTCGGTGATCAGGTAGACGAAAATAGTGAAGAAGCCCGTCCGCACCGCCGCATTCCAGAACAAAATCCATTGCTGACTGTACGGCTGCCCGGTCGTACCCTCGACTATCATCCATGCAATTCCCGATGCGCCGCTGGCTATGTAACCGAGACCACTGCCTCCGTACCAGACGGCGATTGAAATCGGGATGAGGTAAAACACCGAGAACGATACTTCATTGCCGGTCAGATGGTCGATCATCGCCAGCAACAGGATAAGAACGAACGACAGACTCGCTACCGTGCGAACCGACTTTTCAGCCAGAAAGCTGTCAACCACTCGGAGCATGCGTGCGGAATCCGAAATGCCGTGAAATCGCCAAAAATCTGCTGTTCGTTTTCAATCCTTCTCAACCCTCCGCTTGCGCCAGTTCATTCGTCCACCCGCGCTGCCTCGATCACGACCGGCTCGAGCGGCACGTTATCGTGGCCGGCTTTTTGGGCCGTTGGAACGTTCGCGATCGCATCGACAACATCCATGCCGTCGGACACGCGGCCGAACACGGCGTAACCGTAGTCGCGGCCGCCGTGATCGAGAAAAGCGTTGTCACGCAGATTAATGAAAAATTGCGACGTCGCGCTGTCGACGGCACTGGTGCGCGCCATAGCCAGCGTACCGCGACGATTTCTGAGCCCGTTTGCTGCTTCGTTCCTGATTGGCTCCCGCGTTGCCTTCGCCGACATGTCTTCCTTCATGCCGCCTCCCTGTATCATGAAGTTCGGTATGACGCGATGGAAAATGGTGTCGTCGAAAAAACCCTCCAGCGCGTATTGCCTGAAATTGGCACAGCTCACAGGTGCTTCTTTTTCGAACAATTCGACGACGATGTCGCCGTGGTTGGTGGCTATGGTTATCACGATTCACCCCGATCGATTAAATGGCGTTTCAGTTCCACTGACATTTATACGGATTGTTCAGCTGCATGTCAGCGCGAATCCGTCGTCGCTGCAGTGCCTGCTGCATGCTTCGCCGAAGACGTCTCTGCACGCGTCACCCGAGGCCGCCCGCCGAGATCGTTGAAGCACCGGATGTCCGACCAGCCTTCTGCCACGAGGACTCTTTCAACATGCGCGCCTTGAGCGGCGCCGTGCTCGAGAAACAGCAACCCGCCGGGCCGGAGAAGCGGGCCGCAGTCACGGGCAAGGATGCGTATGGCGTCGAGGCCGTCGGTGCCTGCGACCAGTGCGCACTCCGGCTCGAACCGTAAATCGCCCAGCGCCTGCTCGCCGGAGCCGATATAAGGAGGATTCGCGACAATGATATCGAATTTGTCGTACCTGCGATCGACTACCGCTCCGGTCCAGTCGCCTTGGAGAAACTCGACATTACAGAAGCCCAGTTGCCGCGCGTTTTGGCAGGCTGTCGCCAGCGCCGCTTTGCTGATGTCCGTGGCGACGATCCGGCAGTCCGGTCGTTCGCTTGCCAGCGCAAGCGCAATGGCGCCGCTGCCTGTTCCGAGATCCAGTATGCTGCAGTCGGCCTGCCGCGGGATGTGGCGCAATGCGAGTTCGACAAGTAACTCGGTATCCGGGCGCGGTACCAGAACGCCCGGGCCTACCGCGAGGGTCAGCGACCAGAATTCCTTTTCGCCGGTGATATAGGACAGCGGCAGTCCGCGTCGCCGCCGTTGAACGGAGCTGAAGAACCGTTCCGCCGCGGCATCGTCCAGGACGTCCTCGGGGTGCGCGTAGAGATAGCTCTTCGGCAGGTCGAGTGCCAGGGCAAGCAGGACTTCGGCATCCAGCCTGGGACTCTCGCTTGCCGGCTTCAGTGCATCCGCGGCGCTTGCCAGAGCCGCGTCAATCCTCACTGAGATGCCCACAGCGCCTGCCGGTGTCCGACTCGAGCCTCTCTTTAGCTGCGATCACCCTTCGCGTACTATGACTGGTAATCTCGCCTGTAACTTCGATGTCCATCCGGATGAAAGTCTTCTCCAACGTACTGGAAATGGTCGGCCGCACTCCGATGCTCGAGCTGAACCGCTTCGACACCGGCGTCTGCCGTCTGTTCCTGAAACTCGAGCTCATGAATCCCGGGGGTTCCGTCAAAGACCGGATCGGCATAACGATGATCGAGGAAGCCGAACGCCGCGGCGACATCCGACCAGGCGATACGGTAGTCGAAGCCACCGCCGGAAATACCGGCCTCGGCCTGGCCCTGGTTGCAGCACAGAAAGGTTACCACCTGATCCTCGTCCTGCCCGACAAAATGAGCCAGGAAAAAATATTCAACCTGCGCGCCATGGGCGCCGAAGTCGTATTGACGCGATCCGACGTCGGCAAAGGTCACCCGGAGTACTACCAGGACCTCGGAAAAGCCATAGCCGATGAGCGAGGCGCCTACTTTATAAATCAGTTCGGCAACCCGGACAATCCGCTGGCGCACGAGCGCACGACCGCGCCTGAAATACTGGAGCAGATGGACGGCAAACTCGATGCGATCGTGCTCGGCGTGGGTTCGAGCGGTACAGTCAGCGGCATCAGCCAGTATCTGGCGAAAAACGCGCCGAACGTCGACCTCATCCTTGCAGACCCGGAGGGTTCCGTCCTCGCCGGCTACATCAACAAGGGCGAACTCGGAGAAGGCCGCAGCTGGCTGGTGGAGGGTATCGGCGAAGATTTCATTCCGTCAATCGCGGATTTCAGCCGCGTAAAAAAAGCCTACAGCATCAGCGACGCAGAGTCGTTCGGCACTGCACGAGAGCTGCTCAGACGCGAGGGCATACTTGCAGGTTCCTCGACCGGAACGCTTCTCGCCGCGGCACTGAGATATTGTCGGGAGCAGAAAACCGCCAAGTGCGTGGTGAGCTTCGCCGCCGACACTGGCAACAAATACCTGTCGAAGCTGTTCAACGACTTCTGGATGGCAGACCAGGGATTCATCGAGCGCAAGGAATATGGCGACCTCCGCGACCTGATCGGCCGCCCGCACGGCGAGCGGGCAACCATCACTGTCGGACCGACGGACCTGCTGACGACGGCGCACAACAGACTGCGAAACGCCGGCTTTTCCCAGTTGCCGGTGATGGAAGACGGCGCGCTTGTCGGAGTGCTCACCGAGGACGCGATCATCCGGTTTGTCTTTGGCCATCCCGATCTGATGCATTCTCCCGTCAGGGACGCCATGCAAACGGCGTACATACAACTCGAAAAGGACACGAGCATCAACAATCTCGTCGCCATGCTGCAAGTTCAGCCCTATGCCGCGGTGGTCGACAAAGATCAGTTTCTGGGACTCATCACACGCTCGGACGTGCTGAACTACCTGCGCAAACAGAGTTGATCCCCGCATGAGCGACAAGGACAGAAAGAAGCGCTTTGCCACCCGCGCGATTCACGCCGGCCAGAGCCCCGATGCGTCGACGGGCGCAATCATGCAGCCGATCTATGCAACGTCGACGTACGTGCAAAAAAGTCCCGGCGTGCATCAGGGTTATGAATACTCGCGCACGCAGAATCCGACGCGCCAGGCGCTGGAGCGCTGTGTAGCGGACCTGGAGTCGGGGCGCTCCGGTTTCGCATTCAGTTCCGGTATGGCGGCTACGGCGACCATTCTGGAACTCATAGACTCCGGCAGCCATGTCATCGCGATGGACGACATCTACGGGGGCAGCACGCGCCTGTTCGAACGCGTTCGCCGCCGCAGCGCCGGTCTCGATTTCAGCTTCGTCGATTTGAGCGATCCCTCTGTGCTGGAACAGGTCGTGCGGGACGACACGCGCATGATCTGGATAGAGAGCCCCAGCAATCCCTTGCTGAAGATCGTCGATTTTCGGGCAGTGGCGGAATTTGTGCGTGGGCGCGAAATTCTGGTTGTCGTCGACAACACTTTTGCCACGCCGTATTTGCAGCGGCCGCTCGAGTTCGGCTGCGACGTCGTAATGCATTCCGTCACCAAGTTCCTGAATGGTCATTCCGACATGGTCGGCGGCATCGCGGTGACGCGCGACGAGCAACTGGCGGAACGACTGGCGTTTCTGCAGAACTCGATCGGCTCCGTGCCCGGACCGTTCGATTGCTTTCTGGCGCTTCGTGGCCTGAAAACGCTGGACGTCCGCATGCAAAGGCACTGCAGCAACGCGGAGGCCGTTGCCCGCTGGCTCGAAAACGACCCGCGCGTCGAAAGCGTCCGTTATCCCGGTCTGGAGTCCCACCCCCAGCGCGCTCTCGCTGCATCGCTGATGTCGCATTATGGCGGTATCGTCACGTTCTTCATTAACGGCGGTATCGATCACGCTCGCGCTTTTCTCGAGCGCTGCGAGGTTTTTTCGCTCGCGGAGAGTCTCGGAGGTGTCGAGAGTCTGGTGGATCACCCCGGCATCATGACGCACGCGTCCGTGCCGGCCGAAAAACGCAAGGCGCTGGGGATCAGCGACCAGTTGATCAGGCTGTCAGTGGGGATCGAAGACGTGGACGACCTGATTGCCGATCTCGATCACGCGCTTGGCTAACGCAGTGGATCATGGCAGTGGTGCGCATTATTCATGAGCGGCAGAGTCTCGCGTGGCGGAGCCTCGATCGGAGGGGACGCCTTTTCAGGAACGCCGTAAACCCATCCCTGGGGGCTTCGGGCAAAACATTCATGTTTTGCACGATCCTGAAAAGGCGTCCCCTCCGATCAAGACTCCGCTGATAGGCCGCGGCGCTCATGAATAATGCACCCGGAGGTTAGTGGGATAGCGCCGCCAATTGGTCGGCCTCGTACTCGCTGATCAGGGGATCGAGTACCTGGTCGAGGTCGCCCGAGAGAATTTCCTGCAATTTGTAGAGGGTCAGGTTGATACGGTGGTCCGTGACCCGTCCCTGCGGATAGTTGTAGGTGCGAATGCGTTCGGAGCGGTCGCCGGAACCCACCAGGAGTTTTCTCTGCAGGGCTTGCTCGCTCTCGCGTTTAGAGAGTTCCGCGTCGAGAAGCCTCGCCTGCAGCAGCGCCATCGCCTTCGCGCGGTTCTTGTGCTGCGAGCGCTCGTCCTGGCATTCCACGACAATGCCGCTGGGAAGGTGCGTGAGCCGGACCGCGGAGTCGGTCTTGTTGACATGCTGGCCCCCGGCTCCTGAGGCACGGTAGGTATCCACCCGCAGGTCATTGACGTCAATTGCGATCTCCTCCATTTCGTCGGGTTCGGGGAGAATCGCCACGGTGCAGGCGGAGGTGTGAATGCGGCCCTGCGATTCGGTCTCCGGTACCCGTTGCACGCGGTGGGCGCCAGACTCGAACTTCAATCTGCCGTATATACGTCGGCCGGTGATGCGACTGACGATTTCCCTGTATCCGCCATGCTCTCCCTCGCGCGCGCTGATCACCTCGAGCGGCCAGCCCATTTGCTCGGCGTACTTCGCGTACATGCGATAAAGATCGCCGGCAAAGATTGCCGCTTCGTCGCCGCCGGTGCCGGCCCGTATTTCCAGAAATACGTTGCTGTCGTCGTGCGGATCCGGCGGAATGAGCGCTTTTTGCAATTGAAGCTGAAGGCGCTCGCGACGCTCATTGAGCGTTTCCAGTTCCTCGCGTCCCATGTCACTTATTTCACGATCGGCATCCGCGGCCATTTCTTCGGCAGCAGAGATATCGGCGGCGAGTGCTTCGTATTGCCTGAACAGCGCGACGACCGGTTCCAGCCGTGAATATTCCCGCGACAGATCGCGAAACTGATTCTGATCGCCGATAACGCCCGGGTCGGCCAGGAGCCCGGACAATTCCTCGAACCGCTCTCGCGTTGTCTCGAGTTTGCTTCTGATGGATTCTCTCATCCCGAAGTGCCGTCCTTACGGTCGTCGTCCCTGTCCAGGCCAAACAGTTCGCGGATCGCTTCGATGAATCGCGTGTCGGACGCCGCACCGGCGTCGCGCAGGCGAACGCTCGGCTGATGCAGCAGTTTTTTGAGAAGCGATGCCGTCACGTATTCCAGGACCTCCGCGGGATCCGCGCCTTTGTCGAGTCGCCGCATCGCCTGCTGCAACACCTCCCGCCGGAGGGCGTCGCCGTGATCCCGCAAAGCGCTTATGACGGGCGCAACTTCTTTGCCCCGTTCGATATCGAGATAACGCCGCGTTTCTTCATCGAGTATGCGATCGGCGTCGGCAACCGCGGCTTCACGGCTACTTTGTCCCTCCACGACCACCTTGTCGAGATCGTCGATCGTGTAGAGATACACGTCGTTGAGTTGACTGATCGCCGGGTCGAGATCGCGCGGTACCGCAAGATCAACCGCGAATACCGGTTTTCTCCGCCGTGCCTTCACGACTTTCTGCATTTGCTCCAGCGTAACGAGCGGTTCGGTGCTGGCTGTCGAGCTGATCACTATGTCTGCATCGGGGAGAATCCCGTCGAGTTCGGACAATGGCAGTGCAAAGCCGTTGAACTGCCCGGCGAGGATCTGCGCGCGGGCGATGTCGCGATTCGCGACGAACATGCGGCCGATGCCCTTGGCGTTCAGATGTTTCGCCACAAGCTCGATCGTCATGCCGGCGCCGATCAGCAGTGCCGTGTGCTTTGAGAAACCGGAAAAAAACTGGTTCGCCAGACTGACCGCCGCATAGGCGACAGAAACAGGACTGCTGCCGATCTCGGTATCGGTACGGACTTTTTTCGCAACCGAAAAAGTATGCTGAAACAGGCGATTGAGTGTCATTCCGACAGTGCCTGAACGCTCCGCCTGACGGAACGCCTCCTTCAACTGTCCCAGAACCTGAGGTTCACCCAGAATCATCGAATCGAGACCGCAGGCAACCCGGAACAGATGCCGGATCGCATCGTGGTGGTCGAGCGAGTAAAGCGCCTGCACCGCTTCGGCACCGAGGTTCTGGTCCTGGAGAAGCCAGTTTCGGAGCCGGCTCACGCCGTCGCTGTCGGCATCCACGTAAAATTCGGTGCGGTTGCAGGTCGAGAGGATGACTGCTTCGCGAACGCCGTCCAGACGGCCGAGCGCCGACAGTGCCCTGTCGATATTTTCCCCGGCAAAAACAACCTGTTCGCGTATTTCAACAGGCGCCGTGATATGGTTCAGCCCAAGTATGTGCAGCGGCATCGTCTGATCTGGAAACTGGGTGGAATTTGCTGTTCTTGCACGCGGGGCATCGCTGTCCGGCACGTCAGATCGGCATGAAAATTGGCACGACAGGTCGCAACGATTCCCTCATTTACCGTGTCTAACTCCGCCTTCGTCACTTATTCCGCCGTTATCGAGCCCCGCTCTCGTTGCGTATTTTGCCCGGTTCCCGTTCGGATCGGGGGGAAAGCACCGGGTATCATAAGCGAACTGACGGCGCAGTTCCTTGTCTCTCTTGTCCACAACCGCGAGCCAGGCATGTACCAGCAAGCATTAGATGATTAGAAATCCGGCATCTGAAGCGCATCCCGGGCGCCCTGTCCTGCGGACGATCGGGCTGCTTGGCTTACTGCTGGCCCTGACGGCGCAGCCGGCTGCGGCTGCCGAGTCGGAGCGCGATTCGGCCACTGCACACATCCTGCAGGCAGAAATCGAGCTGGAGCGACACGAGTACAAGGCTGCATCGGAAGAGTACCGTAAAGCGGCGGAAATCAGTGACGACGTGGAAATAGCCAAGCAGGCGACGCGGGTCGCCTACAGCTACGGCTTCAATGACGACGCATTGCGGGCTGCCGAGCGCTGGCTGGAACTCGACGAACAGAACGAGGAGCCCCTGCTCTATGTCGCCCAGCTTCAGCTGCGCAACGGCGATTTGAGGGATGCACGCCGTAATTTCAGGCGCCTGCTCGAGGACGGCGAAGACCCGGTGGACGAACGGCTGGTCACGCTGATCCCGTTTTTGTCTGAGGAGGATCCGGAAGACGCCGACTGGCTGATGCGACAACTGGCAAAGCCGTACAAGGATTCAGCATCCGCACATTACGCGGCGGGTGTCATGGCGCTGCAGGCGGGTGACGACGAGGAGGCTCGCAAACGTGCCGAGCGGGCAATCGAGTTGCAGTCGGAATGGATCCAGCCGCATCTTCTTTATGCACGCTCGCTTCTTCTCGCCGGCGATCATGAAGCGGCCATCGACTATGCCGCGCGCATGGTGGGTGACAGTGCCGATCCGGATCCGGAGGCAAGGCTCGAACTGGCGATCATGTATCTCTCGGCCGAACGCGACGACGACGCCCTGAGCCAGGTCAACCAGGTGTTGCTCGAACAGCCCGCGCGCACCGATGCGTTGCGCCTGATGGCGATCATCAATTTCCGCCAGGACCATCTCGACGCCGCCTGGTCGGATTTTCAGGACCTTCTGGCGTCCGGCCGTTATCCGATGGACGCGCTTTACTATCTCGGGCGAATCGCCGATCGTCGCCAGCAATACGACCAGGCCGTGGCGTTGTATTCACAGGTCATCAGCGGTGAAAACGCCGCCACCGCCCAGCGCAGGGCAAGCGGAATCATGGCGCAGCAAGGCGAGGAGGAAAAAGCGCTCGCGCATCTCGTCAAGTTCGGTGAGACGCATCCCACCCAGGCGATCGAGATGATGCAGGCGCGGGCGCAATTGCTTGCATCGCTGGACCGGCATGCGGAGGCGCTGCAACTTTACGACCGCGTCGTTGAATACCGGCCCGACAGCGAGCGCGTTGCGCTGGGAAAGGCCGAATTATTGCTGCGGATGGACCGGCTCGACGAGGCGATCAGTATGTATCGGAACGCGGTCAAACGCTGGCCCGACAGCGCCATGGCGCTCAATGCGCTCGGTTACACTTTAGCGGACCGTACCGACCGGCACCGGGAGGCGGCGCGACTCATAAAAAAAGCGCTGGAACTCGAGCCGGACAGCCCGGCGATCGTCGACAGCTGGGGCTGGGTGCTTTACCGGCAGGGCGAGCACGAAAAGGCGCTGGCCGAACTCCGGCGCGCATACGACTCCCTCAAGGATCCTGAAGTCGCGGCGCACATCGTCGAGGTCTTATGGAAGCTCGACCGCTTGGATGAAGCGCAAAAAGTTCTCGAAGATGCGGAGTTGCTTTTTCCGGATAACGAGTTGCTGGAGAATATCCGTGCGCGCGTGTTTCCGGAAACGCGCTGAGGGAATGCGCGCGGTCAGTCGCCTGCAAACGATTCCGGCGGCTTTGCTGTTTATGGCCCTTGCCGGATGCGCTGCCCAGCGCGGCGTCGGACTGCCGGAGCTGCCGGACTGGGAGGCGCGGAAAGCCGCGCTTGCCGGCCTCTCCGAGTGGGAATTCCGCGGCCGCATCGGCGTGAGCGCCGGCGACGAGGGTTTCAACGGTAAGCTGCGCTGGTGGCAACGTGACGAGCTGTTTCGGGCATCGGTCAGCGGTCCGCTCGGCGTCGGTACAGTCAGGATCAACGGGGATGAACGGTGGGTTTCCATCATCGACGAGGACGGCGAAGTCACGGAGATGCAGGATGCCGAAGCCGAACTGCATCGGCGGTACGGCTGGACGATCCCGGTGGGCAGCCTGCGGTACTGGGCGCTGGGCATACCCGATCCGGCGACGCCGGCTCGTACGGAGATAGGCGCGCAAGGCCAACTGACCCGGCTCGAGCAACGCGACTGGATCGTCAACATCGAGGAATACCGCGATGGCGGCGGCGAGCCTATGCCGCGACGCATGACGGCAACGAACCGCGACACCAGGGTGCGGCTCGTAATCGACAACTGGACCTTCTATTGACGCAGGGCAGGCGCGCGTAAAAGGCAGTGATCTACGCCCGGCCAGGGCTTTACGGCAACCGGACGAGCTTGCCGAAGCTCCCCCGAGCTTTCGTTGACACCTGTAATACCGCCCCGCACAATTCGCGCGATTGGGGTGTAGCCAAGTGGTAAGGCAACGGGTTTTGATCCCGTCATTCGCAGGTTCGAATCCTGCCACCCCAGCCATGCCCCGGAGCGTCGGGGAATCAGCGTCAAGCCGGACGGTTCAATGACAGTCGACAGGCCCCCTGCGCCAGCGAGGAGAGACATAGCCGTGGAAGTGGCGACAATGGCTATTTTTTCCGGCAACGCGCATCCGAAGCTGGCGCAGGACATTGCCGGCGTTCTGCATGTGCCGCTGGCGAAGGCACTGGTCGGACGCTTCAGCGACGGCGAAATCAGCGTCGAAATCCTCGAAAACATCCGCGGGCGAGAGACGTTCATCATCCAGTCGACCTGCCCGCCCACGTCGGAAAACCTGATGGAACTCCTGGTCATGGTCGACGCTTGCCGCAGAGCATCCGCGTCGCGTATCACGGCCGTCATCCCGTACTTCGGTTTCGCCCGCCAGGATCGCAGACCGCGCGCCTCGCGCGTGCCGATTACAGCCAAGCTCGTCGCCACGCTTATCGGTGCGGCGGGCGTCGATCGCGTCCTGACGGTCGATCTGCACGCCGACCAGATCCAGGGTTTCTTCGACATCGCCGTCGACAACGTCTACGCCTCACCGGTGCTCCTGGGCGACGTGTGGAAGCAGAAATACCCGGACATGGTAGTCGTGTCGCCGGACGTCGGCGGCGTCGTCCGTGCTCGTGCGCTCGCGAAACGCCTCGACGATGCGGACCTGGTCATCATCGACAAGCGCCGGTCGAAAGCCAACAAATCCGAGGTAATGAACATCATCGGCGACGTCGAAGACAAGACCTGCGTGATCATCGACGACATGGTGGACACTGCAGGCACGCTGTGTCAGGCGGCGAGCGCCCTGAAGGAACATGGCGCCAGGAAGGTCGTTGCGTACATCACGCATCCGGTGTTGTCCGGGCCAGCCGTATCCCGGATCCGCGAATCCGCGCTGGACGAAATCGTCGTCACGGATACCATCCCCCTGAGCGAGGAAGCCATGGCCTGCAGCAAGATCCGCCAGTTATCGACCGCCGAACTGCTGGCCGAAACCATGCGGCGCATCAGCGACGAAGAGTCGGTGAGTTCCCTCTACGTGGATTGACTGCGACAGGGTCTCGATTGCCAGCTTGCGAGGAGTACGCTACCATGCGCGCCGGTTCCGGGTGGTCGCGCCCGGAATTTTCGTAGCCCCGGCATAAAGCCGGTAAAATCAGCCGTTTAGAGCTATCGGAGAGATCCTCATGAAACAGGAATTCGATCTGATTGCGGAAATTCGTGAAGGCCAGGGGAAGGGTGCGAGCCGCCGCCTGCGTCGTGAAGGAAAGGTTCCTGCAATCATCTATGGCGCCGGCCGTCCGCCGCGCGCGCTTGCGTTCGACCATAACAAGGTTTTGCAGCAACTCGATCAGGAGTCCTTTTACTCCAGCATTCTCACCATCAAGATCGGCGAGAAAAGTCAGGCGGCGATTCTGAAGGACGTTCAACGCCACCCGGCAAAGCGACAGATTCTGCACATGGACATGCAGCGCATCGTCGAGGACGAGAAAATCAGGATGAACGTGCCGATTCACTTCGTCGGTGAGCAGCAGGCTCCGGGCGTGAAGCAGAGCGGCGGAACGGTTTCACGTTTGATGACCGATGTGGAAGTGAGTTGTCTGCCGAAGGATCTGCCGGAGTATTTCGAAGTCGACATCTCGCATCTGGAACTCGACGACATGCTGTACCTGTCGGACATCAAGGTGCCGGAAGGGGTCGAGCTTCCCGAACTGGCGCATGGCGAGGAGCACGATCACGCAATCGTCTCCATACATGTCATGAAAGCGGCAGCGGTCGAGGAAGAAGCGCCGGAAGAAGCAGGCGAGCCGGAGGAGGCGAAAGCCGAAGCTCCGGGAGAAGGCGCCGGCGAGGATCGCGACGAAGATTAGTTTCGCCGCAGCGCGCAGCACGCGAAAAGGCCGCCGCTGGCGGCCTTTTTTGCTAACGGCAAAGCGCCCGGAAGTGCCGCTGTCAGGATAAACCGCGGGTGCTTTCCGTATACCATTACATGCTCATGGCCTCGCATCTCAGCATCATCGCCGGTCTCGGTAATCCGGACGAACGTTACGCGCGAACCCTGCACAATGCCGGGTTCTGGTTCGTCGAGGCTCTGGCGGCAAAGAAAGGAGCCGCATTCCGTTTCGAGAAGAGATTCGACGCGGACGTCTGCAGGATCTCGCTGGCGGGAAGCGACGTGTGGCTGCTCAAGCCGCAGACTTACATGAACCTGAGCGGTGGGCCGATCCGGGCCGTGCTCGATTACTACCGGCTCGCCGCGGAGGAGCTGCTTGTGGCACACGACGAGATCGATCTCGCGCCGGGAGTCGCGCGTCTCAAAAAGGGCGGCGGGCACGGCGGCCACAACGGCGTGCGGGATACCATAAGGCATTGCGGCAACGAGTTCATGCGCTTGCGTCTGGGCGTCGGGCACCCGGGCACCAAAGACAAGGTTACCGGATATGTACTGAAGCAGGGTCCGGCAGACGTAGAAGACGCCGTCAGAGAAGCTATCGGTGACGCGCTAGCAGTCGTGCCGCTACTCGCGGAAAAGGGACTCGCCATCGCGATGAACCGGCTGCATACCAAGGCCGTTTCCGGGCCCGGCGACGGCAACAGCACTCATGGCGATTAAGTGCGGCATTGTCGGCTTGCCCAACGTCGGCAAGTCGACCCTTTTCAATGCGCTGACGGCGGCGGAAATTCCCGCGGAAAACTATCCTTTCTGCACGATTGAGCCCAACGTCGGCATTGTCCCGGTGCCGGATGCGCGTCTCGCGGTCCTTGGCGAGATCGTCAAGCCGCAGAAGATCATCCCGACGACCGTGGAATTCGTCGACATAGCCGGATTGGTGGCCGGTGCTTCGCAAGGAGAGGGGCTCGGCAATCAGTTTCTTGCGAACATCCGCGAGACCCATGCGATTGCCCACGTCGTTCGCTGTTTCGAGAACGACGACGTCACGCACGTTGCGGGATCGATCGACCCGATCGACGACATCGAAACAATTAATACGGAGCTCGCACTCGCCGACCTCGAATCCGTCGAAAAGCAGCTGTACAAAGCCGAGCGCAACGCAAAGACCAACGAAAAAACCGCAGTCGCCGCTCGTGACGCGCTGCGGAAGGTCAAGGCCCACCTGGATCAGGGAACGCCGATACGATCGCTGGAGCTGAGCTTTAGCGAAAGATCCTGCCTGTCGGACTTTCACCTGATTACTGCAAAGCCTGTCATGTACATCGCCAACGTCGACGAACGCGGCTTCGAAAACAACCCGCACCTCGATGCCGTCCGAAAGCTTGCGCATGGAGAAGGCGCCGAGGTCGTGGCGATCTGCGCTGCCATCGAGGCCGAAATCGCGCAGCTCGAGGAGGCCGACAAGGCGGAGTTTCTGACGGATCTCGGGCTCGAAGAGCCGGGGCTCAACAGGGTGATTCGCTGCGGCTATCGCCTGCTGGGTTTGCAAACCTTCTTTACCGCGGGACCGAAGGAAGTACGGGCGTGGACTGTACGCACCGGCGCCACCGCACCGAAGGCTGCGGCGGAAATACACACGGACTTCGAGAAAGGGTTCATACGCGCCGAAGTGATTGCATACGACGATTTCGTAGCGTTCAGTGGCGAACAGGGAGCGAAAGAAGCAGGGCGGCTGCGGCTGGAAGGAAAGGAATACGCCGTGCACGAAGGCGATGTAATGCACTTCCGGTTTAACGTCTGACCTCACCCGGAACGGCACAGCGTCGCAACGGGGCCTCGACGAGGGGGAGGGGTTTTCAGGAACGCCGTGAATACATCCATGTAGGCTTCGCAAAAACATCCCTGTTTTTGACGATCCTGAAAACCCCTCCCCCTCGCCGA
>Ga0299913_10000949_pt1 | contig 20190 bp, 30 predicted proteins | sample RVTome_9_FD_201360 | JGI IMG/M metagenome (GOLD analysis project Ga0299913, IMG submission 201360) | Soil microbial communities from uranium-contaminated site in the Upper Colorado River Basin, Wyoming, United States - RVT155D38 (version 2) ... | reverse complement strand
TCGTCGTCGCCAATCCAGATCCTAGCCGGCACTTACATCGCCCCACAACTTCCCCTTACTGATCGAGACGTCGAACGGAAGGGTCGTCTCAAGGAGTTCTTGCGGGTGACGCGTCATCTCTTTCGTCACCCACTTAATGAACCCGTCGAGGTCTTCGTCCTCCGGAAGCTCGAAGAGAAGGCTGTCGTGGATCAGGTTTACAATCTGCGCCTTCCATTTTGAACTTATTAGCTTATCGATCTTCATTGCAAAGGTCAAAGTGATGTCCGAAGCGGTCGACTGCATAGGGAAGTTCACTGCTTCGTTCTGAAGCGCATTGAGATTTTCCTTGGTCACCAAGCCAAACCTTCGTCGGCGACCAAAGATTGTACTCATAGATTTCCCTAGGTTTGCCTGACGCCTGCAATCTTGGATGAATCGTGCGGCTTGTGGTGCTCGCCGGAACCAAACCTTGATCATCCTGCTAGCTTCATCAAAGGGCAAATTGAACTCGCGGGCGATACTTCCCGCGCCACGGCCATAGGCGATTCCGAAGTTAACGAACTTGGCCCTGATGCGCTGTTCCTTCTTCAGGACCGGGTTCGGCTCGTTCGCCCAACCTGGGTACAACTGTTCCGAGACCTCATCGTGGAGGTCACGACCTTCGGAGTATACATGCCACAGGAATTCGTCGTTACTTAGGTACGCCAGGACCCGGAGCTCAATCTGGGAGTAGTCCATCTCAATCAGGATGCGTCCAGGGGGTGCCTGGAAGACGTTCCTAATCGCCTTGTCGCGGGGAATGTTCTGCATGTTGGGTCCGCGTGACGACAGACGACCCGTGGACGTACCGTGGATCAGGTATGTTGATCGAACACGGCCATCAGGGTCAATCTGTTCGCGTAATCCCTTCACGTACGTCGACAAGGCCTTAGACGTCTCACGGTAGTTCAAGAGCGCCTTAACGATAGGTACCTGTGGTAAGTGCTTCAGCGTATCTTCGTTCGTAGAGAGGACACGTCGACGGAGTAGTCGTGTGAGCACCCAGCGCATTTGAAGGGGACTGCCTGGATTAAATTCTGCAGGAATCGACTTTGCTCCAGTGTCACGTACGTAGTATTCGGGGTCCCACACTTTGGACACTTCGTCGAGAATGACCCGCTTATGGTTATCAAGCCTCTCTCGTAGCGTCGTATCGAGCTCATCCAGGTACTCCTTGTTAATCCACATACCTCGATGTTCAACGCGCTGAAGGAAGTGCGATGCAGGGACTAGGAGTTCCTGGTAAAGTCGTTGAAGCTCCTTATCCCGCGCAAGACTGCTTCGGAGTATGTCATAGATCTGGAAGGTGCAATCGGCATCTCGAGCCTGATAGCGGTACAGAACGGGTCTAGGCACAGCCTCAAACGAATCCGACACTCGGTGCAGGTACTTACGCAATTCCTTCTTGTAATCCGGTGCACCAAGAAGATCACCCGCCAGCTGCTTAAGGTCGTGAGTTCCTCGATTCTCGTCCAATGCGTAGTGCATGAGCATGGTGTCTTCATCCACGCGAGCGTTAATTCCCGCGGCGGCGAGGAAGCTTGTGTCGAACTTACCATTGTGCCAAACCCACTTAGGCCCAGGGTGGGCAAATAACCGGCGCAGGGCAGGGTGCTTTAGTAGTGTATCGGGGAAGACAGCTACCTTGTTCTTCTCCCACGCAACAGCGACCGATAGGATTCGATCAACCAGCGGGTTGTATCCCGTCGTCTCAATGTCAGCCGCAAGGGTCTTCCGCTTAAGTAGGAAGCGTACAGCCTTCTCAACAGTTCCTTCTGATACGGTGAGATGTTTAGTGACTCCGGCTGATTTGGGCTTAGCCCCGTTAAGGAGTGACCCTGCGTACTTGAAGTCTTTGAGGAGCTTCGGGAAGTCACTGTAGCCTCTCAGTACTGCGGCAGGGTGGATTGTCGGGAGCATTAAACCATATGGCGTCTCACGAACTCGTCCACGCTCTCCGGAGATCTTGAGTCCGTGGTCTCCGGTGATTGATCGGAGGGCGGAGTTGCCAAGTGCAATGATGAGTGCGCGCGGACTTGCCCCCAGTTCTCTTCCAAGTCTTCCGCGGCAAGCTTCAATAGCTCCTCGAGGCGGAGGCGATTCGGTAGGTCGACAGAGCATGCTATTTGTAAGGTAACACCCACTGCGGTCAATCCCCGCTCGGTCGAGAACTCGGTCGAGAAGCTGCCCCGCTTGCCCGACAAAAGGAGTTCCTGTACGAATCTCGTTACTGCCTGGTGCTTCTCCGACGATGACAACTCTTGCATTGGTATCTCCCGACGTACTGATAGCGCCGCTTACTTCCCGGTAGGGACAACCCCGACAGTGTTCGCCCAACGCTTCACCCTCTGTACGTTCTCGATGGAGTACTTGGGTAGCTCTGCACCCTTCCACTGACTGTAACCTTCCGGGCGAGACCCATAGTCAGCGCTGACAGGTGGGGTATCAGGGAGCCTGTAAGGGGTCTCATCGTATAGGTTGTATCGCATACCGAGCCAGATTGGTACAGCCGAATCAATCCCCATCACACCTGGAAGATGAACCGTATAGAAATCGTCCCACAGGTTGTTCGAGAAACCCAGGAGGTGCATATGTGCCCCCAACTTCCCTAACAACTTTACCGCGTCCATACGTGTACCAGCCAGCTTCACCAGGTTCCGCGGTACAGAGAGGAAGTCCGCGCCCGCCTTCAACATGTCGCGTCCGCAAGAGAACGTCTCCTCGGACGTACGACCCTGAGCGACACCCAGCATTTTGAACTTCGTGTCGATGTTCTGCAGCTTAGCTTGTTCAAGGGCGCCCGCGAACAGCTTATAGGTCTTCGCCCTATCGCCCAGAACATCGGGCAGCACGATAGCCTTGGCACCAACTAACTCCGCCGCCTCCGCAACAACATCTACCGGAAGTGGATGGCCCAATTCAATCAGGGAGTTGTCCATGATGATGAACTGGTCCTTTTGGTTCCGCCAGAAGTATTCGTACTGCATTGGATCTGCCAGCACTTCGTGGGCCAGGAGCAGTTGGTAGGTACCTAGAACTCCTTCATCAGCCAACCTCTTATGAACGTCGAGTGGGGCGACGATGGCTACCTCACTCATTGTCCAGGCACCAACTTGTCAATGAGTCGGAGCATAGCGTGGTACTCGGGGTTGAAGATCATTGACCCGACCCATGCAAGGATTAGGAAGCCTGGAAGGAATGCCCAGAGAAGTAACATGAGGGCGTTACCCGTCCCGAACTCGCTGCGTGAATCCGTCATGCGCCTATCATGTAGGAGGATCCATATGAAGGTACTAAAGGATAGGACCATAAGGAATATCCCGAAGATGCCCCAGAGGACCGAATCGATGACGACTTGCTTTACGGTCAGTTGCCAGGCATACTCTCCGGCGGGACCGATACGGTTACCGATCTCGTCGAGGATGCGGCCTACGTCTTCAGGATCCATTATTCCTTGCCCCTGTTCATTGGGACGAGACGCTGGGGGGGCTTATGAAACTCCCGCATGATCTCGTCGTAGCACTCTCGATGGTACTTGGAGTTGGAGATCTCCTCAATCAGGTCGGGGTAGTTGAACATACAGATGCAGCAGAACTGGGTCCTACCGGGGTGGATCCTCCGGGCATACCGAAGGCCCATCCTAACGTCCAGCTTCCTCGTCGAGGAGGCAGACTGCGATGAGGCCGTAGGCGGAGTCATCAATTAGTTCCCTTCGAAGACCTTCTTCCGGACCGAGCTGATTGTTCTCGGCGTCGGCTGCGATGTTCGCGTACCGGCTCTCCTTGTCCCCCTTCCGAATTAGGACTCCCAGCCATGAGGGTATCCCCAGTCTCTCCGACCTTCGAAAGTTCTTCCACGTGTCCGTCGTCTGAATCCCCGAGTACCCCGCCGCCTTCCGAATGTGTAGCTCCACCATCTCCACCATCAGGAGTTTCAGGTACGCCATGCTCTGGGGAGGTAGAAGTGGTTTCACGGTCGCTAGGCTTCTGGCGTTCTCTGTTAGGAGATACGTCATCGCTCTTAGCATCGGCGGCTCGTTGCGCTCGCTTAGCTGTCCCGTCTTCTCTGACGCCGTTCGGGAAGCACTTGGCGCAGAGGCGGTCGGCGCGGGGGTTGTAGCTGGGTCTGACATTCCAGTGGTCTCCGATTTCAACGCCGCAGCGGGTTATTAGGACAAGGCCAAACTTGCGTTGCTGAGGTGCACCGACGAATCGGTGCCACATATCAACATAGCTACCGACCCTAATCGTCAGGTGAGGTTCATACTGAGGCTTACTGGTCTCGGTGGACGGCATCTAGGAACTCCTCTCGCGCCGCAGGGTTGAGAAGAAACTGTCCTCTCAGGGCCTGAACTGTCGTCTTCGTTGTTGGAGCATTCACCCCACGAACCGCCATACAGCCGTGAAGAGCCGTAGTAATCGCGCCTGCAGCCAACGGCTCCATGGCCTCGAAGAGGGCGTTAGCGATAAGGTTAGTGACGTGTTCCTGCGTCGACGGCGTAATCGTACCTGCTGCCTGGACGAGTCGTGTAAGCTTAGAAAGGCCGACCACTCGTCTGCGCGGGATATAGCCGACGGCGGCTGTCCCAAAGAACGGGAGCAGGTGATGAGCACAGAGGCCCTTGAAGGGGATGTTTGTCTGTACGACAATGATATTGTCCTCCGTCTCCTCGAACCCCGTAGATAGGATCTCTCTGAGGTCCCCTTCGGTATGTTGTACAAAAGACATGAGCATCGTCGCAACACGTTCAGGTGTCTTGGCGAAGTGCTCACTATCGCCGTCAACGCCCATATTCATCAGGACGCTGTAAACAGCCGATACGATCTCATCGTGGTTAGAACCCACGCCCGTGTCCCCAGATGAGTGCATGAAGTTGCGGGAGGACAGTGGTATCTCGAACTCGGGGGTCGGCTGCAACGAGCTCTGCGAGCCAGCGGTATCGGTCGAGGAGCGTGATGCTCGTGTCGATTTCTCCCCGGCGGTAGCGTCCATCAAGTCCTCCCATGAGTGTCACGACTGAGAAGTAGAAAGGAATCTCGGGGTATGCCCTATGAGTCGCAACGGCGAACTCGTAGTCAGCGTCGTCCTGTACAGGGACCTTTAGGGCTATCTTGTGCAACGGGAGCGTAGTAGTAAGGGCCTTGTACATGAACTTGTCTGTTGCGATGGTATTCGTCATCTTCGATGAGGGGGGCTTGGGGCTGATCGTTAGTTGATCGACTTGCCCGAGCCAGTCCTTCCAAAGAGTCCCTTGAGTCTCGACAGCAACCTTCTTGCCCATACCGTGAAGGCCACTAACAACGGGAGCAAGATCATGAAGAGCAGGATTACCGCCACTGATAGTAACCCATAAGGAGTCTCCGGCAAGGTCGCGTACGTTGTCGACGATTGTTCCCGCTGAGAGCTTCGCTGCATGTTCCCTTACCTGTTCGGGCAGGACGGCATAACCCGAGTCGCACCAGGCACACCTATAGTCACAACCGCCCATACGAATGAAGTTCGTAACCTTCCCCGCCATGGCACCCTCTCCCTGAATAGTTGGGCCGAAGATCTCGATGACGGGGTAGGTCTTCGTTTCAATCATTGGCCGGGTCGGAGTAGGTCATTGTGTTACCCCTCCCCTCATGCAGCCTGACGAAGTCGGGGAAGAATCCGAACATGCGTTCGAACTCCTCATACATCCACTTGGCGATGTTCTCCGCCGAGGGGGCGAACTCGAATACCTCGTTCAGGTTCTGGTGATCGAGGTTCCGAATGATTCCCTTAGCGGCACCAAAGTCAGGTCCCCAACCGTATGCATCTTGCTGATCGGGACCGTACTCCCACTCGATCTCTGCGACCCACGAGTGCCCGTGCATAACGTGGCACTTGTGCCCTTCAGGCCCGTTCGCATGTGCAGACTCGAAGGTGGTCTCAATGTGAGCTCTGAACACGAACGGCCTCCTTCCAGAAGTCGGGGTCCTCGTACTTGGTAGGGTCCTCGACGTTAGCAAGGGCGAACGCTTCCGCACGCTCAACACAGGTGCCGCACTTACCGCAGTGAATGTCTCCGCCCTTGTAGCAAGACCACGTGAGCTCGAAGGGGACGTCGAGTTCTGACCCAGTTCGAACAATATCAGCCTTGCTTAAGGTCAAGAAGGGACCGTAAAGTCGAGGAACAGGCGTCGCCCATTCGTTCCCTACCTGCAGTGTCTCATTCAGCAGCTCGACGAAGATGGGACGACAGTCGGGGTAGATCGCATGGTCGCCTGCATGGGCAGCGAAGGTAACAATGTCAGCCCCTTCCGCAACTGCGACGCCGTATGCAATCGACAACATAATGGCGTTACGGTTCGGCACCACAGTCGCCTTCATGTTCTCTTCAGCGTAGTGCCCTTCGGGGACCTCAACGTCGGTATCAGTTAGTGACGACCCCTTAAGGATGTCGGACAAGGGGAAGATTGATTCAGGCCCGTCTCCCTGAACGCCAAGCCAGATGATGTCGTGGCTAGCGGGGAGGTCGGCGGCGATCTCTTCGGCGAACTGGAGCTCTCGAGAATGACGCTGACCGTAGTTGAAGCTGAGGGCGTGTACATCATACCCGGTTGCCTTCAGGTGATATGCAAGTACAGCCGAATCCATACCTCCACTTAGGAGGCTTACTGCTTTAGGCATGAAAGGCCCCTTTTATGCGTTTGTAATGCCGGGCCCGAAACCTGCCCACCAAGACAGATTCCGGCTTACGCTGCCACCAAACAGACCCGGCATGCCCTCAGCTCTGGAGGAAGGTCGACTCCGCTGCCTGCATCACCTTAACGATGCTGTTGGAGCGGTCGTACTCCTCGTTCGCGGGCTGAATGCGCACGCGCACACGGCACTGACGACCCACGGCCCACTCAGCCGTCTCGCTCGGCCGAAATTCAGTCCAGTCAAACTCTTCCTCATCGGAGATAAGAGCATTCACGGTCTGCTTCACACGACCCTTCCCGCGGTCATCGTTCAGGGTGTTGTGGTAGAAGAGCGTGTGGTTCTTCCCTTCCTTGTCGGTAACAACAAAGGTCCACGTGAGCATTGGATTTCCCTTGCGGGAGTTTCCGAACTCAACGTTGTCGACCATGGCATCGTAGATGCCAGGAGGAATGATCTCTCGCGTTGGCTCTTCGACGTCCGCGAGGTTGATGACCATGTCCTCATCAACCGGTTCGCCGGACAGGTCCTGCTGAGCGAACGGGTCCTCGGCGAACTGCTCTTCCTCCTGTTCCGCTTCCTCCTGCGGCTCGGGTTCCTTCTCGACTGGCTTCGGTGCTGGCCGAGTCGCCGTCCTCTGACTGCTGCTTCGGCTTCGAACTGGGCTTGCCACTTGGGCTCTCCTTCGTCAGGCTGTGAAGATCTGCCATTGTCGGGTCGTCGATGTACTGGACACTTGCGTTGCGGAACCTATGCTTCGCCTGGAATCGCTGATGGCCCGGCTGGAGCCATAGTCTCCGACGCGTACCGCCCTCTCCGTCGACTGCTGTGTCCAGGTATCCTACCACGTCGAGGAATCCCTGGACCTTACCTGCCAGCTTCCCTGGTAGGTTGGGCCGCTTGATCAGGCGCTTGTTATCTTCCACCTCCTGTTCACTGCACACGAAGATGACGTTCATCGGAAGGTCCCGGAATGTACGAACGAGTAGCTGGATCATCTCCGAGCTCTGTCCCCATTCCTTGTACTCCGGTGACTCGGGGGTTAGGTCCAGCGCCCAGTTATCCAGCGGGACATTGAGCAGCTGGTACATAAGGTACGTCTGTGCCTCGGTGAGGGAGTCGATGACGACAGTCCGGTACTTTCGAACGCGACCTGTTAGACCGACACGCTCCTGAAGCTTCTGGAGTTCATCCTCCTTATCGCCGTCACGAAGACGAACGTGCAGCTTAAGGAACTCGAAGATCCTGGCAAGGGTCTTGTAGTCCTTAATGCGAATAACGTCCAGACCATCAGGAAGTGACAGTGCACCAGACTCTGCGTCGACGTATAGGACATCACCCATCTCAGCGACGTCACTGGCCGTGGACGCAAGGGTGGTCTTCCCCGCTCCATAAGGGCCGTAGATCAGAACCTTCAGGTATCTGTCTGATGCCTTCGACTGGACGATCTGGAAGGGTGCAGGCTTGGCTTTCTCTTGCGGCTGAGCCGCAGCTAGTGTCATGGCTTACCTCGTCGCTGTATCAGGAAGGGTGGTGCCGGCTTCCGTCCCGTTGGAAGTGGTCGGAGCCTCCCGTTGTGCAGGCGTCGCTTCATGAATCACCCTTACTCGAACCAGTCCCGCTGAGAGCGGCTTATCAGTGACAAGCTCCCATGCAGACCAAGAAAGGTCCACCACACGTTGATCTGCCTTTCCCCAGTAGCAGTCACAAAAGTCGACGACCGGAAGTGTAACACATCGTTCAGCGCATACAACCACACTCCCGTGAACCTCGCCCGTGTAGCACCCTCCGAGGACCAATGGAAGTGCAACAGTCGGTTGCCCCACCCACCCTGCCGTGCCTGGGTAGTTGGATGCAGTTCCCACAACTTCGTAGGATGAGGGAGCAAGACAAGGTCCTTCATGCCCGTGCGTACTCCCTACTGGCGGTGGCATGAGTAGTGATGATCCCAGGATCAGTGGGATTGGAAGTAATCGGAGAATGGTCCGCCGCCATGGCATTAAGCTTCCGGTAACACTGCGGACACTTATCATAAGCCTCCTTCGACCAGAGGTGCCGATGACAACGTATACAACACAGCACTGGGCCTATGTAGACAAAGTACAGTGAGTACTGCCACCCACACTTCTCCGGATCGTACTTGTGGTCAGCCTTACCTGGTTTGACCTTAGCTGCAGGCCTGTAGCACAAGTACTGCCGTACGATCTTCCCGTTCTTCTTGAAGACGTGTACCATGGGCTTTAGGTAGCTCTTGTAGTCATTCGGTGATCCTGCAAGCTTCCTCATACCACAACCTCAAGTGGTTCCGGGTACTTTAGGCGCTTGCGCCATTCGTTCGACTTATACCCTTCGCCCTCCCATCGTTCGTATTCCGACTCGAGCATGTAGGAGTAATCACTCCCATCATCCATCGACAAGCACGGCGCCCTGAACTGACAGTCCCACGAACAGTCCCGCGTCGGGTTGGGGTACAGAGACAAGTTCGGGTCGATCATGTCGTGAATCTCGGCGAAGATCTTCCGCTCTTCGTTTTCGGCGAAGACTTCGTTTCGATAGATCGTATCCCGCTTCACGTAACGGTCGCCCGTCTCGTCTTCCTGTGCAGCTAGGTGGTTCAAGAACTCCTTGTAGGAATTAGGAATCTCACCATAGTATTCCAGAAGCGCCTTCTTGTAGATACGGTAGGTAGTGTACTGGTTCTTGTTCTGTGACAGTTCGCCGGACTTCAGGATTAGCGGCTCGTCAGGGACCGCCTTGAGGAAGATGACCCATTGGGCTCCTTCGAGACTATCACCATAGACAAGACGGCCTGACCAGATGTACGATGATACCTGCGGATCAAGTTCAAGGCGCCCTGCCTCATAGGCTTTGGCAGCCGTCTTATAGTCGACAATAACGAGCCTTCCATGCTCGTCGATCCCGACTCTGTCGTATGTGACAGAATACACGACCTCGTCGAATCCAGGTGGGGGTTGTATACCAAGCGGTACAAGGACATTGACTTCTACCTGCGGTACATCATCGATCCACAACGTCTTCAGGGGATCGGGGTGAGCAACGAGCCAATCGTCGGCGTAGTAATTGAGCATTCCGATCTCAAGGTCGGCTACCTCCCTATAGTCATCAGGTAGTTCCGATCGACGATGGCTCTCGATGTATGCCTCAAAGGCCTTTACAGGATGACCAAATACGTTGTACCCGTGGAAGTCTTCGAGCGCGAAGTGGTGCCCCGAACCTTGCCACAATGGTGCAGCAACAACACCTTCGATAGGCGTTAGCGACTGTCGGTTCCTCGACTGAAAGTCCCAGCGCCTACGACATCGTTTGAATACGATACGGTCGCTAGTGCTAACGACGTAGAGACGTTTAGTCATGGCCGAACTGGTGGTCGCGTTCGGTGATGTCAGCATATACTTCGTCCATATACTCTTCGTGAGTCTTACCCGGACGAAGCTCTGCTACCTTGCGGGCACGTAGCTCGTTGTGCATTGCCATGAACGGAGGGAAGTAACGACGCAGCCATTCGGTCGGCTTCATCTGCATAAGCTGGTTGAAGCCGTCGTCGAATGCATCCTGTGCGGCATCCCCTCGCGGACCAAACGGACCATCACCCTCCTCCGCAAGGGCGATCATCCACTTGTCGTAGATGTTATCGGCCTGGCGAAGCATCATCCGCATGCAGTTTTCCATATGACTGTCGGTCATGTCGACGACAGCCATCACTTCACCTTCACGCGTCTTCCAGAAGACGTCGTTAGGGTCGAAGGAGGGAGGAGCAGGGATGTACCTGTCGGGAGGTTCAAGGGGCTCGGCGGGCATGAAGGCGAGCCGGCCTGAAGGCCTGGCTGACATACTCACTAGTTCGTCTCCTGTCATGCGAGCGGTTACCGTGGTTCAAGCCTGCTCGCGCTCTAGACGTTAATTATAGACTGGACCCCCGTTGCGTTTCAACGGTCAATTTTTAAGGGACTCCCTCCCTGCTGTCAGGCTGCTGGCGGCGGGCGAGAGCGTCGTTGATGGCCTGCTGGCGGTCCATGACGTAGCCCTCGTCGTCCTCGTGAATCCACGCCTCACCGTTCGGGTCCTCCCACGGGAAGTACCCGGCCTCGTTCAGCAGCGCATTCTCGATTCGCCGCAACCGTTCAACGTCCGGCCCTTCCGGTAGCGGTGGGGAGGCGGCAAGGGCACGTCGCCAGTCGTCTACGATGCGGGCTAGATCACGGTCGGCTCCGTAGTCCATCTTCGTCGTGATCCATTCGCGCATGGCCTCTCCCGCCCCTCGCAGCGCATCCCCGCTAGCTGGGGTGGCGGCCTCGGCCTTGCCCCTTTCGTAGGCTCGCTGTAGGGCGATGGCGAATCCTGCTGATGTTTCCTCTTTGGCGGCTTCGGCCTCGTCCTCGACGCGATAGCCCTGAAGCCTCAGCCAGAGCACCGCATCCTTCTGGGGGATGCACCGCCACCAATGCCGGTTCTTGCCCCGCGACTCATCGTGCTCGCGTTCCTCAATGGGATAGTCCGCTGCCGTCCGTGGGCTATCGCCGCTCATCGCAACCTCCGGTTGGCCGGGTCACGCTTGTCAACCCATATCGCGTAGAGACCGCAGCCCCAGCACTTGATCTGCCGATGCGTCTTGGACTTTCGGTCCGCCCACGCGTGCCACTGCAAGTAACCCTCGGGCTCTTCGGTGTGATTCTCCGCATTGGGGCACGGGCTATCGCTGCTCATCGGCTTGCCTCATCGCCCGTTCCATGATCGCGTGCTCGATGTCACGCGCGTCGTCCTCGATCCGGGCCAGTCGTTCCACGGACGGATACTGATTCTCTCGGACCATGCGGCGGGCCGACTCCGTTCGCAGTTGCCCAATCGCAACCTCATCTGGCTCCATCTGTGGGGGCCTATCGCTGCTCATCGGTCCACTCTGCCTCCACCGCATCCACGGTCTTTTGCAGGAGGAGCCGGGCGCGTTCCGGCTCGCAGTCATGGCACAGGAAGTAGTACGGCTGCGGGTGAGCCTCATTAACTGCCTCGGCATGGCCCTCGATGAAACCGTGAGCGTGCCGATGCTTGTTACCGTTCGGGAAAAGGTGACGGTGCAGACGTGGTGCTGCGGTCGGACTATCGCTGCTCATCGGTGGCCTCCCTGCGTGCATCCCGCTCTCGCTTCTCATTCTCGGCGTCCCGCTCCCACGGAATGATGTCCTTGACGAGGCGGCGTATCTCGTCAACGTGATGCCGGGCAGCAAACAGTTCGTCTGGACGCTTAGAAACCGCAAGGTCGGTGTGGGTCCGGCACCGCACGCGAAGGTGCTCCTCTAGTTCCCGCAGATGCTTCTCGATCTCGTGTACAGGATGCTCACGCAGGCTCATCGGTGGCCTCCTGATTTGGGGTCATGGTAGGACAAACCTCCGCATGTCTAGGACGAGCTTTGCAACCGTGACCTTCTTGTCGAGGATGTCCATCAGGTGCTCGTCCACAGTTCCCCGATGGACATAGTAGTAGACTGTAGTAGCTGACTTCTGTCCGAATCGGTGGAGCCGGTCCTCGGCCTGGAAGTTGTTGGAAGGGGACCAATCGTAGCCGAGGAAGTAGGCCTGTGTGGCTCTCGTGGCTGTCCAGCTCGTACCCATGAGCAGAGAGGACAGAAGCACAGGCTCGCGACTACCTCGGTAGGATTGGAACCACTTGATGTTCTCGTCAAGCTTCCGTTCATTCATGCCCCCCCTGATGGTTCGTGTCTCACGTCCGATCTTCGCCATTGCTTCCTCGAGAAGGGGCAACGCTTCGGCGAACGGTGTGAACACAAGAGCCGCATCTTGACTCTCGCCGAGTTGTTCGGTCAACGCCTCGATCGCAGCGCCTTCAAAATCGAGGCCCAACAATCGGGGTGACACTAGTAGCTGGCGCAGCCTAGTTATCAGTGCAAGCTTCGACGGAACAAGGAGGATCTGACCTTCTTTGGTCCCCTCCAGTTCGATGAACAGTTCCTTAGTCAGTTGTTTGTACGCTGTTGCCTGCCGGGGATTCATCTGAAGTGTCCACTCGACCCGCTGCTTTGGAGGAAGTTCAGGCATGACGTCTCTCTTCAGACGTCGAATCATGAACCCTTCCTTGTTCAGGAGATACTGTAGGCGCTTCGGGTCCTTAACACCTTCGACCTTCGTTACAGTCCTTGGCCCGTACTGCTCCTGATGGATGTGCGTCCACGTCCTAGCGAACCCCCAGTAGGACTGGAAGTACTTTGGATTGATTATGTGGAGGAGGGGCCATAAGTCAGCTGCTGAGCTGAAGATCGGAGTCCCTGTAAGGAAGAAGAGGTACATGGACGAAACCTTAGAAGCCACTCCGTAAAGCGTCTTGCGCTCCCGGTTACGTAACTTGTGCGCCTCGTCATAGATGATTAGTGACCAATGGGGGTGCCTCGCTACTACCTCTTTCAGGAGGTGGTAATTCGTGACGACAATCGACGCGTTGTCGAGATCTTCGTACGCGCGGGTCATTCCCTGATAGGTTTTGGCTTCCTCTCCAAGCCAGTCGGCAGCATGATCAATCCAGACCTCTGCAGCCGTCTTCGGGGCCACTACTAGGATACGACCTTGCGTAAGGTTACGCGCCGCAACCAACGCCTGAGGTGTTTTACCTACACCCTGTTCGTCGGCAAGGATCGTCCTCTTGTATCGCGTCAGGTAGGCAATACCTTCCTGCTGATACCTTCGCAGCTCGAGGGTGTCAGACGGTACTGGCATGGTTGCGAACATCAGAACATTCCAAGGTCACGGAGCTCAAGCTCCCTGTTCTTCTCTTCATGCCAGTCACAGAAGCCGTCGGGAGAGTGGGCCTGGTACTTGCAGTTAGGCCACCGGCATAGCTTCACTTCCCTGTACTTACGCAGTCGTCTAGCTTCTGCTTCTCCACCGGATGTCACGGTGTACTCCTTTATGCAGTTGCGTAACGCAGCTCGTTCACCAGGTTATCATGACAAGGGCAATCGCCGTCACACTTGTACAGCACCTTGTTCGGAACTTCGGGTTCGAAACTCTTCACGCAGTTACAGATCGGACAACGGCGAACAAAGCCCCCGCTCTTGAACTGGGCATTCGGACCGTGTGCCTTCTCAATGTTCTTTTGATTAGCGTCACCACGGAGGTCCGCATAATCGTCGAACATGATGTGCCCATCAGGCTCTTCGATCCTTACCATACCTTAATTATAGGGTACCGCCTAGACGACTTTCAAGAGGCTATGGCTTACTGAACAGTAGGAAGTAGCAGCCGTGCCTAATGGCGTCGTTAGCGTGGACCCTACCTTCCTTGTAGATTCCCCAACGCTTAAGCTTCGCGTCGGTACAGAACGTCTTAGCGATCTGCGCCATCTGAAGCCTGACAGGAATGTGCCTCGACCCGGCGATGTACCTGATCGCGCCAATGAACTGGAGCGTAGGGACGTCACTGAAGGCATGGTTCTTAAGCTTCCAGGGGTACACCTTATAGTTCTCCACGACGAGCATCGTCGGTTTGAACTTGTCGATGACCCTCTCGAAGGAAGAAAGGTCAGAGACTCTGAACTGACCAGCCCCCGTTAGGCGCCCGTTTCGGAAAATGGCCCAACCAGTTGTGTTGCCGGGGTCGAGACATAACAGAGAAGCCGGCGGGGACGAACCCCTACCGGCCCTCTGGAGGAATTCAAACCAGGGGAGGAGTTTAGTCCTCGTCCTCGTCGTCGTCCTCGAGCTCGTCCTCGTCGAGCTCTTCCTCGCCGTCTTCGGCGACAGTGTCGGCATCCTCTGCCTCATCGCTCTCGGCGGACTCACGAAGGTTCTTGGTGGCCTGGTACACGATCTGGTAGCTGGTACCCAGCTCCTTGGCGATCGCTCCGATCTTCATCGGCTGGCCATCAGGAGTACCGATGCCCTGGGCCAGCTCGCGGATTACCTCCACGCGGGGACGCTGATTCCCAGAACCCTTCGGCCACTCGACCATGACCTTGGCTCGACCACCCGAGCCCTCACCCGAACCCAGGTCCTTGGTGTAAGCGTACACCTGCTGGTACCGGAGTCCGAACTCCTCCGCGATCTCGCCACGCGGGATGCCCGCCTGGAAACGCTCGCGGATCTGGTCCCGAAGGGGGACCTCCGGCTGCTCGTCAGCCGGGTTTGCCTTGGCACCCTTCTTCGGTGCCGTCTTCGTAGCTGCCATTTCTGGCATGCCCTCCTTTCGTAGAGAAGCAGGTGTCTTTGTGATGCCTGCTCTCTATCTACTTCAATATTAACTCAGACGCAATACTCCCTTCAACGCGTCAGTTGGTAAAGATTTCTTACTGATTCGGACTCTTGCATTTGCCACGGGAATAAATGGTAATATATAGGTAGCGCGATCGAGTGGGCAGCTCGGCGTGTGGGGCTAGCAGGTTTGGATGTCCCCCATCCCCTCCCTGCTAGCCCCGCTTTAACAATTCATAGGACACTTCCGCCAGCGGAGCCGTAAGTCTAGGCGAGGTGGCACTACCCAACACCCTGTTGATATAAGCTTCTCTCATGCCATCGGGAGGCGTGGATCTGGGTGACTTACCCGCTGGCGAGAGTGTCCTATGTACAGAGGTCGGACTCGCGTAACTAGTGGTCATGTACTAACCGTCATGTACGAAACAGGTTGCATGCCGTCCGATAAGGTACTTGCCAGGGTGGTTATGCTGCCCAGCCGGAGAGTACTGAAGGTTGCCGGTCTATGGTGGCATCGGACACCTCTGTGCCAATAAGCCAACGGTTGGTCGTTTGACGTTAAGGGGCGGATCCCGTTTCGTCGAACGGTTGAGGAGGTCGCTTGAGGGCGGCTCCGAGTCTAGTAGGCCACTAGCAAAAGACGGAGCATGCGCCGGCCAGTCGAAGAGATCAAGCCTCCAGACGGTCGCCTCCAATAAACAACAACCTGTCGTAGCAGGGGCTCGGCCACGGGAGGTCTTCCCGGCTTCGTGCGCTCACACACGGAGGCTGATCTACGGGGCGGTTGCAGGAGCCGGTTGATTACCCGGTGTCCCTGGGAGGAAGTACAACTCCAGTCAGACCGCCGCACTAACCGAGCTAGCGTCAATAATTACCCCCCGGTAGAGGTTTACTCCTTTTCCTCTATCGGGGGGTTTCATTTTGCCAAAGCTTCCCAGCTAAGCGGCATCTTCTCCGAAAGGTAATCTCCCACCACCTGCGCGTAGAGCTGGATCTCCAACTGTGCATCAGGAGCTCCGCGTAGGTTGTACCAATGTACCCAGTTACGGAAGTTCCCCGTTACGTACATCTCGGTGTAGGTACCTACAGGTAGTACAGCCCGAGCAAGCTCCCGAGCGACACCCAGCTCGAGCATCTCTTCATATCTGTCCCAAGACGTCGTGTAGGCGTCCACCAAGGCAAGACGCATCTGCCTACCAAGCTCATAATCATCGGTTGGAAGGCTACCCTGTTTGTTCTTCTCGTCCTGGGTCCGCACCATGTCGGGGTAGAAGAACTCCGGCTTCAACTTCTTGTATCGGCCGGACAGTTCGTTGTAGGAGAAGGCCCGATGACGCTGCCACTCGCGGACAACGAAGATGGGAGCCTTGACGTAGAACTTGAACGTCGCGTGCTCGAATGGCGTCATGTGTTGATGCTCGGCAAGGAACTTGATCAGCCGCTCATCAGGAGCACCCCGCCATTCAGGCATCGCAGCCCCGTTACTGATACGCGCGGCCTGGACTACGGACAGATCTGAGCCCATGTAGTCTACAAGTTGAACCTCACCCGCGTTCAGGAGTCTCATTAGTTCTCCCTATTCGGCCAGTCGTACCACCCCGACTCATGTGCAACCACACGGCGTCCTACGCACTTGCGACAGAGTTTGAACCTCTTCTCCTGTGTTGATTCATCGAGAAGTTCATCTCGCATTACGTAACGGCCACAGTTCGTACAGTCTTCGACGAGCTCCGCAAGGTCCTGCCCCAGTGCATCGACCTTTGCCTGGGCTTCATTGATCTGCTGGATCTTCCGTATGATAGGGTACGCCTTCGCCAGGCGCCTGAACGATCGGAACATTACGGCTTACACAGTTGACAGGTTGGTTCGCCATTCATGACGACCAGCTCATTACCCTCTCCATCAAAGGGCTTCATCTTCTTCCCACAGTTCGTCACGGCCCTAAAGGCAACGATACTTTCGATCAGGTGGTACTTACCCCGACGGTCGCCGTGCCTTGCGATAACCTTCCCAATGTCAGCATCAGTTAGTGTCGGCATCTTCTTCGCCCTCTTCCTCTTCAGGTCGATCCGGCATCAACAGGATCGTCTGGTTACGCCTGTTGGTGATCTGAACCCCCGTGGACTGTTCAATATCGTATTTGTGGCTATTGATGTACCTCCCTAGGAGGATTGAGTTGTTCAGGGACTTGATCGCGGAGAACCTGCGTTCCATATCACCCTGAACCCAGTCGATTACCTGGCCAATAGTGGCCGTGGGCCTGCCCCACTCCTCCACGAACGTGACCAGTGCCTCGACGATGGGGTCGTACTCGGCGACGTTAGCCGACACCATTGCTGGGAGTCCAGCAACTGCTTCAGTCAGGTCGAGGCCAAGCGACTCCCCCATAAGTAAGAGTCCCTGTTCGAAGTTCACGAGGCGGAACCCTGACAGGTAGTGATCGTCCCAGTGATCTTCAACCTGACGGAAGAACCCTTGGACAGCGAGCAGGTGTTCAGCAAGCCAAAGCGTTCGGTCCTTCAGCTGCGTATGGTACCAGTTACTGTCCCGCTGATTCACAGGGATGGCATTGAGGTTGTAGATAAGGGAACGTTGGAGGATGTCGGGTGCCGTGAAGGGATTCTTGATGGTCGTAACAGCGAACGCAGCTTGGATCGGCACATGGTACACAGACGCTGTGGTGTACAGTTGTCGCAGCTCGATTGTAGGGTCGGGGTCGGTGATAAGTCTTGCAAGCTCGTCATTGAGCCTGTGCCAGAAATCGGACCGTATCCCGCCCAGATTATCACACACCCACAACGCCGGTGCAGCTGAAACTGAGGAGACCCATCCACGGAAGTCATCGGGCAGACCCTCCAGGTCAGGCTTACCAGTTAGAATACCCTTCCTCAGGTTGTACAGGAACGTCTTGCCGCTGTTCGGTTCGGCGACCGCTACTTCTAACGGCGGCATAAGCCTGCGCCACCTGTTCAACCACGGGTTCAGGTAGAATAAGGTAGCCAGGAGTTGCTGCGTCTGCTCTAACGAGAGCGACGGCAGTGGCTCCAGGTTGACAGTCCGCAGTGACTCTAACCAAAGAGGTTCCTCCCTGTTGTAGTTTGAGATGGACTTCGCCAGGTCGTCTTCGTCGACAGGCTCCACGACATCGGGTAGGAACAGGACATCGTCCGTCCCGTTGTCGACGAAGTCAATCGATTCCGAACTCACACGCGCAACACGACCGTCTGACAACTGGTAGTACAGAATATCACCGACGGTTGTCACTGCTCTGTGAGGCGTCACATCTGCAACGGGATCCTTCGTAGCAAACATGTCGGCGAGGCGACTCATTGTTGGAGTGTCAGCAGTATGCACACCCAGTTCGTTGGTCAGCAACCCACCGAATGATGTCGTTCGAAGTTGGCCAAGGTTGTCGAGGCGGAAGGGGTGAAGGATCTTGGTGTCGTTGTCGAAGAAGTAGTAGTTACCACCTGTGTCCCGGTACCGCGATCCCCACTTGTCGAGGACAGAAAGGGCCACACGAGCAACGCGCCGTTGCACAAGCCTCCCAGTGCGAGTGTTGTCGAGTTCATCACTGATCCAACCCTTCGCATTAGCGGGGGAGGGGAAAGTTAGTTGGTCCTCGTCGAGCAAGTCATCGGGGCTGCCGCCATCCCGAAGGTAATCGTCGAGCCCTTGCTTCGTCCCATTGTCGTAGGGAGAGAGGAGAAACTGACCCACTTCCGCTCCCCGATCTTCCAGCCAGATGGCCAGCTCGAAGGCGGCATTCTGTACATCGGGGTTGTCGTTGGTGTCAGAGTCATAGACGACTGTCACCTTCCGACCTGGCCATACGATCTCGGTCAGCTCTGGGGCCACCTGTTCTTCGATCATCCTGGCTGAGGCGTCGTCCAGTTTCAGGACTATCCCGCCCTTCTCCGGGAGTGCCTCTTCGGTAGGCAAACGGATGGTGCGGCTTCGCCAGGAGGAGACCCCGCCAACACCTATGCATACGAGCCCCGCTTGGGCGCCCGCCAGGGCCTTCTTCTCTCCCTCCGTAATGACCACAGGCGTCTCCGGCGATTGCGCCCAGTTAGCAGGTCGGAGAGACGGAGGAACGTAGAGGTGGTTTCCTGTACGCGCAGGCTGAATGTACTTAGAACCCGGGCCACCTTTAAGGACTCTGATGCGATGATGGCCATTCGACCTGCCGTCGATCGAGACATACGGGATGTAATAGCCCGCTTGTACTCGATAGCGCGTAAGGAGCTGACGCGTGATTTCATCCGTCGTCTGGTCTTTGATGCCCGCCCGTTCAACGATCGCCTCCTTTAGGCCAGACTCGCGCAGGGACTCCCATGTAGGAGCAGAGAGACGTAGAGCCATACTCCTTTACCGCCTGCGACTACGCTGAGGCGGCTTGGGCGGGGTCGGCCTCCATGAGCGGAAGGGTGTTAACCCACTCGGAAACTTCCTCGGGGGCCATGTCAGTGAACTGGCCGTCGGCGGTCTCGACGGAGGGGCCATTCAAGCGATACGAGAGGGCAGCACGCCTGGTGGTATCACGAATGACAGGTTCACAGATGACGATTCCCCGAGCCATCAAGTCATCGAGGACGGTGTCCCAATGCTCGGAATGAGGACGAACCTGCACGCTGAGTTGAGTACGGGTAATAGGCCCGTCGCGCTGGATGATCCGGAGGATAGTGCGCCTAAGCCTGGCGACCAACTTATCCTCAAGGTCGGGGATGGTCAAGGCATTTGCCTCCTATGTCTCTCTGTGCTACCTATTATATAGCATTGGTCCAGAGACTCTCAAGAGTCAATTTAAGTGGTTGACGCTACGAAGGTAACGTTATGGCACCGTCGATCCATGACCAGTAGAAGTGCCACACGTAGACGCCATCGATTACGGTACCAAGGAAGTAGGACGCCGCCCTGTCACGCTTAACTTCCCACCCCGTACCGATGGTGAAGACGTACATTGTACGCTGTGGAGCATCCCTCGGGGACTCAAAGTACGTCTCGCCCCAAATAGCAATGCCCCCACCGTTCTGCATGTGGGCGGAGATCGGAGTGAAGTCGTCAGGGACGATGAGTTTGTTAGGGTTGGCCTCTTCGCTGAGGCCGAACTTGATGATCTTCATTCGACCTTACCTACGCTCCAGCCAATCGTAGAGTGCCTCGTTGACGTTCTCGAAGTAGTGCCCACTTACCCAGCCTGAACCTACGTACAGGCCAGTCGCGAACTTGTGACGTCCCGCATTAGGGAGGAATAGGAGTACAAAGACGTTCCCGTTCCCCTTCC